>Ga0308157_10000354_pt1 | contig 162941 bp, 133 predicted proteins | sample PhyBR1_FD_201035 | JGI IMG/M metagenome (GOLD analysis project Ga0308157, IMG submission 201035) | Phyllosphere microbial communities from UC Gill Tract Community Farm, Albany, California, United States - DLSLB.R1 | ecosystem: Host-associated > Plants > Phyllosphere > Unclassified | place... | reverse complement strand
ATTTGCGCACCGAAAATTTAAATAATAATTAAATAAATAATTAAATCATGGCAAAGGAAACGTTTAATCGTAACAAACCACACTTGAACATTGGTACCATCGGTCACGTAGACCATGGTAAAACTACTCTTACTGCAGCAATCAGTAAAGTATTATCTGATAAGGGATTCGGTACTGCAAGAGATTTCTCTTCTATCGACTCTGCACCAGAAGAAAAAGAAAGAGGTATTACTATCAACACTGCACACATTGAGTACGAAACTGCTAACAGACACTACGCTCACGTAGACTGTCCAGGTCACGCCGACTATGTTAAGAACATGGTAACTGGTGCTGCACAGATGGACGGAGCTATCCTTGTAGTAGCTGCAACTGACGGACCAATGCCTCAAACAAGAGAGCACATCCTTCTTTGTCGTCAGGTAAACGTACCTAACGTATTGGTATTCATGAATAAAGTGGATATGGTTGATGATCCAGAATTGTTAGAATTAGTAGAATTAGAAGTAAGAGACCTTCTTTCTTCTTACGATTACGATGGTGATAACACTCCAGTAATTCAAGGTTCAGCTCTTGGAGCTCTTAACGGAGAGCCAAAATGGGTTGCTACGGTAGAAGCACTTATGGATGCTGTTGATACTTGGATCGAACTTCCGGTAAGAGACCAGGATAAGCCATTCCTTATGCCAATAGAAGACGTATTCTCTATTACAGGTAGAGGTACTGTAGCAACTGGTAGAATCGAGGCTGGTGTTATCAACACTGGTGATCCAGTTGATATCGTAGGTATGGGTGATGAGAAACTTACTTCTACTATTACAGGAGTTGAGATGTTCCGTAAAATCCTTGACAGAGGTGAAGCTGGTGATAACGTAGGTCTATTGTTGAGAGGTATTGAAAAAACCGACATCAAGAGAGGTATGGTTATCGCTAAGAAAGATTCTGTTAAACCACACAAAAAATTCAAAGCAGAGGTTTATATCCTTTCTAAAGAAGAAGGTGGTCGTCACACTCCATTCCACAACAAATACCGTCCTCAGTTCTATGTAAGAACTACAGACGTTACAGGTGAGATCTTCTTGCCAGAAGGTGTAGAAATGGTAATGCCAGGTGATAACATCTCTATTACTGTAGAATTGTTACAGCCAATCGCTCTTAACGTAGGTCTTAGATTTGCGATCAGAGAAGGTGGTAGAACAGTTGGTGCAGGTCAGGTAACTGAAATCTTAGATTAATATCTAATAAATATAAAAGTTCCGTAGGGAAACTTACGGGACTTTTTTAATCTACGGGCATCGTCCAATGGTAGGATACCGGTCTCCAAAACCGTTGATCAGGGTTCGAATCCTTGTGCCCGTGCAAAAAATAAATAATGAGCTTAGTTGATTTTTTAAAAGGTTCTTATACCGAATTCAAAGATAAAGTAGAATGGCCAAAATGGCCAGACTTACAGTCATCTACAATTGTGGTTACCATTGCAACCATTATCTTGGCTTTGTTTACCTTTGGGATAGATTCACTGTTCAGTAAATCTATTGCGAATGTAATATCAATTTTCATCAACCTGTTCAATTAAAATTATTTTCCAAAATGAGTGACTTGAAGTGGTATGTTCTGAAATCCATCAGTGGACAGGAAAATAAGGTGAAAACCTATATTGAGAACGAAATGAAGCATCTTGGTTTCGAATCTTTCGTAACACAGGTAGTCATTCCTATGGAAAAGGTAATCCAAATGAGGAACGGTAAAAAAGTTCCGAAAGAAAAACCTTATTATCCTGGTTATTTAATGGTTGAAGCGAATCTTGTAGGTGAAATTCCACACATCATTAAGAATATTCCCGGGGTAATTTCATTTCTCAGTTTAACCAAAGGCGGCGATCCTGTACCGATGAGAAAATCTGAGGTTAACAGAATGCTTGGCAGAATGGATGAACTTTCAGAATTTGCTGTGGAAGCCAGTATTCCGTTCGTGGTTGGTGAAAATGTAAAAGTAATCGACGGACCTTTTAACGGATTCAACGGAACTGTAGAAAAGATTTTCGAAGACAAAAAGAAAATCGAAGTTTCAGTAATGATTTTCGGAAGAAAAACACCAATGGAACTGAACTATATGCAGGTAGAAAAAGTATAAAGATATTATTATAATAAATCGAAACCGCTCAGTAATGGGCGGTTTTTTAATTCTGATTCACAAATTTAAACCCTATCTATGAAGAAAATTTTTATCCTTTTGGTAACAATGTTGCTCCCACTGCCCTTGATGTCACAGATGTTTTTCGAAAATGGCTACGTGATTGATTCCAAGCGAAATAAAAGACATGTACAGATTAAGAACGAGGGCTGGGTAGAGAGTCCTACGACTATTATTATTAAAGACGAAAGTACGGGAAAAGAATCCGCTGCTGGCCTTAGTGAGATTGATGAGTTTGGGTTGGAAAACGGTATTACCTTTAGAAAATTTACCCTTCCAGTTGCACATTATGAAGATGATCTCAGTAAAATTGATTCCAATCCGGATTTTAGTCCTCAAACGCAGACTGTATTTTTAAAACAACTGACCGCAGGTGCGCTGAGTCTGTACTCCTATCACCGTGGAACCACCAAGTTTTTCATTGGTAAAGATAGAGAAACCCCAACGCAGTTATGGTACAAAAGATATTATAATAGTAACAATGATCTGCAGAAAAACAGAACGTATCAGACTCAACTTTCGCAACTGATTAACTGCCCACATATCAATTTGAACAATGTAGATTATAAAACGGATGCCCTTACTAAATTGATAGGGACCTTCAATAATGGTTGCGTTGAACCAAAGCAGAGTACAAAGACTAAAACGAAAATCAGGGTGCATATACTTGCTGAAGGTAACATGATTTCAACCACAGCCAATGCCAACGAATATTACTTGGATGATATTGAAATGAACCCAAAACAGGTTGGAAAAATAGGTGTTGAATTGGAGTATGTCCTGCCTATGCTTGGCAATTCATTTTCAGTTTTTACGGCTCCTAAATATTACCGGTACAAGAATGATCTTGTTCGTGAATATCCTGTCGATCCGCACACGCAAACGGTGGCGATCGATGCCTCAATCCTGGAGATCCCCGTGGGATTCCGGTATTATAATTACTTTAATGGTAACAATGCATTATTTTTATCGTTCGCATATGTACTAAATAATACTTTGGAATCTACAATGCAGGTGAATACGCTTGAATACGATCTTGCTGCGGGCGGTGTAGGAAGTTTTCACGTAGGCCTGGGGTACAGATACAGAAAGTTGATGGCAGAAATGCAGTATGAAAGATATGGTTTTCAGACTACCAAACGAATTCGAAACATTCGCAACACCGGTTTTGGAGTTTCGTTGAAATATAACGTATTCTAATAGGTTTTCGCTTGCCGAGTCGATATACACTCAAAAATTCTTTCTAAAAATCAGTATCTTACACTTGCAGAATCAAAATAAATTCTTAATTTTGCAGTCCGAAATGTAAGGTTGTATGGTGAGACTACAGCTTTGCAGATTTATAAATGCTTCCACATTCATAAATTTCTTAATTTTTTAAAAAACAAAAATGGCTAAAAAAGTCTTTAAAATGGTTAAACTTCAGGTGAAGGGTGGCGCTGCTAACCCGTCTCCACCAGTAGGTCCAGCTTTGGGTTCTGCAGGTGTGAACATCATGGAGTTTTGTAAACAATTTAACGGAAGAACGCAAGATAAGCCGGGACAAGTTTTACCTGTAGTAATTACAGTTTACGAAGACAAATCTTTTGAATTCGTAATTAAAACTCCACCCGTTGCAATCCAGTTGATGGAAGCTTCTAAAGTGAAGAAAGGTTCAGGCGAGCCCAACAGAGCTAAAGTAGGAAGTGTATCTTGGGCTCAGGTTCAAAAAATAGCGGAAGATAAAATGGCAGACCTTAACTGTTTTACAGTTGATTCTGCACTATCTATGGTCGCGGGAACTGCAAGATCTATGGGATTGAGAGTAACAGGAACTAAACCAACTAACGCTTAATACGAATAGAAATGGCAAAATTAACTAAAAAGCAAAAAGAAGCTTTAAGCAAAATAGAAAAAAACAAAATTTACAGCCTTGACGAAGCTTCTGCTTTGGTAAAAGAAGTAAACTTTGCAAAATTTGACGCTTCTGTAGATATCGCAGTTAGATTGGGTGTAGATCCAAGAAAAGCTAACCAAATGGTAAGAGGAGTTGTATCTCTTCCTCACGGTACCGGTAAAGATGTAAAAGTTTTGGCGCTTGTAACTCCAGACAAGGAGGCAGAAGCTAAAGAAGCTGGTGCAGATTACGTAGGTCTTGATGAGTACTTACAGAAAATTAAAGATGGTTGGACAGATGTTGATGTTATCGTTACCATGCCTGCAGTAATGGGTAAATTAGGTCCATTAGGTAGAGTATTAGGTCCAAGAGGATTAATGCCAAACCCAAAATCTGGTACTGTAACCATGGAAATTGGTAAAGCAGTAGCAGAGGTGAAAGCCGGTAAAATCGATTTCAAAGTTGATAAATACGGTATCATCCACGCTGGTATTGGTAAAGTATCTTTCGATGCTGCTAAAATTAAAGAAAACGCTCAGGAATTAGTGCAGACTTTAATTAAGCTTAAGCCAACTGCCGCTAAAGGTACCTATGTAAAAAGCATCTATATGTCTTCTACAATGAGCCCGGGTATTGCAATTGATACTAAATCTGTAAACTAAAATCTGTAAGACAATGACAAAAGAAGATAAAGTATTAGTAATACAAGAATTAAAAGATCTGTTACAGGACGCGAAAGTAGTTTATGTAGCAAGTCTTGAAGGAATGAATGCTGCTGCAACTTCAGATTTCAGAAGACAGGCATTTAAACAAAATATCAGCCTTAAAGTTGTAAAAAATACCCTTTTGCAAAAAGCAATGGAGCAGATTGAAGGAGTAGATTACTCTGAAATGTTCCAGACTTTCAAAGGAAATTCTGCACTGATGATTTCTGAAACAGCAAACGCTCCAGCTAAGCTGATCCAGAACTTCAGAAAAAAAGCTGAAATCCCTGCATTAAAGTCGGCTTACCTGCAGGAAACTTTCTACGTAGGTGACGAGAATTTAGCAACGCTTGTAAACATCAAGTCAAGAGAAGAAATGATCGGAGAAATCATCGGATTGCTTCAATCACCAATCAGAAACGTACTTTCTGCTCTTCAAAACAAGCCGGAAACTGTAGAGGCAAAAGCCGAAGAAACTGCTGCTCCAGCTGCTGAAGAAACCAAAGTAGAAGAAACTCCGGCTCCAGAAGCTAGCGCTGACGCTACTGATGCACCTAGTGCAGAGTAATTAGACTCAAAAAAATCAAAATAAATCGTTCAACAAATTAAAACATTACAAAATGTCAGATTTAAAAAATTTAGCTGAAACGCTAGTAAACTTAACCGTAAAAGACGTAAATGAATTAGCTGCTATCCTTAAGGATGAGTACGGAATCGAGCCAGCTGCTGCTGCTGTAGTTATGGCTGCAGGTGGTGCTGCTGATGCTGCTGAAGAAAAAACAGAATTCGATGTAATCCTTAAATCAGCTGGTGCTTCTAAATTAGCTGTTGTTAAATTGGTAAAAGATTTAACTGGTGCTGGTCTTAAAGAAGCTAAAGATATGGTAGATGGTGCTCCTGCTCCAATCAAGCAAGGTGTATCTAAAGATGAAGCTGAAGCTCTTAAGAAGCAACTTGAAGAAGCTGGTGCTGAAGTAGAATTGAAGTAATTCGTTTACACCCAAATATTGAAACCTCACTTTTTGTGAGGTTTTTTTATTTTATGCTACATCTTTAATTATATAAAATACGATGTTTTAACAAAATTTTATAACAGTTCCAGCTTTTTACTGACATCACAAATTTGTGTAAGTGCTTTATTTTGAGTAAATTTGCACTCCTTTTGGCGCTAACCATTGTACATAAATCATTAAAATATTGTAAATCAGCTCTTTCTGTTCCTGAAAGCAGCTTTTCTCTATTTGCAGATTTCACTATTGTTTAGCGTTGAAAGATCAAAAAGTATTTTGCACTACTCCGTGAAAAGATATACCGGCGTTGCAGTTAGAATAAGCCCATTTTTTGATAAGAGCCAAGTCTATTTGTTAGCGCCTATCTTCTTGTTTCTCTTACTCTTAAAAGGTTTTTTCTGATATTTTTTAAACAAAATATTTTTTAACCCCTCATTCTTTAAAATTTTTATGAGTAAATCTAAAGCAGTCGCTAAAACTCAGGGAAACGAAAGAATCAATTTCTCCGCAGCAAAAGGAAAAATTGAAACTCCTGACTTTTTGGACATTCAGATCCAATCTTTCAAAGAATTTTTCCAGTTGGACACCCTTCCGGAGCAGAGAGTAAACGAAACTCTTTACAAAACCTTTGAAGAAAATTTCCCAATTACCGATTCCAGAAACCAGTTTGTACTGGAGTTTTTGGATTATTTGGTTGATTCACCGCGCTACTCGATCGACGAGTGTGTGGAAAGAGGACTGACCTATTCAGTTCCTTTGAAAGCCCGACTTAAATTGTATTGTACTGACCCTGAACATGAAGATTTTCAGACCGTTGTACAAGATGTGTATTTAGGTCCGGTTCCTTATATGACGCCTTCTGGTTCATTTATTATTAATGGTGCAGAGCGTGTGATCGTAACTCAGTTGCATCGTTCTCCGGGGGTATTCTTTGGTCAAACTTACCATGCCAACGGAACCAAGTTGTATTATTCCAGAATTATCCCGTTCAAGGGATCTTGGATGGAATTTACAACCGACATCAATAACGTAATGTATGCTTACATCGACCGTAAGAAAAAATTACCGTTAACAACTTTATTGAGAGCAATCGGGTATGAATCCGATAAAGATATCCTTCAGATTTTTGACCTTGCGGAAGAAGTGAAAGTTTCCAAAGCAGCATTGAAAAAAGTAGAAGGTAGAACTTTGGCTGCGAGAGTTTTGAACACTTGGTTTGAAGATTTCGTGGACGAAGATACAGGTGAAGTTGTTTCTATCGAAAGAAACGAAATCATCCTTGATCGTGAAACTATTCTTGAAAAAGAACATTTAGACCTAATTTTGGATGCTGGTGTGAAATCAATCTTGATTCACAAAGAAAATTCAAACGAATTTTCTATCATCCAGAATACTTTACAAAAAGACCCTACCAACTCCGAAAAAGAAGCGGTAGAGTATATCTATCGTCAGTTGCGTAACGCAGATCCGCCAGATGAGGAAACTGCAAGAGGAATTATCGAGAAATTATTCTTCTCAGAACAGCGTTATTCATTAGGGGAAGTTGGTCGTTACAGATTGAACAAGAAATTAGGATTAAATATTCCTGAAAAAACTGAGGTTTTAACCAAAGAAGATATCATTTCGATTGTTAGACATTTAATTGAGTTGGTCAACTCAAAAGCGGAAGTGGATGATATTGATCACTTATCTAACAGAAGAATTAAGACTGTTGGAGAGCAATTAGCAGGGCAGTTCGGTGTAGGTCTTTCCAGAATTGCAAGAACAATCCGTGAGAGAATGAACGTTAGAGATAATGAAATCTTTACGCCTATTGATCTTGTTAACGCGAAAACTTTAACATCAGTAATCAACTCATTCTTTGGTACCAACCAGCTTTCTCAGTTTATGGACCAAACCAACCCACTGTCAGAAATCACGCACAAGCGTCGTCTTTCTGCATTAGGACCTGGTGGTTTATCAAGAGAAAGAGCAGGTTTCGAGGTGCGTGACGTTCACCATACTCATTATGGTCGTATTTGTCCGATCGAAACTCCGGAAGGACCAAACATCGGTTTGATTTCTTCATTAGGGATCTACGCAAAAATCAACAACTTAGGATTCATCGAAACCCCTTACCGTAAAGTAAACAACGGAAAAGTTGACCTTAAAACTCCTGCAGTTTTCTTAAACGCAGAAGATGAGGAAGATAAAGTTATTGCTCAGGCGAACGTTGAAATGAACGAAGACGGAACAATCTCTACAGACCGTGTAATTGCACGTCTGGATGGTGATTATCCGGTGGTTGAGCCGCAACAGGTTGACTTGATCGATGTTGCACCAAACCAGATTTCTGGTATTTCTGCTTCATTAATTCCGTTCCTGGAGCATGATGATGCGAACCGTGCATTGATGGGATCCAACATGATGCGTCAAGCAGTTCCTTTGTTGAAGCCACAAGCTCCAATTGTAGGTACTGGCTTGGAACAGCAAGTTGCTAAAGACTCCAGAATTTTGATTAATGCTGAAGGAAACGGTACGGTAGAGTACGTAGATGCTGATAAAATTACCATTAAATACGAAAGAAGCGAAGACGATGATTTAGTATCATTCGAATCTGCGACAAAAACTTATAAACTGACCAAGTTCAGAAAAACCAACCAAAGTACAACCATCACTTTGAGACCAAACGTAAGAGTAGGTGATAAAGTTCAGAAAGGGCAAGTACTTTGCGATGGTTATGCAACCGAAAACGGAGAGTTGGCATTAGGTAGAAACCTTGTGGTAGCCTTCATGCCTTGGAAAGGATACAACTTTGAGGATGCGATCGTAATCAACGAGAAAGTGGTTCGTGAGGACTGGTTTACTTCTATCCACGTGGATGAATACTCATTGGAAGTTCGTGATACCAAATTAGGTATGGAAGAATTGACCGCTGATATTCCAAACGTTTCTGAAGAAGCTACAAAAGATCTCGATGAAAACGGTATGATTCGTATTGGAGCTGATGTGAAACCTGGAGATATCATGATTGGTAAAATCACTCCAAAAGGTGAATCTGATCCAACTCCGGAAGAAAAATTACTGAGAGCGATCTTCGGTGATAAAGCCGGTGATGTAAAAGATGCTTCTTTGAAAGCAGATTCTTCATTGAGAGGTGTTGTAATCAATAAAAAACTCTTCTCAAGAAACATCAAAGACAAAAAGAAAAGAACTGAAGAGAAACTGAAACTTGAGGAAATCGAAAACACCTACAAAGCGAAATTCGATGAATTAAGAAACACGCTCCTTGAAAAACTTGGAACTCTTGTTAACGGCAAAACTTCTCAGGGGGTGAAAAACGACCTTGATGAAGAAATCATCGGAAAAGGAGTGAAGTTTACCACCAAATTACTTCAAAGTGTTGAAGATTATGTAAACGTAAGCGGAGCTGACTGGACTGTTGATTCTGATAAAAATGAATTGATTAAGCAGTTAATTCACAATTACAAAATCAAGTTCAACGATATTCAGGGTGTTAAAAATCGTGAGAAATTTGCAATCTCAATTGGTGACGAACTTCCTGCAGGAATTATCAAACTTGCGAAAGTTTATGTTGCTAAGAAACGTAAACTGAACGTAGGTGATAAAATGGCAGGTCGTCACGGTAACAAAGGTATTGTATCAAGAATCGTTCGCGAAGAAGATATGCCGTTCCTGGAAGACGGAACTCCTGTTGATATCGTGCTGAACCCACTTGGTGTACCTTCGCGTATGAACATCGGGCAGATTTACGAAACCGTTCTTGGTTGGGCTGGTCAGAAATTAGGAATGACTTTCGCAACGCCGATCTTCGATGGTGCGAATATCGACCAGATTACTGAATACACCAATCAGGCAGGTCTTCCGGAATTCGGTTCAACTTATCTTTATGATGGTGGTACAGGCGAGAGATTCTCTCAGCCGGCAACTGTGGGGGTAATTTACATGCTGAAACTGGGTCACATGGTTGATGACAAAATGCACGCACGTTCTATCGGACCATATTCATTGATCACGCAGCAGCCATTAGGTGGTAAAGCGCAGTTCGGTGGTCAGCGTTTCGGTGAGATGGAGGTTTGGGCACTTGAAGCATTCGGTGCATCCAATATCCTTAGAGAAATCCTTACCGTGAAGTCCGATGACGTTATTGGTAGAGCAAAAACTTATGAAGCCATCGCAAAAGGTGAAGCAATGCCTGAACCAGGTATTCCGGAATCTTTCAACGTATTGCTTCACGAGTTACAGGGTCTCGGCCTTGATGTAAGACTTGAAGAATAAATTTTAAATTTTATATTATGAATGTTGAATTGTTACCAATACCGGAACAGTTTAATAATTAATCTAAAATCTAAAAATTTCAAATCTAAAATTTCAAAAATGTCAAATAAAAATAAAACAAGTAATTTCAGTAAAATTACGATCGGTCTTGCTTCTCCCGAATCGATCCTTCAGGATTCAAGAGGTGAAGTTTTAAAACCGGAAACCATTAACTACAGAACCCACAAGCCGGAAAGAGACGGGTTGTTCTGCGAGAAAATCTTCGGTCCTGTGAAGGATTACGAATGTGCTTGCGGTAAATACAAGAGAATCCGTTATAAAGGAATCGTTTGCGACCGTTGTGGGGTAGAAGTTACCGAGAAAAAAGTACGTAGAGAAAGAATTGGTCACATCGGATTGGTAGTTCCTGTGGCGCATATCTGGTACTTCCGTTCTTTACCGAACAAAATCGGTTACCTTTTAGGCTTGCCATCCAAAAAACTGGATATGATTATCTATTACGAAAGATATGTCGTAATCCAGGCAGGTATTGCCAAAAAAGCTGACGGTTCGGATTTTGAGGACAAAGAATTTCTTACGGAAGAAGAGTATCTCGACATTATGGATACACTTCCTGCGGAAAACCAATATCTTGATGATTCTGATCCGAATAAATTTGTTGCCAAAATGGGAGCAGAAGCGGTAGAAGAATTATTAAAGAGAATCGATCTGGATACTTTATCCTTCGATCTTCGTCACAAAGCACACAACGAATCTTCAAAACAAAGAAGAACTGAAGCATTAAAAAGATTAAATGTTGTTGAAGCCATCCGTGGTGCCAACACCAGAATGATCAACCGTCCGGAATGGATGATTATGCGTGTGCTGCCTGTAATTCCACCAGAACTGAGACCATTGGTTCCATTGGATGGAGGTAGATTTGCGACTTCAGATTTAAATGACCTTTACCGAAGAGTAATCATCAGAAACAACCGTTTAAAGAGACTTTTAGAGATCAAAGCTCCGGAAGTAATCCTTAGAAACGAGAAGCGTATGCTTCAGGAATCTGTAGATTCATTATTCGATAATACAAGAAAATCTTCAGCGGTAAAATCTGAATCGAACAGACCATTGAAATCACTTTCAGATTCATTGAAAGGTAAACAAGGTCGTTTCCGTCAGAACTTACTTGGTAAGCGTGTGGATTATTCAGCGCGTTCGGTAATTGTTGTAGGTCCAAACCTTCAGCTTCACGAATGTGGTATCCCGAAAGATATGGCTGCGGAACTTTACAAACCGTTCATTATCAGAAAACTGATTGAAAGAGGTATCGTAAAAACCGTAAAGTCAGCTAAAAGAATCATCGACAGAAAAGAACCTGTTGTTTATGATATCCTGGAAAATGTGATGAAAGGTCACCCGGTTCTTCTGAACAGGGCACCTACCCTTCACAGATTGGGTATCCAGGCGTTCCAGCCAAAAATGATCGAAGGTAAAGCTATTCAGTTGCACCCATTGGTTACTACAGCATTCAACGCGGATTTCGATGGTGACCAGATGGCAGTTCACTTACCGTTAGGTCCTGAGGCTATATTAGAAGCACAGCTTTTGATGTTAGGTTCTCAGAACATCTTGAACCCGGCAAACGGCTCACCAATCACCGTACCTTCTCAGGACATGGTTTTGGGTCTGTATTTTATGACCAAAGAAGCACATTCAACTGATGAAGTGAAGATTAAAGGCGAAGGTCTTGCATTCTATTCCCCTGAAGAAGTGGAAATTGCTTACGCAGAAGGACAGGTTTCTTTGAATGCTAAAGTAAGATGTAGATTACCAATCAAAGAAGATGGCGTAATCACCACAAAACTTACCGAAACTACCGTTGGAAGAATTTTATTCAACCAGATTGTACCTAAAGAATCAGGATATATCAATGAACTTTTAACCAAGAAATCATTGCGAAATGTTATTGGTAGAGTATTGGCAGATACCGATTTCCCGACGACTGTGAAGTTCCTTGATGATATGAAGAACTTAGGTTATTCAAACGCATTCAAAGGAGGTTTATCATTTAGTTTAGGTGATATCGTAATTCCGGCGGAGAAGAAAACCATGATCGCTCAGGCGGTAGAAAGCGTTGACGAGATCAAGGCGAACTATAACATGGGTCTTATCACCGATACAGAACGTTATAACCAGGTAATCGACGTTTGGACAAATACCAACGCAGGACTAACGGAAATGATTATGAGCAGAATGAAAACCGACCAAGGTGGGTTCAATTCAGTGTATATGATGCTTGATTCCGGTGCAAGGGGTTCCAAGGAACAGATCCGTCAGCTTTCAGGAATGAGAGGTTTGATGGCAAAACCACAAAAAGCAGGTTCTACCGGAGCGGAAATTATCGAAAACCCGATTGTAGCAAACTTTAAAGAAGGTCTTTCGATTCTTGAGTACTTTATCTCAACTCACGGTGCTCGTAAAGGTCTTGCGGATACCGCTCTTAAAACTGCCGATGCTGGTTACTTGACCAGAAGATTGGTAGACGTTGCTCAGGACGTGATCATTACCGAAAACGACTGTGGAACTTTAAGAGGAACAGAAATTACTCCGCTGAAGAAAAACGACGAAATCGTAGAAAGACTTTCCGAAAGAATTTTGGGTAGAGTTTCTCTTCACAACGTTTACGATCCGGAAACTGATGAAGTGATTGCTAACGCAGACGAACTGATCAACGAGGCTTTAGCCAGAAAAATCGAAGCTGCAGGAATTGAAGCAGTTGAAGTACGTTCACCACTTACTTGTGAAACCAAGAAAGGAATCTGTGCGAAATGTTACGGGCGAAATCTTGCGACAGGTAAACCGATTCACATGGGTGAAGCCGTGGGAGTTATCGCAGCACAGTCTATTGGTGAGCCGGGAACCCAGTTAACACTGAGAACCTTCCACCAAGGGGGTACTGCAGGGAATATTTCAGAAAATCCATCGATTGTTGCACGTCGCGACGGTATCGTGGAAATGGATGAAGTAAGAACAGTAACTTCAGAAAACGAAGAAGGTAAAAAAGCAGAAATCCTGGTATCACGTTCTACGGAATTCCGTTTGGTTGCAGACAATGCAGCACGTACACCATTGATGATCGCCAACGTTCCTTATGGTTCCGAATTATTGGTAAAACCTGGTGATAAAGTGAAAAAAGGTGATGTTATTGCGAAATGGGATCCATACAACGCGGTAATTATTGCTGAATCTGCCGGTAAGGTAGAGTACGAGGATATCATCCAGGGTATTTCATTCCAGTTGGAAATCGATGAGCAGACTGGTTTCGAGGAGAAAGTAATCTCTGAATCCAGAAACAAGAAAGCTGTTCCTACTCTGAAAGTAGTAGATTCCAAAGGAGTTGAGCAGAAAGCATACAACTTACCGGTTGGTGCCCACTTGATGGTGAACGACGGAGAAAAAATTAAGGCGGGTAAAGTCTTGATCAAGATCCCAAGAAAATCTGCCAAATCAGGGGATATCACGGGTGGTCTTCCAAGAGTTACCGAACTTTTCGAAGCGCGTAACCCTTCAAACCCAGCAGTAGTTACAGAAATCGACGGTGTAGTTTCTTACGGAAAAATCAAACGTGGTAACCGCGAATTGATCGTAGAAGCGAAAACCGGTGAAATCTCTAAATATTTAGTAAAACTTTCGAACCAGATTCTTGTTCAGGAAAATGACTTCGTTGTAGCAGGTGCGCCGCTTTCCGACGGATCTATTACTCCGGATGATATCCTGAAAATCAAAGGCCCAACAGCCGTTCAGGAATATCTGGTAAATGAAATTCAGGAAGTTTACCGTCTTCAGGGGGTAAAAATTGATGATAAGCACTTCGAAATCATCGTAAGACAGATGATGACGAAAGTATCGATCGTTGATGGTGGCGACACACAGTTCCTGGAAGGTGCGCTGGAACATAAATTCGATTTCCTCGAAGAAAACAACAGAGTATTCGGACTGAAAGTAGTTACTGAAGCTGGCGATTCCAAAGTATTCAAACCAGGTCAGATGATTACTGCAAGAGAATTGAGAGACGAGAATTCTAAATTGAAGCGTGAAGATTTAGCTTTGGTAGAAGTTCGCGAAGCACTTCCTGCAACCGCAACACCGGTATTACAGGGGATTACAAGAGCAGCACTTCAAACCAAGTCCTTCATGTCGGCAGCTTCGTTCCAGGAAACTACAAAAGTTCTTAACGAAGCAGCAGTTTCCGGAAAAGTTGATTATCTTACAGGTCTGAAAGAAAATGTAATTGTAGGACACAGAATTCCTGCAGGTACAGGACTTAAAGACTACCAAAATGTAATCGTAGGCTCTAAAAAAGAGTTCGAAGACATCAATTAAGTAATTATAGATTTTAGATTATGAATTTTAAATTGAATTCATAGTCTAAAATCCTTTTAAAATCTAAAATTTATAATTTAAAATATTCAAAAAAACATGGACAACAACCAAAACCAAAACAACGATCCAAACAACATCAACATCAACCTTAACGAAATGATCGCTGCTGGTGTTTATTGTAACCTTGCGTTAGTAAACCACTCACCATCAGAATTCGTAGTAGATTTTATCCAATTGATGCCGGGTGTGCAACAAGCTAACGTTCGTTCAAGAGTAATCTTGGCACCTTTGCACGCAAAAAGAGTATTGAATGCATTACAACAAAATGTTGCTAACTATGAGCAGCAATTTGGCGAAATTAAAGAGGTTGAGCCTTTCGTAGTAGGTCAAAATAACGTTCAGGCATAAGCTACAGCGTTTTGTAAAATACAGATCCCAACTTCACGGTTGGGATTTTTTTTGCCCATTGAAATGGATAATAATTAAATTTTCGCAAAAGGGCGCTGTTGGAAATGGTCAATAATTTGAAACAGAAACCCTGCTCAAAACTTTTCAGTTAAATACTTCCAGTAGCGTTTGGGCAACCATTGCACGTGGAGTTTTATGTTTTTTCTTTCCACAATATTGGTTTTGAAAAAGTAGCGTTGCCATAATTTTTGGTATTTCTTTTCTTCGTCATGGTGGAGGTTTTGCGAATTTCTCATCATTAAAATTTGATCTTCTTCAGGATAGAAAAAATCTGCGTTTACCAAGTCATAGAAGATTCCGTAATTTCTTTTCAAATCGAAAATCATCCATTTCTGATCTTGATATCGGTTTTTAAAATGATTTAAAACCAAAGGCAATACGTTAAAATCAGGCTCCACTTTTGAAAAATAAACATCATCCTTTAATTTTTCAAAACGGACAAAGGCTGTCATCCGGTGTTTTTCTCTGCCCACACTTTTGCAGATTTTAGAAATTTCTAAAATATCAGGATTCCCAAAATCCTGCAGAATATTTTCATTAGGATGTTTCAGCGAGTGTTTCACCGCATTTAGAATCAATCTTTCACGGTCTTTTCTTTCGGAAAGGTAAACCCATAGTAAATTTTTGATGCCCTCCTTGCCTAAATTTTTCTCCAATCTTTGCAGCACGCGGTCCGCTTTATCGTTTTGGGCAATCACCTCATGCACTTCAGCAAAGAAATTTTCTTGTTGATAATTTGATGAACTGATGATTTCTGCGTCCTTAAATTTATATTCGAAAATTTCGAAAATAGCGGTCAGCAAACCTTCAAAACTTCCGTCATAAGGCAGGATGTTCATATTTTAAAATAAACTAAGTTGTTGAGAAAAGGGATTTTGAAATTTGGACTTCATACCAGAAAGTAAAATTTTTCTCAAATTTTGCTCATCAATCAGGCGGTTGAAAATATTTTCACTTTCAAACTCCACAAAATATTTGGCTCTGTTTACAGCGACCCCCATTTTTTGGAGATGTTCCAACGTAAGTTTCTGGAATTTTCTGGCCATCAAAATTTTACCGGTCGATTTTGTACCAATTCCAGGAACGCGCAAAATCATCTCTTTCGGCGCGGTGTTGATGTTCACAGGGAAATTCTCACGATTTCTTAGGGCCCATGCTAGTTTTGGATCCACTTCCAGATCAAGAAACGGATTATTTTTATCTAAAATTTCATCGGCGCCAAATCCATAGAAACGCATCAGCCAATCCGCCTGATATAAGCGGTTTTCCCTAAGAATGGGAACCTGTGAATGAATCGAAGGAAGGCGGCTGTCTTCCAAAACTGGTACATAACCTGAATAATAAACGCGTTTTAGATTAAAGTTTTGGTAAAAATGATTGGCTACCTTTATGATTTTTAAATCGGTTTCGTTGGTGGCTCCCACGATCATCTGTGTAGATTGACCGGCAGGTGCGAACTTCGGAATTTTTTTAAAGATTTTTCTTTCGTCTTTATACAAAATCAATTCATTTTTAACAAAATCCATCGGCTTGATCATTTCTGCGTGGGATTTGTCGGGAGCCAACAGTTTCAGCCCTTGTTCAGTCGGAATTTCGATATTAATGGAAAGGCGGTCCGCATATAGCCCTGCCTCCTTCATCAGCTCTTCGCTAGCTCCAGGAATTGATTTTAGATGGATATAACCATTGAAACGATGCTCCGTGCGTAATTTCTTGGCAACACGAACCAAACGTTCCATGGTGGTGTCTGCATCTTTGAAAATTCCTGAACTTAAAAAAAGACCTTCAATATAATTTCTGCGGTAAAAATTGATGGTTAAATCCACAACTTCTTCCACCGTGAAAGCGGCACGTTTAATGTCGTTTGATTTTCGGGAAACACAATATGCACAATCAAAAATACAGTGATTAGTCAACAAAATTTTAAGCAAGGAAACGCATCTCCCATCTTCGGTGTAGGAATGGCAAATACCCGAAGCATGGCTATTTCCTAAACCACCATTGTTTTTCCGGTTTCCGCCACTTGAAGAGCAGGAAACATCGTACTTTGCAGCATCTGCAAGTATTTCTAATTTTTCCTGAATGCGTGAGAAATTCATTATATTATGTTAAATAAAACAAACAAATTTAATAAAAAAATGATGAAAAAGAGTAGTTCTTCGATAATAAAATTTGAATTATTTTTTAAAAAAAATCCCATCCGAAGATGGGAATAATTGGTTGTCGAAGAGGGGTCTTAAAGCGGAACCATTTCCGTTACTTCCACATCGTATCCACCGACCAATGGTTTTTGATTCACGTTTTGAGTGATCACGCGGAATTTGGTAATTCCTAAATTCTTTAGGATCTGGGTTCCAATTCCGTAATCGTGGAAATTAGAAGCTAAAGTAGGTCTTTTCTCCTGCCCATCCTGGAAATCGATAAACTGTTGCAACTTTCTCAAGGTGTTTTCAGCGTTCGATACATTGTTGATGAATATGATTGCACCTTTTCCTTCGTCATTAATCATTTTGGTGATTTTCTCTAGCAAAGGTTTTTCACCGGAAGAAAGTCTGTTGAGCACATCAAAATAAGAATTAGATGCCTGCACGCGCACCAAAACGGGTTCATTTGCAACCCAGGTACCTTTCGTTAAAGCAAAATGGATCTGGTCGGTGCTGGTTTCTTTAAATGCATAGAAATCGTAGTCACCATAGAAGGTTTTCACTTTTCGCTCTTCGATACGTTCGATCAAATCGCCTTTTTTCAGTTGATAATGAATAAGATCCTCGATGGAAATAATTTTCAAATCATGTTTTTTTGCCAACTCTACCAATTCCGGAAGACGAGCCATTGATCCATCATCGTTCATAATTTCACAAATGACGCCTCCTTCTTTCAGGCCTGCTAATTTGGTGAGATCAATTGCTGCTTCGGTGTGACCGGCTCTTTTCAGTACGCCACCTTTTTTTGCTCTTAACGGGAAAATATGACCGGGCCTCATGAAATCGGTTGGTTTTGTATTTTCGTCCATCAATGCTAAAATGGTTTTGCTGCGGTCGCTTGCCGAAATACCGGTAGAAACGCCTTCTCCTAAAAGATCTACAGAAACAGTAAATGCGGTTTCTTTCGGATCGCTGCTTCGGGTTACCATGATGTCAAGCCCTAGTTCGTCGCATCTTTTTTCAGGAAGGGGAGTGCAAATAAGCCCTCTTCCGTAGATCGTCATGAAGTTGATGATTTCCGGAGTGGTCAATTCTGCTGCGGATAAAAAATCGCCCTCGTTTTCGCGGTTTTCGTCATCTACTACGATGATTATTTTTCCGTTCCTCAGGTCTTCTATTGCTTCGGGAATCGTGTTAAGTTTAATCTCAGACATTTTACTTTTTTAGATGGCGCAAAGATACTTAGAATTAAGAAATTCGGCAACGATTATTTGGACAGCGTTTTTTTGCACTTGCGCTGTTATTCTTATTCATAAAATATCGGAAAAACAGATCCTTAAAAACCTCGGAGAATTTTATAATTCAGCAGATGAAATAACGGAATCAATCAGCTAAATCAGGTAATCACCCGAACATTCCGTCTACGACATTTTTAAATATTTCATAAGATTTAAGACGTGCTTCCTGCTCGTAAATATGGGCGGTAATCATCAATTCATCTACCTGAAAGGCTTCCTGAAAGTTCAGCAGCTGGTTTTTTATCGTTTCTTCATCACCAATGAAACTGTAATGAAGCATTCGCATCACATGCGCCTTCTCCATCGGATTCCAAACATCATCGATATCATTTACTGGCGGTGAATAAGGTTTTCTGTCATTTCTGATAATATTGAGGAAAGCTTGGTAAAGTGTCGTTGCTAATTTCTTCGCTTCTTCGTCGGTTTCCGCGGCAATTCCGTTTACGCACGCAATGATATAAGGCTGCGGAAATTTATCGCTGGGATTATAATTTTCTCGGTAAATATTAAAGGCATTCACCATCATATCGGGTGCAAAGTGTCCTGCGAATGCGTAAGGTAAGCCCATTTCAGCGGCAAGCCAGGCGCTGTCGGTACTCGATCCCAATACATAAATTGGGATGTCGCATCCTTCTCCGGGAATGGCCCTCACTAAGCTGTCTGCATTTTCAATCGAAAAATATCGCTGTAATTCCTGTATTTGTCGCGGAAATTGTTCATTGATGATCATCGGGTTTCTTCCCAACGCTTTTGCAGTTAAACCATCGGTTCCGGGCGCTCTGCCTACGCCAAGGTCAATTCTGCCCGGGAAAAGGCTTTCCAGCGTTCCGAATTGTTCGGCAATAACGAGTGAACTATGATTGGGGAGCATTACACCGCCAGATCCTACACGGATTTTTTCGGTTCCGTTGGCGATAAAGCCGATTAATACAGAGGTTGCAGAACTTGCAATGCTGGCCATATTGTGGTGTTCGGCAAGCCAGAATCTTTTATAATTTAATTGCTCTGCAAATCTCGCAAGTTCCAGGCTTTCGTTAAAGGTATCGTGTATGGTTTTGTTCTGTTTTACCGGAGCTAAATCCAGTACAGACAATTCGAATTTTTTCATGTAAATCCTTTTAAATATGACTTCAAAAATACGGCCTTTAAACCTTTAAAAATAATTTTACTGATACTTAAAACAAATTGCCAGCATTTTTTTTAACGATGTATAAAATTTTGTGGAAATTTGCGTTTCAATGAAAATTAAAACGTGCGAAAATTCCTTACGCTTCTGCTGTTGACCTTTACCTTAAGTTTGTTTTCTCAGCAAAATACGATCTCTGTTACGGAGGTTTCCGGTTTTCCGAGGATAAAGTCTTCGGTCACCATGCCGGTGAAAATACCGCTTTCTGAGATTGGGAACCTGATTAACGTTTCGGTGCAGAATTTAATTTTTGAAGATAGTTCCTATACTGATAACAATAACGACCAGTTTAAAGTAAAAGTCTGGAAAACCAAGCCTATACGTCTGGTTGGGGGAACAAAACAGAATCTGCTCATCGAAGTTCCGCTGAAAATATGGGCGGAAAAAGGAATCGGCACGCTCGGTATCTATTCTTACCAGAACACGACGTTCGAAACCGTGATGTACTTCAATACCCAGCTTACCTTCAATAATAACTGGACGGTGACGACAAAAACATCGCCGATGGGTTTTAAATGGGTAGTGAAACCCGTGCTCGATTACGGCAAAATTAAAGTTCCCATTACCTCCCTGGTCGAAACCAGCCTGAGACAGCAACAGGCAGATTTTTCCAAAACCATTGATGAAATGATGCGTTCTCAGCTTAATTTTCAGAAGTATGCGGTAATGGCCTGGAATCAGTTTGCCGAACCCTTTAATATTTCAGAAGAGTTCAGCACCTGGCTGAAAATAACGCCGTTAAGCATCAATATTTCCCCGCTGGTGTTTTACGGAAACCAGATTGAAGCCAATATCGGGATCGATACTTTTTCCGAAACTTTTACAGGAAAAAAACCGGTGTCCGCACCTTTAATAAAAACCATAGCCAATTTTAATTCAGTTCAGGCTTTACCGCAAAAGTTTTTACTTCAGACTACCGCCAATATTCCATTTACCGAAGCCACAAAAATTGCTGAAACTATGTTTTTAGGTAAAGAATTTGATTTACGGGAAGGCAAGTCAAAAATTAAAATTACTTCCATAAACGTTTATGGCGAGGATGGAAGAGTGATGATTGAAGCAAAAACAGAAGGAATGGTGAACGGTATTTCGTATATCTCGGGAATTCCGGTATATGACCAACAGAAAAGGAAGATTGTTTTAACCGATACGAAGTTTAAACTGAAAACGAAAAACGTTCTTCAAAAGACTGCAACGCTGCTTTTTCAGGGGAAAATAGTGAAGATGATTGAAGAGGAGTATGGCATTCCAACCGCTGATCTAGAGGATGCATCGCGGAAAAGTATCGAAGAAACTTTTAATAAAGAATATTATAAAGGTCTGAAAATGCAGGGAAAAGTATTCGACCTGAAACCGTCGCAGATTATTCTAAATCCATCTGGCATTACCGCCATAATCGATACGGAAGCACAGCTGAAACTTCAGGTACAGGGGATGTAAATGCTTTTTTTGAATTTTGTTTCTTTACATTTTAAAAAATTTTCTATATTTGCAAACCCAAATGGTTCTTTGGCCGAGTGGTTAGGCAGTGGTCTGCAACACCATCTACAGCGGTTCGAATCCGCTAGGAACCTCCCATGAGCAAGTTTCTGTTTTACAGTGACTTGCTTTTATTTTTTAGGAAACTTTAACGTTTTTAACATTCCTCTAACACAATAATGGTTTCGTTTTTGGCTTATAGAGGAAAATAATATGAACTAAAAAGAAAGATTATGAAAAATATACTCACAGCAGGATTTATGTCAGTTCTATTAATGACAGCCTGTACAAAGGATAACTCCGTAGCCGAAAAATCTCTGGAACAGCAGAAAATGGAATTCCAGGCAAGACAGCTGGAAATTGAGAAACAGAAACTCGCCATCGAGAAAGAAAAAATGGCGTATGAAACACAGAAAAAGCTGGACAGTATTGAAGAAGATAAGAAAGCTAAAGCCCAGGCGGTAGCCGCAAGACCACAGGTAATTCGTGAAACGAAAACCGTATATGTGAACAATACACCCAGACGTTCATCAAGCTCATCATCGTCTTCAGGTTCAAACTCTGAAACCTATGCAGGAACTTCACAGGGAAATACCCAAAGACAGGGGATGAGTAAGGCCGCGAAAGGTACCATCATCGGTACTGTAGGTGGTGCAGCAGCAGGTGCCATTATTAATAAGAAAAATCGTGCAGCCGGTGCCGTAATTGGAGGTATCATCGGTGGTGCAACAGGATATACCATTGGTAGAGCCGGTGACCGGAAAGATGGTAGAGTACAGCCAAAATATTAATATTCAATAATTATATAAAGAAAAGATTGCTTAATTTTAAGCAATCTTTTTTATGCTTTATCTCATCTTTTCGCTGATTGTCCTGATTCCTGTTGTTATGGGTTTCGGAGAAATTTTTCAAAGAACATTTGGAAAATTTTCCTTTGGAATTTCGACAAAAATAGTCACAGGAATACTGACCGTTTCCGTGATCTGGACGGTCTTCTCCTTTTTCACGCCACTGAATATCGCCATCGAACTTTCTACGGTTTCAGTGGGTTTGCTGGCATTTTTCTCTTACGGAACTTACCATCAGTTCTGGAAGTTTCTCAGCAGCGTTAAAATTTCTTTTTGGCTGCCCACACTCGTGGTAATTTTCTTCGCTTCCTTTGCGCCTTTTATTCTCGACCATTTCGGGTATTACGTCCCGACAATAAAATGGATTGCGGAAGTAGGCCTGGTTCGCGGGATTTCAAATCTTGATTTATTACTGGGGCAAATGTCTGTCTGGCATATTTTGCAGGCAGGCTTCTCAAATTTTTCAGATCCTTTTCTGCGCTTAAATCTGGTTGCTGCCATGGCCTTCCTGATGTATGTTTACGAGAAAAAAGTGTGGATTCATCTGGTTTTCCTACCTTTTTTACTTCTCTTCATCCAGTCGCCAAGTCCCGAATTTCCTGCAATGGTATTTTCCTTCATCATCCTTACAGAATTATTTAGAGGAAATAGAAATCCCGGGCTTCTGTTTACCATTGCGGTATTGGTTTTTGCCATAAAACCCACAATGATTTGGCTGCCTATTTTTGTTGTAATTCACATGGTATTTGTTTCAAAATCAGGCCTTAAGGTTTTTCTTCCGGGAATTGTCTTGCTCTGTATTTTTCTGTTCAAAACCGTCTGGACTTTTGGTTATCCTGTTTTTCCGGTACAGGTGCTGGATTTGGTATTGCCATGGAAGCCCAATGCACAACTTTTGAAAAACTCTTCTGAAATGGCAGTTCAGAAAACGTATGACATGCAGTTTACCGCTGCTGAAATTCAAAAATTCACGTTCATTGATCACCTGAAAAACTGGCTGTTTCTGGAGGGAATTAAAGGTAAAATACATCTCCTTTTTATCGTCAGTCTCTTCGTACTTCTCATCTTCGCGGTTAAGAAGAAATCCAAACTCATTTGGCTGCTGTTCATTGCGGTTTTTATAAAAAGTGTATTGGTGCTGCTCTTTTCAGCCCAGTACCGGTTTTTTATTGATGTGTTTTTTGTGATCCTGTTTGTCTTTTTTTATCAGACATGTTCTCAAAAAATTTCTTTAATGATTTTCGCTGTACTGTCGGTTTTACTGGGCGTGTTTCTCTCGTTTCCCAATGTTCTTAAAACCGCTTTCCCGACTTTCCGGCCGGGAAACTTCATGACAGGTTTCAAATTTGACCAACTGTATAAACCCTCAACATTTAAACTCGAAAAGTTTAAAACCTATCAGGTAGGAAATCTCCGTTTCAATGTGGTGCAGAATTATCCGTTCAGTTTCGATACGCCTCTGCCTGCTATTTCGCCCCAGTTTATTAAGGAGGATCTGGATGCCGGAATCTTTCCGCAGTTGAAAGGAAAAACCTTAAAAGAAGGCTTTATTTGGCGTAATATTTCAGAAGAAGAAAAAATTCAGGTTCAGAAGATACTGGATGAATGGGCTGCTGAAAATCATGACTGAAATCCTCTCCGTTAAAGTTTTCTGCGTGTTTACCTCACAACTTTTGATTAACTTTGTCCTATGTTCGATTTAGGAAATTTTCTTACCCTTTCCACCTTTGGTGAAAGTCACGGCGCTGCTTACGGCGGCATTATCAATAATTTTCCTGCAGGGTTGGCAGTGGATTTAGATAAGGTTAAGCATGAGCTGGATCGCAGAAGACCCGGCCAGTCGGCCATTGTTACCCAGAGAAAAGAAAGCGATACCGTAAAATTCCTTTCCGGTATTTTTGATGGGAAAACTACGGGAACCCCCATTGGATTTACCATTGAAAACGAAAATCAGAAGTCCAAAGATTACGACCATATTTCAAAAGCGTATCGCCCCAGCCATGCAGATTTTACCTATGACCAGAAATTCGGACACCGCGATTACCGTGGTGGCGGGAAATCTTCAGCACGCGAAACCGTAAACTGGGTGGTTGCCGGTAGCCTGGCGAAACAGTTGCTCCCGCAAAATGTAGAAATCAACGCTTATGTGTCTTCTGTGGGCGAAATTTTCTGTGAAAAACCTTATCAGGATCTTGATTTTTCTAAGACGGAGTCCAACGATGTACGCTGCCCAGACTCTGAAACAGCAGAAAAAATGATTTCGAAAATAAAGGAAATCAAAAAAGAAGGAAATACCATCGGGGGAACGATAACCTGCGTCATCAGAAATCTACCCGTAGGAATCGGCGAACCCGTTTTCGGAAAACTACAGGCAGAACTCGCCAAAGCCATGCTCAACATCAATGCGTGCAAAGGTTTTGAATATGGCAGCGGATTTTGCGGTGCAAAAATGACAGGCAAAGATCACAACGATCTCTTCAATGAAGATTTTTCTACCAAAACCAATCTTTCAGGCGGAATCCAGGGAGGGATTTCCAACGGAATGGATGTTTACTTCCGTGTGGCTTTCAAACCGGTAGCAACCATTCTGCGTCCTCAGGAAAGTATGGATAAAGAAGGAAATCCGGTTATTGTAGAAGGTAAGGGAAGGCACGATCCCTGTGTTTTGCCCCGCGCGGTTCCGGTGGTTGAAAATCTGGCTGCTTTCGTGTTGGCAGATCTGTACCTGATCAACAAATTACGCAGAGTTTAATTATACATAAATCAATTCAAGTTAAAAATATGAAAAAGTATTGGGACAAATCAATCAGTTTCGAAGCGTATATGGCAGTAGCCAAAGACCGGGTTGAAAATCCTGCAGATGGCGATGATCACAATGAATATTATGAGCTGGGTCTCCAGAGAATGGAGCGTACGCTGAAAACTTTTAAAGTTAATGCCGAAACTCTGGAAAGTTTAAAATCAAAAAATTTCGGAGGAAAAATCCTGATTATTTCTGAGCCCTGGTGTGGCGACGCCAGTGCAACCGTACCTGCAGTGTCCAGATTTTTCGAAGCTGCCGGCAACGAAGTAAGAATATTTCTGCGAGATGAAGACCATTCGCTGATCGATCAGTTTTTAACCAACGGAACCCAGTCGATTCCCATGGTGTTGATTCTGAACGAAGATTTAACGGTAAAAAATGTCTGGGGACCAAGACCAAAATACGGATTGGAACTGCTGAAGAAATTCAAGGAAAATCAGGAAACTTATCCACGTGAAGATTTTTACAACGATTTGCAGGTGTATTATGCCAAAAACCGTGGTGCAGATGCCATTGAGGAAATTATAAACTTAATTTAATATGACGTTTTTTAAGAAAAATGCATTGTATTTAATCGTCATTGCCCTGGTGGCGGTGGTATTTCTTTTCCCGTCTGTACAGAAGAAACTTAAAGAGCTTTTCCTTCCTGTGGCTGCCATAGAAAGTGCGGTAACCCTTCAGGATGAGGATTATGATGTGCAGTTGAAAGGCATCAATGTGCCGAGCACCAATCTTAAAAACCTGAAAGGAAACAAACTCGTATTTTTGAATTTCTGGGGAACCTGGTGTGCGCCGTGCCGCGAAGAGTGGCCTACTATTCAGGATCTTTATGAGGCCCGAAAAGATAAAATCGATTTTGTGCTCATCGCAATGCAGGACAAGGAAGAGGACGTGGTGAAATTTATGAAAGAGAAAGGCTACACAGCACCGGTGTACATCGCCCAAAGCCCGGTTTCAAAAAATATTTTGCCCAAATCTTTTCCCACCACTTTTCTGCTCGATAAAAACGGAAGAATTCTGCTGAAAGAGGATGCCTCGAAAGACTGGAACAGCAAATCTGTTAACGATTTCATCGATAATGTGACCCAATAACTTTTAACTAATAATTAATATTTAATGGTACAGAATTTGTGAAATTTATTCCGTTTTTAAAAATCAAAACACGAAAATGAAATTATCAAAAATTGCACTGGCTAAAGAAGCTTTCAAACACAAAGGATTGATACAGAAAATCCCCGTAATCATCCGGATGATTAAATCCATCATGGGTAAAAGCGGTTATAAACCTCAGTTTAAGAACATCATCCTTCCGGGACTGGTGCTGCTTTATCTGATTTCTCCGCTGGATATTATTCCGGATTGGCTGCCTGTAATCGGCGTATTCGATGATTTGGCACTGTTGGCATTCGCTATTCCGATGCTGATTGCCGAAGCTGAAAAATTTGTGGAATGGGAAGCTTCCCAGAAAGCTGATTCAAAAGTCATCGATGCAGAAATCATCAAGTAATTATTAAAAAATTTATAACACAAACCGTTCAAAAACTTGAGCGGTTTTTTTTTGACACAAATTGAAACCATAGCAAGGTCAAAGTAGGGTGTTGGCAATGTCAGTCAATTATCAGATAACTGTCAAACTTAATAAGATTCCGTATTTATCAGTCCTTTCTTTTTGTTGTTTTCTGCTCTAAATGTTTCTGTAAATTTCCGTTTAGTACATCTCAGAAAAAATCAGGAAATTAGCGCCGTGAAAAAACTCATTTCCATTATCGGTACTACGGGCATCGGCAAAACAAAACTCGCCATCGAACTGGCGAAGCATTTCGGGACCGAGATTATTTCCTGTGACTCGCGGCAGTTTTTCAGAGAGATGAAGATCGGCACCGCAACACCTTCAGCAGAAGAACTGGCAGAGGTTCCCCATCATTTTATCGGAAATCTATCCGTGCAGGATTACTACTCAATCGGTCAGTTTGAAAAAGATGCAATCCAGAAAATGGATAACCTCTTTACACACCATGACGTTGTGATTTTGGTCGGCGGAAGCATGATGTACGAAAAAGCCGTCATCGGAGGACTCAACGAACTTCCCGAAGCCAACGAAGAAAACCAGCAGAAACTGGAAAAAATGTTTCGTGAAGAAGGCATTGAAGCACTGCAGAAAATCCTGGAAAATCTCGATCCTGAATATTTTAATATCGTAGACCGGGATAATCCCCGAAGACTGTTCCGCGCCATCGACATCATCTGGCAGACCGGTAAAACCTACACCGAAAATATTTCGGAGCAGGTAAAAAAACGTGATTTTGAAGTCATCAGAATTGGAATCGAAGCACCGCGCGAAACTATTTACGAAAGGATTAATCTGCGCGTTGATAAAATGCTGGAACAAGGTCTGGCTGAAGAAGTGAAATCCCTGCTGCCTTACCGGAATCTTATTTCCCTACGTACCGTGGGCTATACCGAACTCTTCAGATATTTCGATGGCGAATGGACGCTGGATTTTGCCGTGGAGGAAATAAAAAAGAATTCGCGCCGTTTCGCAAAAAGACAGCTGACCTGGTACCGTAAAGAAACAGATATCCACTGGGTTAATTTTGAAAATTCAGTTCAGGAATCCTTATCTTTGCTCAGCAATTTAAATATTAAACCTAAAAATCAATAAAATGGCAGATACTCCTTCAAATATGCTCGAGCTGGGAACAAAAGCTCCCTTTTTCGAACTTCCCAATCCTTCGCACAGCAACGAAATTCAGTCGCTTGAAGAGCTGAAAGGTGAAAAAGGAACGCTGGTGATCTTCATGTGCAATCATTGCCCGTTTGTGCTTCATGTGATCGATAAACTGACGGAATTGTATGAAGATTACAGCGATAAAGGCATCGAGTTTATCGCAATCAATGCCAATGATGTGGAGAAATACCCGGCAGATTCCCCGGAAAAAATGGTGGAATTTCAGGTAGAACGTAAATTTGATTTTCCGTATCTCTACGACGAAAGCCAGGCGGTTGCCAAAGCTTATGATGCTGCCTGCACCCCTGATTTCTACTTTTTCGATGAAAAACTCGACTTAATTTACCGCGGCCAGATGGATGATTCCAGACCAGGAAATCAAAAAGAAATTACCGGCGAAGATTTAATTATCGCTTTCGAAAATCTTCTTGCAGGAGCGCCTCAGGAAGAATTCCAAAGACCAAGCTTAGGCTGCAATATCAAGTGGAAGTCTTAATAAGAGCAAGATAAAGCGGCATGTAAAAAATAAAAAGAGCCAGGTGTTTGATAGACCTGGCTCTTTTTATTTTTATCTTTTTACTTTAGAAGAAGGGATTATAATCTTTTTCAAAACCAATCGTTGTCGGGTTACCATGTCCGTTATACACTTTGGTATCGCCATCCAGAATAAATAGTTTCGTTCTGATGCTTTCGAGTAACTGCTCGTGGTTTCCTTTGTAAAGATCGGTGCGTCCGATGCTTCCTTCAAACAGCACATCACCGGAAACTACAAATTTGTGAGCTTCGCTTTGGAAGGCGATATGTCCCGGAGAGTGTCCCGGTACATGCAGGATTTTAAATTCATCTTCGTCAAGTTTCAATACTTCATTTTCTTTCAGGAACTGGATTTCGCCTTCAAAAGGTTTAAAGAAAAACCCGAACCGGTTGGCGTCCATGGGATTTCTGTCGAGCATTTCCTTTTCAGTCTCGTGAAGCAGTACAGGAACTTTGTAAAGGTCATAAACCGTCTGTAAACCCAACACATGGTCGATGTGGGCATGGGTGAGGAGAATATTCTGGATTTTTAAACCATTTTCTTCAATAAAATTCTGCAAAAGCCTGGTCTCTTCAGTGCTGAAGTTTCCCGGATCGATGATGAATGCATTTTTATGGTCATTATAAACCACATACGTGTTCTCCGAAAAAGGATTGAAAACGAATGATCTTATCTGTAACATAGGAAGCAAATTAAGTTTCAAAAATACGTTTTTACGGAGAACTGTACAGAATCGTTACAACAAATTGGTGTAAATTTCGTTAACTTCGTACGAATGAAATTTTTATCTCTCTTTCTTATCGCGCTCTCGTCATTTGTTTTGGGTCAAAATATCCGGAGCATTCAGCTGTTTAATCCGCAAACCAATGACGAAACTCCCGTGATCGGCTTTAATGAACAGCTGATTCTTAAATTTGATGACTTATCGAATTCCAGTACGGTTTACCGGTATACCCTCAAGCATTTCGACAGAAACTGGCAGGATGACGGGCTGTTTTTTACCGAATACGCCAACGGAAGCCTGAACGGTCTCATCGATAATTTTCAGTATTCCTTCAATACCTTACAGCCTTACACCAATTATACGCTGGCATTTCCGAATGATAAAATCCAGCCGAAGATCTCCGGAAATTTCGAGATTATCGTCTATAAGGATTCCCAAAACAAACCGCTGTTCACTAAAAGATTTTCTGTCGTTGAAGAAGGCGCTCATGTTGCCCTGAATATCAGCCGCACCACCGATGCACGGAGACCACAGATCAACCAGCGCGTTGAGGTACAGGCCATTGGCAATAATGCCACACTGTCGCAGAACATCAATTCGGTAAGCCTGAATGTAATCCAAAACAACAACTGGAATACGGCGGTGTACAACCAGCGGCCAAGTTCTTCCCTCGGAAACAAAATTCTGTTTCAGCAGATGAATCTCACTTTTCCGGGAAATAACGAGTTTTATTATTTCGACAACAAGAACATGAACCAGGCTTTCGATATGGTAGCCGGCGCAGAAACGGTAGAAGGAATCAATTACACGTATTTATATCCGGTTTGGGCGTTTCCGCTGAATTACCAGTACCAGCCTGACGTTAACGGCGCCTTTTATTTCCGAAGAAACGATTTGGGAATTGAGCGCGTGGCTGATAAAGAAGCCGATTACTCCTGGGTATATTTTGCGCTCGATTCCGAAGAAACAGATAAAGAAATCTATGTGCTGGGTGGTTTCAATGATTTTATTCCCACCAAAGAAAACCAAATGTTTTACGATGAAACCGCCAAGAAATATATCACAAAAATCTACCTGAAACAGGGATTCTACAATTATATCCTGGCCACTAAAAACACAGACGGAAGTCTGAATTTCGGTGAAATAAACGGCAGTTTCTGGCAGACAGAAAATCTTTATCAGGCCTATCTTTACTACAGACCTTTCGGCCGCAACTACGATGGATTAATAGGCTACGGCGAATTCCGAAAAGCGGTAAGGTAATTTTTCAGGAGCTTAATCCCGCTATCCGCTGTATCTTTTACTCTTCGTGCCTCATCACAAAAGGATGCCGCTCCTATCGAGGCTAGCGGAAACGTTGTAAAATTTCATTCGGTCCTAAACCAGATAAAATTCCCCGAGTTTTTCTTCGCATAAAGTTTTTACGACTTCAATCCATCGGTCTTCATCATTCAGACACGGGATATAGTGGAAATTTTCTCCGCCGGCATGCAGAAATTCTTCACGCCCTTCAACAGAGATTTCTTCCAGCGTTTCAAGACAGTCTGATACGAAAGCCGGACAAACGATGGCTAGATTTTTCACGCCTTTTTTTGGTAAGCTTTCTAAGGTTTCATCAGTGTAAGGTTCCATCCATTTGTCTTTTCCAAGGCGGGACTGGAAAGAAATTACCGTTTTTTCCTTTGGAATATTCAGTTTCTGAATCACAAGTTCTGTAGTCTTAAAACACTGATGGCGGTAACAGAACTGATGGCTCGGATTCTGGTCCCGGGAGCAGCAGTCGTTGAGATTACAGGTTTTTGTAGGATCGGTTTTGTAGATGTGTCTCTCCGGAACGCCATGATAAGAAAATTGCAGCGCATCGAAGTTTTCAGGCAGTTTCTCCCTGATGCTTTCCGCTAAACAGTCGATGTAAATTTCGCGGTTGTAGAATGGCTGTACATAATTGATTTTCACCTCAGGAAAGAATTTTTTGCGCACTTCCTCGGCTTTGTCAACCACCGTTTCTGTTGTGCTCATCGCATATTGCGGATAAAGCGGAAACAGCACAATTTCGGTAACGCCCTGTTCGGTAAGTTTACGGATTCCGTTTTCGATGCTGGGTTCAGCGTATCGCATCCCGATTTCTACGGGCACGTCGACCAGTTTCTGTAATTTTGCCTGAATCTGTTTGGTGATAACAATCAAAGGTGAACCCTCGGGAGTCCACACGGTTTTATAGGCCGCTGCGGATTTCGGTGGACGGGTATTCAGAATGATGCCCTGTACCAGAAGCGACCGGAAAAACCATCGGTAATCGATCACTTTCTCATCCATTAAAAACTCGTCCAGATATTCCCTAACGTCTTTTACATCTGTTGATTTCGGAGACCCGAGATTGACTAATAAAATTCCTTTCATAAAAATAAATAATGCGTGCTGCGAAATGGGTAATGTATTGCTTTCGATTTACCCGTCGCTTATATTTTTTATCCATTTACAGCTTCTACATTCTGCACCAAATCCGGAACAAACTGTTTCAGGAGGTTTTCGATGCCGCCTTTCAACGTTGCAGTAGAACTTGGGCAGCCCGAGCATGCGCCCTGAAGCAGCATTTTTGCAGTCTTGGTATCTTCGTCATACCCGATGAGCGAGATTTTTCCGCCATCGCCTTCAACGGCAGGAGCAACGTATTCATTTAAAATATCCGAAATTTTCTGCTCGTTTTCGGTGTAATCCCTGTTGATGATGCTTTCTACCGGACTTGAATGTTTCTGAGGCTCGATATTCGAAATTTTTCCACCGTTTTCCAGATATTCTGTAATGAACGCGCGCACCGGAACCATCACTTCATGCCATTCCACAGAAACATTTTTGGTGACGGCCACGAAATTATCAGAAATAAAAACTTCTTTGGCGAATTCAAATTCATCAAAAATCGCCTTTGCCAAAGGTATTTCTGCGGCTTCTTCTCTCGATTTTACCTCTATAAAACCCTCAAGCAGAGGTTTTCCTGAAACGAATTTCATTACCATTGGATTCGGAGTCATTTCCGCAAAAACCGGATGGGCTTCTTTTGATTTCTGTCTGTAAATCCTTGGGTTTGCAATAAGTTGGTCTTCAATGATATTCTTTAAACTGTCGGTCACAAATTCCCATTCTACCGTATCCTGTTTGGCGACTGCAATAAAATTGGCGGTTATAAAAATCCTTTCGATAAAAGGATAATTGAAAAGTTCCTGCGCCAAAGGAATTTCAGAAAGATCTGAGGTTTGGTCGAGCTCCAGCGATCCGGGAATCAGGTTATAATCGGCGACAAACTTCATCACTTTTGGATTTTCGGTAGGCTCTATAAGTATTGATCTCATTTTATTTCGTTAAATTTGAATGACAAAAATACGGATTATAAACCGGCTTTGGGAATCTGAAATTAAGATATTTTCAATCCGGGAATAATCAATTATCAATAACGCTAGCGCAAGACAGAAAATGGCATTAATTAAAGAACTTTTAGGAAAGACCCCACAAATTGGCGAGAATACATTTCTCGCGGAAACCGCAACCGTAATTGGTGACGTAACGATGGGCAGAGACTGCAGCATTTGGTATAACGCGGTGATTCGCGGCGATGTGCATTTTATAAAAATGGGCGATAAGGTAAACGTTCAGGATAATGCCATGCTGCACTGCACTTTCGAGAAATTCCCCCTCATCATTGGCAATAACGTTTCTATCGGGCATAATGCAATTGTTCACGGCTGCACGATTAAGGATAATGTACTGATTGGCATGGGCGCCATTGTGATGGATAACTGCCTGGTAGAACGTAATTCTATTGTTGGGGCAGGTTCTGTAGTCACTCAGGGAAGCCATATAAAATCCGGCGAGGTTTGGGGAGGCATTCCGGCGAGAAAAATCAAGGATATTTCATCGGAATTGCTGGAAGGGGAAGTAAACCGTATTGCCAACAACTACGTAAAATATTCTGGCTGGTATAAGGATTAAATGGTTTCATTCTTTGTTCTTGTACTCTTGGTTTATGTTGTAATTCCATGAGCTATTTTATTTGGAATGTATTACAGGTAGAGAAACAGCAGAGCCAGAAATTATGTGATTGTCATTTGCCTGTTGCTTATCATCTTCTACCTTTTTGGATGCGGAGGACTTGGATGAATTTTGTGCATCTGCATTGATTCGTATATATATTTTGCGTGGGTTCTGAAATGTGATTAAAATATCGGCGTGATTTTGCGGTCTTACTACGGCGTTCCAGAAAAGTAGGAACGAATTTTGAAGACAGATAAAAAAATATTCATCCAAATCACCTTCGAAACGGGCTCTCATGGAGGGTGAATGTTTTTTGATCTTAAAATTCGTTATGAAATACTTAAAATTCACCTGGCAGCTTCTGAAAGAAACATTCACGGAATGGAATAGTGGCAATGCGTCACGCGATTCGGCAAGTCTTGCCTATTACGCGATTTTTTCGCTGCCCGGATTGCTCATTATTGTCATCTGGATTGCCGGAATCTTTTTCGGCAACGAAGCCGTGCAGGGACAGATTACGGCGCAGGCTAGCGGAATTGCCGGTAAAGAAATTGCCGACAGTCTGCAAACCATGATTGCCAGTGCCGTGTGGGACAACCAGAATGTCTTGATGAAAATCTTCGGAATTCTGACGCTTATTTTTGGGGCAACCACGTTGTTTTTTCAGATGCAGCACAGTCTAAATACGCTGTGGGATGTGGAAGCCGCTCCTAAAAAAGCCTTTCAGAAATATGTACTCGACCGTGCCAACTCGCTGGGGATGATTCTCATTATCGCCTTTTTGCTGTTAACCAGCCTTATTTTATCATCGATGCTTGGATTGGCCAATGAATGGATTACACGACATTTTGGCCTCGAAACCTTTTTAATGGTTCAGGTTCTCAACTTTGTTTTAAGTTTTGCCGTTATTGTTTTGCTATTTGCGCTGATGTTCAAGGTGTTGCCCGATGTTGAGATTTCCTGGCGGTCGGTCTGGATGGGCGCTTTCGTTACTGCACTGCTCTTTAATATCGGAAAATTCCTTCTCGGTTTTTATTTTGAAATTTCGAAACCGACATCAATTTTTGGAGCTGCCGGAACAATTATTCTCCTTATGATGTGGGTGAATTACTCGTGCCAGCTGGTGTTTTTCGGTGCTGAATTTACCAAAGTGTATGCCTACAAAATGAACCACAACATCAGGCCTTCAAGACATGCGAAATGGAGCGCAGCCAAATTACTGAAAGACGCGATGCATAAAACCGACAGCAACCTGAGCGTTGGCTGATTACTGGATTGCCGTCACTCCGGAATCGCTCACCAAAACCGCCTTTCCGTTTTCGCATCTTATTTCAGAAGGAGGCATTACCATCGCACAGTCCGACATTAAATTGTATTTTTTATTGAAAGAAGACTGCATCTGGGTGAAATGTTCAATTTTTGGGAGAATCTGTGCTTCAAGTTTGGTGGGATAAGCGATATACGAACTCGGACCGCCACAGGGTTTTGCTCCGATGGCTGTAAATTTCCAATCAGCAGGATTGGTGCACGGTTCCAGCGCAATAAAGGCATCGATTTCTCTCATTAGGGAAGTTAATTGCTGTCGATCTTCCTGCTGGGCCATATTGTTTTCAGGTTTCAGCGAGATGTCTTTGGGAAGGGTATCGGTGTTTTCTGCAGATTTTTTTGTTTTGCAGGAAACGAGTGAAAGTAAAGCGATTCCGATGATGAATATGTTTTTCATTTTCATAATTTATAATGCTAAAGCAAAAATATTGCCTTTTCCCGAGACTACACAGCTTTGAACTGTAAAATACAGAACTTATTTAATCCGTCTGGTTTGTGGAAAGATTAATGATTTTCTTTAAATTTGGATGATGAATGAATCCCTCTTCAATTTGGCAGAACATACCAGCCGCAGCATTTTTCTTACCGGAAAAGCGGGAACGGGAAAAACCACTTTTCTGAACGATTTTGTGCGCAAAACCCGCAAGAAACATATCGTGGTTGCGCCTACCGGAATTGCTGCAATTAATGCCGGCGGGGTTACAATTCATTCGATGTTCGGATTGCCGCTGCGTACTTTTCTTCCGACCACAGAGAGGGTCGACAGTAATCTGGCCAACAATATTGCCGATCTCATGCATCATTTCAAATACCGCAAAGACAAACTGAAACTGCTGCGCGAAATTGAAATGATTATCATTGATGAGGTTTCAATGTTAAGAGCCGATGTTCTGGATATGATGGATTTTTCGCTGAGGCATGTGCGCCGGAACCAGCAGAAATTTGGTGGTGTGCAGATGCTTTTTATCGGCGATCTTTATCAGTTACCGCCGGTGGTACGCGACGAATATCTTCTGAAACAGTATTACAGTTCACCGTTTTTCTTCGACAGCTATGCGTTGAAGGAACTTCCGCTCATCACGCTTGAACTTACCACCGTTTACCGGCAGAAAGATGAGAAATTCCTCGAAATCCTGAACGAAATCCGAGACGGAGAAGTGGGCGACATCGATTTCGAGACGCTTAACAAAAGATATCTCCCGGATTTTGAACCCAAAGATGAACCTTATGTTTATCTCACTTCGCACAACAGGATGGCCGATGAAATCAATCAGAAAAAATTGGCGGCACTTCCGGGGAAAGCACGTTTTTATCATGCGGAAATCATCGGAAATTTTAATGAAAACCAATTTCCGAATGACGAAATCCTAGAGCTGAAAGTAGGTGCGCAGATTATGTTCATCCGAAACGATGCCAGCGGTGAAAAAAGATATTTCAACGGTAAACTTGCAGAAGTGGTTGAAGTTGACGAAAAGGAAATCAGCGTCATCATCGACGGCGAAGACGAAATTTTTAAACTCAAAAAAGAAACTTGGGAGCAGAAACGCTATTCTTTGGGTGAAGATAAAAGTATTCAGGAAGAGGTTTTGGGAAGTTTTAAACAGTATCCCATCCGTCTGGCCTGGGCGGTGACGATCCATAAATCTCAGGGTCTTACATTTGACCGGCTCATCATCGATGCCGGAAAATCTTTTGCTTCCGGCCAGGTATATGTCGCACTTTCCCGCTGCCGGACTTTGGAAGGAATCGTCCTGAAATCTAAAATTACTCCTGATGTTATTTTTTCCGACCGTAGGGTTTCGAAATTTCAGGATGAAACGAATGCCAATAACCGCATCGACGAAATTTTGAATACTGAAAAATACGATTACAGCATCCATAAAATCATCAGCAGGATCGACTGTAAATGGATTCTTCCTGCGTTTCAGCTATGGCATAATTCAGCGAATCACAGCAAAACGCTGGATAAAGAGAAAGTGAAATTTCTTTATCACGGCATCAAACCCGAAACCGAAAAATTTGCGTCAGTGTGCGAAAAGTTCGAAAAAATCATTCAGCAGAAAACGCGCAAATTCATCAGTGGCGAAGAGGAATGGAGTGAGATTGAAGCCAAGGCAAAAGGGGCGGTGAATTTCTTTTTTACGAATGTAAATGCGAAGATTTTCAGTCCGCTGAAAGAATTTTATGCCGAAAGTAAAGGCGTGAAAGGGCTGAAACAGTATAACGAAGACTTCCGGGTTTTTCTGGATGATCTGGAAGATTATCTGAACGGTTTAAAAGACCTTCATTTGCTGGAAACGCAGCTTTTCGATCCCGAGAATGATGTGAAAGTGACGACTAAAATTGCGAAAATTCCGTCGCACATCCTTACGTTCCAGCTTTTTGAGGAAGGCAAAACCATCCCCGAAATCGCAAGAGACCGAGGGTTGGTGACCGAAACCATTTACGGACATCTCGCCAAATTCGCAGATCAGGGATTGCTCGATCTTACGAGGATTTTCGATAAAGAGAAGATAAAAACCTTCGAAAAAGAATTCAAAAAAAACAGCAGCGCCGAAACCTTATCCGACTGGAAGAAAATCCTGCCAAATGATTTTGAATTCAACGAAATTCGGATTCTGATGAACCATTACAATTTCAGGAAAAATTCTTAATCTTAACTTTAACCTTTCTTCCTGTTCTGGAATTTCTTAATCAGCGTGTAAAATACCAGAAATCCCAAAACAAAAACAGAAATTCTTGACAGCAAGTCGCCGGCTCTGCTGTAAAAAGTCATGCCGTCATAAAGATTAATTTTGGCGAACAGCGTCGTTTTGTCGCCGTACAGCGTATCAGCCAGTACATCTCCTCTGGCATTAATGTGGGCAGAAATTCCACTGTTTGCGGAACGGGCGATTTCGCGGCGGGTTTCAATCGCGCGCAGTCTCGCATACGCCATGAGCTGCTGGTGGCCCTGGGTAACACCCCACCAGGAATCGTTGGTCATGATGGCCAGAAAGTTGGCGCCTTTTTTTACATAATCCGTTACGAATTCGCCATAAATACTTTCATAACAGATGATTGGAGCGAGTTTTCCGGGATTGTAAGGGTTGGTGAATGCGATTCTTTCTTTATCGATTCCTAAAGAAGCCGTGGTGCCGCCAAGATTCAGCATGGCATCGCCTAAAAGCGGTTTTAGTACGTTGATATATGGAAAAATTTCAACGCCGGGAACCAGTTTCCCTTTGTGGTAAACCTCCACTTTCTGATTCGGAATAATCTGAACGGCAGAATTATAGCTGTCAACATACATACCCTGTGAAGTTTGGTAAGCGGTTGTAGACTTTTCATTTTCATCCGCATAAAAACGGTGAGAAGAAATCCCTGTCGCGAAAACCGATTTCGGATGTTTGGCGAGAAAACCTTTTACCGTATTCAGCAGCATGCTTTGCCCGAAACCGTTTTCGGAAATGGAACCAAAGCCGGGAATCGAGGTTTCCGGACCGATATAATAATCGATCTGTCCTTTGGAATTTGTTTCCGCCAGCGTGAGTAAATCATTCAGAATGGTTAAACTGTCTTTCGAATATTTTTCGGTGTAAGGATCCAATTCCGGCTGCAGCATGAGTACATTCACGGAACCGATTGGTTTTTCATCGAAATTATTGTACTTCACCAAAGAAATCAGCATCGGAACAGCAATAGCCATCACCAAAACCGAAGAATTGATGATTAAAGATTTTCTTTTGCGGCCGGCTTCCCAGATTCTTAGCGTATAGAAAGCATACACATTGATGAGTAAAATCCAGAAACTTCCGCCCGTAGCGCCCAGCGTATCGTACCACTGAATGATTTTCGGGTAATCTGCGAACACATTGCCCAAATTCAGCCACGGCCAGGTCAGTTCCCAGCTGAGGTGAAATTTCTCGAAACACATCCAGATGGCGACAAAAAAAGTAAGCCCCCAATAGGTGCCCTGCGCATTTTTGTACCAGTGATAGAGCTGAAAGATGAAGGAGTAGAACAGCGAATTGAGGATGACAGGAACAGCGACTGCAAAAAGCGAGTGGGTTCCGTCTGGATTCTTCGACCCGTAAAGCCAGCCTGTGGTTACGATGTTCCAGATCAGAAAGCAGATATAGGAAAGTCCGAAAACAAGACTGCCTTTGTTTTTGATTCCCGAAAATTTCAAAATGTCGTGTTCCATCATCAGCAGAGGAACGAGGGCGACAAAGATGAAGAACGGGATTCCGTAGGTGGGCCACGAAATGCTGAGGAGCATGGCAGAGATTAATGAAAGTACAATATATTTCATTGAATGTTGTCTTTATTTGAGATGGTACGGGCCTGAAAAATTTTGTGGCCGCACAAATTTACTGAAAATATTTTGGGATCAAGGCTGCAGGAACTTCCGCCAATCTGATAAAGGTCGCAGATTTTAAGGATTTATGTTTTGGCTAAAGCCCACGCGTTGGGACAAAAGATAAGCGGGCTGAAGCCCGCTGCTATTCATGTTTTCTTAAATCTGATTTAATTCCCCTTAGAATTTCTTTTCAAAATACACCGATACACCCTCCATTTCGCCCTGCATTGGCGGATTGGTTTTCGTCATTTTTACTGAAATAAAGCTGATCTGCGGGAAGGTGTCTTTAATTTTCCGCATGATCCTGCCACAGACATGTTCCATCAGCTGCGACGGAATTTTCATTTCCTCATGAATCAGCGCATTAATTTCTGCATAGTTGATGGTGTCGTGCAGATCATCAGTTTCCGTCGCTTTCCATACATCAGCGTGAATTTCAACATTCAGGATGAAATAGGTTCCGATAATGGTTTCTTCGGGAAGCACACCGTGATAGGCGTAGATTTTCAGGTGGTCGAAAATGATTTTAGAGGTCATAGTTTTTATGCAGAAGCGCTGTTAGGGTTTTAAGGCCTAACCGCAATGTTAATTATTATTTAATCGTCTTGCTCAGCTCCAGCATCGCTTCAATCGGCTTCAGCGCTTTTAACCGGAGTTCTTCATCAATGATGATTTCCGGAAGTTCATATTTCATGCAGAGATAAAGTTTTTCCATCGTGTTTCTCTTCATGTAAAAACATTCCGAACAGTTGCAGCTTTCATCAAAAACCAAAGCCGGAATCAGTTCTTTATGTGGTGCACGTTTTTTCATCTCGTGCAGAATTCCTTCTTCAGTCGCCACGATGAATCTCTGGCAGTCATCTTTTTCTACGTAATTCAGTAATGCTGACGTGGAGCCCACAAAATGCGCAAGATCGAGGACAGCAGATTCGCTTTCAGGATGCGCAATCAGTTTGGCATCGGGATGTTCTGCCAACTGTTTTGCGATTCTTTCCATGGAGAAGGCTTCGTGTACGATGCAGCTTCCGTCCCACAGAATCATTTCGCGGCCGGTTTTTTTTGCTAAATAAGCACCAAGGTTTTTATCGGGTGCGAAGATGATCGGGCGGTCTTCGGGCAGTGATTTAATAATGGTTTCCGCATTGGAGCTGGTTACAATAATATCAGATTCTGCTTTCGTCTCAGCGTTACAGTTGATGTAGGTGGCGATAAGCGCATTGGGATGTTTTGCGCGCATGGCCCGGAGACCTTCACCGCTACAGCCGTCGGCCAGTGAGCAGCCCGCCTGGGTATCCGGAAGGACTACTTTTTTTGTAGGATTCAAGATTTTGGCAGCTTCGGCCATGAAATGTACCCCACAGAACGCGATCATGTCGGCATCGGTTTCCTTTGCCTGACGTGCCAACTGAAGGGAATCTCCCAAGAAATCTGCAATATCCTGAATGGCTGGCGGCTGGTAATAATGTGCAAGGATTACTGCATTTTTTTCCTTTTTAAGAGCCAGAATGGCCTGTACCAGTTCTTCGCCCTGAGGAATTACAAGATCATCTATTTTTAAGAATCCCCTTACCGGAAGATTCGATTTTGCTTTATCTAAATTCGCTGTACTCATGATTAAAAATATTTAGGATTCGGATGTATAAATTTATAATTAAATTCTTTAATGAAAAGATCCGGCGGGATGATTCGGTCGCCGTCTTCATTTGAACTGGATTTGCGTGCTTCTTTATCACCGTTTAATACCTCAAGAACCGTAGGATGTTCCGGTGCAACGATATTATAAAGTTTATTGTGATGGTCCGCAGAGAGCAAAAGTTCTACCATTGCTGAAATATCTCCGTAATGGATGTAATTTACTTTTTTTTCGGGTTCAGGCGGTTGTCTGTCTGCATAAAAATTCTTCAGGGATCTTTCGTCACCCATCAAACCACCCAAACGCAGAATAATGGTTTCAGGATATTTGGTTTTAACCAATTGCTCTGAAGCCAGAAGATCTCCGCGAAGATTTTCACGATGTTGTTCGGTAAAGATTACGTTTTGCTGAGGATAAATTCCGGTAGAGCTTAAAAACAGGGATTTTCTGAACTGAGTTTCCAATTTTTTAAAACCTTCAAACCAGGAATGGCTGGAAACAGGCATGCTGAAAATAGCAACTTCGGCATCATTCAGGAAATCTGCGTCAAAATCTTTACTGAAATCGAGCACATGAACTTCTGCCGCAACTTCCTTCAACTCCTCAACTTTTTCAGGAGAAGTAGTCGTCACGATGACGTGATGATTCCGGCCGGTAAGATGTTTCGCCAACCTTTTGCCTAACCATCCGCAGCCGATAATGGCAATTTTCATGAATGAAGGAAGTTTTTCAGGATATTTTCTGTTGTGTTCTTCGCTTCATCAAGATCATTATTGACGATGATTGCATCGAATTGGTCTTTATACGTCATTTCTTCAGAAGCTTTCGCGACTCTGGTTTTGATGGTTTCCGGATCGTCGGTGGCGCGCGAAACCAGTCTTCGCTCCAGCTCTTCAATGGACGGAGGCATGATGAAAACCGAGAGGGCTTTATCGCCGAAATACTGTTTTAGGGCGATACCGCCTTTTACATCCACATCGAAAATAACGGTTTTCCCACTTTGCCAGATTCTTTCGACCTCCGATTTCAGGGTTCCATAGAATTTATCGTGGTACACTTCTTCGTATTCCACGAAAGCATTTTCTGAAATCAGTTTCTTAAATGCTTCTACCGAAAGGAAAAAATAGTCTTTCCCGTGAATTTCTTCACCTCTCAAAGCTCTGGTAGTCGCTGAAACGGAAAACTGCAATTGCGGAAATTGATGTAGACAGTGTTTTACCAAAGTGGTTTTGCCGCTTCCGGAAGGGGCTGAAAAGATGATGACTTTCTTCATAAGTGCTTTTTAAATTTTTTGATGAATCGAACATCGAAAGAAATTGTTGGATTCATGAACATTATTTTATCTGCAATGATGCGATTAGGAACAAGTATAAATATTTGATTTAAATGTTCTTTTGTCTTGAAACAAAAGAACCAAAAATTCAAGACTGGAAACTTCAGCTAAAATTTTGAATAATTTCCTAAAATTTCCAAACTCGGGCGGAAAGAAAACTTCGGTGTTTAAGAAAAATTTTTGCCGCCACTCAAACACTGGAAATTTCTTAACGGAACTTATTCAAAATTTCTTAACGCTTCCGTTTCCTAAGTCGAAATGTTTGTCGGTTGTCATCAACTCTCAACTACAATACGTTAAGTGTTTGTTCTTTGATTTTTTCCAGGTCGTCTTTCATCATCACCACGAGTTTCTGGATTTCTGCGTGGTTGGCTTTTGAGCCTAACGTATTGATTTCGCGGCCGATTTCTTGGGAGATGAAGCCGAGTTTCTTGCCGTTGAACTCTTCGTTTTTCATCACCTCGTTATAATATTTCAGGTGTTGGGCAAGGCGGACCTTTTCTTCAGAAATGTCGAGTTTTTCAGTGAAATAAGCCATTTCCTGATAAAATCTTGTTTCATCAATATTGTCGAATTCAGTCAGGGTGCTCCGGTATTTTTCTTTGATGGTTTCCAGGCGGATGCTTTCGTAAGGCGTCACTTGCGAAAGGTAATTTTCAATATTGTGGATGTTGCGTTTCAGCTCTTCGTGGAGGTTATTGCCCTCGGTTTTGCGGAAACTGTCGAATTTTGCCAGGGCTTCTTTCATGAGGCCGCTCAGGAAGATCCATTCATTTTCATTCAGTTCGTCGGGGCGGGTAGAGATGGCATCGGGCATTCTGATGGCCATTTTCAGGTATTCGAAATCGGGTCCGTCCGCGGCAATTTTCTTCAGATCATCCATGTACGCTTTCACCAGCTCATGGTTTACGCTCACATCACCGGAATCGTCCAGCGCTTCGAGATTGATGTAGCAGTCTACCTTACCGCGCAGGATATTGTCGTTGAGGACTTTCCGCAGTTCGAATTCTTTTTCTTTATACCGCAGGGGCATCTTAATATTCAGGTCGAATGATTTGCTGTTAAGCGACTTGATATCGACAGTAATTTTTTTCCCTTCGAACACTCCTTCGCTTCTTCCGAAGCCGGTCATGGATAAAATCATGGATTTGCTTTAGTCTGCAAAGATAAATATTTCAAAACTTTTGAACATTAAAAACCGGAGCAATAAGTTTCTCTCATTTACGAAAAAGATTATTTTATATATTTGCAACTATATTTAAAGATTTAGAAATATGCTTAAATCGCTTTTCCACTGGAAAGTCCTGGTTAATATCATTTTGGCAGCTGTGGTTTTCACAGGATTGGTTTGGTTAACATTCCGGTGGCTGGAGCTTCATACGAATCACGGCAAGGAGATCGCAGTACCCAATGTGATGAACAGATCCGTACATGATGCCATAAAAATCCTCGATGATTCCGGACTGGATTATGAGGTTGACAGTTTCAAATACGATCCCAAATACCGCCCTTTTCAGGTTTTACAGATTTATCCGTCACCGGGTTCCCGTGTGAAAGACGGCAGGACTATTATCCTGAAAGTGAACCCTAAAACCTACGCACAGGTTTCGGTTCCCGACGTTCTGGACCGGTATAAAGGTCTGGCTTTCCGTCAACTGGAGCAGGTAGGTTTAAAGGTGGGCGACACCATTTACGAACCGAGCATTCAGCGCGACGCCGTACTCCGTATGCTTTTTAACGGAACTACTTTAAAGCCGGGATCGCTGCTTCCGCGATTTTCAACCATCGATTTGGTGATCGGCGCGGGCCCGAAAAGAAATATTACCGTTCCCAATCTGGTAGGATTAACTGTTCAGGAAGCTAAAGCCATCATCCAACAGAATCTCTTTGAAGTTGGTCTTGTAGAAAGCGAAGACGGCAGCCAGGATGAATCAGATATTGTGTATTATCAGGATCCGGCACCGTTTGATGTCCGCGATCAGGGAATGCAGATTGATATCTGGTCGAGTAAAAAGACTCCTGCGGAAATGGGCAGAAAAATAAGCGAGCTCAACGCGATTTACAGAATTAAACTTCAGGATGTAGAGCCGCTTCCGGAATTTGTGGATCCACCGGTTTACCGGGAACCTGCACCGGGAACCGTAGAGCCGCGACCGGAAACCCCGACGCGTGAAACGCAAAAAGCCGAAACCCCAAAGGCGGAGACCCCTAAATCGGAGACGCCCAAATCCGGGGGCGACAGCAAACCGAAAGCTACGGCACCTGCAACCCCCGCAAAACCTGCAGAAAAGCCGAAAGCCAAAAAAGTAATAGTAGAATAATACTTATTTAATAATCACCTAAAGCTTCAGCGGAAAGTTGAAGCTTTTTTTAATCCTATGTCCGACGAAACCGACGAATTTTTAGAAGAAGACTTACCCGGCCGCGAATCCGGAGAAGCTGATGATGCCGAATCGGCAGGACTCTACGAGCACCTCAACATTAAAGTTGACCGAAACCAAGAGCCGCTGCGCATCGACAAGTTTCTGTTCATCTTCCGGCAAAACTCTTCCCGGAACAAGATTTCGCAAACCTGCCGCGCAGGCAATGTGGTGGTGAACGGTAAGCCCGTAAAGCAGAACTACCGTGTAAAACCCGGCGACGAAATATCCGTGCTGCTGGCCCATCCGCCGCGCGAGAATATCATCATCCCTCAGGATATCCCCATCAACATCGTGTATGAAGATGATGATCTGGTGGTGGTAGACAAGGATCCCGGTATGGTGGTGCATCCGGGTCACGGCAATTATACCGGAACGCTGGTGAACGCCCTGGCCTATCATTTCGAAAAAAACGGCCAGAAATCCGATCTCGACAGGGTAGGACTCGTGCACAGGATCGACAAAGACACTTCCGGACTTTTGGTCATTGCCAAAAATGAATATGCGCTGAGCTTCCTGGCAAAACAGTTTTTCGACCGAACCACCAAAAGACTTTACTGGGCTTTCGTGTGGGGAAATATGCCCGACGATGAAGGAACGATTACGGGAAATATCGGCAGACACCTGAAAAACCGGATGCAGATGGCGGTTTTCCCCGACGGAAGTTTCGGTAAACATGCCGTTACGCATTACAAAGTCATCGAAAGGTTTAAATACATGACCTGGGTAGAATGTAAACTGGAAACCGGAAGAACGCACCAGATCCGCGCTCACTTCAAACATATCGGGCACACGCTTTTTAATGATGAAAGGTATGAAGGCAATGTGATTCTGAAAGGAATTAACCTGCCGAAATACAAACAGTTTGTAAAAAATGTTTTTGAGGTGCTGCCCCGCCACGCCCTGCATGCCCATACGCTGGGCTTCATCCATCCCGTCACCAAAAAAGAGATGTATTTCGAAAGTCCCATGCCTGCAGATATGGAGGAAGCCGTAAAGAAATGGAGAAATTATCTGGAACGCGGATAACCCGAAAAGTTTTTTATATTTGTTTAAATTTCACTCCGCCATTATGAGAAAAATTTATGCCTTATTTTCCGTTTTACTGTTTTTTGTACACTACAAAGGCCAGGAAACACTTCCGTATTATCAGCAGTATCTGCTCGACGGTGATTTCCTGTTTAATCCTGCACTTTACGGTAAAACCGACGATGTGGTATTGAATTTAAATTACCAGAAACAGTTTTCGCAGTTCGCCGAATCGCCCAATGTACAGTCGATTGGGCTTCATGCCAATGTTTTCGACCGTGTAGGGGCGGGACTCTCGTTTTTCCGCGACCAGAACGGACCGGTTTCTTCCAACGGAATTGGGGCCGGAGCTTCTTATTTTATTCCGATTGACGACGATGGCGAAAGGAAAAGTCAGTTTTCCTTTGGAACGAAAGTGAATTTCTACAACATGAATATCGATCTCGCGAAACTGAATCCTCAGGATCCGGGAGATCCTACGCTGGCTTCGGATACCAACAGTCTGTTTCTCGTTTACGCAAATCTTGGGATGGCAGTGACTTACCGTAATTTATTTGCCGGTGTTTCCGTAAACGATATTGCGCTGACCAATGATATCCCAATCGTTAACGGCATCGAGCCGGAACCGACCAAGATTATTCTTAATGCGGGGTATGATTATTACCTGAGTGATCAGTTTTATGTGTCGCCATCGGTTCTGATGAATTTCAGTACCAATTCTTCCAGAATAACAGATTTTAACCTGATGGCTACGGTATTGGGTGATGAAAATTCATTTTCGGCAGGAGCGAGTTTCAGAACTTCAAGAAACAGATTCGGCAACCAGAATTTAGGAATTTCGCCTATTCTTAAAGCGACCGTAAACAATTTCTTTTTTGGGGCGAGTTATAATTTCGGGCTTTCAGATATACAGCAATATGCCGGCAGCAGTTTTATGCTCAGCGTAGGGTATAATATCGAAAACTTTATCAATACCAGAGGGTACAGGTATTAATAATGCAACATTATTTAAAAAAGGTATTTCATATTCTGCCAATGTTTTTGTTGGCAGTTTTTTTATGCGTTTGTTTTTTAGGGATTTCACGCTACTTTTTAGAATTTAAATTTCAGATTTTAAATTATAAAGAAATAGTATGGGAGTTGTATCTGCCCATGATCCTGTCGGTTGTCTCATTAATTTTAATGAGAAAGAGGATCAGTGTTCTTAAACATTCTAATCCCAACAAAGATAATTTTATTTATTACGTTATCTGTGGAATTGTTTTATGTGCGGCTCTTGTAAGTTCTCAATTGTATTACAAAATAAAATTTTCTCAAAACCAAACAATTCCAGATGTTCATCAGATAAGCTTAGATAAAAATGTCAATAGAATAAAAATTACCTCTTATTTCGTCGATGACGCTTATCTCTCTTCTCAGTTCACAAGGGATGTTTCTGGAAAGTATGGCGGTAATCTAAATATGCATTTCTATTTCGTAGCAGCTATTTTAAAAGACAGTTTAGAGGAGCCAAAAGATGATTTGCCACAAGTTTGGTTTGCAAATCACTTTTCAAAAACAATAAGCAACAGGCTTTCTGACGAAGAAAAGAGAATAGAGTTTAAGAACTTTAGAGAAAAATGTTATAGAGATTTAGAGCATTTCAATTTTTATAACAATGCTTATTTTATTAAAGTTCCAAATTCAGATATAAAGGACATCTATGAACGGTTGATTTTAAATGTTGTGGACAATCCCCAAAACAGGGAAATAATATTTTTATCTCCCTCTAACGGGAAATTCAATGATGATGGAGGAAGTGTGCTTTCCTGGTTTTTTTATATTCTTGGGATTGGCATTCTGGTTATTTTGTTCGCATTAATTTTCCCCAATTACCACGAGGCATCAGTAGGCGATAAAGATGAAGAAGATGATTTTAATTTTTTTCTTCAACTGTTTATTCCCAAAAAAGGATTCTTTATAACTCCTATTCTTATCAATTTAAACATTCTTGTATTTATTATTCTGTCGCTGTTTGGAGTCAATCCGTTTTATCCCGGAACTGAAGATTTAGTAACATTCGGAGCTTTATTTACGCCAATTTCCAATGGCGAATATTGGCGCTTTATCAGCAGCATGTTTTTGCATGGCGGAATTATGCACTTGTTGATGAACTTAATTGTTCTTGGGATTGCCGGTTTTATTTCCGAAAATATCTTTGGTACGGTAAGATTTGCTATTATTTACTTTTTAAGTGGAATCATTGCGGGAATTTCTTCTTTGCTTTGGCATGACGGAAATGTAATCCTGGTAGGAGCTTCAGGTGCTATTTTCGGATTAATAGGATCTATTGCAATGGCTCTTATCCTGAGAAACAATTTTAAAGAGAATACAGTAGCTTTATTAATGATTTTTATTTACTTCGTAATTAATATCTTTTTTGGTTTCATTTCCAATTCAGACAACGCGGCTCACATTTCAGGATTTATTTGTGGAATGTTAATAGGTTTACTATTTTACGCTTTTGAATCATGATCTATCTCCATATTCCTTTCTGCAAACAGAAATGCAGTTACTGTAACTTTCATTTTTCCACTTCTTTACATTTTAAGGAAGAGATGATGGCTGCCCTGAAAAAGGAAATTTTTCTGCGCAAAGATGAACTCCAGGACAAAAACCTGAAATCCCTTTATTTTGGCGGCGGAACCCCTTCAATACTGAAGGTGGACGAACTGCAGTCGATTATCGATGAGGTTTTAAAATATTTCAGTTTTAATGAGGATATTGAGATTACCCTGGAAGCCAATCCCGACGATCTGGATTATGCTTTTTTGAAAGCCTTGGCGCATACTGAAATCAATCGTCTTTCGATCGGGACCCAAAGTTTTTTTAATGAAGATCTGATGCTGATGAACCGTGCCCATAATGCCGGAGAAGCGGAATCTTCCATCAAGCGCGCGCAGGATTTCGGTTTCGAAAATATCAGTATCGACCTGATTTACGGCTCGCCTACCTCGAATTTTGAAATCTGGAAAGAAAATCTCAACAAAACCATTGAACTTCAGGTGCCTCACGTCTCGTCCTATGCGTTAACCGTAGAACCGAAAACCGCTCTCAACCAGTGGATCAAACAGCATAAGATTCCCGCGCCCAAAGAAGCGGAACAGAACCGCGAGTTTTATTATATGTCGGAGTTCCTGAAAGATCACGGGTTCGATCATTACGAAATTTCCAATTTTGGGAAGCCCGGCTTTCATTCCCGGCACAATTCAGCCTACTGGAAATCCCATGAATACCTGGGCATCGGTCCTTCTGCCCATTCTTATAACGGACGTGACGAAAGAAGCTGGAATATCGCCAACAACAAACTTTACATCGATTCTTTACTCCAGAACAAGGTGCCCAAAGAAACCGAAATTCTTTCCGAAGCAGATCAGTTCAATGAAATGCTCATGATTGGGTTGAGAACGTTTTGGGGTGTTGATCTTGCGGTTCTGAATGAGAAATTTGGTGAAGAAGTTCTGGCACATTTCCAGAAAGAAATTCAGTTCAAACTGGAAGAAGGCATTTTAATCATCGAAAACGGGCACCTGAAAATTCCGGAAAAGCATTGGTTTATGGCGGATGGTATAGCTTCGGATTTGTTTATGGTGTAGGGTGATGCTGGATGTAGGATGATGGGTGTCATGAATGATTTAGAAACCCTGGCAATAAGCGCATCTGATGGAGGCCTCACTGAATCACATTAATAATCCTTTAAGAAACATCCCGCACCCAACATCCCGCATCCCGCATTTTTCTTATTTTTGCAAAAACTTCTTTCCCTTTGAAAAAAAAACAACAGGATTACAGCCACCTTTCCGCAAAGCAGCCTATCGGGATTTTCGATTCCGGTGTGGGAGGTTTAACGGTGGCTAAAGAGATTAAAAGATTATTGCCTCACGAGGATCTCATTTATTTTGGCGATACCAAGCATCTTCCGTACGGCGAAAAATCCAGGGAGGCCATCGTAGGTTATTCCACCAAAATCACGAGTTTCCTGCTCGAGAAAAACTGTAAAGCCATCGTCATTGCCTGTAATTCTGCCACGGCCAATGCGCTCACAGAAGTTCTGGAACTTGTTGACGGCAAAGTTCCGGTGATCGATGTCATCAATCCTGTAGCCGAAAAAGTTTCTTATGAAATTCACAACAATGTAGGCGTCATTGCAACGAAAGCCACGGTAAATTCAGGACTTTATAAAAAATCCATCCGCAGGCACAACAAGTTTATCAAGGTTGATGAACTTGCGACGCCGCTTTTGGTACCCGCGATCGAAGAAGGTTTCAAAAATCATCCGATCACGCATTCTATCATCTATAATTATCTCAGCAACAGCAAGCTGAAGAATATTGAGACGCTGATTCTGGGCTGTACCCATTATCCGCTGCTGATCGACGAAATCCGCCAGTATTACGGAAACCGCGTGCGCGTCATCGATTCGCCAAGCATTGTCGCAAACCAGCTGAAGATGATTCTTGAAAAACACCATCTGCTGAATGACCGAAATCCGGAGCCGAAATACCAGTTTTATCTCTCGGATCTCACGAAAAATTTCGAGAAGATTTCCAAGAAGTTCTTCGGCAACTCCATTAATCTGGAACTGAAGGTGCTTTGAAGTTGGAAGTTGGAAGTTGGAAGTTGGAAGCTGGAAGTTTGAAGTCGGAAGCTAGGAAATTTTGGAAATATTATTTCCCGCAGATTTCGGTGATGCCGCAGATTTCGGTTGGAAGCTGGATGCCATATGCGGGGTGTTAGATGTTGGATGTTTGAAGTCCTACGGAGGTTTTATGCACCGTCATGAAGCATCCACTTTTTTTGGACTTTTGAACAGCTTAAAAGGCAGATACTTTTGTCACTTTTACGGTGTAAACACCCTTAGCTGGAAGTCGGAAGTCGGAAGTACGGAGTTGGAAGTTGGAAGTCGGCAGTTCTACGGAGATGATATGCGTCGTTATGATACGCCCACCCTTTTTGGACTTTTGAACAGCTTAAACGGCAGGCACTATTGTCGCTTTTGCGGTCAAGAGCATTAAGAGTACGTAACTTCTCAGCATTAAATTTCGCCTTCCATCTCCACTGAACTTTCGTTTTCCTTTTCGTTCGGTTTAAAGAAAGAGAAACTTACATTCCCATATTTTCGGGTGTCGAGTAAATTCGGGTGCTGAAGTTTCATGCGGCTTTGGTGTTCGAGGATGAAGACGCCGTTTTCCTTCACATAGTTGTTGTTCAGAACCAGCGAAATCAGTTCGTCATATTTCTCTTCTTCCATGTCGAAAGGCGGGTCGGCCACAACGATTTCATACGATTTTCGGTTTCTGTTTTTCTTCAGAAATTCGAAAACATCACCACGCTGAACCTTCACCTGCATTCCCATTTCGAGTTCTGCAGCGGTGGTATGAATGAAGCCTGAATGTTTGGCGTTCATTTCCACGGAATTTACATCATTGCATCCCCTCGAAGCGAACTCCAGGGAAATAGAGCCGATTCCGGCAAACAGATCAAGCACCGAACTTGACGCCATGTCCAGATTGTAACGGTTTTCAATAATGCTGAAGAGCGCTTCCTTCGCAAAATCGGTGGTCGGTCTTACTTCAAAATTTTTGGGAGCGGCGATTCTTTTGGATTTCCATTTTCCGGAGATAATTCTGTACATAATGTTGGGTGTTGGGTGAAGGTGTCTGTTGCTGGGTGTCTTTTGCTGGGTGATGGATGTTTGGTGTTTAATCATGTTTATTTCTAAAAGCGATGATGTGATTCATTATTTTAAAGGATTTATTTGAGCAGGAAACTTTTCTTACATCCCGCATCCATTACCCCACATCCAGCCAATATTATCCATTCATTACAAAATTCCGCTTCGGAATATTATCAAACACAATCTTCAGGTTTTTTACAAATTTGCGGAGTTCGGTGATAAAAGTTTCGTTTTCGGTCGTTTCGCCGTATACGAAAAAGTGGGTTTCACTGATGCCGAAACCGATTTTACTTAAAGTAAACATGATGAAATAAAGAAAATCGACTTCCGAATTCACATCCAGGTTATTGTACAGCACCGTTTTCTTACGGTCGAAAGCGAAAAACTCGCACTGGTGATGGTAGAGATTGATGTGGATTTCTTTCTGATTTCTGAGATTCAGCGACTGGAGGAATTTTTCGCCCGAGAAGTTAAATTTCGCCGGCAGGTTCAGCTTTTTGATGGACTGATAATGGTTCCGGGGAAAAGTATAATAAAACTGAACGCCCTGTTTTTTGTTCACCGAAAGCATCAGCTCCTCGTGTTCCCGATCCACAGGCGCGTTGAACGATATTAAATCATAGCCCAGTTCATGTTCCGGAAATCCTTCGGGCATTACGGTGAAGTGGTTCAGTGCTGAGACCACAGCGATTTCGCTGAAGTTTTTTTTCGCAAGAATTTCATCCAGTTTTTGGGAGACGGTTGCTGCCGGATTTTCTTGGTCAGCAAAATAAGAATGTTCCTCTAAAACGGTTTTGTTTTTAGAAATCTGGTACTGTAAACCGTCTTTGGTGAAAAGTAGCGAAAGTTTCTGCATAATTTTTTGTCGTGAGCAAATTTAATAAAAAAATAGGAGTCCGCGCGACCAACGATCCGGGGCTTTAAAAAGAAGGAAGCGGGGTGCGTGACGGTAATTCTATTGAAATTCAGCAGAAAGACTTACTTTTACCTGAAATAATGATTATGAAAAATCTTCTTTTTGTATTCCTGATGTTTATAGGAATCACCATCAGTTCACAAACGACCAAACAGAACACCCAGGTAGTGGAAGCAGCCTGCGGACAGTGCCAGTTTAAGATGCAGGGGAAAAAAGGCTGCGATCTGGCCGTAAAAATCAACGGGAAATCTTATTTTGTGGAAGGGACCAATATTGATGACCATGGCGATGCCCATTCTAAAGAAGGCTTCTGTAATGCCATCCGTAAAGCTGAAGTCACCGGCAGGGTGAAAGGTGATAAATTTGTTGCCACTTCCTTTAAACTGCTGCCTGCGGAGAAAAAGTAATGCGGGATGTTGGCTGTTGGGTGGCGGATGTTTGTTAGAGATTTTGCACGCTCAGTTTCCCGCAGATTAAGCTGATGACGCAGATGAGTAAAACAGGAAACTCCTCTAATCCCGAAACCTGAATTCTGTCACCACATCACCACATCATCACATCAACAAATCACCGCAGCGTCACCATCACACTTCCTCTCTGATGATAGAAAAAATCATGATCGTCGAATTCCAGATTGGTTTGTCCCACGAGGTAATCGTGCACCATCCGCTGTAACACGCCATCGCCGATGCCATGGATGATTTCGAGTTTTTTCAGGTTGTTGTTCCGGCAGAATTCGATGGTTTCCTCCAGCTTTTCTTTCTGGATGAAAATTCTTTCAAACGCATCATAATCCGAAGGGTTTTTTACCAGGTTTTCGAAATGTAAATCGAGTACCAGATGCTTTCTGTTGTGTTTTTTAGAGCGCGGTTTGGCAGTTTCCTTTTTGATGACCGTGGGTACGTGTTCGTAAATTTCAGGATCCTGCAGCACGAGTTTTTCTTTTTTTTCCTTGTGTGTAAAGCCGTGTTCATCCTTGAAAACCACCACTTCACCATTTACAGAAGTAATGGTGCCTTTCAGATTGTCATCGATGACTGCTATTTTATCGCCGATTTTCATACGTAATTTCCGGCTGTAAAATTAAGGAAATCTTTGTGTTCAGGCTTTAATTTGTCTAAATTACATTCATTTATATGATTACTTTGTCAAAGTTCTGTTCACGCACATGAATAATCTGAAAGCGTTTAAAGATCCCTCCTTCGTCGGGATGACAACAGGAATTTTATGAAAGAACGTCATCAACGGGTAGAAGCCCGCCGCTTTGATTGTATTCACCCTTAACCTTAACCTTACCCTTACCCTCAACAAAGTCCTGAACTTTATCGGAAATGTCCCAAATTCTTACCGAAAAATTTCCGTATTTTTGGATTCTTAATAATCGTTTATCAATAATAACTCAGAAATATGGATCCAATTTTCGACCTCATCGAACAGGAAAGACAAAGACAAACCCACGGAATTGAACTGATCGCTTCAGAAAACTTCGTTTCAGACCACGTGATGAAAGCCATGGGCAGCGTGCTCACGAATAAATATGCGGAAGGTTATCCCGGCAGAAGATACTACGGCGGCTGCGAAGTGGTGGACGAAGTGGAAACTCTGGCGATTGAACGCGCCAAAGAGCTTTTCGGCGTGGAATATGCGAATGTTCAGCCTCACTCAGGTTCTCAGGCTAATGCCGCGATTTACTTATCGGTCCTTAAGCCGGGCGATAAAATCCTAGGCCTCGATCTTTCCATGGGCGGACATTTGACCCACGGGTCTTTCGTGAACTTTTCAGGGATTCAGTACAATGCCAACTTCTATGGCGTAGACCGTGAAAGCGGATTGATCGATTATGAAGCGATGCGCCAGAAAGCGCTGGAAGTAAAACCTAAAATGATGATAGCAGGTTATTCTGCGTATTCCAGAGATATCGACTTTAAGAAATTCCGTGAAGTGGCAGACGAAGTGGGCGCTACGCTTTGGGCAGATATCGCGCATCCTGCAGGTTTAATCGCGAAGGGACTCCTGAGTTCGCCTTTTGAACACTGCCATGTCGTGACCACCACCACCCATAAAACGTTAAGAGGTCCGAGAGGCGGTCTTATTATGATGGGGAAAGATTTTGAAAATACCTACGGCCATAAAACCCCGAAAGGCGAAACCAAACTCATGAGCGCGGTGCTCGACAGTGCGGTGTTCCCGGGAATCCAGGGTGGTCCGCTCGAGCATGTCATCGCGGCAAAAGCGGTAGCCTTTGCCGAAGCCATCGACCCGAAATTTGAAACCTATGCGAAACAGGTCGTGGCCAATGCCCGCGCTTTGGCTAAAGCCATGGTCGATAACGGATTCGATATCGTGAGCGGCGGAACCGATAATCACCTGATGCTCGTGGATCTCCGCAATAAAAACGTTAACGGCAAGGAAACTGAAAAAGCCCTTGTAAAAGCGGACATCACCTGCAACAAAAACATGGTGCCGTTCGATGACAAATCAGCATTTACCACTTCGGGAATCCGTCTCGGTACCGCTGCCATCACCACGCGCGGACTTAAAGAAAACGATATGGCGACCATCGCCGGACTCATCAATGATGTGGTCATGAACCTTAAAGACGACGCCGTGATTGCCGATGTGCGCAAAAAAGTAAATGCGCTGATGGATTCGAAGCCGCTGTTTCAGTACTAATTAGGTCGAGGCTGAGGTTTAGGTTGAGTGAGATTCGTTTTAATCAGAAAGTAAGGTTGTTTAATATGTTCAGCTTCTTTCATTAATGCCCCAAATTCACGTCAGTCTGCACCTCATCCTCAACCTTAACCTTAACCTCAATCTATGTACACCGATTTTACCCAAATGTCGGTTTGGAAGCATGCGATGGATATCGCGGTTGAAGTTTTCGAGATTTCAGAATCGCTTCCGAAGAAAGAAGATTATGCATTGACTTCGCAAATCCGAAGAGCTGCCGAAAGTATTTCTTCCAATATTTCTGAAGGCTTCGGAAGAGGTGGAGATAAGGAAAAGGTAATGTTTTACAGGTTTTCTAGGGGCTCAGCAAACGAAACAAAAAACCATCTTATTTACGGAACCCTGGTAAAGTATTTTGAAGAGGAGCAGTCATCTGCCATTATTTCAAAAATTGAAGATTTGGTTCACGAACTTAATAAAATCATTAAAACTATAGAGAACAAGGGAAAATAACCAGAACCTCAGCCTTAGCCTTAACCTTAACCTTAACCTTAACCTCAGCCTTGGAACACAAATCCTACACTTTTTCCGAAATTAAACAGAAAATGGTAAACTACTGCGTTTATCAGGACCGCTGTCATCAGGAAGTGGAGCAGAAGATGCGGGATTTTCTGCTGATTCCGGAGGCGAAGGAGGAAATTCTGCTGTATCTGATGCGCGAGAATTATCTCAATGAGGAGCGTTTTGCCCGAAGTTATATCCGCGGGAAATTCTATATCAAATCCTGGGGACGCAACAAGATCCGGAACCACCTGAAATTTAAAGGCGTGCCGGAAAAACTCATCAACCGCTGTTTCGATGAAATTAATGAGGATGATTATGAAAAGACCCTGCGGAAAATCTATGAACAGTACCATGACCGCCAGACAGGACAGGCTTACCAGAAGAAATCGAAGACCATTAAGTATCTGTTGGGACGGGGATTTGAGTATGAGGAGATTTTGAGGGTGAAGGGTGAGGGGTGATGGATGCTGGGTGTTGGGTGAGGGATGATGGGTGAGGAATTAGGGGTGCTGGGTGAGTTTTTGAGTGATTGAGTGGGATAGTGGTTTAGTGGGATAGTGGTTTAGTGGTTTAGTGGGTGAGTGATCGAGTACTTGAGTGGCGATGGGGGTGAATTTGTCACTTTGTCAAAGTTTTAAACAGCATCACAATACTTTGACAAAGTTCATAGGAAAACCGACCCTGCTACCCAGACAAGCTTTGTCAAAGTACTTATGCGCGTGAACAGAACTTTGATAAAGTAATCGACCATCCACTTGGTCAAAGTTTTAAACAGCATAACAATACTTTGACTAAGTTCAAAGGAAAACCGACTCTGCAACCTAAACAAACTTTGTCAAAGTACTTATCCGCGTGAACAGAACTTTGACAAAGTAAGCGACCATCCACTTTGTCAAAGTTTTAAACAGCATAACAATACTTTGACAAAGTTTATCCTGTCACTTGTTTTTGCACCCATCACCCATCATCCATCTTCCATCATCCCTCACCCATCATCCAAAATCTCCCATCTCCCTTCCGTTGCAGGCAATTCTTCCCTGAAAATGGCGTTTTAACTAAAGTTAATGTGCGGCGGGATTAAAAAAAATACCCATTATTGAAATAATTTTAATTAATTTGCACAAATATTAAATAAACAGATAACATCCAATATCGACCGATATGAAGAAAATAAGTACAGTCCTCGCCCTCTTTTTAGCCATTGCCATCAGCGCGCAGTCAATTAAATATGGTGTTACCGGGAACATTCACAGAGGTTCTATCGTAGGGGTACACGACAGGTCTATAGGGAAATACGGTGGCGGATTAGGAATCTTCGCGGAGTTTCCTTTGGTGGAGAATGATGTCTTCGATTCTGCGTGGCTTTATATTGTACCACAGATTGAGTACAGCATGCAGGGTGAAAATGCAGAGGTAAAAAAAGATCTTTACGGTTTGCAGAAATTCCATCATGATTATTTGGCAATGCAGGTGTATCTGAAGTGGTTCTTCCATAAAGGAAATATGAAAAGAGATCTTTTTTTATTTGCCGGACCGCGGATTGAATATCTGGTAAGAGAAGACCGTAAAGTAGATCCTGCTTATGATCTCACCCATTACAAAGTAAACCTCGACGATGAAATTGAAAAATTCGGTTACGGAGTATCTTTCGGCGCGGGGCTCAAAATCAGCCAGCAGTGGTCTGCCTTTCTTCGTTACGACCGCGGCTTCAGCAAGGTGTATCCAAAGAATGACCGTAACAATACCTATAACAGGCTGATCGCTTTAGGCGTAAATTATTACCTGAACGAGAACTGGTGGTAAAAACAGCACGATTTTTGACCAAGATTACAGCCTGATGAAAATAGCTTTACTTTTGTAATCTTAAAACTTAACAATGAAAAAATACGCAGCCGTATTTCATATCCTTTTTATTACGCTCTTCCTGATTTCCTGTAAACCTAAAAAGAATATCGTTTATATGTCCAATGATAACTTCCAGCAGGAAGTATCACAGGCGCGATATGCCGGACTTCAGATTCAGGAAGGCGACCAACTTCAGATTTTAGTTTCCGCTTTCGATGATATTGCGGTACGACCTTTCAACATCGGAACAATGAACCGAACAGGTACATCTGGCAGTACAGCTACCAATACTGCAATTACTCCCAGTGAATATACGGTGAGCAGCGACGGTACCATTGTTTTTCCTGTACTGGGACCGGTGTACTGCAAAGGCATGACCAAGCAGCAACTCAAGGAGGACTTGGAAAGCCGGCTGAAACGCTATCTTACCGATCCACTCGTTACAATCACCCTGACCAATTTCAATATCAGTGTGCTTGGTGAAGTTAGACAGCCGGGACAAAAAACCAGTCCTACCGAAAAACTCAATATTTTTCAGGCCATCGCGTTGGCAGGCGACCTTACCTATGACGCGAACCGGACCAATGTAAAGCTGATCCGGACTTCTGAAGCTACGGGTAAAGATGAAACGGTATCGCTCGATCTCTCTGAGGCTTCTATTGTGAATTCTCCGTATTATTACCTTCAGCAGAACGACATCCTGTATGTAGAGCCGGACCGCAACAAACAGGTGGCGGTAAATACCGACTCGGCGACGGATAAATGGATCCGATACGGAGGCGTCGCTTTAGGTCTTATTACCCTGATTATCTCATTAACCCGAAAATAAAAATTGATGGAACTTTTAGAATCTTCGGGTCCTGTACAGAAGGCCAAGCCCCTTAATATCAAGAAAGAAATAGTAAAATACCTTAGGAAATGGCCCTGGTTCCTCATCAGCATGGTGGTTTTTTATACGGCGGCACAGATTTATCTGCGGTATGCCGAACCCCAGTACCATACCAAGACTTCCCTAAAACTGCTTGAGTCTAAGGGTAAAAATACGACTGCCCTGAACGACCTGAAAAATCTGGGAATGGGCGTAAGTGGTTCAGACGAACTTCAGGGTGAAACTACGGTAATTGTTTCCAAACCCATTTTACAGAAAGTCGCGCGAAACCTTAATCTTGATGTCTCGGTGTACAGTTCAGGAAAGATCAAGGAATTTGAGCTGTATAAGAATTCTCCCTATGAGATCAGAATCGACAGCTTAAACAATCCCTCGCGATTCAGCGGTGCGACCTATGAAATGACGCCTGTGGGGAATAATTCGTACCGCCTTTCCGGCTCCGGTAAAATTTACCGTTTCGGAACCCCGGTACAGGTTTCGTTTGGCGTGATTCAGGTGGATGCCAAACCCGGTAGCAGGAATAGGGTTCCTCTGAAAATTGTTTTTAAAAATATCGCCAGGGTTGTGAGTGGGTTGGAATCCACCATCAATGTCAGCCTTCCCCCCAACAAGGGCATGTTCATGGAAGTCTCGATGGTAGGTCCGGTACCCCAAAAGTCAGAGGATATTTTGAACGAACTCACCAAACAGTACCTCATCGACGGGGTAAACGACAAAAACGAAGAAGCCCAGAATACCCAGAATTTCATTAACGAAAGACTGGAAATCATCACGGAAGACCTGTCGGGTATTGAGGGACAAAAAGAAAATTTCAAGCGTTCCAACGAAATTACAAATCTTGAGGCGCAGGCAGGTATCGCTTTAAATAATGCTGATGTGAATACCAAAGCCGTTGTCGAAAAAAGCATGCAGCTCGATGTGGTAAACTCGGTACTTTCTGCCAGCAGCAGCGACCAGCTTCTGCCCTCAGGGATGGGCCTGAGTTCAGGAGCTGAAACGGCAATCAGTCAGTATAACGAACTCCTGCTGACCCGAAACCGCGTGCTGAAGCAGGCGACCGGTGAAAACCCTGCCGTCGTGGAAATGAATAAGCAGATTGGCGCGCTCCGCAACCTGATCCGCAAGAATCTCATGGAAAGCCGCGAAACCCTTCAGCTTCAGATTGCCCAGGCCAATGCCCAGCTGAATGTCGCGAAAGGCAATATCAGCCGGTACCCCACCCAGGAAAAGATCTTCCGAAGCATCGACCGGCAGCAGACGCTGAAAGAACAGCTGTACCTCTACCTTTTACAGAAAAGGGAAGAAAATGCCATTACCCTGGCGGTGACCGCTCCCAAAGCCAAAATCGTAAACCCCGCGTTTACCACCGGCAAAGTACAGCCTCAGAACCAGCAGATTATCCTGGGCGCGCTTGCCGCAGGCTTCCTGCTTCCGCTGGTCTTCTTCTTTGCCAAAAACACCCTGGATACCAAGGTGCATACCAAAGAACATATCCTTGCGCATTTTCCCGATGCCTCCATTATCAGTGAAATACCGGTACAGGACACGCCGGATGAGTTGGTTCATGCCAATGATTTTTCAGTATTTTCTGAATCCTTCAGGATCCTGAGTTCCAACCTTAAATTTCTTTTGAAAGCCAAAACCCAGGAAAAAGGAGGGGTGGTACTGGTCACTTCATCCATCAAGGGCGAAGGTAAAACCACCGTTTCGATGAATACCGCGCTAACCTTATCCGGTGGCAGTTCCGTACTCATCATCGGGGCCGACATCCGTAATCCTCAGCTCGACCGCTTTTTTAAAGGAAAGAATACTGGTCTTACTGATTATCTGGTTTCCGATGATACCGAGCCTGCTCATTTTATCGTACCGTCAGGACTCAGTGAAAACCTCGATGTGATGTTTGGCGGCAGCATTGCCCCAAACCCCAATGACCTGCTCGACATGGAAAAATTCGACACCATGCTTTCCGGACTTAAAAAACGCTATGATTATATCATCCTCGATTCCGCGCCCGTGATGCTGGTGAGTGATACCCTTCACCTCATCGAACATGCCGACGCTGTACTCTATGTGGTAAAATCAGATTTTACCGAGAAAGAAATGGTGGATTTCGCTTACGGGTTCCGCAACGAAAACAGAATCGATAACATGGCCTTCGTCCTCAACAGTGTAAAACCTGAGAATACCCGCTATGGGTCCAAACTGGGTTACGGCTATTATTCGGAAGAGCACATCCAGAAACCGAAGTGGTGGAAGCGGTTTGGGCTGTAGGATGCTGGGTGGTTGAGTGATTGAATGGGTTAGTTGTTGAGTGGTTTAGTGGTTTAGTGGTTTAGTGGTTTAGTGAGGAATGCTGGGTGATGGAGGCTGGCTTCTTGCATGGGGCGTTTGGCTTCTTGCATTTAGCGTTTGGCTTCTGACATCGAAAATCTAACATCCATCATCCATCACCCATCACCCATCCTTTAGCTTCTTGTTCTAGTCCTATCATCTAAAATCTAAAATCTAACATATATCATCAATCGTCCATCCATCATCCAGCACCCAGCACCCAGCTTCCAACATCTAAAAGCTAAAATCTTTCCTCTCCTCTCCTTCACAAAATTACCACAGACCCCACCCATACTGGTCTGTATTTTGTAAATTTGCGGCCAGTTAACATTATTGGAACGGGGCATGCTGTTCACCATCATACTATGAAAAAAATACTCATCACCGGCGGTGCCGGATTTATCGGCTCGAATCTCTGTGAATATTTCATCGGCAAAGGCGACCGCGTCACCTGTCTTGATAATTTCGCAACCGGCTTTATGCATAATATTGAACATCTGCTGGAACATCCGCAGTTTACGCTGATCGAAGGGGACATCCGCGACGCTGATACCTGCGCCAAAGCCTGCGAAGGTCAGGATTATGTGCTGCATCAGGCGGCCCTGGGTTCGGTGCCACGGTCCATCAATGATCCTGTGACGAGTAATGACGTGAATGTGAGTGGTTTCCTCAATATGCTCGTGGCCGCGCGTGATGCCAAAGTGAAACGCTTTATCTATGCCGCCAGTTCTTCCACCTACGGAGACTCCGCTTCCCTGCCGAAAGTCGAGGAGGTGATCGGAAGACCGCTGTCGCCCTACGCCATCACCAAATATGTGAACGAACTCTACGCCGATGTTTTTTCGAAAACTTACGGCATGGAGTGTATCGGTCTCCGCTATTTCAATGTCTTTGGGAGGAAGCAGAACCCCAACGGAGCTTACGCCGCGGTGATTCCGAAATTTGTGATCCAGCTGATGAACCATGAAAGTCCGGTCATCAACGGTACCGGCGATTATTCCCGCGATTTTACCTACATCGACAATGTTATCCAGATGAATGAGAAAGCCATGCTTGCCCAAAACCCAGAGGCGGTGAACACCGTTTACAACACGGCAGTAGGCGACCGTACCACCCTGAATACCCTGGTGGGTTATCTTAAAGAGTATCTTGGGGCTTTCGATCCCGATATTCTGAATGTTGAAACCGTTTACGGGCCGGAACGGGCCGGAGATATCCCACACTCCCTGGCCTCCGTAGAAAAGGCGAAAAGACTCTTAGGCTACGAACCTACCCACGACATACAGGCCGGACTTAAAGAAGCGGTGACGTGGTATTGGGAGCATTTGAGATGAGGCTTTGATGGGTGCTGGGAGCTGGGTGCTGGAGGTATGAAGTTGGGTGAGAGAAGAGTGATTGAGTGATTGAGTGGCGATTTGATGGGTGATGGGTGCTGAATGTATGAAGCTGGATGAGGCAGGAGCTTTTGACTTTGCAAAAGAGTTTGCTTCGTCATTCTCGGCAAGGAGTGATTGAATGATTGAGTGAGGGATGCTGGGTGATTGAGTGATGATTGATTGAGTGGTTGAGTGGTTGAGTGGTATAGTGGTTTAGCGAGGGATGCGGGGTGATTGAGTGATTGAGTGATGAGTGATGAGTGATTTAGTAGTTTAGTGGTTTAGTGTGGGATGCTGGGTGTTTGAGTGGTTGAGTGATTGAGTGATGAGTGATTGAGTGTTGAGTGATGAGTGATGAGTGATGAGTTATGAGTTATGAGTGATTTAGTAGTTTAGTGGTTTAGTGAGGGATGCTGGGTGTTTGAGTGGTTGAGTGATTGAGTGATGAGTGATTGAGTGATTGAGTGTTGAGTGGCTACAGTTTAGCTAGCGTTTGGCTTCAAGCATTTAGCATCTAGCTTGTGACATCCAGCATCCAGCATCCAACATCCAGCATCCAGCATCCAACATCTATAATCTAAAATCTATAATCTATAATTTAACATGGAATCTGCCACCCTTCTTCCATCTTCCGGCATCCAGCATCCAGCATCCAGCATCCAAAATCTATCATCTGGCATCCACCACCCAGCATCTATTATGTTAACTTCACTTCACATCACTCCGGCATTTGCAAATAATTACTTACCTTTGTCGCTTCAAAAAAAAGAAAAAAAGCAGGTGAATGAAATGCTAAGTCTTCACTTATCAGTGTTTTACAGAAACAGTGTCGCTTTTTAACACCCTATTCTATGAAAGAAAAAATTGCCATCATCGGCCTTGGATATGTCGGCCTTCCTCTGGCCCGGCTTTTTGCCACCAAATACCCTGTGGTAGGATTTGATATCAATCAGAAAAGAATCGCTGAACTCAATGGCGGTAATGATTTTACCCTGGAGGTGGAAGAAGACCTGCTCAAATCGGTACTTGTTTCGGAGAACCCGGTGGCTTCCGGCTCCCAGCATCCGGCATCCCGAATCCCACACCCCGGACTGTTCTGTACCCACGAACTCACCGACATCGCAGCCGCCAACATTTACATTATCACCGTACCTACGCCCGTGGATAAAAACAACAAGCCCGACCTTACGCCGCTGTACAAAGCCAGCGAAACCGTAGGGAAGGTACTGAAGAAAGGGGATGTTGTGATTTATGAATCTACCGTTTATCCAGGGGCGACAGAAGAAGAATGTATTCCGGTGCTTGAAAAAGTTTCCGGACTGAAGTTCAATGAAGATTTCTTTGCGGGGTATTCTCCGGAACGGATCAATCCTGGTGATAAGGAGCATACCGTAGAAAAAATATTAAAAGTAACCTCAGGCTCTACACCGGAGATTGGAAAAGTGGTGGATGATCTGTATAAATCGGTCATCACTGCCGGTACCCACCTTGCCCCTACGATTAAAGTGGCGGAAGCCGCGAAGGTGATTGAAAACTCACAGCGCGACATTAATATCGCGTTTGTGAATGAACTGGCGAAGATCTTCAACCTGATGGACATCAATACCCATGATGTGCTGGAAGCAGCCGGTACCAAATGGAATTTCCTTCCCTTTAAACCGGGACTGGTTGGCGGACACTGCATCGGCGTGGATCCCTATTACCTGGCGCAGAAAGCCCAGGAACTCGGCTACCATCCGGAGATTATCCTGGCAGGGAGAAGACTGAACGATTCCATGGGGTCTTATGTGGCTTCACAGGTGGTAAAAGCCATGATTAAAAAGAATATTGCCATTAATGGCGCCAAGGTGCTCATGCTGGGCATTACGTTTAAAGAAAACTGTCCGGATGTCCGCAATACCAAGATCGTCGATGTAGTCGCCGCTTTAAAAGATTACGGTATTGACGTGACCATTTACGACCCTTGGGCAAACCCATCAGAAGTCCTTCACGAATATGGCCTGGAGTGCCTGAATGAGTTATCTTCAGTTTGTCATTCCGAGCGCAGCGAGGAATCTCTTTCCGCTGCGAAGCCGGAAAGCACATCAACCCATCAATACGATGCAATCGTATTGGCCGTTGCCCACAACGAGTTCCTCAATCTCGACCTTAGCCTTAACCTTAAATCAGTCGGAATCGTTTACGATGTAAAAGGAATTCTTAAACACGCAGATTCTAAATTATAATGAAGATTGCAGTTGCCGGTACCGGATATGTAGGGCTTTCCAATGCCGTTTTGCTGGCGCAGCACCATGAAGTGGTAGCGCTGGATATCGTGCCGGAGAAGGTACAGTTACTGAATGAGAAAAAGTCGCCTATTGAGGATGACTATATCACCGACTACCTTCAGCATCAACCGCTGAACTTCAGGGCTACATCAGATCCTGCTGACGCTTATCAGAATGCGGATTATGTCATCGTCGCAACGCCCACCGATTACGATCCCAAAACCAACTATTTCAATACCGGCAGTGTAGAGCAGGTCATCAATGATCTCATCCGCATCAATCCTAACGCCGTAGCCATCATCAAATCTACCGTACCGGTAGGATTTACCGAAAACCTCAGGAAGCAGCTTAATTTTGAGAACATCATCTTCTCCCCGGAATTCCTCAGGGAGGGCAAGGCACTCTACGACAACCTGTATCCTTCAAGGATCATTGTCGGCGAACAGAGCGGAAGAGCAGAAGTATTTGCGGATTTGCTGAAGGAAGGGGCACTTAAAAAAGACGTGCCTGTTCTTTTCACGAATGCCACAGAAGCAGAGGCCATCAAGCTTTTTTCGAATACCTATCTTGCACTCCGGGTGGCCTACTTTAATGAACTCGACAGTTATGCCCAAATCCATCAGCTGGACAGCCGCCAGATTATTGAAGGGGTAGGACTGGATCCAAGAATTGGCAGTCACTATAATAATCCGTCCTTCGGATATGGGGGTTACTGCCTTCCTAAGGATACCAAGCAGTTGCTGGCGAATTACGACAGCGTGCCGAACAACATTATCCAGGCCATTGTGGATGCCAACCGCACCCGCAAGGACTTTATCGCGGATTCGGTCCTTGCGAGAAATCCCAAGAAAGTGGGAGTGTACCGCCTGATTATGAAATCCGGTTCCGACAATTTCCGGGCTTCAGCGATCCAGGGGGTGATGAAAAGAATCAAAGCTAAAGGGGTAGAAGTAATAGTTTACGAACCGGTGCTGAAAGAAGAAACCTTCTTCGGCTCCCGCGTCACCAAAGATTTGGAAAGTTTTAAACAGGAATGCGACGTAATCATCTCCAACCGCAAAGCACCCGAACTCGCCGATATGGAAGAAAAGGTTTATACCAGGGATTTGTTTGGGAGTGACTAAGGTGGACGATGAAGTTTGGAGGATGAGGTATGGAGGATGAGGTATGAAGTATAGGTAAAAGGTATAAATGATTAACGGGATTTGAGTAATCCTTCTCTACACCATTATGTTCATAGTATATAAACATCTCTCAAGTACCCATTTCCCGTCACCTGCATTCATTATAACTTTTGATATCTAAACTCTAACCTCGAACCTCTAGCTTCTAACTCATAACACCTTTCCAATCAACCAAAAGAAAATCCCCGGCTCACAGCCAGGGATTATTTGTTTAAGGATGAAAACACATTTTCTTGGGTTTCTTGAATGGCAGGGAAACTAATTTAATCTTCTTTGGCCATAGCTGTACATCTTTGTGTTGTTCCCAACGTCCCGCTTGGTGAAATTTCCGGATCCTGAGTACTTCGGCGCTGTCGTATTGCCGGTGTTTCCATTTGCACCTGCACATAACTTCTTTCAGGCGGTGCAGGTCGATGATCCTGCTCCGGGGTCTTATCCGCGCTTGTGGTAACACCTTCTGATGACTGCCGGGGCTGCAATATTTTGTCGGTGTAACAGGAGAACCGGCAATTTCTCCGGGAGGGATCAGAAAATTCTTAGGATAATAAACTTTGCCTTTTATGACCGTAGATTTTATTTTTCCGGCTTTCCTATAGCGTTGCAATGTTCTTTCAGTAACATGCAGATGCTCGCACAAGCTCACATTGTCATAAAACGTTGCATCTAAATCATCTTGATGTGCGCTGTAAATTTGGGGAGCTTTGATGGTCTCTACCAAACATTCGGTAATAAGATTAATTGCTGCCTGAAGATCCCCAGACTTTTCTAAAAATTTCATAATTTTTAATTTTAAAAATTAATAATTCGCACTGCCAGAACCTTTTAACTGATTTGATAATCAGCTCTTTGTTCCAACGTACCAGTCAAAAATAGGATTTTATTTTGTTAAAAAAAATCCTAAAAAAATAGAGTATGTGAAATCAGGCAAAAATACTTTTCCACATTTACACAGACCTCCCATGAATAGGGGGTTTTCAAAAGCGCTATTATCCGGTATTTTAAGGGTTGAATTTGATTCAAAAAGCAGTTTCCTTCGAATCAGCTTCGGAAAAGGTACCTTGTTGCCGAAGCCAACTGCTATTTGATTCGAATGTGATTCGAAGCCAACCCTGCCAAAAGCCAATTTCATTGGATGGCTTTTTCCAGTTCCATTCCCTTTTCCAATTTTTTAGATTTTGGATGGTCTATTTTGCCTCCCGGCGACAACAGGCGACAAAACACGACAGTATTATTTGGGGATTCAGACACAGAACGACGATTTACGTCATCGCTTGTAAATCAGGGTTTTGCATGGTATGTTTGTGGGAGAAATGATGCTACAGAGTCGTTTCGATGTGACGGTATTTTAAATGTTTAATCCCTAAAAAATAAAAGAAAATGGGAAAAATTCAGATCGGGATCCTAGGCGGATTCCAGGGAAAAGTGGGAACCGTAGTAGGTTCCACATGGCGAGGTGAAGATATCATTAAGGCTTTACCCAAAAGAAGGGCAGACAACCCTACGGAACTTCAAAAAATTCAACGGCTGAAGTTTAAGGCAGTCAGTGCATTCCTCAATCCTTTGCGGGATACTTTGAGCAGGTATTTCAGCAATGATGTTGGGGTGAAGAGCAGGTATAACCTTGCAACGTCCTACCACCTCCTCAATGCAGTAGAGGTGACAGATGAAGTGGCAACGATGCTGTTCAACAGAGTGATGGTTTCTAAAGGGGTACTTTACAGTTTTCAAAGCCCGACTGTGGCGCACACGGGAACTGAAGTGACGCTGAATTGGGAAGACAATTCTACGATGGGTAATGCAAAAGCGGAAGATGCCGTGCATGTGGTTTTTTACAGTGTAGAACATCAGATGTTCTTCGTGTATGAAAACGTAGCGGAACGCAGTGCGTTCACTGCCAGCATTACTTTGCCCGCAAATTTGGCAGGTACCGCAGTGGAAGCCTACGCATTTTTGTACAGCAGTGCGTTTAAATTTTCTTCTAATTCGGTTTATTTGGGCAATCTTGTTCTCGATTAGTCCGCGCCACAAGCGCCAGGCAACTCCCGGGCTTCTGCCTTGGGAGTTGTTTTTTTGCACCAATACGCTTTACGCAATAAGCAATACGCCATACTCAATGAGTTACTTCAGCTAAAATCTAGCATCTGGCTTGTGGCTTCCAGCACCTAAAATCTAAAATCTAAAATCCCTCATCCATCTTCCATCACCCCTTGAAAGAGATTCAGCTTTGCATTGTTTACAATATACACAAACCCACATTAACAAGATTTCTTATATCCCATTGCGTCAATGTTTAAAATAAAATGGCTACTTTTGCTGAAAATTTTAAACGCCTGAAATACCCAAGTCCCTTGTTTGTAATGCTTGGCATATTGCCGCTAAAGATTTGGATTGGGAAAATTTGAGAGGTAATCAGAGATTCTATTTCAGGGATATGATGGGTTGATTCTTAACCAATTATATAAAGTAAAATGAACGAATGTCATTAAAAAAACAGGCCGTGTCCGGAATGATCTGGACTTTCTCCCAGCAATTTGGTGTCCAGTTGATTACTTTTGCAGTAAGTATTATTCTTGCAAGATTATTACTGCCTTCTGATTTCGGAACTATTGCAATGTTTAGTGTGGTAATGTCGGTTGCCTCTTCATTGGTTGACGGGGGAATGTCTTCAAGTCTCATTCGATCTACAGAAGCAGATGACCGTGATTTATCCACCATCTTTTGGTTCAATATAATGGTTGCGGTTGCCATGTATCTTATTATTTTTTTTACCGCCCCTCTGATTGCTAACTTTTATAAAGTAGAAATACTGACCTCAGTCATCAGAGTGTACAGTATTACCATTATCATTAGATCTTTAACAGCAGTACAGGGAACCAGATTTGTGAAAGCTATGGATTTTAAGACACTGTTCAAAATCCAATTACCATCATTGATTATCGGAGCGGTGTCAGGCGTTGTGATGGCTTATATAGGTTTTGGAATTTGGGCATTAGTTTATTATCCGATCATACAGGCAGTTATTGGAGGTGTTCAGTTGTGGTGGTATAGCAAATGGAGACCATTACTGCTTTTTGATCAACCGAAGTTCAAAGAGCATTTTAGCTTTGGATATAAAATGACCTTATCTGGCCTGTTAGATACCGTGTTTAACAATATCTACACTATTCTTATCGGAAAATACTTTTCCAATGCCCAGTTAGGATATTACAATAGAGCAGATAATCTCAAACAATTACCTGTTGCAAATCTTTCAACAGCACTTAACAAAGTAACCTTTCCTCTATTTGCTCAATTAAAGAATAATGATGAGAAGCTGAAAGAGGTGTACAAAAAATTGATGAAACTGGTGATTTTTATTATTGCACCCGTTTTATTTTTGATGATGATAGTAGCAGAACCAATGATCCGCTTTTTATTGACTGACAAATGGTTGCCGGCAGTACCTTATCTGCAGGTTCTCGTCTTGTCAGGCATCCTGTATCCAATTCATGCATATAACCTTAATATATTGAACGTAAAAGGTCGTTCAGATCTATTCTTAAAGCTCGAATTTTGGAAAAAAGGATTGCAAATCATATCGCTGCTTGCATCCGTACCTTTCGGCATCATAGGAATTGTTTGGGGACAGGTTATATTTTCAGTTTTGGCATTTTTTATCAATACCCATTATACCGGAAAATATTTAAAATATGGATCGTTCCAACAGTTAAAGGATTTAATGCCCATCATACTTCTTTCTGCATTTCTTGCATCAGTTATTTATTTAGCTGATCATTTCTTTTTCAATAAATGGTTAGATTTGCCAAGATTAATCGTGTTATCCTTGATATACGCTGGACTTTATCTGGGAATTGTATGGATATTTAAATTCAAAGAAATTAATTATATTAAAGAACTTATCAAAAAATGATCCCCGTAACCAAACCTTTTTTACCGCCACAACAGGTTTACCAACATTATCTTGATGGAATCTGGAAACGCAATTGGCTCACCAATATGGGGCCGCTTGCCAGTGATCTTGAGCTTAGGCTGAAAGAACATCTGAAACTTGATCATCTGCTTTTTGTGACCAACGGAACGGTGGCGTTGCAAATGGCGATTAAAGCCTTAGATCTGAAAGGAGAAATCATCACAACACCGTTTTCGTTTGTAGCCACGACCAGTGCAATTGTTTGGGAACATTGCACTCCGGTTTTTGTGGATATTGATGAACATTCTTTAAATATTGATGCCACCAAAATTGAGGATGCAATTACTCCTAATACCACCGCTATTTTAGCAACTCATGTATATGGAAATCCTTGCGATGTGGAGAAAATTGAAGAGATTGCCCAAAAGCATCAGCTTAAAGTGATATATGATGCCGCTCACGCTTTTGGAGTGGAGGTGAATGGGAAATCGATCTTTGAGTACGGAGATATTTCTACCTGTTCGCTGCATGCTACCAAGCTCTATCATTCAGTAGAGGGCGGATTGGTTATTACCAAAGATGCTATTTTGTTGAAAAAGTTAGCGTACATGAGAAACTTTGGTTTCGATGGTCCGGAAAGCTTTGCTGAATTAGGAATTAATGGAAAAAACTCGGAATACCATGCCGCGATGGGATTGGCAAACCTGAAATATTTGGACGCCATCCATCAGAGAAGAAAGGAACTCACCGAAAGGTATGATGAAAAACTAAAAAACCTAAAAGCAAGAAGACCCATATGGCATGCCGGTTCCGAAAACAACTTTGCCTATTATCCTTTGGTGTTCGAATCGGAAGCATTGATGTTGAAATGTGTGGAGCTGCTGAAACTGAATGAAATCTTTACCCGCAGATATTTTTATCCTTCCCTAGCATCTTCTTTGCCTTACGTGAAGCCTCAGGAATTGCTGGTAACAAGCGATATTGCACAAAGGGTTTTGTGTTTACCTCTGTATTATGACCTCACTTTGGAAGAAGTGGATTTAATCTGTCGTTTAATATTAAGAGTTCAAAATAACTGATTATGCTGATCATTGGTGCGAAAGGTTTCGCAAAAGAAGTGCTTGAGATTCTTCATCAAAACGGACAAACAGAAGATCTTTGTTTTTATGATGATGTGAATGACGATGTGCATGAGAAATTATTCGGGCAATTTCCTATTTTAAGAACAATGGAGCAGGCAAAAACCTATTTCAAAGAAACCTCAAATCAATTTGTTTTAGGTATTGGAAATCCTCTTTTGCGCAAAAAACTTTGTAACCAATTTGAAAATATAGGGGGCGAGCTAAGCAGTACCATCAGCAAAAATGCTGAAATAGGAAATTTTGGAATTAACATCAGTTCAGGATGTAATATCCTTCCAGGAGCGAAAATTTCAAATGATGTAGAAATAGGAAAGGGCACCATGATTTATTATAATTCAGTGATTACTCATGATGTTAAAATTGGGGAGTTTTGTGAAATCTCACCATCGGTCAACATCCTGGGAAGAGTGCATATTGGTAATTTTGTAAGTATCGGAGCAGGCTCCGTAATTTTTCCTGATGTGGTTATTGGTAGCAATTCGGTCATTGCTGCAGGAGCAGTGGTGAGGAATAATGTGCCTGAAAAAGTGATGGTCGCCGGAATACCAGCGGTGATTAAGAAAGAATTGATAAAGCCATAGAATGAAAAGAATTATTCATTTTGCCAATGATGAAAAGTTTATAGATAAAGCTTATGATGAATTCAAGCAGTTTGAATCATTAGCTCATTCGCATTTTACTATTTTCAGTAATAATTCTCAATTGAAGCACATTCGTTTTAAGTGTTCTATAGCAGATGAAAATTATTTTAAACATCCAGAAACAGAGGTAATCTTAAATTATTATGATTTAATTATTATTCACTTCATGGATGTAAGATATTTTGATTTGCTTAAAAACCAAAGAATTAAAACAAAAATTTTATGGATTGGATGGGGTGGAGATTACTATTGGTTGATCAATACGCTTAATAATTTCTCAATATATAAGGAATTAACAAAAGCCCAACTTGGAATAAAAGACAACTTTTTTCTCAAAATTCTGAAAAAGTATAAAAACAACAAAAATGTAAATTTACTGAATAGAGTAAATTACTTTTCACCAGTATTAGAGGAAGACTTTTCACTAATTAAGAAAAACTATAAGAATTTTAAGCCTCAATACGTTGCATGGAATTATGGTAATCTAGAAGACCACTATAGATCCGATTTGCCAATACTTGGGGATGCTGTACTTTTAGGGAATAGTGCTACTGCTACCAATAATCACTATGATCTTATCAAGATTATTGACCAACTAAATCTCTCTAATGAAAAAATCTTCATACCGGTAAGTTATGGAGAGAAAGGATATATAGATCGCTTGAAAAAATATCTTTTGAAAAGGGATATTAATGTAAAAAATATCATATTACTGGAGGATTTCCTGACAGTGGACGAATATAATAATATACTTTCCCAATGTAGTAATGTTTTTATGGGACATATTAGGCAACAGGCAATGGGAAATGTGATCTATTTAATTTACATGGGAGCTCGGTTATTTTTCTTTAGGGAAAGTGTAGTATATAATTATCTCATCAAGAATGGTCTTGCGGTATATTCTTTTGATCAGTTACTCGACAATAGACAATTGTTACATGAAACAGTGGATTCCGAAACTCATTTACAGAATCGGGAAATCTTAAGAGCACTTTGGGGAAAACAGATCAATAGAGAGAATACGGAAAGAATAATTATGTTGGCATAAAAGTATGAATAAGAATTTACCAAAAGTTAGTGTAGTAACCATCACTTATGGTCACGAGAAATACATCAAAGAAACCCTTGATGGAGTGATGATGCAACAATATTCCGGACCCGTGGAATTTATTATCGCAAACGACAACTCTCCAGATGCCACCGAGGAGATAGTGAAGAAGTATTTCTTAGAAAATCCGGCACCAAGCAATTTTGAAATAAAATATACTAAACATGCAGCCAATAAGGGCATGATGCCTAATTTTATATGGGCATTAGAACAGGCAACCGGAAAATACATTGCCCTCTGCGAAGGCGATGATTACTGGACTGATCCTTTGAAGTTGCAGAAACAGGTGGATTTTTTCGAAGAGTATAAGGAGTGTGTATTTGTATTTACAGCAGCTATTTCTTTACGAGGCACTATAGAAGAAGAATATTTCTCGAATAAATTATTCACATCAGGTTTAGTTTCTAAAAAATTATTCTTACAGAATGGAGGAGGAAACTTTGCTACCGCTTCCGTTGTTTTTAAAAAAGATGATTTATTACCAATTCCTCCATTTTTTAAAAATGCAACCGCTGGCGATATGTTCCTAGCTTTATTAGCGGTTACAAAAGGTGAAATTGGATATATTAGTGATAAAACAGCAGCTTACAGACAGATGGCATCGAATTCATGGACTGCTAGTCTCACTTATGAAAAATATGTAGAACATTACCTTACGTTACAATCCTTATTAGGAGAATTTGATCTATACACCGAAAATAGATATACTGAGATAACAAATATGTTAAGGAAATCTTATACGACCAATTATATTTACATGCAGTTAATACACTTGCCCTTAAAAGATAGTCTAATTACTGTTTTTAATAATTTATCTTTTAAAAACGATTTTAGATATAATAAACAGTTGATTAAAACATTTGTCTGGCGGTTATTAAAAAGGAGAAAAATTTTTTCATGATTTTATGAAAAAATAAAAAATAATGAAGTTTTTAAAATCTCCCCGATAATGAATATAGAAATAGCTTTTAAAATTTCTAATTCAAATGTTATTCAGATCAGATTAAACAAATTGTTTAGCAGCAGGAGATCCGACTAAGATAATCATAGAAAATATTTCATGCAAATAGTATAAACATAGTTTAATATGATGAAAAAAAATAAAGTGTATTGTATCATTGTAACTTATAATGCAATGAAGTGGATTGAGAGGTGTCTTAATACTATTCAAGAAGATCATGTTCAATTAGAAATCATTGTTATTGATAATAATTCAACAGATGAAACCGTTGCATTTATTAAAAAGAATTTTCCAAGCATTCAAATTTTTCCGCAGCAAGAAAATTTAGGATTTTCAGGTGCAAATAATTTAGGGTATGAATTGGCGAAAAAGAATAATGCTGATTTTGTTTACCTATTGAATCAGGATACTATAAGCTATCCAAACAATATTGAAAAGCTCATCAAAATTTATGATAGCAACCGGAGTATAGGGGTGGTTTCTCCTTTACATTTAAATGATGATGGTAATAAATTAGACAAAAAATTTGAAGAATACATTACCTCAGGCTCCTGCCCTCATTATATTTCCGATATTTCTTTAGGGAAAACAAAAGAATTTTATCAAATAGGTTTTGTAAATGCGGCAGCATGGTTAATTAAGGTTGAAACGATACAATCTTTAGGTGGTTTGTTTTCAAAGGCTTTTTATCATTATGGGGAAGATTCTAATTTTTTGTCCAGACTGCGATTTCATAAGAAAATATGTGTTATTGTACCAAATGTTTTTATTCATCATTTAAGAGAGGAAAGAGAAGGAAAAATGAGTACAGCATTTGAGAATAGAAAACTTTCTATAAAAAAGGTTGAAATTATGACCAATCCTAATATTTCCTATAAGAAAGCGATGTCAAATACATTTCGATATGCTGGACAACAACTTTTTAGAATGAATATTAAAGGAGCTTGTGAGCTTTTTTCATATCCTCTTTTTCATTATCATAAAATAAATAAATTTAGAGCGTCTTATAAATCAGGATCAATTCTTTAATATGTTTTCCGTAATCATTCCTTATTATAAAAAAAGAAAATACATCGAAAGGTGTCTGGATGCGGTTTTGAATCAAACGTTCAAAGATTACGAAATTATCGTCATTGACGATGGTTCCAATGATGATATTGCAGAACTCCTAGCGCAAAATTATTCAGGAAAAGTTACCTTGATTCAACAGCAAAACCAGGGTGTTTCTGCAGCGCGAAATGCCGGTATTGCTGCAGCAACTCACGATTATATTGCGTTTTTAGATGCCGATGATTATTGGAGCCCATTGTATTTGGAAAAGATGGCAGAGGTTATCCATCAGGAACAAAACATTAAAATTATCGGTTCACACTATTCTCGAATTAAAGGTAAAATTGAAACGGAAAATAAAAAGCTAGACTATTTTCTAATCAAAGAATATTTTAAGAATGCATTACGAAATATGTATTTTTTTACTTCTGCGACGGTAATTTCAAAGCGTTTTTTTGAGTCAGAGGCGGGTTTTAATCCGATTTTAAAATCTGGCGAAGATATCGATGTTTGGTTTCGTGCGGTCGCAAGTGGGGGAAATGCATACTATATTAGAAATACTTTAGTGTATTATTCTGATGAAGATGAAAACCAATTAACGGTAGCGCCAAAAAACTATCAGAATAGATTTTTTGCTAATATTGAAACGTTGTATTTTAATGAAAACAAAGTAGATAATAAGGATTTTTATGAGTTTCTCAGCAAATTTATTTATTCTAGTCTTTATCATTTCAAATATGAAAAAGACACTGAAAAGGAAAGTAACCATATTAAAAATATAATTACAAATAAGTTTTTTTTCGCTGAACTCTATTATTTGATTCCTTTTAGAATTGGTAACTATTTATTAAAAAATAATACATTTAAAAAATTAACGAGAAGGTATTTTAAATTTATATTTAGATATCTACATACGTAATTAAAAAAAACTAAACTTCTCAATCATGAAAAAGCTGTTGTATGTTATTGGTTCTCTTGAAAATTCAGGTGGAAGCGAAAGAGCACTTACAGGAAGAGTTAATTATCTTGTAGAAAATTATGATTATGATATCACTATCGTTACGACTAACAAAAATAGTTTAAAAAGCTACTATCCTATTAATCCGAAAGTTAAATTGGTGAACATTCCCATCTCCTTTGCCAAAAATACTTTAGCAGAAAAGCTGGAATATATTTTTTTTAATTCTCATAAAGAAGAGAAGGAATTATATGAATACATCAACGAACATAAATTTGACATTTGTTCTTCGTTAGGTGCAGAATCTTTTCTTTACAAGGGCAATAATGGACACTCTTTTTACAAAATCAAAGAAAATAGATTTACTTATAAAAAACTTTTAAGGGATAATGTACGTTCTATCGGCAAGAAGATTTGGCGATATTTTCGTTTCCGTAATGCGGTTATGGTTCAAAAGAAGATGGATTGTTCTGTTACCCTGACAAAAGAGGATGCTGATTTCTGGAGTAAGTATTTGAAGAAAATTGTTGTAATGCCGAATTTCATCGATACAGAAAACATTGAGTCATCTGAATTAGAGAATAAAATAGTAATCGCTGTAGGGAGATTAGAGGTCGAAAAAGATTTTGAATCATTAATTGAATCTTATTTTCTCGTAGCCGATAAATATCCGGAGTGGAAACTCCATATTTATGGTGATGGATCTTTAAAATCGAAGTTACAAGACCTCATAAATGAAAAAAAATTGACAGATAAAGTCATCTTAAAAGGATCTGTTAAGAATATTTATGAGCAGTATTTACATTCGTCTATTTATGTTCATACTGCAGTTTACGAGGGGTTTGGTTTAACTATTTTGGAGGCCATGGCCCATAAGCTACCAGTAGTTGCCTTTGAATCTGTAGGAGGCGTAAAGGTTTTGGTAAAAGATAATGAAAATGGGTTTTTAATCAAAAATCGAGATAGAGTACTGTTGGCGGAAAAAATCGGAAAATTGATTTCGGACAATGAATTAAGAAATGCAATGGGGTCAAAATCACAAACAATTGCTCACGAGTATTCCGTTGAAAATATCATGGAAAAATGGCACCAATTCTACAGCACCATCTAAAATGAAAATCCTGCGCATCACTACCCTCCTAGATTTCGGAGGACAGGAAAAACAATATCTGAGTTTTACGGAAAAACCGGAATTGCTGAAGCATCACTATGTTTTTGCTGCCATTGGTTTTGGGGGAAATGCTGAAGAAACGCTTAGGGAAAGAGGATTTGAAGTGCATATTCTGAATCAACCTTTTGCCATCAGGAATATCGCCAATATTTGGAAAGTCTACCAACTGATCAAAGAAATAAAGCCCGATATTGTACACACCGCAGCTGCAGAAGCCAATTTTCATGGCATTATTGCAGCGAAATTGGCAGGGGTGAAAACCATTATCGGTGAAGAAGTGGGAATTCCAAATCATTCTTCAACGGCTCAGAAAGTATTCAGAAAGGTGTACCGGCTTGCCGATCGCATTATTGGGGTGTCTCAATCCGTAAAAAATCATTTGGTGCAAATCAAAGAGATTCCTGCAAGCAAAGGTGAAGTCATCTATAATCCGGTGAGTTTACCCAGGCAATCTCCTAAAGCAGCATCAGAAAAATTTGAAATCGTATATGTCGGAAGATTGGAAAAAGTGAAAAATGTGGAGACTTTGATCCGTGCATTTGCCAATTCCCGTCCTAAGGATGCTCACCTCACCATTGTGGGTGATGGAAGAGAGCGCGAACATTTGCAGGACTTTTCCGCTCAACTTCAAATGCAAGATCAAATCACCTTTACCGGTTTTACCTCCGAACCTTCCAAGTTTCTCTCCAATGCAGATTTATTTGTTCTGCCTTCCTATTCAGAAGGGTTCGGGATTGCCGCTGCCGAAGCGATGTTTTTGAAAATCCCAGTCTTGTGTTCCAAAGTTGGGGGCATTCCCGAATTTGTGAAAGAGGGCGAAAATGGATGGCTATTTGATCCGAAAAATACCGAAGAATTGACTTCGAAACTGACCGAGATTATGGCGATGGATGCTTCCGTTCTCCTTAAAGTTGGAGAAAAAGGGCACGAAGAAGTAAGCCAAAAGTTTACCGTAGAGCGGTATATCGAAAATTTAGAAGGATTTTATCACCATTTGCATCATGATTAGAGTATTACATATTATGTCCACCGTTACAGGCGGTGGCGTGGAACGCAGACGCCTTTCGCTTGCAAAAGCATTTAAAGGTTCTGCCTTTAAAATGAAACTCGTTGGTACTTTCAAAAGTGGAAATATCGCCGAACAAATTGAAGCAAACGGTGTGGAAATCATTGAAGTTGGTGACTTTAATGGGCCTTTCCATTGGGAAAAGCATCGAAAAATTCAGCAGATTATTGAGGATTTCCAACCCCATATTATTCACGGTGCGGTGTATGAAGGGGTCACCATGGCGGCCATCAATGGTTTTATCAAAAAAGTTCCTATTGTATTGCTCGAAGAAACTTCTGATCCGCAAAACCGATCCGCGAAAGCAAATTTCTTGTTGCGCATCTTTTCTTGGGCAGCCGATCGGTTTATCGCCATTGCTCCCAATGTGGCAGATTACCTGACCAATACCGCAAAAGTATCTGCTAAAAAAGTCATCACCATCAACAACGGAGTCGAAATTCCGCGCGAAGTTTCAGCAGAGGAAATATCGCAGTTAAAGGAAAAGTACAGCATACAGGAAAGTGATTTCATCGTAGGTTCTGTGGGAAGATTGTTCAATGACCACAAGAAAATCACGGATATTTTGGAAGCGGTCAAGCAGTTGAATTTGCCTCACTTAAAATTGCTGATTGTCGGTGGAGGACCCGATGAACAATTGCTTAGGGATAAAACGACCGAGTTAGGCATCGCCGATCGGCTGATATTTACCGGCTATCAATACGATACCGCGCCTTATTATCGGTTGATGCAGTTGTTCTGCATCTCTTCCCAAAGGGAGGGCTTTGGCTTGGTGGCTGCAGAAGCGATGTTGCATCACCTTCCCGTATTGGCGACCAAAGTAGGGGGGTTACAGAATGTAGTGAAAGATCAGGAAACCGGTTTTTTAGTTCCTCCTAACAGTCCGGAACAACTGGCAGAGAAAATACATTATTTTTATGAACATACCGATGCATGTGCTTCAATGGGAGAAGCAGGATATAGCCGAGCCATCGAAAACTACACCGAGGAACGGTATGTGAAAGCGGTGGAAAAACTCTATTTAGAATTGCTCAAAGAAAAAGGAATTCAGTAACCTTGGTAGGGTTCCAAACCCTGCCGAGGTTTTAGAAATGAAAAGGAATGCTAATTTTTAAAGCTAATTTAGCTAGTTGCTAAATTATTTTCATTTATTTGTGAAACAAAAGGTATTTTTTCAGTTTGATCTCAGAATAGAGATTCTATAAAACACATATAATGAACTTTAGAAATGATATACAAGGATTACGTGCAATCGCTGTACTTTTAGTTTTAATTTTCCACATTTCTTCTTCTTGGCTACCAGGAGGATTTATTGGGGTCGATGTTTTCTTTGTTATTTCCGGATTTTTGATAACAAAAATTATCACTTCAAAAATTAAGAAAGGAACATTTAGTTTAAAACAATTTTACATCAGTAGGCTAAAAAGGATTGTGCCTGCGTATTATTTTCTACTTATTTGTGTAGCAATTGTATTTTTGTTTATTTTTATGATGCCGGATTTAGGGAATTTTCGAATGACCTATTTTTGGGCGCTTATTTTTAATTCGAATTATTATTTTTCAACTGTCGACGATTATTTTGGATTATCAAGCAATGAAAATCCATTATTGCATACGTGGACTTTAGGCGTTGAGATGCAGTTTTATATATTTCTTCCTTTGCTTCTATTAATTAAGAATAGGAAAGTTGTTTCTGCCCTACTTATCCTATTGGTTTTAGGTTTGTTTTCTTATGCATCTGTTGAAATTTATAATGGCAACAAAGGTTTAATGTATTTTTCATTAATAGCCAGAACTCCTGAATTTCTTATTGGTTCTTTGATTGCAGTTTTAAATATTGAACAAAATAAAACGCTTCATCGTTATAGAAATCTATTTTCCGTAATTGGTTTTTTCGGCCTTATTATTTCAGCAGTTTTAATAACTGAAAAGTCTTTTTTTCCAGGGGTAGGTGCTTTGCCTCCAATTTTGTTTGCAGGCTTGCTTCTATGTACTCATGATTCAGCCGTGAATAATTTTCTTTCAAAAAAAATACCTGTTTATATTGGTGAATTATCCTATTCCATTTATTTATGGCATTGGCCGGTCATTTCATTTATTAGGTATTACAACGCAACTTATGATTTAAGTGCTTTTGAAATTGGAATCGTAATTTTAGTTACTATCGTAGGGTCATTAGTCTCTTTTTATGCTGTTGAAAAGCCCTTGCGTTTTAAGAATGGTTTTCGATTATACCTACCACTTGCTATTCTTGCATTTGTAAATTTTGTTTTATTATATTTTTTGGTTCCACTAAAAAGATTAAATACTTCAACTTTTCCGCAACAATTCTTGTATCCCAATGAGTTTATTAAATCACATGGATTAACATTTCAAAAAGTTGAGACCATCGGGGATGAGAATTATCAAGGGAAAAAGATAGTATTAATTGGTGATAGTCATGCACATATTTTTAAAACTTATTTAAACAGATTAGGAAAAGAACAAAATTTTTCAATGAGGACCATTACAAATAGTTTTATTCCAGGTTTTCCGGATTTAAAAGAAACCGAAGAATTTAAAACAAATGTAAAATTCCAAAAGTATAAAACTACTTTACAAAAAAAGATAATTAATGAAATTGATTATGCAGATGTAATTATTGTTATGGTGTATGGTGACGGATCGAAATGGGTAGAGAATTTAGAGAATTTAGCAAAAATTCCTAATAAAAAAATCTTATTTGTAAGGGATTATCCTCATTTAGGAATTAATCCAATTAAGGTAAATAAGGATTATATCAAAAGAAAATCTTATGATTACAACGTTGTTACTGTTAAAACGCCAGTCCTTGTACAACAATTATCTTCAAAGTATAAAAACTTTAGAATAGTGGATTTAAAGAAAGAACACGAGTTTTTTAAGGACGCCCCATTTTTGAATGATACCATTATTTATTCTGATCAGGATCATCTTAATTTTTATGGTTCCGAGAGATATGTAGATTTCACAGGTGAAGAATTTATGCAATATTTAAATTGGGCTCTGAAATAAAGGTATCTTAATATAAAACTAATAATGAAAAACCTCCTCTTCATCACCTGGGACGGTCCGCAGACTTCCTATATGGAAGGACTGTTTATGCCAATATTCCACGAAATGGCAAAGCGGGAGGACCTTGCTTTTCATGTCATGCAGTTCACTTGGGCAGACGGGGAGAAAACCGCTGCCGTAAAAAAAGCAGCGGAGGGTTTCGGCATCCGATATACCGCTGTTCCCATCCTTAAAAAACCGGTGGCTTCTCTGGGGAGTATGATTACGCTTTTTACTTCTTCAGGGAAAATTAAGAAGTACATCAAAGAACACCAGATTGACACCGTGATGCTGCGGAGTACTTTTCCGGCCTTCATGGTCAGCAAAATAAAAAACAGAAACTTTAAAATCATCTTTGACGCGGACGGGCTGCCGATTGAAGAACGGGTGGATTTTGCAGGACTCAAAAAAGAGAGCAGGCAGTACCGGTGGATGAAAGGCATTGAAACCCGCATGCTGAAATTGGCAGATCATGTCATTACCCGCTCTCAAAAAGCGGTGGACATTCACCTCCGGACATTGGGTGAAGCCTTTCGGCCTAAATTCTCCGTCGTGCTGAACGGCAGGAATACGGCTCAGTTCCGGTATGATCAGGATAAAAGAAGATTGGTAAGGGAAAAGTTGGGAACAGGGAATGCCCTGCTTTTCGTGTATGCCGGCTCCCTTGGTCCCCAATACTGTTTTACTGAAATGCTTGAGATTTTTGAAAACTATGCCGCAACGCATTCCGCCCATTTCCTTATCCTGACGGGGAATACTGAGTTTGCAGAAAGCCAGATTCCTAAAGGCCTTCATTCCAGAATTACCGTTAAAAAAGTCCCGGTGGCGGAAGTTCCGGATTACCTGAATGCCGCGGATTTTGCTTTTGCCCTTCGCCAGCCTTCCTTCAGCATGCAGGGAGTGGCCCCGATCAAGCTGGGGGAATACCTGCTTTGCGGACTGCCGGTTCTGGCGAGTAAAGGCATTGGCGACAGTGACGCGCTACTTCAGCACTTTAAAGATTGCCTTCTCTACGACCACAGCAAAGGACTGGCGGAGCAGCTGCCGGAAATCCTGACCTTTGCAGAAAATGCTATCTTTGCCGACAGAAGCCGCATCAGCGAAACCGCGCAGCAGTATTTTTCACTGGAGGCTGCGGCAGCGTCGTATCTTAACGCATTGAGAATTTTATGAAAATCCTGTATTTCACCAAATATTCCCGCAACGCCGGCAGCAGCCGTCTCCGCAGTTACCAGTACGTACCGTGGCTGGAGGATGCCGGTTTTAAGGTTGAGATGAGTCCGCTCTTCAGTGAGCAGTACCTCGTGAATCTCTATGCCGGTACATCCACATTGAAGGAAGCGGTAAAAGGGTATACAAAAAGGTTGTTGAAGCTGTTCTCTGCGGCAAAATATGACCGTATTGTGATTGAAAAAGAACTGTTCCCGTATTTGCCTGCCTTTGCGGAACGGTGGCTTTCGCTTTTGGGGGTGAAGTATATAGCAGATTACGATGATGCGATTTTTCATAATTACGACCGGCATCCCAATCCGATGATCCGCCGTGTTTTAGGAAAAAAGATCGACCGCGTGATGAGGTATGCGGACACGGTGGTAGCAGGTAATTCTTATCTGGCAGCACGGGCAGAGCAGGCAGGTGCCAAAAGCATCGATATCATCCCTACCGTTATCGATCTTTTGCGCTATCCGAAGTTAATTCCTGCGGACGATCAGCCTGTCATTCTGGGCTGGATTGGCACGAAAACGACTTTTGAGAAACATGTAATGCCCGTGATGGGATGGCTGCAGAAGGCTGTCGAAGAAAATGATATGGTCTTTCATCTGGTCGGGGTGCAGCCGGAGCAGGATTATGGGGACAGAATCAGATTCTTTCCCTGGAACGAGGAGACTGAGGTGGCGATGATCCGGTCCTTCAGCATCGGGATTATGCCCCTTCAGGATTCGCTGTGGGAACAGGGGAAATGTTCCTATAAACTCATCCAGTACATGGCGTGTTCCAAACCGGTAATCGCGTCTCCGGTCGGCATGAATAAGGAAGTGGTGCAGGAAGATATCAACGGCTATACGGCTACCGGCGAATCCGAATGGCGGGAGGCGGTTAAGCTTCTTGTCAGTGATGCAAAGAAAAGAGCAGACTTTGGCAATGCCGGCCGAAAAATGGTTGAGGAGAAATATGCGCTGCAGGTGACAGCGAATAAATGGATTGCATTACTGAGAAAACCAATATAATATGCTGCTGGATCTCTTTTACATACCGATCATTATAGTCCTGGGGCTGGGGTTTATCAACCTGTTCAGCAGCCAGTTGACAGCAAGGGATACCGACATGCTAAAGAAACTTTTCTTCTTTCATCTGCTGTTGGGCACCTACTACTGTTTTTTTATCCAAGGCGATGCGATAGGGTACTGGCGGGTGCCCAAAGCCTATACGATGGATACTTTTAAAGAGGGGCTGTTCAACGGGGAAGGTACGATGTTTATGTATGCGTTTAACTTCATGTTCTCGAACCTGCTCAACATGTCTTACCTGTCGAACACGCTGTTATTTTCCCTCTTTGGTTTTATGGGGCTGACTTTCTTTTATATGGTGGCGGTGAAGACCATCACCTTCAATACCATGATGTTCGGGTATGTTCTTTTTCCGCTGATCTTTTTTCTGCCCAACCTCCATTTCTGGAGTGCCGGGGTCGGGAAGGACACCACGCTTTTTCTCTGCATCGGCATGTTTGCCTATGGCATCCTCAAACCGATTACCCGGATTCCGCTGCTGGTACTCAGCGTCCTTTTGGCTTTGGCCATACGTCCGCACATCGTACTGTTCCTGATGGCAGGGTTTGGACTTGCTTATATTTTTGGGGGAAAGGTCTCGGTCTTTCAGCGGGTGCTTTTTTCCGGGGTACTGATCGGCATCGGTTTGGCGATTTTGCCTTCCGTCATGGAATTTGCCAAGATTGAAGAGGCGTCCGCTGAGGGATTTGATAAGTTTGCGGAAGCCAAGTCAAGCGTGCTTAGCCGGGCTTCCAGTGGATCACGTATTGATGTCAGCGGGATGCCTTTTCCGTTGAAGGTGCTTACCTTCTGGTTCAGACCTTTTTTCTTTGATGTCCGCAATCTTAATGGACTGATCGCTTCTATTGAAAACCTGATTTTTGTTATCGTCTTTTTAAAAGCTATGCTTAGCAAACCTTTGACCGCCTTCAGAAAGGCGCCCTTTGTGATTAAAGGGCTCGTCTTCTTCCTGATCTTTGGATCTTTCGCTTTTTCCCAGTCGCTGGGGAATGTCGGCATTATGATCCGGATGCGCAATATGTTCCTGCCCGGGATGCTCATCTATCTGATGTGGGTGTTCTCCTACCAGAAGCAGGTGGCCAGGGAGCAGATGCTGGCGTATCAGGAGAAACTGCGGCAGAATCCGAAGCTGAAGGAAAAGATAGCAAAAGGGTAACCACCCCGGCCTTCCGGCAAAGCCGTAAGGCCACCCCTCCGGAGGAGGGGAATGCTCGGTTTTTCTTTTGTGAGGGAGGTGTTGGGTAGTCAGCACTGGGCACTTTTCGGAAGTGCAATTTTATTCCTTCTGGTGTTGATAATGCAGATTCCGGTAAGGTTCCACCGTACAGCTTTATCCGATTCTCTATGATACACCGGATATTCCCCTCCCCTGGAGGGTTGTCCGTGTGCGCACGGACGGGGTGGTTATTTTGCAACCGACAGGGCTGTTTTCCACCCAAAGGACGGTTCTTTCCGGAGCTTATTCAGCGGATTCCTTTATCCCATAATGCTCCATGATGAAGTTTTCCAGATCTCTTATGACAATTACCATATTGTTTTTAATATCATGATTTGAAATTCTGAACACCTTTACTCCATAACTTTCCAGATCAGATTGTCGCTTCTTATCATATTCGTGTTTGAAGTCATGACTCCAGCCATCAATTTCAATAGTCAGACCTAAATTTTTAACATAGAAATCTACAATATAGTTTTCGATAATTTTCTGCCGGTCAAAATCAATTTGGTGGAACCTGCCGCGGTGAACCTGTTTCCAGAACAGTACTTCACAAAGAATCCGGGCTTTCCTTTTATCCGGAAGCAGCGGTTTCAGCTTTGCATGATAAGGCAGATTTTCAATTCTGTTTTTTCGGATGGGAGTAACCTGGATGTGGGTGAGGATTTTCATGTGTTTCTTTTAAATAAGGATAGGGAATTTTTAGAAATAGCCAGGCCGTGAGACCACCCCGTCATCCGCTGGCGCGGCTGTCACCTCTGGTTGCTTCCACGCCTGTGACGTATCGCAATGACAGGGAATGCTCGGTTTTTCTTTTTTGAGGGAGGTTTTGGGAAGTCAGCACTGGGCACTTTTCGGAAGTGCAATTTTATTCCTTCGGGTGTTGATAATGTAGATTCCGGTAAAGTTCCACCGTACAGCTTTATCCGATTCTCTATTATCCACCCGGATATTCCCCTCCCCTGGAGGGGTGCCGGTACGCCTCTGGCGTACCGGTGGGGTGGTGCAACGTGGCCTTCATCACTCCCTGTTTTTGAACTTTGCTATCCTGCAGGAAAAACCACCCCGTGCTTTCATCGTAGATGAAAGGACACCCCTCCGGAGGAGGGGAATAAGCGGTTCTTGTTTTGGAGTGAAGGAATTAAAAACACTTTACGTTATTTTTTCAAAGCTTTAACAAATATCTTCCTATTTTTGCTATAGAAATGAAAATCCTCCACCGTATTTTTCCGTTTCTGCTGTTGGCTTACCATCTGCTGTTCGCCTGGATAGGATACCAATACATCCTGACCCATCACGGGGATGCAGAACGGTATTGGTTTCTCGGACAGGACCTTTCAGCTTCGTCATGGACTGATTTCCTGAAACCCGGTACCGATGTGGTGAAGTTCCTTACTTTTCCACTGGTGAAGTTTTTTGATTTGCCTTTTTTGATCGGATTCCTCATTTTCAGTCTGCTCGGTTTTGCAGGCGTGCTCATCCTTTACCGGAATTTAATGCGGCTCGCAGGAAGTAAGGTAAAATTACAGATTCTGGTGGTGGTGCTGATGCTGCTTCCCAACTTCCACTTCTGGACTTCCCTCATCGGGAAGGAAGCGCTGATTCTTATTCCGCTCACCATCTTTTGTGCTGAACTCAGCCGGAAGAGGTATTTCAGTGTATGGCTCATTATTTCATTGCTGGCAGTAGCGGTCATCCGCCCGCATGTGGCGTTTGTGCTTGCCCTGAGTTATGTTCTGGCGCTTCTGTTCACGCTCCCGCTTTCTTTAAAAAGAAAAGCAGTGTTATTGGGCGTACTCGCTTTGATGACGGGCCTGTTTACGTGGCTGCTCGCCGGCCTTCAGGATTTCAGTGGTGGATTTCAGCGGGTTCTTCAGAAATATGAAGCCCATATCAGTTATTTTAAAACAACAGACGGCTATGTTCCCCTTGACCGGTATCCTTTGCCTTATAAATTCTTTACGTTCTGGTTTCGTCCGCTGCCATTTGAAAAGGAAGGAGGGCTGTATGGGGTGATCAGTATTGAAAATACCATGCTCCTGGTGCTTTCCCTCTTTGCAGCTTTTTATTCAGTAAAATATTTAAGTATCCTGAAAAAGCAGATGCTCTTCGTTTTTCCTGTAATCATGCTGTTCATCTTCACCCTGATGTATGTTTATGCCTACGCCAACTACGGCATTATCATGAGGACGAGGGTGATGGGAATGCCGTTCTTTGCCGTCCTGCTGGTGGAGGTTTTTGGAGTTGCTGTAAATGAGGCAGGTGCTTCGAAAAAGAGGTTGTTTTCCTGAAGGGATGGAAGATGGTGCTGGATGCTGGATGCTGGGTGATGGGTGATGTAAGATGGAAGATGGGTGAGAGATGCTGGAAGATGGGTGCGGGAAGATGGATGCTGAATACTGGAAGATGGAAGATGGAAGATGGAAGATGGAAGATGGAGGTTGGATGTGAGAGGCAAGAAGCCATAAGCCATAAGCTAAAGGCACGATGCTTGATGCTGAGTAATTTGAGGTCCTTCAAAATATTCCGTCTGGGTTTCCGTTATCAGGGTGATGAACAAATGGGATTTATTTTATAGTTTCTAGTGTTAAAATGACTGAATTTTATCCCGTTATTGGTATAATTTATGTAATATTGCGGAGGAAAAAAAATCTTAAAATCTTAGGGGGTAGTGAGATTTATATGAACCGAATTTGCTGTTAAAACAGCTTTGATGTTGTGAAAAAATTAGTGAGAATAACGACGGTACCCGTGTCACTCGACAAACTGCTGGGGAACCAACTCCACTTCATGAATGAACATTATGAGGTTACTGCCGTGTCGTCGGACCGTGAGAGCCTCCGTAAGATTGCTGACAAATATGGCATTGGCCATCATCATATTGAGATGACCCGCAAAATTACCCCTTTCAAAGATCTGAAATCCTTCTGGCAGGTCTACAGATTCCTCAGAACCCACCGCCCCGAAATCGTGCACACCCATACCCCGAAAGCGGGACTTATCGGGATGGCCGCAGCATTTTTTGCGGGCGTGCCTGTGCGCATGCATACGGTGGCCGGTTTACCGCTGCTGCAGGCCAAAGGCCTGAAAAAACAGGTGCTCAAGATCGCGGAACGTACGACCTATTCCTTTGCCAACGGGGTGTATCCGAATTCCTTCAATATGGAGAAAATCATTGAAGACTACGGGTTCTGCAGTGCCGGAAAACTGAAAGTGATTGGTAACGGGAGTTCCAACGGCATCGACCTTCAGCATTTTGATCCTGAACAGTATCCGGAAGAGGAAGTTAAAAAAATAAAAACTTCGCTTGGCATCACCGAAAACGATTTCACTTTCGTATTTGTAGGAAGGCTCGTGAAAGACAAAGGTATCAACGAACTGGTATCCGCCTTTTCTGCCTTGTCCAAAAAATATAAGGGACCTTTTAAGCTGCTTCTCGTAGGGAACTATGAGGAAAAACTCGATCCCCTGCTGCCGGAAACCCTTAAAGAAATTGCACAGAATCCCAATATTATCAGCACGGGTTTCCGCGAAGATGTACGCCCTTACTTCGCTGTGAGTGATGCGCTTGCGTTCCCGAGTTACCGTGAGGGATTCCCCAATGTAGTGCTGCAGGCCGCAGCCATGAATCTGCCCTGCATTGTAACCAATATCAACGGCTGCAACGAGATTGTCGCCGACGGGGTGAACGGGCTGCTGATGCCGGTAAAGGATGAAATCGCGCTGGAACAGGCCATGTACCGCCTTTACAGTGATCACTCACTCTACGCCAAACTTCAGTCCAATGCCAGAAACAGTATTGAAGGGCGCTTTACGCAGACCCTGCTCTGGTCACAGATCCGTGAGGAATACGACCGCCGCTGGCTGCTGTCCACCCCTTCCTCAAGCCGCACCAAAAGACTTACCCGCATCATTATAGAAAAAGCATCTGCGTTTCTGTCTTAGTTGATGATGGGTGCTGGATGTCTGATGCAAGGTGCAGGTGCTCCACCATGGATCAAGGGTTGATGTGTTCGGGGATTTTCATCTCCATTCATTTTATTTTTAACGTTTACATGTGACTCCCTGCAGAAAGTTTTTTTCTGAAGCAAAATTCATGTCAATATATCCTTCTTTTGAACGGAATTTCTTCGGTAAGACAGCTGCAAGGGTTATAAAGCCCGCTTCTACTGACCAGGGGGGATCCTTTGGTTTCGCAGCATAGGGTGCTTTTGACTTCATCAAAACACTGCGGTAGTTTTGCTTTGCGGCAGCGGTAGCTTGTCGCTGCGCTAAGTACTATGACAGTGGGCACCGTTACGGCTTCGCCGCGGTGAGGCTCCTCCGGAGTGACAAAGATGTGTTTTGAAAGTGTAGGATTTGCTTAAAGGCTTGCTTCGTCATTCTGCTTCGTTGCATTCCCTGAAATGACGAGCGTCCCTAATGAGGTGCAATCGTCATTGCGAGACGCGAGGAACGAGCAACGAAGGAATCCTTTGAAGGACAGTTCTGGCTTTGAAAAGGAACCCTTTTGGAGTACAGGTTTTGCTCAACGGATTGCCACACTTCACTTCGTTCCGCTCGCAATGACGAACGTACTGTAATGAGGGTTCCCGATCATTGCGAGGCGCGAGGCACGAGCGACGAAGCAACCCGTTGAACTTGGCCGACCTTACTTAAACACCTCCATCACTTCCTCCACCGTCACCTTACCAAAGTAGTCTGTTAAATCCACGCTTTCGAGGATGCTGCGAAGTTCCTCTTCCTCATGCTTATGCCCGATGAGCAGGTCTTCCAGTTCTTCAATGGGTTTCGGGGCGAAGAAGTCGCCGAAGATTTTGGCTTTTTCGATGGTGCCTTTTACAACATCGAGGTGGACTTCAATGAATCCTGCCGGCACCTTGATGGCTTTCTGAAAACTGTAATTCGGGGAGAACCCGAAATTCCAGTCCCAGGTTTCATATTTTTCCTTTACCAGTTTTTCAATACCCGCCTTATCTTCTGCGGTAAGTTCATAGCGTTCCGCCCCGGGATTGCTGCTGATGATCTCGTCCGTCAGCAGGTTTTTCAGCGCTTCTGTAGTGGTATCTTCCGGAAGGTAATGGATGAGGTTGGTTACTCGTGCTCGGTTGGATTTTGTGGCTTTATCGATGAACTTGAGTGGGTTGGCTTTCAATGCTTCACCCAGGACTTCCATTTCTGAATTCAGGAGCAGGGTTCCGTGCTGTATCATCTTACCGTGTTTCGCAAGTTTGGCATTGCCGCTGAATTTTTTGCCGTCGACGAGCAGGTCGTTGCGGCCCTGCAGTGCGGCAGGCACGCCGAGGCGGTTCAGCAACCGGAGGACCGGCTGGGTGAAGACCGAGAAATCCCCGAAATCATGATCGCCCAGAAGGGTATGAAAAGAGAAGTTGAGGTTGCCCAGATCGTGGTACACCGCGCCGCCTCCCGACATCCGTCTTACGACCTTGATATCTTTGTCCTGAACATAGTCGAGATTGATCTCTGCCAATGTGTTCTGGAATTTCCCGACAATGATGGAGGGCGCGTTCACATAGAGAAGGAAAATATCTTCCGTGGGAAAACGGTGGAGGAGGAATTCTTCGGTAGCGATATTGAAATAGGCGTTGTGCGAAGGGGAGTCGATGATGAGCATGGGCGTTTTTTTGCAAAAATAGGGAAAAATGTTGGGTGTTGGGAGCTGAGAGAGGGAGGAGGGGTGATGGATGCTGGGAGCTGGGTGAGGGAAGAGGGAGGATGGAAGAGGGGAGTTGGGAGCTGGGTGATGGGTGCTGGGTGATGGGTGAGGGAAGAGGGGAGTTGGATGCTGGGTGCTAGGTGCTGGGTGCTGGGTGCTGGGTTTCGGGTTGAAATGTCTGTTCCTGATAGAGGTTGACCAAAAAGTCACCTCATGATGAAAGCTTATTTAAGAAAACTTTAAAAGCAACGAGTTTTCAGCGAAGAATTTAAGAGAGAAATTGTGTCTCTTTTTGAGAGCGGAAAGTTCAGTGTTTTACAACTAGAAAAACTTTATGGAATTTCGGAAGCGCAGTTTTAAGCATCCATCATCCGTCATCCTTCAAAAAAGTTTCCCCCATTCACTGTTATCACCATGCTTTCCCCATAGATCTTTGTCGCTCAGAAGGGGTCTAAAGTACAGATGCAGGGTAATTATTACTGCTTCGTTGCGGCTTCGCCACTGTGAGACTCCTGCGGAGTGATACGCCCTCCTTCGGAAAAAACGGTGCAGCGATGGGTGTTCGGTCTATGCTGTAATTTTTTAAGCATTTGATCTTGAAAGAATTGCCACTTTTCCATTTATACGGGAAACCGTAAGGCTGTTCGGTATCAAGAAGGTATCTTTGGTATGAATTAAACTTTTTCCGGATGACTCCATATTAGGTCATGTTTTTTAAGGGTGAAATCACGGGTTTTTTAGAATGATTTAATCCATATATTTGTATATGGTTCTTATTATATCTTAAAAAAATACCCACGATGAAAAAAATACTCCTTTTCTTATTTTTTACCTGCTTCAGTATTGTTTACGCTCAGAATATCGGAGATTACCAGTCCGTAGGAAGTGGCAACTGGAATTCAACTGCCACCTGGCAGGTTTATAACGGTACGGCCTGGGTGAATCCAACTGCCGGTCAGTATCCTGGAAATCCTGGAGGTAATTATGCTGTGACAATTGGAGCTGGACATAACGTAACTGTCAGTTCCTCTCTCAATATTACCACAGGGAATATCGTTGTGAAGGGTACCTTGACTTTAAACGCAAATCTAACACTCACCGGAACAAATCAGTTTGTTATTGATCATGGCGTGGTATTCTTTAAGAAGGGTACTGAACTTCATCTTCCTCAAAATTCAGAACTCATTATTGATATTAACAGCAGTGCCAACCCCAGCCAGGGGATGCATCCTCTAAACTATAATGAAAATGAATGTAATAACAATACTGCTTTATATATAGGTCTGATTAAATACGCGGCTTGCACCGGAAGCGGAAATACTGCTGCGGGTACTTTCGATGAAGTGAATAGTATTGGAGGTTCTATTTTAGCTGCACCTTTTGCAGACCCGATCGCAGTATGTCTGTCTGATAATAAACCGATTACGCTTTTGGGTTCTGTGATCCGATCCCTGTCTACACTGACGCCATCTTACAGTTGGACTCTTATCAGTAAGCCTGCTTCATCCGGTTTTGCATTTGCATCCACCACGGTTCAAAGTCCGGTTATAGGAACTCTAACCCAGGCGGGAGACTATGTTTTTGAGCTTACTGTTACTGCAGTATTTAAAAGCAGAACACTGACCAGTGTTAAACGGATCACCGTGAGTGTTGACGGAACCACTACTTTTGACGGTACTTTATGGTCTGCCGGTATTCCTACTGAACAGAATCACCGCCATGCAGTGATCAGCGGCAGTTATACTACTGAATCGCAAGGCTCTTTTTCTGCCTGCAGCTGTACGGTTACACCTGCTGGAGTTCTTACAGTGTCAGGGAATACTTTTGTGAATGTGATTGAAAAAGTCACCAATCAGGGAGCGGTTACGCAGCTTATGGTAGAATCCGACGGAAACTTAATCCAGAAACTCCCCGTGCCTAACACCGGTGCGGTGACGGTACAGCGTTCCGTGACCGATATGGATAATGTCCTTTCCGGGCCCGGCGCGCAGATGGACTATGTTTTCTGGAGTTCCCCGGTTGCAGGACAGAACCTTCAGACTTTTTCGCCGGGTACGCTGCCCAACAGGATTTACCAGTACAATGAAACGAACGATCTGTTTATGCAGGCTTCAGGCAATTTCACGCCGGGAAAAGGCTATGCCATCCAGGCTGAAACATCGGCAGGTTATCCTCCAAACGCAGTGGGGTATTCCAAGACCTATGAGTTCAAAGGAGTGCCGCATAATGGAGATCTTACTGTCACCATAAAAAAATCTCCCAACACGGGAACCGTTGAGCACGGCTACAACCTGTTGGGCAATCCTTACCCTTCCAACATCAGTTTTGATGAACTTTATAATCTGAACACAACTGTTATTCAGCCGAAAGTCTGGTTCTGGACCAATAAAATCTATACGCCGAACCAGCAGGGATCCAGTTATGACGGAAGCAATTATGTGGCATATACCAAAGGAGGATCCAACAATCCGGGAGTGAACGGCATTATTAAGGTGGGCCAGGGATTCATTGTCCAGAAAACAGCTTCGGGAGACGGGACTTTTACGTTTAAAAATATGAACGGCACTGCACCAGTACGTGTGGCGGATGCCGGAACCTTTTATCAGAAAGGCAGCATGAACCGTTTTTGGTTGGCACTGACGTCTCCGGATAAAAGAAACAATACCCTGCTGATTGGCTATTTCGACGGAGCTGCAGATGGGTACGATGAAATCTACGATGCGAAGGCGATCTCCATGACATCTGATCTTTTTTATTCTGTTGTCAATGATCAGCGTTTGCTGATCCAGGGAAAAGGAGTATTTACAGACAGTGATGCAGTGGCGCTGGGTGCCAATTTCTTCACTGACGGGCAGTATACTGTCACCCTGCAAAATGCCGAAGGCATCTTCGCCGCCGGACAGTCTGTTTACCTTAAAGACAAGCAAACCGGAATCATCACCAATCTGTCGGAACAGCCTTACACTTTCGCCGCAAAAGCCGGAATCAGCGAAGGGCGGTTCGAGGTTCTTTATCAGCCTCAGGCAACACCGGTGGTCTCCGGATCAGGGAAGGACGGAATTGTCGTGTATAGGGACGGAACCCGGTATGTGATCAGATCACGGGAGAAAATCAGTCTTCTTGAAGTGTACGACGGTGCCGGCAGAATGGTGTATGCTGAACGTCCGGGGAGAGAAGAGATTTCGGTTAATTCGGAGCGTTATCCTAAAGGGATCTTCCTCTTTAAGGTTCACACCGGCGGCAGTGTCATAACTAAAAAGGTACTGCATTAAAACTGCAGCTTTCAGTAAATCCACCTCAGACTTATGGTTTGAGGTTTTTTTTATAATTTTTTGCAACTGAGCGCAAAATTGCGCCGGCATTGCATGATTTTTGCCTCTTACAGAATTAAAAAAAAATCTTATCTTTGCGATGATATCGGTTTAAGCATCAGTCTGTTTGCTGCTGCACATGTCGTTTCAGGTAAAAAAATACAATTAAAACATATGAAAAAAAGTTTACATCTTTTCAAAAACCGCCTTCTTACAGCCTTATTTTTACTGTGGTCTGCCGTTTTTTTTGCGCAGGCAACGCTCGTAAATTACCAGTTTACCAATAACCTTACGGCTGATCTAGGCGCACTAGGAAATCCGGTGTTAAAGTATTATAACCCCTCAGGAAATGAAATTCCGGCCACTTTCGATAATAATATGCTGTCTACAACAGTAGATGGGAACTATCTGGAACTTTCTATTGATGCAACAGGACATCAAAGTATGGTGATTTCATTCAATGCAGATTTCACAGCTTTATTCATTGCAGGCTCCTGGAATGCGCAGGCTAACACAGGTGCGGGTAACTCCTATGTAGATATAGGAACTGTAACCATGTTTGCGCTCTTTAACAGTACAGATACAGCGAATGCATCTTTCAATCTTCCAGTAGCCGCTAATGGTAAAGCTGATCTTAAAATTAGAATTACATCTAATTTTGCTACGATTGGAGGGGCGCGTTTAAGACTTGACAATTTGAAGCTTACTTCAGGATCACCTAATATTAAAGTCTATAATAATTCAAATGTTCATATTCCTCATTTGTCACCGGCATCTGTGGCTTTAACTACAGACTTCGGAACCAGACAGACTACTGATCCTGCCCTTACCAGAACATTCAGGGTGAGAAACTTTCAGGGAGACAATGGTTCGGTCCTTAATGTTTCTAACATCACAGTGACAGGTGTAAATCCTGGAGACTTTACGGTAACGCCAACTGCTTTAGGTAATATCGGGGTTTCCATCAATGATGCAGATAATAACAGTGCCAGGATGAAAACTTTTACTATCAGTTTTCTCCCCTTAGGAGACGGTATCCGTACCGCCGAAATCAATCTTTATTCCAATTCTGCACCCAGTCCCTATACCTTTACAGTAGTGGGTATGGGAGCCAGCTGTAACTTAGAAAGCACTGCTTTCGCAGTCAATTCGATGGCACCTGGAGTTCAAACCCTTGTAGCTGATTATAATCCGTCATCGGACTTGATCGGAGGGACCGCCAATCCGGGCTCAGGTAATACATTAAATACCCGACTGTATCCAAACGGTAATCTTTACACAAGTTCCACTACTTCATGGTATGTAAGAAATGCTTCGAAAACAGTAGAATTTGGCGGAGCAAGCGGTCTCGATATCAGTGGCCAGAAAAATGTTGCGATTGAATTTAGAATTGCAGCGTTTGCTACCGCAAATAACAGAGGAGTTAATTCTGATGATGAAATTAAACTTTTTGTGCTAAAACCGGACAATACATGGTCAGAAGAATTGAAACTTAATGGCTCAAACAGCTCCAATACTTACTATTTTTATGATTTCAATGGAGGTGAGACTTTATCGGGTGATTATGATGGAAATAATTTGCCAGCGGAAGAAACAAATCGGAACATCGGTTTTTTTGGATCTACCGAACTCAGGTACAAAAAATTTGTATTGAACATTCCTGCATCTGCCAATATTTCGAATCTTAAATTTAGAATTACCGCTAATACAGGTGGTAACAATAGAATGTGGCTTATCGATGACGTCCGGGTATTAACCAGTAACGCGGTTTATAAAACATGGAATGGATCATCTTGGTCTCCTTCAGCTCCAACTGCGAATGAAAAGGCTGTTTTTACAGGTGTTTATAATGTGCCAGCTGTTAATCTAAATATCTGTGAATGCGAAGTGGTGAGTACGGGAGGTGTCACTATTCCTGCCAACCGAGTATTAAATGTACGGGGAAAAATCACCAACCACGGAAACGGAGACAACTTCGTAATAAAGACCGGCGGTAACCTCATCCAGATTGAAGACGGAGCCGTAAATACGGGCAGCATTACCGCAGAGAGATTGGTAGGCAATATCAACAATATTACTACCCACATGGATTATCTGTACTGGAGTGCTCCGGTAAACGGTCAGGGATTAAAGTCGTTTTCACCGGGAACTCCTGACAACAGGATCTTCCAGTATAACGAACCTAACGATCTGTTTAAAGCGGTACCTTTAGCAATAGAGCCCAACTTTGTTCCAGGCAAAGGATATGCTTTCCGGGCAGAAAGTGGTACAGGCATTTCGAATCCTTATTCGAAAACTTACAAATTCAAAGGCGTGCCCAACAATGGCCTTATTGAAAGGGAGGTGCAGCGCTCACCCAACACCGGTGCCGCAGCCGATGTCGTTCACGGTTATAACCTGATCGGTAACCCGTATCCGAGCAATATGTCGTTTGAGCAGTTCTATCAGCTGAACAGCGGGGTGATTCACAATACCGCCTGGTTCTGGACCAACAACTTCTTTACGCCCAACCAGCAGGGTTCAGGCTACGGACAGAATAATTACGCCGTGTGGAACGGTACCGGAGGAGTTGCGGCAACTGCGCCGGCTGATAACAACCCCGACAATCCTACAAGTAATACCACGACTCCTAACGGAATTGTTACGGTAGGACAGGGCTTTATTGTGCAGGTAAAGAACCTGGGACCGGGCCAAAAGGTTCAGTTCAGAAACCGAAACGGCAGCACCCCGCTGCGGGTGGCTTCTGCCGGTACCTTCTTCAGCAGACAGAATGAAGAAAAAGACCGGTTCTGGCTGAAGCTCATTTCTGCCGACAATATTGTGAACCGTCAGCTGATTGGCTATATCGACGGAGCGACCAACGGCTATGAGCAGGATTATGATGCCGAGCTGATGGGCATGACTTCAGATGTGTTCTACTCGCTGCTTGAAGACCGCAGGCTGCAGATTCAGGGGAAAGCGGCGTTTGACCCGTCTGACAAAGTGCAGCTTGGTGCCAACATCTTTAAAGACGGCATTTATACGATTGCTCTTGAAAATGCCGAAGGAATCTTCAATACGTCCCAGGACATCTATCTGAAAGACCACCTTCTGAACAGAGAGATCAATCTGAAAACCCAAAGTTATACCTTCCAGGCCACCAAAGGAATCACCGAAGGCCGGTTTGAGATCGTGTATGTGCCACAAACCGTCTTGGGTACCGGCGCGGTTACAAAAGATGAACTTCAGGTGTATCGCAATAGCGGGGATTTTGTGGTGACAGCGAAGTCTAAAAAAATCACCATACTGGAAGTGTATGATGCGAGTGGACGGTTAGTATATACTGCCAGACCGAACGATACCAAAGTAGTGATTGATGGAAACCGTTTGAACAGCGGGGTCTATATTCTTAAAATTAATCAGGACGGTGTCGTTACAGGAAAGAAAATCCTGAAATAGCTATTTTTCTATACGCTATAGAAAATCCCAAACCTTAAAGGTTTGGGATTTTTTTGTGTCATCTAAACGAAATGAGAGCCATAACATTCTTGTCCGTTGATGATCAGGTTTCGCTCTGTCTCACTGAACGAACAATGTGAAGACCTGTTTTTTTAATTTTTTCACGATATGATATATTTATTTAATAAATTGAATTAGTAAATATTCATTAAAATAAATAATGATTAGTTGTTGATTATTTACTTAAATTTGATAAATGGTAAAAAATATTTCTTTATCAATATAAATACAGGTGTTATGAAAACAAATTCTATTTTTTTTGTTAAAATATGGAGTGTATTCATATTTTATAGTTTTCTTTTTTGTTACAGTATTTCATTTGCACAAATACCTGAAAAAAAAATTCAGCAAGCAGATTTACTTTCTCAAACCCGGCAATTAAATACAGGTGTCAACGAAACCCGTGTCCTGTCAGAAGACTATAACGAGAAGAGCCCAGTTCCGTACCAACTGTCTGCCGAAAACCGTTCTTCCGAAACTGGAATCTCTCCCATGGAACAGTTACGGACAAAAAATGAGGATGTTTCTAAAAGGGATGCCTTTTCCAAACATTATAAGAACGCTGACGGAAGCTATACCGCTTTGATTGGAGCAGGTCCACTCCATTACAAAAAAAATGGCAGATGGGAGAATATTGATACCAAGGTTAATAAAGAGACGATTGGCAATTATGCATATTCCAATAAGACAAATTTAATGGAATCCTATTTCGGAGCAACTTCCGCAAAAGGAGTATTGTCTAAAACCAATGAAGGTGAAGTAAAAGAATTTCTTAATACCAAAATGTATTGGGAATCCGATGGCCAAAAATCAGGCGAAATAAACTCAGCTGACGTGTCCGCTAAAATCAATGGTGATAAACTGTTTTATGATAAATTATATGGCAATATCAGTGCTGAATACACGGTATTGATCGGAAAACGGAAATTGAATTATGTCATTCCCAATAAAGAAGCATTGGCAGATATCCCTACGAATGCGGATTATTTGGTCTTTTCAGAAGATCTTCTTCTTCCCAACGGATGGACCTATACCATCAATGGAAAAGGCGATTTGGAAATTAGAAACGTCCAGAACAAGACCACTTTTATTTACGCAAAACCTACGGTTTCTGACAATTACGGCTCCGAACAATTATCACTTTCTGACCGGGATGCAGCAGAATTTAAGGTGGAGCAAAATGGGCAGTATCTTACGTATGTTTTAAAAGTGAAAACTTCATGGCTACTCAATGGATCCCGCGTTTTTCCGTTAGCTATTGATCCAACGGTGTATCCAGATAGTGCCCTCGGCTGGACAGGATGGGCTACTGCAAGTGGAGGTAATAATGATGATGTAATTGCCGGATATTATTCTGATGGTTATTCAATGGCTGGGTTTATGAGGTTTAACCTAAGTGGAATACCTGATAATTCTCTCGTCACTTCAGTGAGTTCCAATTTATACTATAACGGTAGAACTGGGTTTTTAAATGGAAGAAGAATGGCTATTACAGATATCAATGCTGATCCCCTTACAACTCCATTTTATGCTGATATATGGAGTAGTTTAAGCCAGTATATTTCGTTAGATTATGTTACGTGGAATAATTCTAATCAAAATAACCCATCCTGGAAGGCAAATAATTTTAGTACAGAAGGGGTCGCATATGTTCAGGATGCTTTATCTAAGGATTTCGTGACTGTCGCTGCCTATCCGTATCAGGCAAATACCTGGGCTGTAGATAATTACGCATGGTTTGCGGGATATAGCAGTCCTAACAAGCCTCAATTGATTATTAATTACAATGCTGTACCAGTGTGTAATACACCTTCATCGACTTCTAATACCTACTTCATCAGCAACGTAACCTTTAAACCATCGCTTATTGGCCAAACAACCTCAGGGAATACTGGCTATGCAGTATCTGGGTATTCAAATTCTGCTACCAATATGGCGACACAAATCCCGGGGGGAGTTATTAATGTAGAAGTAAGCAATAATGCAGTTTCCAACTTTACCAAAGCATGGGTTGACTGGGATAAGAACGGAGTTTTTGATTCTACAGAAAAGGTATATGACTCAGGTTCAATACGTGCTCCTAATTTAATTTTTGGTTTTGTGGTTCCTATAGGAACTGCACCCGGTACTTATAAAATCAGGATCAGGAATTTCCAAAATTCACCTTATTATCTTGCCTGCGGGGTATTGGCAAACGGTGAAACCGAAGAGTATACTTTTACAGTCATCGCAGATTGTGCAGCTAAAATTACTTCAGTATCAGTTCCTCAAACTTGTGGAGCTGGCCCCGTTTCACTTACTGCCACGGGAGTTTCGGCGGCTTCTTATCAATGGTATTCATCTGAATTTGGCGCCAGCGCAATCGCGGGTGCAACGGGTGCTACCTATACTACACCTTCCTTAGGGGTGGGAAACTATACGTATTATGTTACGGCAAAGAGCAGTAGCGGTTGCGAGTCGGTGTACAGAACCCCTGTAAAAGTGGTGGTAAGTCCGGTGCCTGTCATCCAATTTACCCAAACTTCACCAGATATCTGCGGCAGTGTTTCCTCATTGGCCGTAACATCTTCCGGCGATAAAGAAGAAGTTACGCTTTTTTCTGATCCATTCAATAATATGAACAATTTCGACAATATCGTGGCAGGAAATAACAATGTGAATGCTTATTGGCAGGTAAGACCAAGTCCGTATGTTCCCACATCGCCACCATATAATGTCAATAAACCCGCACTTTCATCGGGTTTTACCGGTGGTAACTTTGTAATGATCAATACAGATGTACGGCAAAACACCAGTGTCATTAATCGTCTGCAGATGAAGAATAATCTGAATTCGATAGGTTATCAGAACCTGAAAGCGGATTTTGACCTGTACTATTTTTCAATTATTGACAATAATAATACGCAGGGGTATGTTTTAGTGGAGTATTCGATCAACGGGGGAGGTGCGTGGACTACTTTAGCCACTTATCTTACCGATCAGGGGATCAGCCCGAGTAAATGGGATACTAAAACCATTTCGTTACCGGCAGCAGTGCTGAACCAAACGCAGCTGAAATTACGTTTTACCACGATGGCTTATGGGGGAACTTCCGGCTCGTCAACTTTGTGGGTAGGAAATATTGTGGCCATCGATAACCTGAGAATCTATGGTGATAAACCGCTCAATACCACTTTCAGCTGGACGGGATCCAATGTTTCCATTTTTGATGCAGATTGTGTTACGCCTTATTCCGGAGCTAGCACCACAGTTTGCGTAAAACCTACCGCTACAGAATTGGAAAATAATGCGATTTTTACAGTGAACGCCACGGCGACATTATCTAATGGCTGTTCCGCAGTAGGAACATTCACAGTGCCCAACAATTCCAAAACCTGGGATACAGCCTCCACGAACTGGAATACCATGAACTGGAAGCCCGGTACTTCCGTGCCCGATGCAACCAAATGCGTTATCATCAAAACACCGGTAAATATTCCTGTTTCTAATAGCGGTCTGGCCAAAAATGTAACAGTGCAGTCCGGTGGTAAACTGGAGATCGCAGGCAACCTTACCGTAACCGATTTCATTAAAAACGAAACCGGGGATGCAGATAACTTCGTTGTGAAAAGTGACGGGAATTTAGTCCAGATCAATGCCGTTACCAATACGGATCCAATCAGGGCTGACCGTTATGTCACCGATATGGACAATGTACTGGCGACGCAGATGGATTATGTGTACTGGAGCGCGCCGGTAACTGGGCAAAAACTTAGGGGAACTGCTGCGGAAGGCGGTTTCTCTCCGGGAACACCAGACAACCGTTTCTTTGAGTACAATGAAAGCACCGACTATTTTGTTTCCACGCCCGATGCCTTCTTTACTCCTGGAAAAGGTTATGCCATCAGGGCTGAAGTGGATGCGCTGCACCCCGCAAATGCTGCAGGATATACCGAGACCTACCGGTTCCGAGGTATTCCAAACAACGGTGATATTCCGGTGAACATCACCCGTTCATTAGATACGGGAGCCGTGGTGCACGGTTATAACCTCGTGGGAAATCCTTATCCTTCCAACATCAGTTTCGACCGCCTGTATGCCGGCAATCCGGGGTTGATCTACAATACGGTATGGCTGTGGACCAATGCCACCTATACCCTAACACAGCAGGGTTCAGGTTACGCCGGTAATAATTATGCGGTGTACAACGGGTCTGGCGGGAACAATGCGACCACTACCGTGGCTATTCCGGCTCCCGACGGCATCATTAAAGTGGGACAGGGCTTTCTGGTACAGAAGCGTACCGTGGGTACCGGGCAGCTTCTCTTTAAAAACTCCTATGGTACTGGGCAGGATCTGCGGGTGACTGATGCCGGAACGTTCTATCAGAAAGGAGCAGAGATTAAGAACCGCTTCACCCTTACACTCACTTCACCGGCGCAGGTGCTCAACAGTCAGCTTATTGCCTATGTTAACGGTGCTACGAACGGGTATGAACAGGATTACGATGCGGAGATTATGGGTGTGAGTTCCGATCTGTTTTACTCGGTACTTGGTGACCGCCGACTGCTTATTCAGGGAAAAGGAGTGTTTACAGACGGTGATGCAGTGCCGCTGGGTGCCAATTTCTTCACTGATGGTGATTATACCGTTTCCCTTAACAATGCCGAAGGCATATTCGCCGGCGCACAGTCTGTTTACCTTAAAGACAAGCAGACCGGGATCATCACTGATCTCAGTGCGGGTTCTTACAGCTTCACGGCGGCAAAAGGAATCAGCGACGGCAGATTTGAAGTCATTTATAAGCCGGAGACCATACTCAGTACCGATGGAACCCAGAAGGACGACCTTACGGTTTACCGCGACGGCGATGACTTTGTTATCCGGTCATCGGGTGCAAAAATAACAGGGGTGGAACTGTATGACGGGGCGGGAAGACTGCTCTACCACAGCAGACTGAATCAAACGGCCACCCGAATCGAAGGGGCAGAGCTCAACGAAGGGGTATATGTTCTGAAGATTGAGCGTGGTGCCCTGGTAAGCAGTAAAAAGATTATGAAGTAAACAGATTTCTGTCAATAAAAAGAGACCCGAATTTTGAGGGTCTTTTTTTGTTGAAGCTTTACAGGAAAGTGACTCAGTTGCAGCTGAACCGCGAACCGGGGAAAAATGGCCGACCGGTAAACCTTTGCTTCACAAAATTACCTGTGTAATCTTACATTATGATAAATGTCATAAATCCCCGTAGAGCACTGATCCAGCTGGGGATAAGAGATATCACGAGAAACGGCTTTGTTGGAATATTTTGCTGTCCGGGAATAATTTCGTGTTGCACATCCGGAATTTATCAATAGTTTTGCCGGGAATTAAAATTAAGCGGCTGTTTAAAGTCGGGGGGGTGAACCGCATAAACCATCCTTCTGTTAATTTTGAACCCGAAAATTAACGATAACAAATTAATCTTACATGGCTAAACACACTACCTTTTTCTTCCGACAGGGGTTTAAATTCATCCCTTTGCTGGCAGTTTTCATTTCATTATTATCTTTCGGACAGACGACCCAGTCTTTTACTGCTCCAGGAAGCTATACCTTTACTGTTCCTGCCGGTGTAAACACCATCAAGGTGGAGGCCTGGGGTGGCGGTTCTGGGGGAAACAACGATATCAGCCGCGGTGGTGGTGGCGGAGCTTTCGCAGGAGATAACACCTTGTCGGTAACCCCGGGAGCTTCTTATACGGTAAGAGTCGGCAGTGGCGGTGCCGCTGGTACGGGCAACAGCGGACAGGATTCCAGTTTTGGAAATTTAATCGTTGCTAAAGGAGGAAACGGTGCTACGGGAGGCTCAGCTACAGCCAGTACAGGTGCTGTGCGATACAGCGGCGGTAATGGAGGAAGCAGTAGCCGAAACGGCGGAGCCGGAGGGGGCGGTTCGGCCGGTTCCCAGGGCGACGGAGGAACTGGTGGGAGCACCAATAATACAAACGGCGCTGTCGGTGGAACTGCCGGAGCAGGCGGTGGAGCTGCCGGAGGAAATGGAGGAAATACCAATCAAAATGGTAGCAACGGAGGATTCCCCGGTGGCGGGGGCGGCGAACGAGGAAGTAACGGTACCAGTATTGGCTCGGGTGCAGGTGGAAACGGGCAGGTCATCATCACCTATACCCCTGCCTATCTTGCACAGATTATCTCTGCAGATACCGGACCATCGACCTGGTGTGCCGGGGAAACAAGAACGGTAAGTGTGACCATTAAAAATATCGGTACCCAGGCGTGGACCGACGGAGGAGGTAAAGATTTCAATATCGGGATTAAATGGAATACGAACGGCAGCAGCTGGCCCGATTATCATGTACGGGTTGACGCCGGAAATTTAGCCCCGGGTGCAACCAGAACTTATTTTTTTACAGTAACGGCTTCCAATAACGTAAACGGTGCCTACACCACGCCATTGGCCGCGGGTACCAATAATCTTACTTTTGATGTGGTTTATGAGGGAGTTGCCTGGTTCGGAAACAATCCGGCGGGCACTACCGGAGTAGGTCCGGGGAATGCGGTATTCACCACACCCAACCAGACGATAACCCCCATCACTTCAGTAGGAAATAATATTTTATCGTATTCAAACGGCACCTCAGGACAACAAAGTGCAACTCCCGCAGAAAATGGGAACACCGTTTTAACTGCGCCCGCAGGGACGTACTTTGCTACAGTAAATTTTGCGAGTTATGGTACGCCTGGCGGAACCGCGCCCAATTTTTCGATTGGCAGCTGTCATGCAGCTACAAGTCAGTCCGTAACAGAAGGCTATCTTTTAGGTAATTCCGGACCGGTAACGATTCCAGCCACCAATGCGGTCTTCGGGGATCCCTGTGTAGGTACGCTGAAGAGGCTTTATGTTTCAGCATCTTACGCGCAGGCCGTCTGCACCGGAACCAGTGTAAGCATCAGCGGAAGTACCCCGACCGGAGGAAACGGCATCTTTACCTACCTCTGGGAAAGCAGTACCACCAGTGCCACTGCAGGATTCGCACCTGCTGCCGGAGCGAACAGTGGAATCAATTATACCAGCGGTGCGCTTACCCAGACGACCTGGTTCAGAAGATATGTAAGTTCAGGCTGCGCCAGCGGATATTCCGCGGTAGTGATGGTAAAGGTGAACCCAACACCCGTAATGCCTACCATTAATATTAATGCGGCTACCTGCAGTACACCGGGAACAGCGACGATTTCGAATTACGCGGCTGCCAATACCTATACTTTTTCACCGGCAGGGCCTTCGGTCAACAGCAGCGGAACAGTAACGGGATTCAACTATGGAACCACGTATACCGTCACCGCAAGAAATGCTTCAGGCTGCATTTCAGCAGCAAGTGCAGCATTTACAATCGCGGCACAACTCAGCACTCCTGCAGTACCAACGGTTACTACCACTGCAGCCACCTGCAGCGCTCCGGGGACAGCGACCATTTCGAATTACGCCGCTACCAATACCTATACGTTCAGCCCTTCAGGTCCTACAGTTGGGTCGGGAGGAATAATTTCCGGTTTGGCTGCAGGCACCAACTATACAGTGACCTCCGGTAACGGCAGTTGTACTTCCGCGGCGAGTCTGTCTTTTACCATTGCAGCGCAGCTTCCTACCCCGGCAGTCCCTGCAATAGTTACGACAGGAGCTACCTGCAGCTCAGCGGGAACAGCGACGATTTCGAATTACGCCGCTACCAATACCTATACTTTCAGTCCTTCAGGTCCTACAGTTGGGTCGGGAGGCATAATTTCCGGTTTGTTTGCAGGCACCAGCTATACCGTGACCTCCGGTAATGGCACCTGTACTTCTGCGGCGAGTACTTCTTTTTCAATAGAAGCCAGATGGCCTGCTCCAACCGTGACTTTAACTTCGGGCGCGGGAACAAACAACCAGACCGTATGTTCCTCTGATGCGGTAACACCGGTGACGTACACGGCTACCGGAATCACCAGTGCCACCGTCACCGGACTTCCGGCAGGGCTAACCGGAAGCTTCGCTGCCGGTGTTTTCACGATCAGCGGCACGCCAACAGTCTCCGGAACATTTAACTATACCGTAACCTTCACAGGAACATGCGGAACTCTTACCGAGAACGGGATTATCACGGTAAACCCCACCCCTTCCGCGGCAGTGTCTGCCATCGGCAGCGGGCAGATCTGTACGGTAGCAGATGTGGGATTCAATATTGTAGGAACACCGGCGGCAACCGTTATTTATCAGCTGAATGGAGGGGTACCCGTATCCCTTACGCTGCCTGTTTCAGGAGTAGCACAGGTTACCGTAAGTGCAGCATCTGCCAGCCAGACGCTAACTCTTCTGTCCGTATCGAACGGGATCTGTACCGCGGCGCTTTCAGGAAGCAGCAGTACGGCAACTGTGAACTTCAGTGTAACGACGTGGAACGGAACGGATTGGGATAACGGTTTGCCCGATAATACCAAAATGGCAGTATTTGCAGCAGATTATTCCACCACCAACGGAAATATCACGGCGTGCGGATGCCAGACCAACGCTGGAGTAACCCTGACCATTGGAGAGGGGACCTTTATGGAGATCTTAAGAAATATCATCAATAACGGTACTATTGTGGTAAAGAGCGATGCCAACCTCCTGCAGAAGAGCGAAGGCGGTACTTATACCGCCGGTGCTGATGCTAAATTTATGGTAGAGCGCAGTGTGAGCGGGGTGAAGAACAACCTCACCACCGGTATGGACTATATTTACTGGAGTGCTCCGGTGACAGGGCAGAATCTGCAGGATTTTTCGCCGGGTACGCCGCGCAACAGGATCTTCGAATATACCGAGGCCACAGACCTTTTCAAACAGGCACCTGAAAGCGAGTTTATCAAAGGGAAAGGTTATGCCTTCCGTGCGGAAGGAGGCTTGTCTAACCCCTATGCGAAAACCTATATCTTTACGGGTATTCCGAATAACGGACTGGTGCGCAGGGGAGTGACGAAATCCCCGAATACCGGAACCGGCGGTACGGTGGAGCACGGCTACAACCTGATCGGGAATCCTTATCCTTCCAACATTAATGTGGATCAGTTCTTTATCAATAACGCTTCTGTTATTCACGGTACTGCATGGTTCTGGACGAATACTGCTTATGTCGCCAATCAGCAGGGATCCAGCTACAGTGGTAACAACTATGCGGTATATAACGGAACCGGCGGAACCGGAGCCACCGGAGGTACCGTGGCACCCAATGGTATCGTAAAAGTCGGACAGGGATTCCTTGTACAGGCAAAAACTGCAGGAACGGTGGAGTTCAGAAATTCCTATGGCGCCGGAGATGATCTCCGTGTGGCAGATGCAGGGAATTTCTACCAGAGGGGTAATGAGAAGAACCGCTTCTGGCTTGAGCTGCTTTCTCCCGACAATATCCTGAACAGTCAGCTTATCGGTTATGTTCCGGGGGCCACTAACGGTTTCGAAAAGGATTACGATGCGGAGATTTTAGGAATGAGTTCAGACCTGTTCTATTCAAAAGTTCAGGATTACCGACTGATAATTCAGGGCAAGGGTGTCTTCACGTATGCAGATAAAGTTTCTTTGGGCGCCAATTTCTTCAGGAACGGCAATTACACCATTTTACTGAAAAATACGGAAGGTATTTTTGCCAACGGCCAGGCCATTTATCTGAAAGACCGGCAGACCGGAGCGGTGACGAACCTGAGCGAAGGCAGTTATATTTTTACCGCAAGCAAGGGAATAAGTGAAGACCGGTTCGAGATCATTTACCAGCCGGAGACCGTTTTGGCTACCGATGCAGAACAACAGGGAACCCTTGAGGTGTACCGGGATGGCGGTGACTTTACCGTGCGTTCTTCCCATAAAAGGATTGCCGCCCTGGAAGTGTACGATGCTTCAGGAAGAATGATGTACAGCTCGAACCCTTTCAAAAAGGAAACCGTAATACCTGGAGACCTTCTCGTGAACGGAATATATCTTGTAAAGACCGAGCTTGAAGACGGGCAACGCTCCGTGAAGAAAATCAGAAAGTAAAGGTCTGCTTTATACAGATCAACCTGGAAGCGCTTCGAAAGAGGCGCTTCTTTTGTTTCACGCACACTCTGGGCTTCTCTGTCGGCGGCAGCTGTCGGTCTTTGGAGAAACTATGCTGACGGATGCCCGCTCAGAGATCAGCGGTTATTGGCTAGGTACGTTTAGTAGGTTGCAGATGCCTGCGACGCTGTTTCTGTGTATGCCGAAGTTGGGAAATGATCCTGAAAAAATTCTGTCTTTCGTGCGGATGTTACGGACGGGGTAAACCAAAGCCTGGATTTTGGGGAATTTTATTGAAGTAATCCCCGGAAATGCCGATGAAGAACGTGTTTTTAAATTACATTATCGTTAAGGATATGATAATTAATTTAAATGATTGTTTGGATAAACATTAACCATATAATAAATATTTGTAAATAATATAAATATTTTGAGTGTGTATTAAAATAATCTGTAATTTTGCTTCCCCAAATACAATAGGATGACTTCATATTTACGTTCTAGGTCAGAGACTGAAAATCAGTCTTTAACTTCCGGGTATCTGCCCAACACCATCACAAAATACCTCTACACCGCCCTTCTGGCGCTGCTCTTCTTTATTCCCGCGAAGGGGTGGGGGCAGGTGAGTATTACTAGTACTGCCACTCCTTTTACACAAAATTTTGATGGGCTTGCAAATTCAGGTACATCTTCTACTTTGCCTTTAGGTTGGGCTTTTAATGAGACTGGTTCTAATGCAAATACAACTTATACAGCAGATGATGGCACAGCTAATGGAGGTAATACTTTTAGTTTTGGTACGACTTCTGCAACAGATAGAGCGTTGGGAATGTTGCGATCAGGAAATTTAATTTCTACTATAGGTGCATCATTTATTAATAATAGTGGTACTGTGATTTCCTCTCTTCAAATTTCATATACCGGTGAAATGTGGAGACTTGGAACTTCAAACACTTCTGCCGATCGTTTAGATTTTCAATATTCAACGAATGCTATAAGCCTTACGATAGGAACATGGGTAGATGTGGATCAATTAGATTTTACATCGCCCATAACTTCAGGAACAGTTGGTAAATTGAATGGTAATTCAACAGCAAATAGGACATTGATATCATATGAGATTACTGGTTTAACAATTAATCCTGGAGAGACATTTTATATTCGCTGGAATGATTTTGATGTCATATCTGCAGATGACGGCTTGGCTGTAGATGATTTTAGTATAACTGCAATTGCCTCTGCAGCCGATACCACACCCCCCACTTTATCTACCCTAAGCCCTTTAGACAACGCCACCAATGTTGCCATCAATACAAATCTTTCCCTAACTTTTAATGAAAATGTAAAAGCAGGAACGGGTAATCTGTATATTAAAAAAGTTTCAGATGGTAGTACGGTGCAAACTATTGATATTGCCAATACAGCAGCGGTAAGTTTTTCTGGTGCTACCGCTACCATTAACCCGCCTAACGATTTGGCTAATAATACTGATTATTATATTGAGGTTGAAAACGGTGCCATAACTGATATTGCTGGCAATGCATTTGCAGGCATCAGCGGAAACAGCACTTGGAATTTTAAAACCGCCTTACCAACTTATACCCTCACGGTGACGCAGCCTACAGGTGGCAGCATTACGCCGGGAACGACCAATGTGAATGAAGGCGCTAACCAAATCTTTACTTATAACACCAACAGCTGTTATACTTTTAATAACTGGATCATAGATGGTGCTAATGCAGGCCCGGGCAATACTTATTCTTTTACCAATGTTACCGGCAATCATACCATTGCAGTTTCAGAAACCTTAAAAACAAATACCATCACCGCTTCTGCCGGAGCCAACGGAAGCATTTCGCCAACGGTGCTACTGCGGTAAACTGTGGCAATAATCAAACATATACCATCACCCCGAACAGCGGTTATGTAGTAGATGATGTGTTGGTTGACGGTGTTTCGGTAGGTGCAGTTTCGACTTATACATTTACCAATGTTACGGCAGCGCATACGATTAGTGTGAGTTTTAAAGTGTATGTGGGACCGTGTTTTGGGGAGGATTTTAATACCGTTGGGGGAAATACTACAACTGGAGGTTCTGGAACAGCTTGGACAGGAAATACAAATTTTCCTGATGCCGGTAACACTCGTGCTTATCAAGGTGGGCAAGCAATTCGTCTTGGTTCTTCATCAAATGGAATTTTAACTTCAAGATCTTTGTCAGAAGTTTCGGGTAATGTTACTGTGAAGTTCGATGTTAAAGGTTGGACAACTGTTGAAGGTTCTATTAATGTTACTTTAAATTCTATTACTCAGAATGTTGTCTATTCTGCAACAATTTCAGATGCATATGAAAACAAAACAATAGCATTTACTAATGTACCAGCTGGTTCAATACTTTTAATTGAAGCTACCAAAAGAGCTTTCATAGACAACATTCAGTTATTCTGTAGCCCATCCACACCAACCCCCGAAATCAACTTAAAACAAAATACAACCAATATTGTCACCAGCACCGGAGAATACAATTTCGGTAACCAGCAGGTGAGCACCAGCAGTGCTGCGGTAACTTTTACCATCGAAAATACGGGGAATGCGGATTTAACTTTAGGAGCTATTACCAAATCGGTTGGCAATGCAGGAGATTTTACAATTGATCAAACCGCTACTTCTTCTACTGTTGCAGGACCGGGTTCTACTACGTTTACCGTTAGTTTTACGCCTTCTGGCACAGGAGCAAGAAGCACCAAGATCAGTATTCCTAATAATGATGCCGATGAAGCGCCTTATACCTTTACTGTAAAAGGAAATGGTACTTACAGTTCAGCATCAACAGTAATAGATAATACGAATTATTCCAGCACAACACCGGAATTCAATATCGATCCTGAATACATTAATTTTACAGATGGTTCGGCTACTTCAACAGGCAAGTTCATTCCCATGAAACTTAAAATCCTGGATGGTCCGGATTCCGATGATAAAAGCACTACACTTACCGGTATTAAATTTACGGTTACCGATTTGTCTGCTGCTGACCGTTTGGCGATGATCAAAACGGCGATACTTACCACAAGTGGCGGGACACCCATTGCAACGGCAACAAAAGTAGGAAATGAACTGGTGTTCTCCGGAATGTCTGGAAACAGTGTAACAGCTTTTGATGTAGATGGTTCCGGAAGTGGAGAGAAGATTATTCATCTGCGAGTTTCTCTTGATGAAACCCAGGTTATTGATAGAACAAAACTTATTTTCAAAGTAACTTCTGCAACATCAGATCCATCGGGTTCATCTTTTACGGCTACAGATGGCGGCGGTGCACAGTCAGATAATACCTCTTCGGGACGAAACCGATTGAATGTAACCGCAACGAAACTATTGTTTTCTACCATTTACGATGGTTCTATTAATACTAATTTGCCGGCATTTACTATTTCTGCAACCGATGCAAATAACAGAACGGATATCGATGCAAGCGGAGCTTTAACGATTACAACTTCAGGAACAGGAATAAGCGGCAACACCGGCTTTTCTTTGGCAAACGGAGTGGCAAGTGTGGGCACTGTTCAGTTTAATGCGGTACAATCATCCATTACTTTATCTGCCAATGCAGGTTTATTGAATGGTACTTCTAACGCATTTAGTATTATTGATGTTGCAGTAGGTACCTATGAAACTACTGGTCCGGGAACATGGCCGGCAGGTGGTGCCAGTGACGCAACCTGGCGCAGAATGACAGTGTCTGGTTGGACAGTGTCAACACCACCCGCCAATACCACAAGCTTATTGGTGATTAAACATGCAGTCGCTTCTAGAACTTCTTTTGCAGCAGCTTCGCCTCACACTAATATGATTGTAGAGAACGGTGGTTCTTTCAATGATGCACATAATAGTACTTTTGGTTCCTTATTGGTGAAAAGTGGCGGAACTTTTACGGTGAGTGATCCGGGAGTTGATGTTTCAAGTACTGGTACGTTGACAGTGGAATCAGGAGGGAAATTTGTTATTAACTCTTCTACCTTGAACCATGCAGATGGTCTTTTTGCAGGAACCGAGAATTTTAAAACGGGATCAACCGTTGAAGTTAAAGACTATGATAATGATTCTACAAATGGAGAAGATGATTTGATTGAAACTACCAACCCAATCAGTACGAATACAGACGGTTATTATTTTGGTAATTTAACAATCGACTTCGTGCCAAGTTCTGCCAATGCAGGAAAACCTTTTACTCTTGTAGGAGTTACAGGTGATCACAAACTTTGCAGTGGAGACTTAACTGTGATAAATAATAATGCGGAAAAACAAGTGTTACTTACCAATGTGAATGCTAATGTGGAAATTGGAGGTAATTTATTAGTGAAGAAAAATAACTTTGGATTTGCTTCATCAAGTTCCACTCTCACTCATACGGTAAAAGGAAATATTGAAGTAAACGGATCAGATGCTGTAATTGATTTAAACAGTACAAATGGTGCTGGTAATGTTTGGGTAAATTTATTGGGTAATTTGAAAGGAGTTGCCGGAATAATCAAACAAACCGATCAAACTGAAGGTGGAGTTGCATTTGTTGGAGCGATGCCTCAAGTTATTAATATTGCAGATGCGGTTGATTTCAATAGAATTAATGTCGAAATTAGAAATGGAGCAAATGTGAGTTTGGATGTAAATAATTTGAAATTAAATAACGGATCTACTTTAACTGTAAAAAAAGGAGGTATTTTCAATTTTGGATTTAATGGAACTTCTGCATTACAGATTAAAGATGGCAGTTCCGGAACTAATAAGTTCACCTCTGAATCTGAAAGTACTTTAATAATTACTTCCGCTGATGGATTATATGGAAACTGGGATGCCACAAAATTCCCTGCAGTTACGGTAAATGATGGAAACTTAAATTTACCAAAAACGAATCGAACGATTAATACACTTGGCACCTTTTGGTATATTGGAAAAGGCGATCAGAAAACTGGTGATGCACCGAATTCGACTTTATCTACAACATCCAATACGAAAACCGTCATTGCAGATTTGGCAGATAATAACAAAACTTTAACACTAGATGTACCTTTTGGTGTTAGTGATACAGGTCTGTTAGATATCAGAAAAGGAAAAGTTTTAGAAACTACGGTCAACTATATATTTGGCTCTACAGGTGGTTTAAAAATGGAGCCGGGAACAAAATACAAAATTGTTAAAGGTGATGCTACAGAGCAAACAACAGAAGGAAGTAATGGTGGAACATTCATCCCAAGAATGCGGGGGACCTATACTATAAACGGAGGAGAAATTGAGTTAGCAGGTACAGGCGCTTCTGATTCCTTTCAAACCTTACGAGGAACAAGAACTTACAATGATTTAACTTTTTCTGGCGGAGGTTATAAAACATTGTCTAATGGTACCTCTGAAATCAATGGTCTTATCAGTATCATGAATGGCACTACCTTAGATGGTAAAAGCTTTACCGTTGGTAAAAGTAGTACAGACTTATTGATGGACACCAATTCTTTATTTAAAACAGGAGGTTCTGGTACAAAGCCAGATGCAGGAGGAGATTATGTATTAGATTCTACTTCTACTGTTGAGTTTCAAAATGATTCTGCAACTAAAATAAGGATAACTCCTTATGAGAACATGGTAGTATCTGGATCAAACGTGGAACCAGGAGGTTTAAATTTACTGGTAAACCAAAACACAGTTGTTACATCAACAGGTAAATTAACTGTTCCTGAAACTTTAGACAATGAAAACCCTTATGTAGTTACTGCTAAAAAAGGGATTCACATCGCCGAGGGCGGACAGGCAATTTTTAAAAACAACGCCCAACTGATGCAGGATGAAGATGCAGTAAACAGTGGAAATATTACGACGCAGAGGATCGCGAAACTTAAGTTTGAAAGTATTCAGACGAGGGCAGATTATAATTACTGGAGTTCGCCGGTTGCAGGACAGAAGCTTTTGTATAATAATACCACACCGGGCACCTCTTTCTCGCCGGGTACCCCGAACAACCGGATCTTTCAGTACCGCGAATCCGATGACAGGTTTGTGGCTACTGCCGACGCGCAGTTTGTTGCCGGAAAAGGCTATGCCATCCGTGCGGAAAATGCACAGAACGGTACCGCCTATTCTGCAGATGGAACTCCAAAAACTTTTGAATTCAAAGGAACTCCGAATAATGGAAACATTAATAGTCCTACTCTAAACTGGACTAACGCCAGTCACGGTTATAATTTGATTGGGAACCCTTATCCGTCCAATATTGACTTTGATCTCTTCTGGCAAGGCAATGAGGATAACATTTATAGTACCGCGTATTTCTGGACGAACAATCAATATACCATGGATCAGCAGGGATCAACTTACTCCGGTAACAATTATGCAATATACAATGGTACGGGGGGTAATCCGGCCGCCTACCAGGGGGCTTCCGGAAGTGCAGTGGTTCCTACAGCATCCATTAAACCGGGTCAGGGCTTTATCGTTCAGACGAAAAAAAGCGGGGCATTATCATTTAATAATGGGATGAGGATACCGGATAAAGGTCCCTTCTTTAATAATAAGCTGCCAAAGAACCGATTCTGGCTTACGCTCACGAGTCCAGCCCAGGTGGTTAATACGGTTTTGATCGGCTATGTTCCGGGCGCATCGGATGATTTTGAAAAAGATTTTGACACGCCACTTCTCGTAGAGGGATCTGATGCTTTTTACTCTGTTTTAGCCGGTCAGAAGTTGGCGATTCAGGGAAAATCCGAAGCGTTCGAGAATAGCGGTAAAGTTCCTTTGGGGACAAAACATTTTGCCGATGGGCTCTATACCATAGCGCTGAAAGAAGCAGAAGGGATTTTTGCCGGTGAACAGGATGTTTATCTTTTTGATAAACTGAATCAGTCTTACAGCAAATTAAAGGACGGTGAATATCGCTATTTTGGAACAGCGGGAGAAACAGCCAACCGTTTTGAAATCGTCTATAAACCCGGCACAGTACTCTCCACTGATGAAGGAATAAAAGACCAGCTTGTGGTGTATAGAAACGGTAACGATATCGTAGTGAAGTCGAAGCATATAAGAATAGATGAAGTAGAAGTGTACGATGTTTCGGGCAGAATGATCCTCAAAGTTAAAGGAGCTTCAGATGAAGTGCGAATCGATGCTTCATCATACATTTCCGGTACCTACGTGCTGAAAATTAAACTCAAGGAGAAAACGGTGACCAAAAAAATAGTGAAATAAACCGCAACTATCAGGTACTGGCTTACCGGTATCCTGTACATAAATTGAAATTAATTATTTTTGAGGGCCTTTTTTTAAATCAGATTATTATCTTTGCAACAAATAGTTCTATAAATGAAAAAATACATCGCTATCATCATCATATTTATCTCTTTCGGCGTAACTGCGCAGACACAGGCTAATATTTTTGATGATACTGCAGAACCGGCTGAACAGGGAACCCGTACAGATGCTTATTCAGATGTACCCGAAAAGGAACCCGAGGTTGCATACGGTCCCGGTAACCCTGGGGAAGACCCTGTTCCTATCGACGATTACATTCCGCTGCTGCTTATTATCGCTGCCGGACTGATTACCTACAAAACGTACGGCAGAAAACAGCTGCTAAAGTAAATAATATCACAAACCCGAAATCAGTTTCGGGTTTTTTTAGGTGAATAATTTTTCCGTTCCCGAAAACAGTAATAAAAAAAACCTTTTATTCCACCAGATTAATGACCGTAATTTCGTAATATTGTGCAGGGGTATGCTCTGCGATATCTTCCCCCTTAATACGGGTTGTTTTATAAATATATTTGAAGCTATGGGCTTTGCCAAGAATCTGAAAACAAAACTATACAGTGGTGATAACCTGATGAACCTGTCTGATGTACGGTATCTGCCACGGTGGGTTGTTCTTTTTATCGATATTTTCTTTGTTTCACTCGCGATCTTTTTTTCCTGTTACCTCATTGAAAAGCTGAGCTACAATACGATTAAGGTATTCTCGAACCGGGGACTCATGTATCTTCTGATTATGGGGGTGAGTGTGGTATTCATGTTTATGTTCCGGACTTTTTCGGGCATCATCCGGCATTCCACTTTTATCGATCTTTTCAAACTTTTTCTGGCCACCCTCAGCACTACGGTGGTCGTAGGATTTGTGAGTTTCGGGTATTATTTTGTCACCGGGAAGCGCATCATCCATATGTCGATCCCATTCCTCGCGATCTTTTTTGCCAGTTCTTTCATCCTGCTTTTTCTGTTCAGGCTCTTTGTTAAAGAATTCTTCCATATCATCCGCGAATTCCGCAGAAGTACGCTCAGGAAAAGGATTCTGGTGCTTGGCATTGATGAACAGTCGGTGGCGGTGGCACGTGCCATCCTTGATAATCCCAGTGTACCTTATCATATCGTAGGGTTTCTGACCCAGAGACATGATTACCGACGGGCCAATCTGCTGGGGAAACCCATTTACGGCAGAGAAAGAATTGAGAAAAACAGTAAAGACGACCTGATGCTGGATGGGGTGGTTCTCGTAAAAGAGATGATGACGAAGGAGGAAATGAATACCTGGGTGAACCTTTTCCTGGAGAAAGACCTGCAGGTCTTTAAAGCACCCTCAGTACAGAAACTGCGCGATAACGACATTGAAGGCTCCATCAAATCCCTTCAGATTGAGGACCTGCTGAACCGCAAGCCCATCCGTATTGAAAATGAAGACCTGAAGAAGCGGCACTACGGGAAATCCATCCTCATCACCGGAGGTGCAGGCTCCATCGGCAGTGAAATCGTGAGACAGGTAGCCCAGCTGGATCCCGATCTTATCGTGGTACTCGACCAGGCCGAAACTCCACTCTACGACATTGAAATGGAAATGACGAATAGATTTCCGAGAATCCGTTTTAAATTTATTCTGGCTGATATTTCGAACCGCCACCGTATCGAACCGCTGTTCCAGAAGTATCAGTTTTCCATGGTATACCATGCGGCAGCATACAAACACGTGCCGCTGATCGAGGAAAATCCGCACGAAGCCATTCTGGTGAACATCCTGGGAAGCAAGAACCTTTCCACGCTGGCCAGTAAATATAAGGTGAACCGTTTTGTGATGATCTCCACCGATAAGGCGGTAAAGCCGACCAACGTCATGGGTGCCTCGAAACGGGCTGCCGAACTTTTTGTACAGGCGCTGCAGAATACCGAAAACAACACCACGAAGTTCATTACGACCCGTTTTGGTAACGTGTTGGGCTCGAATGGTTCGGTAATTCCGCATTTTAAAAAACAGATTGAAAAGGGCGGTCCGGTCACGATTACCCACCCTGATATCGTAAGGTATTTCATGACCATTCCCGAAGCCTGTGATCTGGTGCTTCAGGCCGGAACCATGGGGAAAGGCGGTGAAATATTCGTTTTCGACATGGGAGAGCCGGTGAAGATTCTGGACCTTGCGACCAGGATGATCAAACTTTCAGGTTTTGAGCCGCATACCGATATCAAAATTATTTATACCGGTCTCAGACCCGGGGAAAAACTTTACGAAGAACTGCTGAGCGACGATGCAAAGACCCTGCCGACCCATAACGAGAAGATCCTCATTTCGAAAGATCCCCATATGGAGTTTAAGGACATTGAGCAGTTCACCAATCACATCATCAAGGCGGCCATAAGAAGGGAAAAGACCGAAGTGGTGCAGATTCTGAAAGATATCGTGCCTGAGTTTAAAAGCAACAATTCCGTATATGAAGTTTTGGATAAGTAAGATAGAATTGTATATTTGCAGGCATCGACATTTTAAACTGTATCTCATGAATAAAAACATATTATTATTTCTTTTCGTAATGCTTGCTTCTTGTGTACCCAGGGACAAGATGGGTAAGATCAATTATATGCAAAATGTAGAGCAGGTCGCCACTGAAGCTTCCTTAAAATCAGCATTAAATACGATCCAAAAAGGTGATCAGCTGGTGATTTTTGTGAGCGCAAAGAATATGGAAGTTGTAAGACCCTTTAATCAAGGATACTATACGTCTCAAAATCCTACTACAACTAACGCTCCCAATAGCGAAAGAGTATATTTAGTTGATAGTGAAGGAAATATTGATTTTCCTGTGATCGGAAAGCTAAGCACTACTGATAAATCATTAGAGTCTTTCAGAACAGAATTAACTGACAGGGTATCAAGGTATGTGAAAAATCCTACCGTTACGATGCGGCTTGTAAATTTCAAAGTTACCGTGCTGGGTGAGGTCGCCAGACCGGGTCAGTATACCATTCCGGAAGGTCAGACCACTTTGCTCAATGCTATTGGTTTAGCCGGAGACTTAACAATTTACGGAAAGAGGGATGATATTCTTATGGTAAGAAACGAAAACGGCATAATTTCTAAGGATCGGATCAATCTTATGGATGCGAATTTCATCCAATCACCGTATTTTCAGCTGAAGCAGGGAGATGTAATCTATGTATCTGCCAATCCTACAAAGGAAAAGCTTGCCCGTCAGGATCCCAATACCAATCTTTACCTCGCTATTGCTGGCACCGTGATCGGACTTGCCGGTATTTTCATCACCATATTTAAAAAATAAATTCAGAACAGAATAATGAGCCAAATCCCGAATGCGGAAGTGGAAGCTTCTAATGAAATTAACCTCAACGAAATCATCAAACCCTATCTCCGGAAATGGTGGTGGTTTGTACTCTCTGTTATAGTCCTTGCGGCTCTTTCCGTTTTTTATATCAAAACAGCCACCCCTGTTTATAATATTAAATCGACCGCGCTGATTAAGGATACAAAGAAAACTCCGTCGGCTGATATGGGTGCACTGTCTCAACTGGGAGGGTTCGGGAGTATGGGAACCAACAGTATTGAAAATGAAATAGAGGTTCTGAAGTCGAAAAAACTCATGCGTGATGTAGTTACAGCATTGGGGTTGCAGACTGCTGTGATGAGTAAAGATGGCCTGAAAGAAAAAGAACTTTATGGTAAAACTTCGCCAGTGCTGATTCAGCTTATCAGTGAAAAGCCGTACGATGAACCCATCAAAGAACCACTGACACTAACCGTTAAGGGAGATAAACTTGAAATTTCCTCTGAAGATCTGCCTAAAACTATAGTCACGACTTATAAAAAAACCGTCAGTCTTCCTTATGCGAATATCATGATTCTGAAGAATCCTGCTTTCGAGCCAACGGTAAAAGCTCAACCGGGAGTACTGCAGATCAAGTATATCCCTACGGAATTAACGGTTAATAACTTTCAGAAAATCACTAAGGTTGATCTGGTAAATAAAGATGTCACGGTACTTGAACTTTCGATCAATTACGCGAATATCGACAAAGGCAGGCAAATCATCAACAAACTTGTAGATGCCTATAATGCCGATGCCATTAACGATAAGGGCATGGAGTCCCGAAGAACAAAAGATTTTATAGATGAGCGTATCAGCATCATCGGAGAAGAGCTGGGCGCAGTAGAAAATCAGAAAGAGCAGTTTAAAGTCGCAAATAAGATTACGGATATCCCAACAGAAGCATCACTTACGCTTTCGAATTCCGTGACAGCCAGAGCCCGCCTGCTGGAAACAGACACACAACTTCAATTGACGAGTGACCTTATTTCCTATATGTCGAAACTGGGCAGTAACCAGACCCTGCCTTCCAGTGTGGGACTCAGCAATCCTACTGCTTCGGCCAACATCAATGCCTATAATCAGCTTATCCTTGAACGGAACAACCTTCTGGAGAATGCAACACCTCAGAACCCCGTAGTAGCGGATCTGAATAAACAGATTTCCGCGTTACGCACGTCGGTAATGGACAATTTATTAAAAACACGGTTGTCACTGGAGGCGTCCCGTAACCAAATTGCAGCAGAGCAGAATGTCATCAACTCTAAAATAACCAAAATCCCGGTCCAGGAAAAACTGTTCAGAAGTATTGAAAGACAGCAGCAGATTAAAGAAAATCTCTATCTGTTGCTTTTGGAGAAAAGAGAAGAGGCTGCCATTTCTTTGGCTATAACAGCACCGAAAGCAAGAATTATTGATGCCGCTTATCCCTCTGAAAAGCCTGTGTCGCCAAAAAAAATGATTCTTTTAGGAGCTGCTGTTTTATTCGGCATGCTGGTTCCTTTTGCTTTTATTTACGTGAGCGAACTCTTCAATAATAAGATCAGGTCGAAACATGATCTGGAAAAACTTTCGACCGCGCCAATTCTGGGTGAACTGCCAAGTATTGCCAGCGGACAGAGTGAACTGGTGGAACTGAACGACCTGTCGCCAATGGCGGAGGCATTCAGGATCATTATTACCAACATGAATTTTATGCTGCCGAAGAAGGAGAAGGGTAAAGTGATCTTTGTTTCGTCGTCGGTTAAGGGGGAAGGTAAAACCTTTGTATCGGTAAATCTGGCGCTCACGCTGGCCACAGCAAGAAATAAAGTACTGATTATTGGTTCAGATATCAGAAACCCACAGCTTCAGCGCTATAATCCTTCGCGAAAAGGTTTGGTCGGTTTAACCGAATACCTCCACGATCCAGAGACTTCGATGCAGGAGATCATTCATGTTTCCAGTTTCAATCCTAACTGTGATGTAATTTATTCTGGCAGTATTCCACCGAATCCTACCGAACTGCTTTCCAACGGAAGATATGAGCACCTCATTGAAGAGGTAAAACCAATTTACGATTATGTTATTCTTGATACTGCACCACTGATGCTGGTGACTGATACCTTCCTGTTTGCTGAAATGGCAGATGCTACTGTATACGTGACCCGGTCAGGCTATACTGAGAAAGGCCTGATTGATTTTGCCAACAAACAGATTAACTCCAACAAAATTAAGAATGTAGCTTTTGTCCTTAATGATGTACATAAAGATTATTTCGGGTATGGAAATAAATACGGGTATGGTTACCAGGCTGAGGAGAAGAAATGGTGGCAGAAGATTTTCAAAAGAAATTAAATTGTTTAATTTTGAAATCAAACAGCTTATTAAAAGGTTTGCAATGGAGTTTTTTGGAGAAATTTTCTGTGGTTGGAATCCAGATTATTTTGGAAATTATTCTTGCTCGATTACTTTTGCCGGTCGATTATGGTGTCTTAGGAATGATCATGGTGGTCGTAGCTTTTGCAAATGTATTTATTGATGGCGGGATTAGCAGTGCACTTATCCACTATCAAGACCGAGATCAGTTCGATTATGCTGTTGTGTTTTATAGTAGTGTGGGCATCGGTATTATGTCTTACATTTTAATTTACTTTTGTGCTCCCTATTTAAGTGAATTTTATCGTACCGATTTAACACTTTATATTCGAGTGATTGCGCTAAGTGTGCTTTTTAATTCAGTTGGTATCTTATACCGTGCGAAACTATCGATTCGTATGGATTTTAAAAAGCAGACTTTTTTTTCTTTAATAGCAGTAGTTATTTCGGGGATTGTAGCAATTGGTCTAGCATTTTTGGACAAAGGAGTCTGGGCTCTAATTGTTCAACTGATAATTTATAGTACCTTGCTTAATATGTTTTTATTATTGAATGACCGGACAATTCCGCCATTTGTTTTCAGAAGGCATTCCGTAGAAAGGATATTTAATTTTGGTTCCAAGATCTTTTTCTCATCAGTCTTGCACGCTCTTTATGTCAATGCATTTCCGCTATTACTTGGGAAATTTTATAATAGTAAGACGGTAGGTCTTTATACAAAATCTAACCAGATCTCAACTTATCCAGCCGGTATGTTTGCTGCTACATTTCAAAGGGTACTTTTTCCTTATTTAGTGACATTTCAGAATGATACCAACAAGATTTTTAATTTCAATTTGCAATTTGTAAAAATTTTTAGTTTAATCGCTTTCCCTATTGTTATTTGGATTTTCTATTATGCGCATCCAATAATTATATTTTTATTTTCGAGCAGTTGGGAAGAGATGGTAATGCCTTTCAGGTTTCTTCTCCTTTCGAGCGCGCTGTTTCCAATCATTATTATGAATATGAATATTTATCAGGTAACTGGGAAAGTAAATGGGTATCTTTTTGCTGAAGTTGCTTCAAAATGTGTAGGAATTGTTATTTTGCTTTTACTATTTAAGTATGGTTTTTTTTACGTATGTTTAGGTATATTTATTCAGTTTTTTTTACAGTTTGTATATACTTCTATTTCTTCGAGTCTGTTGTTGGACGCACCATTATTTAAGCAGTTTTTGGAAGTGTTAAAACCTATGTTTCTAAATACTTGCATTTTATTGCTTACGATAAGTTCTCAGGAAATCTTCTCTAATGGTTTCGTAAGTTTAATAACTTTATTAATTGGAACTTTTGCATATTTTTTTTTAGTGCGGATCATGTATCAAAATGATTATATATCCGTCGTTAATTTAATTAGGTCAAAAATTACTAAAGGATGATTATTCTAAAAATTCTATATAAATTTTTACAAATTGTCTACCATCACTATAAACTTTTTGAAAAGCAGATCAGGTGGAGAAGTAAGAATAAGCATAACCACACTTCAGTTGAAAATGTTTTTAGTTTCAATAATATTACCGTGGGTAACCACACATATGGTCCACTGACTGTATACCGATGGGGAAGCGTAAATGAAAAACTTTATATTGGACACTATTGTTCAATAGCCTCTGGAGCTAAGTTTATATTAGGTGGTAATCATAAAGTAACTGCATTATCTACATATCCTTGGGAGTTTTTTTTTAACGAGAAAAAACTTGTTGCCGAATCCAAAGGTCCTATAATAGTCGAAGATGATGTATGGATTGGCAGTGACGCAACTATTCTATCTGGGATTACGATTGGGAGAGGTTCTGTAATTGCTGCCGGAAGTGTAGTGACGAAATCTTTTCCGCCTTATTCAATTATTGGAGGTAACCCAGCAAGACTACTGAAGAGCAGGTTTTCAGAAGAAGAGGTCCGTGTGGTTAAAGGATTAGATTTTTCTCAATTAAACGCAGAATCGATTAAAGAAAATTTACCTTTTTTAACTGAAGATATTGCGAAGTATTCTCTTGATGAATTACAGATGAAACTTAATGATTTCGCGGCACCTTAATCTGAACTAAAGAATATTTGATGTTTATATTATTTTTTCTTTTTTTATTTCACTTTTTTGTTGGGCAATTGATTGAAATAACAAAAAACAAATTTCTTGGTTATAGTTCTAACATCATTCTTTTAGCAGTTGTGATGTACCTAACATTAGGAATACAGGATACGGCTGATATGGAAATGTATGAATATTTCTATGATAGTGATTGGGAAGCAATTGATCCAATGTTTCTTGCATTAAGAGAAATTTTCACTTCGATGAAATTGGAGTTTTATTCTTTTTACCAGTTTCATTTGATTGTATATACTTTAACTTATTTTTTTCTCATCTCCCGTTATACAAAAAACATATTTTATGTATTTCTCGTGTTTTTTATCCTTTACTATGTTCCCTACGTAAATCAATTCCGTTATTATCTGGCATTCCCTTTTTATTTGCTTTCCGTGCATTATTTCATAGTCAATCGGAAGATGATTTATTTTATTCTGTTTACTTTTTTATCCTTAACCTCACATTCTGCAATCTTATTATTATACGCTTTTATACCTGCTTATTACTATTTTTCGACGAAGCACTACTTCAGAATGTTAATGATCGGAGCGGGCTTACTTTTTGTCTTGATGGCAGTATTGTTTCAGGCAGGGGTTTTGCAACAGATTGAGCATTTTGGAGAATATTTTGGGAAAGGAATGGTAAGTTCTTTCGTCGGGGGAGTGTATAATATGATTCCTTATATTATATATTTGGGTTATTTAGCCATTATTGATAGAAATTTCAGGTTAAGAAATGGCAATGCAGATCAAGATCGGATTTATGTATATTTAAGAAAATTTTCATTTTTCAGTATTATTTTTATTCCGGCTTCCATTTATGTTCAGGTTTTTGGTCATCGATATGTATTTCCTTTTATTATTATTTGGATGATTTATTTCCTTTATATGATTAAAGATTTGTCTCCCAGGATGAAGTTTTTTAAATTTTTATATATTAGTTTAATTCATTTGTTAGTAGCCTTTTTCTTCTATGTTTTACCAAATTATATATTGGGTGAATCTCATTTTGAAGAGGAGCTTATCCGCTCGTTGAAATCGATACCTTACATTGATCATGGTTTTTGGAAGATTAAGTAAAGAATAAATTATATTTAAATGAAAAAATCGGTTTCAATTATCATCGTAACGTATAAGAGCAAGGAATACTTATGGGGCTGTTTAGATTCTATTTTGAGATTTAATGATATTAATAATCAGAAATTAGAAGTTATTATAGTGGATCACAGCCCGGCGGAGTTTTCTACAGAATTGAGAAAAATATCAGAAGAACATCCTTTAGCTAGGTTAGTACGGATTTTGTTTATTCATAATGAAAGCAACACTGGATACGGGGCAGGTAACAATCTTGGAATCAGAAACAGTTCTGGTGATATCATATGTATAATGAATCCTGATGTACGTTTTACAAGCTTTCTGTTGAATAAAGTTATCAAACATTTCGATTCAGAACCTAACACAGGCATTTTATCGTTTAAACAGATTGGGGGGGGAAATCTAACTTTCTATAAGCGCCCCGAGCATAAAATGCATTTCATTGACGGAATTGTTACAAAGTATAGAAATCGAAAAGATAGATTCAATTCTAAGAAAGATTTTCTTTCAGGTGCATTTTTCTTTGCAGACCGCCAAAAGTTTATTGAAATTGGCCTTTTTGATGAAAATATATTTATGTACAATGAAGAATCCGATATTGCAAGAAGATTTTTGCAGAGAGGATATGCTCTTCATTATGACGCAAGTAATACCTATTTACATTTGATAGAGTCTCGAGAATTTAATGAAATAGCTTTTAAGGAAGAGATAATTTCTCTAAGGTATTATATTGAGAAGTTTAATCTGAATGCTGATTCTATTTGGCGAAAATATCTACAGGAGATTCGCTTTAAGCTAATAATTTCTAAAATGTTAAGGCGGAGTAGTGATATAAAACGATTTTCCAAAATGATTTCGGTAATAAAAATTAACCGAGCGTAAAAGATATTCATATTATGAAACAGGATATACTTGTAAGCGTCGTTATTCCTTTTTACAAAAATCTAGTTTGGCTACAAGAAGCTCTTACAAGCGTAAAAACCCAAACCTATAAAAATGTAGAAGTTATTGTGGTTATTGATGGTTCACCCGAGGAATGTACCAATCTTTTTCAGGAATTTCCCCAGTATAAATTTGTCAGAACTGAAAACAAGGGAGCGGGCGCAGCAAGAAATCATGGAATCGATATATCTACCGGAGAGTTTATTTGTTTTTTAGATGCGGACGATCTGTGGTATCCACAAAAAATAGAACGACAGTTACAATTTATGTTGAAAAATCATTGCAAATGGAGTCATACCAACTATGAATTGTTTTTTGATGGTGATCTTGCGCAAGTGAAAAAAATTAATGCGAAATTATCTGGAAATATATTGCCATTAATGTTTATAACTTCACCAATAGCGACGCCATGTGTTATGATTCAAGGGAATGTTTTAAGGGATTTTGCAGATTTAAGGTTTTCTTCAATTTATAGAGTAGGTGAAGATTCCTACTTGTGGTTTAAGTTGGCAGAAAAATTTGAACTAGGTCTTGTCGTAGAAAGCCTCACTAAAGTAAGAATGAGAGGTTCCAATGCCGCGCAAAATTATTTCCTTCAGCTAGAGTCTAAGGCTCAGGCATATAATTTAGTAAAAACCTCTAAGCCGTATTTTAGAAATTACATCCATTTTAAAGCTGTATGCCTGGGATTTTATGTGTCTCAAGTGCTGTATCGGCATTTATGTCGTAGATCGCAAAAAAATGCGCTTGTAAACAAAAACAAAGAAAAAATTGCAGTGTTATTTTACAGTATTCCTTATTTATATTTAAAAAGTGTTAGTAAAATATTTAAATTATAAAGACTCAAATGAAAATCAAAAACAAAACACTTCTCATCACCGGCGGAACCGGCTCTTTCGGAACCGCTGTGCTTCACCGTTTTCTGCACACCGACCATTTTAGGGAAATCCGCATCTTTTCACGCGATGAGAAGAAGCAGGATGATATGAGGAATCTCTACAGGAACGATAAAATTAAATATTATATCGGCGATGTGCGGGATTACCTGAGTGTTGAACCGGCGACCCGAGGCGTGGATTATATTTTTCATGCGGCAGCGCTGAAGCAGGTTCCGTCCTGTGAATTTTTCCCCATGCAGGCCGTGAAGACCAATGTAGAGGGAACCCAAAACGTGATCAGAGCTGCGGCAGCAAATAAAGTACAGAAGGTGATTTGTCTCTCCACGGATAAGGCGGCGTATCCGATCAATGCCATGGGCATCTCCAAGGCGATGATGGAAAAAGTGGCTGTGGCGGAATCCAGAAGCCTTACCGACACCGTTGTCTGTCTTACAAGATACGGAAACGTGATGGGTTCCAGAGGATCGGTCATCCCGCTGTTTCTGTCCCAAATTCAGAAAGGCGAAGCCATTACCGTCACCGATCCTCACATGTCAAGATTTTTTATGTCGCTTGAAGATGCGGTGGATCTGGTCCTTTTCGCTTTCGAGAATGCCAGACCCGGAGATCTCTTTGTCAATAAAGCGCCTGCGGGGAGCATCGGTGATCTGGCAAAAGCCCTTATGGAACTTGCCGGGAAGGAAGTTCCCGTTAAAATCATCGGAACCCGCCATGGTGAAAAACTCTATGAAACGCTCTGTACACGCGAAGAAATGCAGAAGGCACAGGATATGGGAGAGTTTTACCGGATTCCTGCAGACAACCGCGATTTAAACTATGCCAAATATTTTTCGGAAGGGGAGCGGGATATCTCTCTCGTAGAAGATTATCATTCCCACAATACCGCACAGCAGGGGGTAGAAGGATTGAAAGACCTCATTTCAACACTGCCGCTGATCCGCAAAGAAATTTTTGGGGAGGATGTGCAGCAGTATCCTTATTAGAGGGGCTGATGAAAACGTTAAGTGAAAAGAAAAGGAGCCAGGTGAAAAAGCTGCTGAATCGCAGTAAAACAAGGCAGTGAACAGCGAAACCGTTTAAATAATCAGAAAAGACACAAATAAAGTATGCTTTTAAAAGGTGAAAAGTATCGGGATGAAAGGGGAATCATTACCTTCAACAATAATTTCGATGCCTCTGCGGTAAAAAGAATCTACACCATTGCAAATAAAACCCCGGAATTTATCCGTGGCTGGCAGGGACACCGCATTGAGCAGCGGTGGTTTGCGGCCATTCACGGTGCATTTGAGATTTCAGTCATCGAAATCGATGATTTTCAAAACCCATCGAAAAATTTAACAGTTTCTAAATATCAGCTTACTGATAATTCATTAACTTACCTCCATATTCCGGCCGGTTGTGTTACCGCGATTCAGGCCAGATACAAAGACAGTAAACTGCTTGTTCTGGCGGATTATGCCATGGGCGAAATTCAGGATGAATACCGTTTTCCGCTGGATTATTTTACAACATCATTATGAAAAAAATAGGAATCACCGGCCAGAACGGTTTTGTCGGAAGACATCTGTACAATACTTTAGGACTCTTCCCGGAGGAATTTGAATTAATCGACTTTCAGAAAACTTATTTCGAAGATGAAAACAGATTGGACGGATTTGTAGCCCAATGCGATGTCATCGTACATCTTGCCGCTAGGAACCGCCATGAATCGGAACAGGTCATCTACGAAACCAATACCGGATTGGCTCACCAACTTGTAGCTTCGTTAAAAAGAACCGCTTCCACAGCCCATGTTCTTATTTCATCCTCTACACAGGAAGAACGGGATAACCTCTATGGGAGATCGAAACGCGAAGGACGGGAGTCTCTCGTCAACTGGGCCGCTGAAAAGGGAGGAAAAGTTACAGGCCTCATCATTCCCAATGTGTTTGGAGCTTTCGGAAAACCTTTCTACAACTCCTTTGTGGCTACATTCTGTTACCAGCTGACGCACGGTGAAACGCCAACCGTTGCCACCGACGGTGAAGTAAAACTTATCTATGTGCAGGAATTGGTCATGAGGATTATTGGGGAAATCCGTTCCGGAACAAGCCAGCCGGAGTTGTATATTGAGCCTACCGCCATCCGGAAAGTCTCTGAAGTGCTTGCCCTGCTGAATGAATATAAGGACAAATATTTTGACGGCGGAGAAATTCCTGTACTGAAAGACCCCTTTGAACACCATCTCTTCAATACCTACCGCTCCTATATAGATTATAAAACTCATTTTCCGGTGAAGTTTACCCAGCATACCGACCCGCGCGGCGCTTTTGTAGAGGTCATCCGGCTGGGAATCGGTGGGCAGTGCTCGTTTTCGACCACGGTTCCCGGTATTACCCGTGGCAATCACTTCCACACCCGGAAAATCGAAAGATTTGCCGTGATCAAAGGTAAAGCACTGATTCAGTTGCGAAAGATTGATACAGATGAGGTTCTGGATTTTTATCTCGATGGTAACGAACCCGCCTATGTCGATATGCCGATCTGGTACACGCACAATATCAAAAACATAGGCGAAGAGGAACTTTACACGATATTCTGGATCAATGAACCCTATAACCCCGAGGATGCGGACACGTATTTTGTAACGGTTTAGTTTGGAATTTGCGGATGATTTGTGGATGTCTTCTGTACGCTGTTAATCAATGATTTTAATTTTTTGTTGTCAATACCAACATCGATACGGTTAGTTGAGTAATTCCCATCGCCAATAATCATACTGTTTGCTTCCAAACTAGGATCCGAGGTAAGAAAAGTGTTGGATTCAAAAATATTTTCTAAAGAATTTCCAATCATTTGAAGTGATACCTGATTTTTTGCAGTTGTAACCGTACTGTTTCCTATAGCATAAAAATTATTTTTGATTATATTTTTTCGGGAGTCTTCAATGGTAAAGTTTACAAAATGATTTTCCAAGTAATTTTCGGTAATTATATTTGCCGCAGCATTGCTTATCACAATTCCCCTTCCTGTACTTTTAGTGTTGATTTGTTTTGTGGAAGTGTCTATTGGGTTAAACGTAGCAACGTTGCTTTCAATCATATTCTTACTAATGAAATTAGCAAACGAGTTGTTGTTAATTAGTATTCCAATTGAGTTGAATCGAACTTCACTTTGAGTCAGGTAAACACTTGTTGATGTATTGGTGATTAATAAACCTGTTGCATTGTTTTTCAGAAAAGATTTTTCTATAAAGGTATAATATGTTCCATTGACCTCAATTCCAGAGTTTAAGAACCCCTCTATTTGAAGATCGGAAAGTCTTGTTCTTAAGCCTTTAATTAATATTCCTACACTGCCTGTTTCTGTTTTTGAAATGTTTTTCACACCCACAAAAGAATTTTCTACATCTGGACCTTGAAGGGTGAGATTTATTACATAATTGTAACTGTTATAAATTTCGGACTCGTTAAAGTTTTTAACTAAAGATATTACCGGAGAATTTCGACTTTTTGTCCTCAAAACAGTAGTGTTGACAAACTCACCTTCGATACTAATATATTTATCCAGTTCGATGGTTCCAGAAATAAGGTAGGTTCCATTTGGAATGTAAATGATTGATGGTTTTTGATTAGCGCTGAATTTAGCTTTAGCATATTTAATTGCTTTGTTGAAAGCTTCTGTATCATCCTGAAGCCCATTTCCAGTTGCGGCATAATCTCTTACATTGATTTTTTGAGAAACAATTAAGTTAATTGAGAAACAAAAACATACCAATAGCATTTTTTTCATGAGGTTTTATTTGATACAAATAAAGTATTTTTTTTAAGTATTATTGATTATTTTTGTAAATATTTCAAAATATGAAGCAGCTTAAAGTAATGACTGTGGTAGGGACACGCCCCGAAATCATCCGGCTGGCAAGGGTTCTTACCGCACTGGACCGTTCGGAGGCGGTAGAGCATATCATCATTCATACGGGACAGAATTACGATTACGAACTTAATCAGATTTTTTTTGAAGACCTTGGGCTTCGTAAGCCGGATTATTTTCTGGATGCTGCAGGGAAGACCGCCACAGAAACTGTGGGTAATATTCTTATAAAAATCGATCCACTTTTGGAAGCGCTGAAGCCTGACGCCTTTCTGGTTCTGGGTGATACCAATTCCTGTCTTTGTGCGATTCCTGCAAAGAAACGACAGATTCCCATTTTTCATATGGAGGCAGGAAACCGATGCTTCGACCAGAGGGTTCCGGAAGAAACCAACAGGAAGATCGTAGACCATACGGCAGATATCAATCTTACTTACAGCGATATTGCGAGAGAATATCTACTGAGAGAGGGGTTGCCGGCAGACCGAATCATTAAAACCGGGTCGCCGATGTTCGAAGTGCTGAACCATTATCTGCCGCAGATTAAAAAATCGGATGTCCTTTCCAGACTTAATCTTAAGGAAGGCAAATATTTTGTGGTAAGTGCGCACCGTGAAGAAAATATCAATTCTGAAAAGAACTTTAAAGGTTTAATGGACAGTCTCAATGCGATTGCTGAAAAATTCTGCTACCCAATCATTGTGTCTACCCATCCAAGAACCCGCAATATGATCGACCTCCAACAGGTGAAAATGCGTCCAGAAGTGCAGTTTCTAAAGCCTCTGGGCTTTCATGATTATAACGCACTGCAGCTGCGCAGTTATGCTGTGCTTTCCGACTCTGGAACTATTTCGGAGGAATCTTCAATTTTAAATTTCAGAGCTTTAAATATCCGCGATGCCCATGAAAGACCTGAAGCGATGGAAGAAGCCAGCGTAATGATGGTGGGGATGAATACCGAAAGGATCATGCAGGGACTTGCCCAGCTTCCGCAGCAGTATGTAGCCGCAGAAAGAAACTTCATAAGACCCGCAGACTATTCGATGCCCAATGTATCTGAAAAAGTGGTACGTATTATTTTAAGTTATACCGATTACGTAAACCGTGTGGTTTGGAGTAAAAAATAGTGCCTATGAACATTTTATTTCTTACGCTGCTGAAGATTGATACCCTGAACGAACGGGGAATTTATCATGATCTGATGCGCGAGTTTGCGTCGCATGGCCATAAGGTATATATTGTGAGTCCTACGGAAAGACGGGAAAAAAAGCCGTCAAGCCTTACCAAAGAAGGAAATGTCCATTTTCTCAACGTCCGCACCCTCAATGTTCAGAAAACCAATATCTTTGAAAAGGGGATCGCAACGCTGAGTATCGAGCCGCTGTTTTTCCGAGGCGTAAAGAAATACTTCAGTAACGTAAAGTTCGATTTGGTCCTGTATTCAACTCCACCCATTACTTTTACGAAAGTGATTAAATACATTAAAAAGAAAGATGGGGCCAGAACCTATCTGCTTCTGAAAGATATTTTCCCCCAGAATGCGGTGGACATGAAAATGATGTCGCAGACAGGGCTGATCTACCGGTTTTTCAGGTATAAGGAAAAAGAACTTTACCGCGTGTCGGACACCATCGGATGTATGTCCGAAGCCAACCGCAAATACCTTTTCCGTCACAACCCCGGAATTAGCAAAGAAAAGGTAGAAGTAAACCCAAATTCTATAGCGCCGGTTCCTCCGGTGGAATATTCCGCGGAGCGTAAGGCAGAAATAAAGAAAAAATACCGGATTCCGGTAGGCTGTAAAGTCTTCCTTTATGGCGGCAATCTTGGGATTCCCCAGGGGATTGATTTTCTCCTGGAAACCATAGCGGCTACTGATCAGGATCCGGAGATGTTTTTTGTAACCGTAGGTTCGGGTACCGAATATGAAAGAATAAAACACTGGTTTGCCGTCAGAAAACCTCAAAATGCACTGTTGATTGATGGCTTGCCCAAGGCCGAATATGATGACCTCTGCAAGATCGCAGATGTAGGGATGGTCTTTCTCCACCAGGATTTTACCATTCCTAATTTTCCTTCGCGTCTGCTTTCCTATCTTGAAAACAGGCTGCCGGTTCTTGTAGCCGCGGATCCCAATACCGATATCGGTACCGAAGTAGAAGCACACGGATGCGGCATCTCGGTGCTTTCCGGAGATCTTCCTGCCATGACTGCCGCCCTGGAGCAGTTCTGCAAGTTAGATTCAGAAAAATTTGAAGACCTGAGAGCGAATTCCCGGAAGTATCTTGAGGAAAACTTTCTTGTATCACAGGCCTATACGAAAATAATTGAAAAAGTGAAATGACAGCCTGCTTAAGGTATATTTAACAGATATTATTCCCTTAGGGCGCCTGATTTTAATAAATTTGCAGCGCTTACGTAATTTTGCACCATGTACAGAAAATTTCTTAAAAGACTTTTCGATTTCACCGCATCGGTAATCGGGCTTATTATTCTGAGTCCCGTATTTCTGGTGGTTACAGGTGCGCTCTTTATCGCGAATCAGGGGAAACCTTTTTTCTTTCAGAAAAGACCAGGAATTCACGGCAGGATTTTCAGCATTATTAAGTTCAAGACTATGAATGACAGAACTGACAGCCAGGGTAACCTGCTTTCTGATGCAGAGCGCCTGACTCCCGCCGGGGCTTTTGTGCGAAAAACTTCGCTCGACGAAATTCCCCAGCTCATTAATGTCATTAAAGGCGAAATGTCCCTTATCGGTCCCAGACCACTCCTCCCGGAATATCTTAACCTCTACAACGATTTTCAGCGCCGCCGCAATGAAGTAAGACCGGGAATCACCGGTTGGGCACAGGTGAACGGCCGCAATGCCATAAGCTGGGAAAAAAAATTCGAGTACGATGTATGGTACGTCGATCATATCAGTTTTGCACTGGATCTCAAGATTCTATTGCTTACCGTGAAGAAAGTTTTTGTTTCTGAAGGGATTACCCAGGAAGGGCACGTAACCTCAGAAGAATTTAAAGGAAATCTCTCATGATAGTTTTCGGAGCAAGCGGACACAGTAAAGTCGTATTGGATGTACTTCTGTCAAATGGCATTGAAGTGGAAAAAATAATTGATGATGCGCCCAAAACATCTGAAATCTTCGGAATACGTGTTGAGAAGGCGGACGGTATAACGAATGCGCACGAGGCTGTTATTGCCGTTGGCAGCAACCTGAGCCGTAAAAAAATCTCAGAACGCTGGCTCTTTAACTATAAATCCATCCATCATCCCAGTGCTTCGGTTTCTCCTTTTTCGGAAATTGGAGCCGGCACTGTTGTAATGCCACAGGCCGCCATTAATGCAGATACTTTAGTAGGCAGACACTGCATCATTAATACCGGCGCGGTGGTGGAGCATGACTGTACGGTGGGTGATTTTGCCCATATCGCTCCCAATGCCGCTCTGGCAGGTGGGGTTGTAGTTGGTGAAGGTTCCCATGTTGGAATTGGTGCGTCTGTGATACAGGGTGTTACTATTGGCAAGTGGGCAACTATTGGCGCAGGTTCCGTCATCATAAAAGATGTCCCTGATTTTGCGACCGTGGTAGGAAATCCGGGCAGAATAATTAAATTAAATAAAAATATTCAGAATAATGAACGCTAAAATATGGCTCTCCTCGCCTCATATGGGAGGTACTGAACTCGATTATATTCATGAAGCTTTCGAACAGAATTGGGTTGCCCCACTTGGACCAAATGTAAATAGTTTTGAAGATGATTTGAAAACATATCTGAATGAAAATGTCGAAGTTGCTGCCTTAAGTGCAGGTACAGCAGCTTTGCATCTTGCTCTGATTATACTTGGAGTTAAGTATGACGACGAGGTTATTTGTCAGAGCTTTACCTTTTCCGCCTCGGCAAATCCCATAACTTATGTAGGTGCAAAACCAGTCTTTGTTGACAGCGAGCCAGAAACCTGGAACATGTGTCCAAAAGCTTTAGAAACTGCCATTAATGATAGAATTACTAAAGGTAAAAAGCCAAAAGCAATTATCGTGGTACATCTTTATGGAATGCCTGCGAAACTTAATGAAATTACAGAAATCGCAAATCGTTACGAAATTCCTTTGATTGAAGATGCGGCGGAAGCTCTAGGTTCTACGTTTAAAGGTCAAAAATGTGGTACTTTTGGTGAAATGTCCATCTTAAGTTTTAACGGTAACAAAATTATCACCACTTCAGGGGGTGGAGCATTGGTTTGTAAAACTAAAGAACAAAAGGATAAAGCCGTATTTCTTTCCACACAGGCAAGAGATCATGCACCGCACTACCAACATTCGGAAATTGGCTACAATTACAGAATGAGCAACATTTCAGCGGGTATCGGAAGAGGTCAGATGAAAGTTTTGAACGACCGAATCGAAGCAAGAAGAAAAAATCACCAGTTTTATCTGAACCTGTTTGAAAATTTTGAAGGCGTTACCGTTTTTAACGAACCCAACTCAGATTACTTTTCTAATCATTGGCTGTCTGCCATAGTGATTGATGAAGAAAAAGCAGGGTTCAACCGCGAACAACTGCGTTTAGCGCTAGATCAGGAAAATATTGAATCCAGACCTTTGTGGAAACCGATGCACCTTCAGCCGATTTTTGAAAGTGCACCTTATTTCGGCGGTAATGTTGCGGAAGAATTGTTTAAGAACGGACTGTGTTTACCATCTGGATCAAACCTTAATGAGGAAGATTTAGAAAGAATAAAGAACGTAATTTTAAGCTTTAAAAATTCATAATGAAAATTAAGGAAACACCTCTAAAAGATTGCTATATTATTGAACCCACCGTCTTCGAAGATGATCGCGGTTACTTTTACGAAAAATTCAATGAAAAGAAATTTGAAGAACTAACGGGAATGAACGGTCATTTTGTGCAGGATAATATTTCAAAATCTTCGTATGGAGTATTGCGGGGACTGCATTTACAAAAAGGTGAGCATGCACAAGCTAAGCTCGTTTCTTGTCTTGAAGGAAGGGTTTTTGATGTGGCAGTAGATCTACGTGAAGATTCACCAACTTTCGGTAAATGGTTTGGTGTAGAACTTTCCGCTGAAAATAAAATTCAGTTCTATGTTCCAAGGGGTTTTGGACATGGATTTTCAGTGCTCTCTGAAACAGCTGTGTTTGCTTACAAATGCGATAATTTTTATAATAAAGAAGCAGAAGGCGGCGTTTTGTGGAACGACCACGATTTAAATATTGACTGGCAACTTCCGGCAGAAGACGTGACTCTTTCTGAAAAAGACAAAGTTCAACCTACCTTTGCAGAGAAAAATTTTTAAAAAACATTTATGAAAAATATAATCATCACCGGTGGTGCCGGATTTATCGGTTCTCACGTAGTTCGGGAATTCGTAAAAAATAATCCAGAAAGCAAAATCATCAATCTTGATGCTTTAACTTATGCCGGAAATCTTGAAAATTTGAAGGATATCGAAAACGAACCCAATTACGTTTTCGAAAAAGCAGATATCACCAAAGTTGACGAGCTACGAAAAGTTTTTGAAAAATACAATCCAGATGCGATCGTACATTTAGCTGCAGAATCTCATGTGGACAGAAGTATCACCGATCCAAACGCATTTATCAACACAAACGTTATTGGAACTGCTAATCTTTTAAATTTAGCAAGAGAATTTTGGACATTAAACCCAGATCATCAACACGGAAATTTTCCTGATGAGCCGAGAACCAACTTGTTCTACCACGTTTCTACCGACGAAGTTTATGGTGCTTTAGGTGAAACAGGATTCTTCACTGAAGAAACTTCTTACGACCCAAAATCTCCTTATTCCGCTTCAAAAGCTGCTTCTGATCACTTGGTGAGAGCATACGGAAATACCTATGGAATGCCTTTCATCATTTCAAACTGTTCCAACAATTACGGACCGAATCATTTTCCGGAAAAGCTGATTCCGCTTTGTATTCATAACATTTTGAATGAAAAACCGCTTCCAATTTATGGTGACGGGAAATATACAAGGGACTGGTTATACGTAATCGACCACGCAAAAGCAATCTACCAAATTTTCAACGAATCAAAAACGGGAGAAACTTACAACATCGGTGGTTGGAACGAATGGCAGAATATTAACCTGGTGAAAGAATTAATCAAGCAAGTTGACGAGAAAATCGGTAAACCTGCAGGTTATTCAGAAAAACTAATCTCTTTTGTGAAAGACAGACCTGGACACGACAAACGTTATGCAATTGATGCTACAAAACTTGCCAATGATTTAGGCTGGAAACCAAGCGTAACTTTCGAAGAAGGCTTATCAAAAACTATTGATTGGTTCCTTGAAAACAAAGAATGGTTGGATCACGTGACTTCAGGTGATTACCAAAAATATTACAACAAGCAATATAATTAATATGAAAGGGATTATTCTTGCAGGAGGTTCTGGAACCAGACTTTATCCTTTGACGATTGCAGTTAGCAAACAACTCATGCCGGTTTACGACAAACCGATGATTTACTATCCGCTTTCAACCTTGCTTTTGGCGGGAATTAAAGATATTTTGATTATCACAACTCCACATGACCAAGAAGGTTTTATTAAACTTTTAGGTGACGGCTCTTCCATTGGCTGTAATATTCAGTATAAAGTTCAGCCCAGTCCGGACGGATTGGCGCAAGCTTTTATTTTGGGAGAAGAATTTATTGGTGAAGATTCTGTCGCGCTCGTCCTTGGAGACAATATTTTCTACGGTGCCGGACTTCCGAAACTTCTTGAAAGTAAGACTTCGGTAAAAGGCGGCTGCGTTTTCGCTTACCAAGTTTCTGATCCTGAAAGATATGGTGTGGTAGAATTTGATGAAAATTTTAAAGCCATTTCCATTGAGGAAAAACCTGAACATCCAAAATCCAATTTTGCGGTTCCCGGCTTGTATTTTTACGATAATTCGGTGGTTGAAATTGCCAAAAACCTGAAGCCTTCACCACGTGGTGAGCTCGAAATTACGGATGTTAACAAAATTTATCTGGAAAAAGGTCAGTTGGAAGTTGGCGTAATGTCCCGTGGCACCGCGTGGCTGGATACCGGAACTTTCGATTCGCTTCATGAAGCTTCAGAATTTGTAAAAGTTTTAGAGAAAAGACAGGGCTTCAAGATTTCGTGTATTGAGGAAATTGCCTACAAAAAAGGATTCATCAATAAGGAACAATTATTGGAATCTGCCAAGAAATATGGAAAAAGCGGTTACGGTGATTACCTGAAAGGAATCATCTAAACTGTTTTAAATGAAATATTTAAAAAGACTTTAAGCAGAAACTTAAAGTCTTTTTTTATTCCTAAATTTGCACCCTGTAAAAATAAATGTCTTCAATTTCAAATTCAATATAAAAATGCGCACGAAATCCGTCGGAAAAAAGAAAATCAATATCGTTACTTTAGGCTGCTCCAAAAATGTGTACGACTCCGAAGTCTTAATGGGTCAGCTTCAGGCTAACGGAAAAGAAGTGGTTCACGAGGATCGCGGCGACATCGTGGTGATTAATACCTGCGGATTTATTGACAATGCGAAAGAAGAAAGCATCAATACCATCCTCGATTTCGTGGAAGCGAAAAACCGTGGTGAGGTAGAAAAAGTTTTTGTGACCGGCTGTCTTTCTGAAAGGTATAAACCGGATTTGATAAGAGAAATTCCGGATGTAGACCAGTATTTCGGAACCAGAGATTTGCCGATTTTGCTCAAACATTTGGGTGCAGATTATAAACATGAATTGGTGGGTGAAAGAATGACGACCACACCAAAACACTACGCCTATTTAAAAATTGCGGAAGGTTGCGACAGACCGTGCTCTTTCTGTGCAATCCCTCTGATGAGAGGAAAAAATATTTCCACCCCGATTGAAAATCTGGTGATTGAAGCTGAAAAGCTCGCCAAAAAAGGAGTAAAAGAATTAATCTTAATTGCGCAGGACCTTACCTATTACGGGTTAGACATCTATAAAAAACGTGCACTCGGAGATTTGCTTCTGAGATTGGTGAAAGTGGAAGGAATTGAATGGATCCGTCTGCATTACGCCTTCCCGACCGGATTTCCTGAAGATGTATTGGAAATCATTAAAAACGAACCAAAAGTCTGTAACTATATTGATATCCCGTTGCAGCACATTAATTCAGATATTCTGAAAGCAATGAAGCGTGGAACGACGCATGAAAAAACCAACGCGCTTCTGGATAAATTCAGAGAGAAAGTGCCTGACATGGCCATCCGAACTACTTTAATTGTAGGTTTTCCGGGCGAAACCGAAGAACGTTTCCAGGAAATGAAGGAATGGGTACGTACCCAAAGATTTGACCGTTTGGGATGTTTCACTTATTCACACGAAGAAAATACCACGGCGTATGTGCTGGAAGATAATGTTCCGCAGGAAGTGAAAGAGGCCAGGGTAGAAGAAATTATGGAACTGCAGTCCCAGATTTCATGGGAGAAAAACCAGGAAAAAATTGGCAAAACCTTCCGATGTATTTTCGACCGTAAAGAAGGAAACTATTTTGTGGGAAGAACAGAATTCGATTCGCCGGACGTAGATAATACCGTTTTGGTGTCTGCAGAAAACACCTATTTGTCCATTGGCGAGTTCGCTGATATTAAAATTACTTCTGCGGAAGAATTCGATTTGTACGGAGAACTTGTTTAAATTGATCTTACAAGCAACAAAAAAGCCAATGATTTTCATTGGTTTTTTTATTTTCACTGAATTTTACCAGCTCAATTTAGTTAAAATTTTCATTAAGTAGAAAAGTTCAGTCCTTCATGGTAAAAATCGTTTTTCCCTGAAACGTGCATTAATAAAGGTATTGAGGCAGTTTTTTTATTCTAAGATTAGCTCAAATTGCATCTTTTTATTTCTTAATGAAATTATTTATTTTTTAATCATTTTCTAACCTTTCAACAAAATTTTCAATTTTATTAACCGGTTGATTATAAGTGTTTTGTGTTTTTAGTAAATGGGAAACTATGCAGTAATTAGTTAATTTTGTTAACGTTTTGCACTTGTTTTTAACACTTTTTAACAAATTTTCTGATTTCCCATGAATAGGGAATTGGCAAAGTGTCTTAACATATAATTAAGAGTTTGTTAACACAATTTAACAATTGAGTTGTTGCAAGAAATGTTTTCGAAATAAATTTGCAGAGTCAAAACCAATAAAATAATTCAAAATGATGAAAAGAGTTATTCTCGTAATCATAATGATGATTTCAACACTTGGTATTTATTCTTTCAAGTTTAATGCCAATGATGCCAAAACAAGTTTTGCATCGTTCTACCACGATAAGTTTAATGGTAGGAAAACCGCAAGCGGAGAAATTTTCAGTAACTCAAAATTAACCGCTGCGCACAGAACGCTTCCGTTCGGAACAGTGATCGAGGTGACCAACCTCAGAACCGGAAAAAGTGTAGAAGTGAGAATTAACGACCGAGGTCCGTTTCACTCTTCCAGAGCATTGGATTTATCCAAAGCCGCGTTCGATTCAATTGGCAACACCGCCCGCGGTACCATGCCTGTTGAATATGAAATTGTCGATTAAACTTTACGTTTTTTTAAAAGCAAAGCCGATTCATAGGAGTCGGCTTTTTTTATTTTCATCTTTTATTGTCTTAATGAAGTTCTACCATCACCGGACAGTGGTCGCTGTGCACCGCTTCTTTCAGAATTACTGCGCGCGACAGTTTCTCCTTTAAAGTATACGACACAAAATTATAATCCAAGCGCCAGCCTTTGTTCCTCGCGCGGGAATTCTGGCGGTAACTCCACCACGAATAATGATCGGGCTGGTCATTGAAGAACCGGAAACTGTCGATCAGCTCACATTCTTCGATGAACCTGGTCATCCATTCTCTTTCCATCGGCAGGAAGCCGGAAGTGTTTTTAAGGCCTTCAGGATTATGGATGTCGATCGCATGATGACAGATATTAAAATCCCCCGAAATGATGAGGTTAGGAATCGTTTTGCTGAGGTTTTTTATATAGTCTAGGAAATCGTAACAGAACTGCATCTTAAATCCCAGTCTCTCGATATTTGAAGCGGACGGAACATACACCGAAATTACCGAAAACTCATCGAAATCTGCGCGCATGATCCGGCCTTCGGAATCATAATGTTCAATACCGCAGCCGTATTCGATGTGGTTGGGTTTAATTTTAGAGGCAATTCCGACACCCGAATATCCTTTGCGCTGTGCAGAATGCCAGAAACTGTGATACCCGATTTTTTCAAGGCTTTCGATGTCGATCTGGTCGTTGCCCGCTTTGCTTTCCTGAATACAGATGATGTCGGGATCCGAAATTTTCAGCCAGCCCACAAAATCTTTGGTGAAGGCAGCACGGATTCCGTTTACATTATAGGAGATAATTCTCATTCAATTTATTTTTCTTCAAATTTACAAAAGGAAATGACCTGTTTCTGAAGATTTACTGCCTACCCATAAAAAAGGCGGAAAAAATCTCTGATTCTTTCCGCCCCATTAAGCCCAAATTTAAATAAACTATGAAAAAAACTATTTGGGCTCTAAAATGCTGATGGGGATAATTACCTCTTCCAAGGAAATTCCGCCGTGCTGGTATGTTTCCTTATAGTAATTCACGAAATGATTGTAGTTTTTCGGATACGCTAAAAAAGTGTTGTTTTTCGCGAAAATATATTTGGAACTCAGGTTTCCTTTCGGTAAAAATAATTTTTCAGGATTAGAGATTGCCCATACATCGCTGTTTTCATACGTTAAGCTTCTGCCGGTTTTGTAACGGATATTGGTTGAGGTTTCTCGGTCGCCCACCACTTTGCTGGGTTTTTTAACATAAACCGTTCCGTGATCGGTGGTAATCACCAGCTTGAATCCGTTTTCAGCAGCCTGTTTGATGATTTTCACGAGTGATGAATTCTCGAACCAGTTGTACGTAAGGGAGCGGAAAGTTTTATCGTCCCGGATGAGTTGATTTACAATCACGTTATCGGTTTTCGCATGCGACAGGATGTCGATGAAATTATAGACAATCACGAGCAGATCGTTGTTTTTGTGCTGGTTGAAATCATCCAGAATCTTTCTCTCAAAATCTGCGTTAAGGATTTTCAGGTATTTCATCGATTTGCCGGAAAGTCCGAGCCGTTTCATCTGATCTTCCAGAAAATCGCGCTCATGTTCGTTTTTGTTTCCGTCTTCATTGTCATTAAACCATTTGTCGGGAAAACGTTTTTCGATTTCCGAAGGCAGCAAACCGGCAAAAAACGAATTTCTTGCATATTGTGTTGCGGTGGGTAAAATACTGAAATAGTAATCTTCGGAGGTTTTGTTGTAAAACTTGGTAAAAAGCGGTTCGATTACTTTCCACTGGTCGTAACGTAAATTGTCGATCATCAGGAGAAGCACCTTTTCTTTTTCGAGTTCAGGCTTTACTTTGTCTTTAAACAAAGTGTGGCTCATCATGGGTTTTTCGTTGGTGTGGAGCCAGTCTTCGTAGTTGTTTTCAATAAATTTAGAGAACTGAATGTTGGCTTCTTCTTTCTGCGACTGCAGCAAATCAGTAAATTCATTATCGAATACTTTATCGAATTTTATTTCCCAGTTCAGGATTTTCTTATAATATTCTGCCCAGTCCTGGTACGTTCTCATGTAAGAAAGTTCCATGGAAAGGTTGCGGAACTGCTGCTGATACTCGAGAATTGTTTTTTCCTCCACGAGGGTTTCTTCCTGAAGGTTTTTCTTTAAAGAAAGCAGCACCTGATTCGGATTTACGGGTTTCAGGATATAATCAGCGATTTGTGAACCGATGGCCTGTTCCATGATTCTTTCTTCCTCGTTTTTGGTTACCATCACGATCTTTATGGCAGAATCGATGTTTTTAATCATCGGAATCGCTTCCAGGCCGCTGATGCCGGGCATATTTTCGTCGAGCAATGCCAGCTGAAAATTTTCTTTTTCGATCATTTCCAGGGCTTCGTTTACGTTGTTTACCGGAGTCACCGTATATCCTTTGTTCTCTAAAAATACAATATGAGGTTTCAGTAAATCCACTTCATCATCAATCCATATTAATTTTGCCATTTATTTCAATTGTTCTGATTAATTGCCTGAGCTTTTCAGGCCTACTGTAAGGCGTCAAAAGTACAACCAAAGATTGCCAAATTTCTTTTAAAAACACGTTAAAGTTGCGTTAAATAATTGAATGACTGCGGTAAGATATTTTAAAAAAAGCGGTATCACCGTATAAAAACTTAAATTTGCAGTGCGAAACTGATTCCTATCTAAGAGACAGCCATTAAACAATGACGAATAAATTCAAAATCATCAACGATCCGGTTCACGGCTTTATAAAAATACCTCACGAAATTTTATTTGATGTCATTGAGCATCCTTATTTTCAGCGTCTGCGGCGGATTTCCCAAACCGGCCTGCTGAATTTAATTTTTCCCGGCGCTACCCATACCCGTTTTCATCACGCCTTGGGTGCCATGCATCTGATGTTTACCGCTCTGGAAACATTGAGACTGAAAGGTACTGAAATTTCCAAAGAGGAAGAAAAATCTGCCATGCTAGCGATTCTGCTTCACGACATTGGTCATGGTCCTTTTTCGCACGCTTTGGAAAATATGCTGATGGACGACTGGCACCATGAAAAACTCTCGCTGCTGCTGATGAATCGAATGAATGTGGAATTCGAAGGTGCGCTCACCATGGCGATTGAAATGTTTCAGGGAAAGTACCACCGGAAGTTTTTTAACCAGTTGATTTCATCGCAACTTGATGTCGACCGGCTGGATTATCTGAAGCGCGACAGTTTTTACACCGGTGTTTCCGAAGGGAATATCAATACGCAGCGCATTGTTTCGATGATGAATGTGTCGGAAGATGAACTAGTGATTGACGCCAAAGGAATTTATTCTATCGAAAATTTTCTTACCGCACGGATGTTTATGTACTGGCAGGTGTATTATCATAAAACTTCGGCCTTAGCTGAACATCTTTTGGTAAAGATACTGGCCCGCGCCAAAACTTTGGTTTCAGAAGGCTATGACTTGCCTGCATCCGAAAATCTAAAATATTTTCTCCACCGGAGCCAGTTTGAGAGCGCTACCGATGAAGATATTCAGCGTTTTACCGAACTGGATGACAACGATGTTATTCAGGCCATGAAGTTCTGGACGAAAACAGAGGACCAAATCCTTTCCTATCTATGTAAATCGGTGATTGAGCGAAATCTTCTGAAAACAAAAATTTCATCAAAACCGTTTGATCCCGAGTTTGTTAAAGAAAAAATTCAGCATACCAATGCTGTGTTTAACATAGAAAACGGCTCCGAACTTGTGGACGAAATTTCCCGAAGTCTGCTTCCTTATAACACCGAAAAACAGCCCATTTATCTGCTGCTGAAAAACGGAAAAAAAATTACGCTTGAAAATTCTGAGAATCAGATACTTTCCTCGTTCATCAATCAGCTGAATACCAAGTATATTTTATCGTTTCCCAGAGAAGTACAGGCCATTAATTATCCGCAAAAATAATTTGGAATAATTAGGAATTTTCTATCTTTGCAGGATATGGAATTTACAGCATCGCAGATCGCAGGTTTTATCAACGGAAGAATTATAGGCGACGAAAATGCCACTATCAGCGGTGTTTCCCCTATTGAGAGTGGTGAAGAAGGCCATCTTTCCTTCATCGCGCAGGATAGATTTGCAGACTATATCGATACAACGAAATGTTCGGTTCTTATCGTTTCCGAAAAACTTTTAACCAAAGACACTTATCCTACCACCATTATCGCAGTAGAAGATGCTTATCTTTCTTTTCAGGTTCTTATGAATCTTTATAAGGAAATGCAGGGCAGAAAGACCGGTATCGAGCAGGGTGCAGTATTTCATGAAACCTCCAAAGTTGGTGAAAATGTGTATGTTGGCGCGTTTACCTGTGTTTCCGAAAAAGTAAAAATTGGTGACGAAAGCCAGATTTACCCTCACGTTTACATCGGCAAAAATGTAAAAATCGGCAAAAACTGTATTATTTACAGTGGGGTAAGAATATATGATTACTGCGTGATTGGCGACAACTGCGTCATCCATTCCAATACCGTAATCGGATCCGACGGATTCGGTTTTCAGGTGACCAAAGACGGTTATCAGAAAATTCCGCAACTGGGTAATGTCGTTTTGGGAGACCATGTTGAAATTGGCTCCAACTGCAGTATCGACCGAGGTACAATTGGTTCAACCGTGATCGGAAACGGAACTAAAATCGATAACTTAATTCAGATCGCCCACAATGTAAAGATTGGTGAGAATAATGTCATCGCGGCTCAGGCGGGCATTGCAGGATCCACCGTTATTGGTGACTGGAACCAGATTGGCGGTCAGGTGGGGATTGTTGGGCATATTACCATCGGCAATCAGGTGAAAGTTCAGGCCCAGAGCGGCGTGAATTCCAATACAAAAGACGGGGAAATTCTTTACGGATCACCTGCCATTAATGCCGGAGAATACAGAAGAAATTATGTGCATTTCAGAAATTTCACCGAAATCGTGAAACGCATCAATACCATTGAAAACAGCACTAAAGATAAAACCAGTGAGTGATAAACAAAAAACTTTAAAGGAAGAAGTTTCCCTTTGTGGGATTGGGCTTCATACCGGAAGAGAAGTAACATTAACAATAAAACCGGCCAAGGAGAATACCGGTTTTGTATTTGTACGTACCGATTTGGAGGGGCATCCTCATATTGAGGCCGACGTAAACTACGTCACTGCAACCGAACGGGGAACGACCCTTGAAAAATTAGGAGTCAGAATTCATACCTGCGAACACCTTCTGGCAGCTTTGGTAGGCTGCGACATCGACAATGCTATTCTGGAAATGAACAGTGCAGAGCCGCCAATTTTAGACGGTTCTTCAAGGTTTTTCGTTGATGCCATTGAAAAAGCAGGGATTCTGGAACAAAATGTAGACCGCGAATATCTGGTTGTGAAGGAAGTCCTGAATTATGTTGATCCCACTACCGGATCCGAGCTTACCATCATCCCTTCCGATACTTATGAAGTGACGACAATGGTAGATTTCGGGACGAAAGTTCTCGGAACCCAGAATGCCACCTTAAGAGATATTTCAGAATTTAAAGACGAAATTTCATCCGCACGTACTTTCAGTTTCCTTCACGAACTCGAAATGCTTTTGGACGCCGGTCTTATTAAAGGTGGCGATATTTCAAATGCGATTGTTTATGTAGATAAAGAACTTACGTCGGAAACTTCAGAAAAACTGAAAAAAGCCTTCGGTAAAGATGATGTTTCCATCCGCCCGAACGGAATTTTAGATAACCTTACCCTGAATTATCCCAACGAAGCCGCGCGACATAAACTGTTAGACGTGATTGGTGACTTAGCCTTGGTAGGCGTAAAAATTAAAGGAAAAGTGATCGCCAACAAACCGGGACATTTTGTAAATACCCAGTTTGCAAAAAAACTGAACAGACAGTGGAAACTGCAGAGAAAGAAAAATGTTCCCGATATCGACATCTACAAAGAACCCGTTTTCGATATCAACGGAATCATGAAACTTATGCCACACCGGCCGCCGTTCCTCCTTATCGATAAAATTCTTGAGCTTTCAGACTCTCACGTAGTGGGGCTGAAGAACGTCACCATGAATGAACCGTTTTTTGTGGGGCATTTCCCTAAAGAACCGGTGATGCCGGGCGTTTTACAGGTTGAGGCTCTGGCACAGACCGGTGGAATCCTCGTTCTGGCAAGCGTTCCTGATCCCGAAAACTATTCAACTTACTTTATTAAAATGGATAAAGTAAAGTTTAAGAAAAAAGTGGTTCCGGGTGATACCCTGGTTTTTAAAATAGAACTTATTTCCCCAATCCGAAGAGGGATTGTTCACATGCAGGGCTATGGCTATGTAGGCGACAGCGTTGTAGTAGAAGCTGAATTGATGGCGCAGGTCGCAAAAAATAAACCGGATTAAATGGTACACCAGTTAGCTGCCGTTGACAAACGTGCAAAAATCAAGAAAAACGTAATCGTAGAACCTTTTACCACCATTGCCGGTGATGTAGAGATTGGTGAAGGAACTTGGATAGGTCCTAACGTAACGATTATGGATGGTGCCAGAATCGGGAAAAACTGCCGTATTTTCCCGGGTACAGTGATTGCCGCAGTTCCTCAGGATCTGAAATTCGAAGGTGAAGATACCCAGGTGATTATCGGTGACAATACCACGATCAGAGAATGTGTTACCGTAAACCGCGGAACCAAAGCGCTGGGTTACACCAAAATAGGAAACGACTGTCTCATTATGGCGACATCACATATTGCGCACGACTGTGTTCTCGGGAACGGTGTAATTATCGTGAACGGTTGCGGCATTGCAGGGCATGTTGAAATCGGGGATTATACTGTGATGGGCGGCCTTTCAGCCGTTCACCAGTTTGGGAAAATCGGTAAACATGTGATGATTTCCGGAGGAACTTTGGTAAGAAAAGATATTCCGCCTTATGTGAAAGTAGCACGGGAGCCCATGACTTATGCAGGAATAAATTCTGTAGGTCTGCGCCGGAGAGGCTTTACCAATGATAAGATCTTCGAAATACAGAAAATTTACAGAGCCATCTTCCAGATGAAGATGAATGTTTCGCAGGCATCAAGCTATATTGAAAAAGAAATGCTTCCGACTGCTGAACGGGATGAAATTTTAGAATTCATCAAGAATTCGCCCAGAGGTATCGTAAAAGGCTACGGCACCGGAAAAGAATAGACACAATACAACTTTAATTAACACTGATAAGTCCGGAGATGCATCTTCAGACGATAACTAAAAATTCAAACTTTAAATGGCAACCAGCAACGATATTAAAAAAGGAATGTGTATCGAATACAGTAACGATATCTTCAAAATTATCGATTTCTTACACGTAAAACCAGGAAAAGGTCCAGCATTCGTAAGAACCAAAATGAAATCGGTAACCAACGGTAAAGTGCTTGAAAACACTTTTTCTGCAGGTCACAAAATTGATGAAGTAAAAGTAATCACCAGAAAATTCCAGTATCTTTACGAAGACGACAATGGTTTTCACTTCATGAATAATGATGATTTCTCACAAATCTACCTGAACAAAGAGATGATCGAGAACTCGCAGTTTATGAAAGCAGGTGAAGAAGTAACCATCATTCTGAAAGAAGCTGATGAATCTCCACTTTCAGCAGAAATCCCACCAACGGTTTATCTGGACGTAATTGAAGCAGATCCCGGAGTGAAAGGAAATACTGCAACCAACGCCCTGAAAAACGCAATCGTAGAAACCGGAGCAAGAGTTATGGTTCCTCTTTTCATTGAAGCAGGTGACAAAATTAAAGTAAACACCGAAGACGGAAATTATCTGGAACGCGTAAAATAAAAATTGATGGAAGGTGAAAATCTTCCATCTGCTTATTAAAATATGACCTTCAACCAACCGCAGACCCTAAGGAACATTGCAGATCTCATCGGCGCCCAAATGATTGGCGACGAAAACTTTCCTGTTCTTGGGACCAACGAAATTCACCGCGTAAAAGCCGGGGAAATTGTTTTTGTGAATCATCCCAAATATTACGACAAAGCGCTTAACTCCGCGGCGACCATTATTCTTATCGATAAAGTGGTAGATTGTCCGGAAGGGAAGGCTTTGTTGGTCTCCGATGATCCCTTCAGGGATTTCAATAAAATCAATACCCATTTTACCATGATTTACAATTTCACCGAAGAACTTCACGATCTTGAAGTCGGCGAAGGAACACGCATTCATCCTTCCGCAGTGATCGGAAACGAAGTGAAAATCGGCAAAAACTGTATCATTTTCCCTAATGTTGTAATAGGAGACAGAACCATCATCGGCGACAACGTGATTATCCAGAGCGGAACTGTTTTGGGCGGCGACGCATTTTATTACAGAAAACTGAACGGAAATTTCGATCGCTTGATTTCTGTGGGAAATGTCATTATTGAAAACAACGTTGAAATAGGAAACAACTGCACCATCGACCGTGGCGTAACGGATTCCACCATTATTGGCGAAGGTTCTATTTTAGATAATTTAATACAAATCGGCCACGATACCATCATCGGTAAAAAAGTGCTTATTGCTTCCCATGCTGCGATTGCAGGTTGTTGCGTCATCGAAGACGAGGTAACGGTTTGGGGACAAGTAGGTATGGCCTCCGGTAACCGAGTGGGAAAAGGCGCCGTTCTTTTAGGCAAAACCGGTGTAAATAAAGATCTGGAAGGCGGTAAGACCTATTTCGGACAGTTGGCGGAAGAGTTTAGGGATTATTTAAGGAAAGAAGTGAAACTGAAAAATCTTTAAGATGAAGCGAATTTTATCTTTATTAAGTATTTTTCTGTTTATATTGAGCTTTTCTCAAAAAGCTGAAATCAATGCTAAGATACTTTTTGCCGACGGTACCGTTTCCAATGCTAAAATTTTATTCAGAAAAAGCATCTTTTACGAACACGAAATATATGAGAACAGTATTACCCAAAAGAATATTTTTCTTATCAACGATGCTGGCAAAAAAGAAAAACACCTCTTTAATAAATTCAGACGCATTGAATTTGTTGATCTGAAGGGGCAAAACAGGGTTTTTGAAAGACCACTGGAAAAATTCGGAATGTTTGAATTGATTCAGGACGGGCCAAAGATGAAATGGTACAGGGATTATACCGAAAATGCGTACGACCATTCTCAAGGGTCTATTGATATTTTGATTAAAAATGACGGTAAGTATGAAATGTTTAGTATTTTAACCAACTATAAAAAGAAACTTAAGGAGATTACTTCTGATATGCCTGTTTTAGCGGAATTCATTGAAAGTTGCAATTTCTTTAACAATACAAATTCCTGTCTTCAGGAAGTATTTAAGAAATATAACGAATAAAATAATTGATAATTTTTTTTAACTCGGCAGATTCAGTAAATTTGTGAGAGTTAATATTCTATAATAAATTTAAAAAAACATAAGAATGTCAGTATTAGTAAACAAAGATTCTAAAGTAATCGTACAGGGCTTTACAGGAAACGAAGGAACCTTCCACGCAGGTCAGATGATTGAATACGGAACCAACGTAGTAGGGGGTGTAACTCCGGGAAAAGGAGGAACTGAGCATTTGGGTAAACCGGTTTTCAATACCGTTGCTGAATCGGTAGAAAAAGCGGGAGCGAATGTTTCCATTATTTTCGTTCCGCCTGCATTTGCTGCAGACGCCATTATGGAAGCTGCGGAAGCCGGAATTAAAGTAATTGTATGTATTACCGAAGGAATTCCTGTGGAAGACATGGTGAAAGTGAAAGCTTATATTGCTGACAGAGACTGCAGACTTATCGGACCAAACTGCCCTGGAATCATCACTTCCGACGAAGCTAAGATCGGGATTATGCCAGGTTTTGTTTTCAAAAAAGGTAGAGTAGGAATCGTTTCAAAATCAGGAACCCTTACTTACGAAGCTGCAGACCAAGTTGTGAAAGCCGGTTACGGAGTTTCTACCGCTATCGGAATTGGTGGTGACCCCATCATCGGTACTACAACCAAAGAAGCTTTGGAACTGTTCATCAACGATCCTGAAACTGATGCTGTAGTAATGATCGGAGAAATCGGAGGTTCATTAGAAGCTGAAGCAGCAAGATGGTATAAAGAAAGCGGTTCTAAAAAACCAGTTGTTGGTTTCATCGCAGGACAAACTGCACCTAAGGGCAGAACAATGGGACACGCAGGAGCAATCGTAGGTGGTGCCGAAGATACTGCACAGGCGAAAATGGCGATTATGAGAGAAAACGGAATCAATGTGGTGGATTCACCTGCTGAAATCGGTTCTACAGTAGCTCAGGTTCTAGGATAATTTTCCTCATCAAAATATAAAAAGGTTCTGTAAGTTTTTACAGAATCTTTTTTTGATCAATATTTTTTATCTTTGTCGATAAACACTATTATGAAAAATAAACTATTTGTTGTTTCTGCACTCTGTGCAGCGGCGCTCTTTTCAGCACAGATTGATCTGCGCAATACCAGATTTGGGATTACCGGCGGTGGAACTTATTCCCGCGTGAGCAATGCCCACAATCCTTCCGGGCCTATTTATTCAGGTTTCGGCGGGGTTTTGGCCTTAATTCCGGTAGACAATAACGACCAGTTTTATATCCAGCCGGGAATAGAATATCTGGGTGCCGGGGAAACCGGAAAAGATAAAGATATGAAAGGGGCAGTGGGTTACGACGCCGTATATGCCAACAATTATATCAGCGTACCGCTTTATTTTAAAGGCTATTTTTCTGAGGCAGAATCTGAGTTCTTTGGCCTTGCTGGCCCGAAATTCAATTTTCTCATCAATCAGAATATTAAAAACGCTCCTGATAGGTACACAGAAGAAGGAGTGGGTGATATCAACGGTAAGGCCGCGGGTTTCAATTTTGGAGTAGGCTTAGGCATTGGTTTTTCTTACAAAAGAATGTTTGAGGTTACCGGCCGCTACGATATCGGTTTAAGCAACACGTATAAAGGACTGATGAAGGAGCAGACGAATGATCCCAACGTGAGCAAGAAAAAATCTGAACAGATACTCAGCGTAGGTTTGAGTTATATTTTCCAGTAAAAATTTTTAAACTTATAAAATAAATCCCGTCAAAATTATTTTGACGGGATTTACTTTATCTTAAACTTAACTCCTGATCCATTTCCAGATTTCTTTAGCGCTGGCTTTATTTCCGTACATTAAAATTCCTACCCGGTAGACTTTTGCCGCGATATAAATCATCAGTAACGTTGAAATCACCAGCAGGAAGATCGAAAGTGCGATCTGCCAGCCCGGAACTCCAAATGGAATTCTTGCAATCATGGCCACCGGCGAGGTGAACGGAATAATCGAGAGCCAAAAACCAAGCGGTCCTTCAGGATTATTCATAATCGTAAAACTTCCGTACATACCGATCATCAGCGGAATGATGGCGAAAAGGGTAAACTGCTGCGTTTCGGTTTCATTATCCACGGCAGAACCGATGGCTGCGTACATTGAGCTGTAAAAAATATACCCTAACAGAAAGAATATGATGAAAACGAAGATGATCAGCGGATAATTCATGTCCAGCAGAATATGCGAAACTTCTGAGGCGGTCTGCTGAATATCAAATTTTTCTATCATTTCTGCCGACTGTTCGCCGCCGGGAATCTGCTTCTGCATCGCCGAAAAACCGGTATTCAGGAATATGGCGCCCAAAACCGACATGGTAATCCAGATACTGAACTGCGTTAATGCAACAAGTGTTACACCCAGAATTTTCCCCATCATCAGTTCAAATGGTTTTACCGAAGAGATGATGATTTCTACCACACGGTTGTTTTTTTCCTCCAGAACACTGCGCATCACGCGCACGCCATAAATAATGATAAACATGAAAACAGCGTACATCAAAACCATACTTAGGCCGGATTTAATCCCGAAATCAAGATCTGAATCTGCTTTGTTATTATCTACAACATTCTGGGTATTGAGGTCGAAATTTTTATCCAGATTGATGATCTGATCTTCAGAAATGCCGAGTTTTTTAATTTTTTCCTGCTTTATGATTCTCGACAGATCAGCCACTACACTCATTTTAGTCTCGAAACCAATCTTTTTGTTGATCAGTAATTTAGAGTTTTTCTCAAGCTCATCAAAGTTGTTATCTTTAAGCTCGGGAATGATCAGAAGTCCTTCGATTCCGTCCATATCCTTTAAAGTCGAGGTAAGTGCTTTCTCGTTTTCCCGAGGTACGAAAACATATTTTATCGACTGGTCGCTTTTCAGGTTGCCTACAAACAGTCCGCTTTTATCAATGACGTTAAACGTGCTCGAACTTTCGTTTGCCTTGAAGAGAAATGTGATAAACGCCGCAAAAGCGATCATCAGCACCGGCGCGAGAAGTGTGAGGATGACAAAAGATTTTTTCTTTACCTGGGTGAGATATTCTCTTTTGGTAATTAAAAATATATTTTTCATGAATTGATTTTCAGGTTAATTTTTAAACATTAAAAGAGAAATTTACCGCTTACCAGCCGAAACTGCATTGATGAATACTTCGTTCATGCTCGGGATTTTCTCATCAAAAGACCGTATTTTGCCGACTTTCATCAGTTCATTCAACACAATATTTTGGTCATTATCGTTTTTCAAATCGAAGGAAACCAACTGGTTTTCTGTTGCATATTCCTGAATCTGATAACGGTTTCTGAACTGTTCAAATGCGTCATTATTGATGTCTGCCAAAGTCACCCCGAAAATACTTTTCTTGAACTGCTCGCGCACATCGAACACTTTTCCATCCAGTACTTTCTTGGCATGATCTATTAATGCTACATAATCGCACATTTCTTCCACACTTTCCATGCGGTGCGTAGAGAGGATGATGGTGGTACCGTTGTTTTTTAAATTGAGGATCTGGTCTTTTATGAGATTGGCGTTTACCGGATCGAAACCCGAAAACGGTTCATCAAGAATCAACAGTTTCGGGCGGTGAAGAACCGTCACCACAAACTGAATTTTCTGGGCCATCCCTTTGGAGAGTTCACTGAGTTTTTTCTTCCACCACTGGTCGATTTCCAGTTGTTCGAACCAGTATTTTGCCTGACTCAGTGCATCATTTTTACTCATGCCCTTCAGTTCCCCGAAATACAGAATCTGATCGCCCACCGACATGTTTTTATACAGGCCGCGCTCTTCAGGCATATAACCGATCTGGCGGATATGGTTGGGATTCAGCTTTTCATTATTGATAAAAACTTCGCCTGAATCTGCCTGCGTAATCTGATTGATAATTCTGATAAATGTAGTTTTTCCGGCGCCGTTCGGTCCAAGAAGGCCGTAAATACTCGCTTCGGGAACGTTGATGGAGAAGTCTTCGAGCGCAAGTTTTTTGCCTGCGTTGTAAGTTTTGGTTACATGTTCTGCTTTAAGCATCCAAATAATTTTAAGTATTAGTCTTCAAAAGACGTTGAAAGTTACGTAAATTATCATGAATTTTCAGGAGCCGGGAACCTGCTGTCCGCTGTATCTTTTTTGTGCTGCCGCTTCCTGTGCCGAATCCGCACAAAAAAGGATGCCGCTACCATCAGGGCTAGGGAATTGGTTTTAATTAACAGACGGTTGTCAGGAAATCCAAATCAATTTTTCTTCTATGATTTTCCACTCGCCATTTACTTTTTTGAGATAGAGCAAAAGACCTAACCCACATTTTGAGCCACCGAAGTGTTGATTTCATTTATACAAATGAGTTTTGTTTGTAGAAATCTGCTGCTTCTGCAATGACTTCATCCATTTCCTCCAGCGTAAACACCTCCAGGAATTTTCTGCGGAAATCTTTAAAATGAGGAATTCCACGGAAGTAGTTGCTGTAATGCTGGCGCATTTCAATTAATCCAAGTCGCTCGCCTTTCCACTCCATGCTCCATTCTGCATGTTGGCGAACCGCCTGAAGCCGTTCGGTGATCGTAGGTTCCGGTAATATTTCACCGGTTTTAAAGAAATGTTTAATCTCATTGAAAATCCATGGATATCCAATCGCCCCGCGACCGATCATAATGCCGTCGCAGTCGTATTTTTGTCTGTATTCCAAAGCTTTTTCCGGAGAATCTACATCGCCGTTACCGAAAATAGGGATTTCAATATTCGGATTGTTTTTCACTTTCGAAATATAATCCCAATCAGCTTCGCCTTTATACATCTGCGAACGTGTTCTGGCGTGTATGGTTAATGCTTTGATGCCGACATCCTGCAGGCGTTCTGCAACTTCCATGATGTTAATCGTATCGGTGTCCCAGCCCAAACGGGTCTTCACGGTAACAGGTAGATGGGTGGAATTTACCACCGCTTTTGTAAGCCGGATCATCAGGTCGATATCTTTTAAAACACCGGCACCGGCACCTTTACAAACCACTTTTTTTACAGGGCACCCGAAATTGATGTCTACCAGATCCGGATTTACAGCTTCTACAATCTTTGCGGAAAGCGCCATCGCTTCTTCGTCGCCACCAAAAATCTGGATTCCTACGGGTCTTTCGTAATCGAAAATATCCAGTTTCTTTTTGCTTTTCATCGCATCGCGAATAAGGCCTTCAGAAGAAATAAATTCCGAATACATCATGTCTGCACCGTGCATTTTGCACAGCCTGCGAAAGGGCGGATCCGAAACATCTTCCATCGGGGCGAGCAGAAGAGGAAATTCCGGAAGTTCAATATTCCCGATTTTTATCATGGAGCAAAGATAATTTTTTTGAATGGAAGAAGGAAACATGATTGCTTAGAACAAAAAAAAACAGATCTTCCTGATCTGTCTGCATGCTGAAATTTTTAATCAAAATCGTGATGGGTGTCGTCCTTGGAGTTTTTATGAACAAACCACATCCCAATGGTGAGCCCTACCACGCCAGCCACAGCGGTCATCAGTGCGCGTTCGAGTCTGTCGGGCATGTCGTTTCCGATATAATTCATCAGAAAGAGAATCAGAAAGGTGATGGCTGCCACCACCATGAATTTTTTACTTTTTATATCCATTATTTTAGTTGATAAGAAATCATTATTCCGCCGCGATAGGGTATCCACTCGCCGCTTTGGTTGTAAATTCGGTCGGGGTCTGTATCATAGCGGACTCCCAATTTTTTATGAAATCCTTTATAATAGCTTTGTGCTGTTCCGCCACCGAGATAGAGATCCATATTCCAGTTTTCATTCAGTTTAAACTGGTATCCTACAACTGCGCCGAGAAAAAAAGAAAAGCCATCCTGATAGAGATCAGACAGATTGTAAATCGGTGATTCCGGTGAATACTGTGAGGGAAGATCCTTCCAGTAATTCCATTTCTGCATTTTATACCGCGCAAACGAAAAGTTGCCTCCCACATACCAGTGTTTAAAAGCTTCTTTAAAATAATACCGTCCATCCAGGCCGGCCATATAAACCTGAGCATATTTACCTGCGAAAGATTTCCAGGGTGAAATAAATATGTCGCCCTGAACGGTCATCTTATTATTTAACTGGTATTCGAGTCCTGCGTTTAATACACCCACCGGCAGGAAAAGTGTATTTGCTTTAACGAAAAGTTTTTTCTGAAGGGTATCCTTGTGCTGTGCATTTCCCAGAGAAGCAAAGGAAAGAGCAAAAATCAGTAGAATTTTTTTCAAAACTGCCTATTTTAAGTTTTCTAATAATTTATTGGCAAAGGTGGCATCTTTTCCCTGGCTTTCAGCCAATTTCTTTGAAATCTCGGCGTAGGATTTCGCATTGTCTTTCTTACCTGTTTTGGAATAAAGTTTTGCCAAAATGTAGGTGTTCTCAGGGTTTTCAGATCGCATTACCGATTTTTCTGCCCACTCTTCAGCTTTTTTAAGGGAAGTTGGATTGGACACATGCTCGCTGAAGATCCAGGCCGCTTTCAGCAGTTCTTCAGGATCAAAATTATTGGCGTTACTGTAGTATTTCAAAGCAGCTTTTTCATATTCTGTGAAGTTTCCCAGGTTGGGATAAAGAATCACTTTCATGCGGTTCAATGCGGTTTCTGCTTCGTCTTTTCCAACCAGGGGGATTGCGTTTTTGTAGAAATAATCGTCATTGACGATTCCCGTTTTCTGGTCCAGCGAATTTTCCAATACTTTAGAAATTTTAATATTTGTATCGAACTGGTTATAGATCTCTTCAGACATCAGTGCTGCAATTTCATTCTTTTTTGCTGTGAAAATCTGATAATTTGGATCAGTTGTCGATTTGGTGAAATAGAGAAGAAGCCCAACTTCGTCCTTAGTAAAAGATTGATTTTTCTTTACATTGAAATATCTTTCGGAAACTTTTTTTGCCAGTTCATAATCGCTGTCTGCATAAAGCCTCATCATATTGAGTAAAAATTCCGGATCGGATTCGCCTTTTTCGAAAAGTTCTTTATTGGATGCGGTACGGAATTTCGGATTATTGGCCTCCTTGGCCATCGCAAGAAAGGCTTCTTCACCCATGTAACCGTAACTGTTCATCACCACTTCGCCATCACCATTCAGAAAAAGGAATGAAGGGTAGGAACGGACTCCGTATTTTGCTGCAATTTCGCGTCCTTCACCTTTTTCCATATCGAACCGGGCATTGATAAAGTTGGCGTTATAATATTCCTTAACCGAAGCTAAAGGGAAAATATTTTTTTCCATTAATTTGCAGGGGCCACACCACACTGCAAAAGCATCCATAAATATAAGCTTTTTTTCTTTTTTTGCTTTTGCCAGAATTTCTTTGAATGTGCCTTTTTCGAAATTTATGCTTTCCTGAGAAAATACGGACAGAGAAATAAATACTATAAGTAGAGAAAATAATTTTTTCATGAAATTAAAAATGTGATGCGAATATAAATATAATATATAACGGGAAAAAACTTTTACTGATATTCTGAAATGTAAAAACCCCTCCGGTGAAGAAGGGGTTTTTATCAATTATTCCGGTTTATAGCCGTCTTTCAGGGTTACAGTTCGGTTAAAAACCAGCTTTTCCGGTGTGGAATCTCTGTCTTTTGTAAAATATCCGATTCTCTGGAACTGATAAGGATGGCCGATTTCAGCATTCTGCAGACTAGGTTCTGCAAATCCGTGAACGGTTTTTAAGCTTTCAGGATTGATGAAGTCCATGAAGTCTGCTTCTTTTTCTGCATCCGGCTGCGGGGTAGTGAAAAGTCTGTCGTAAATTCTCACTTCCACCGGCAAAGCGTGTTTTGCTGAAACCCAATGCAGCGTGCCTTTCACCTTCCTTAGACTTTCTTCGGTTCCGCTTCCGGATTTACTTTTGGGGTCATAAGTTGCGTAAATGGTGGTGATTTCTCCGTTTTCATCTTTTTCAACACGTTCAGCTTTGATGATGTACGCAGATTTCAGGCGCACTTCGCCGCCAAGTTTCAGACGGAAAAATTTATTTCCCGCTTCTTCCTTGAAATCTTCTCTTTCAATATAGAGTTCTCTGGAAAAAGGTATTTCTCTGGTACCTGCGTTTTCGTCTTCAGGATTATTTTCTGTTTCCAGCCATTCTTCAGCATCTTGCGGATAATTCTCAATCACCAGTTTTACCGGATCTACTACGGCCATTACGCGTGTTGAAATTTTATTTAAATCTTCTCTCACGAAAAATTCCAGCAGCTGAATGTCGATTAAATTCTCTCTTTTGGCAACACCCACTCTTTCAATAAAGTTTTTGATGGCTTTGGGCGTAAAACCTAATCTGCGCATCCCCGAAATGGTCGGCATTCTTGGATCGTCCCAGCCGGTAACCACTTTTTCTGCAACCAAGCGCTGTAATTTTCTTTTGGAGGTAATCATGTAAGAAACATTCATCCTTGCGAATTCGCGCTGTTTGTTTCTTACCAGGTTTTCATCATAGACCTGATCCAGATACCAATCATAAAGCGGACGGTGGTTTTCGAACTCCAGTGAACATAAAGAGTGCGATATCTGTTCTATATAATCGGATTCGCCGTGAGCCCAGTCGTACATAGGGTAAATCTTCCATTTTTCGCCGGTTCTGTGGTGCGGTCTTTTCAGGATTCTGTACATCACTGGATCACGCATATTCATGTTGGGCGATTTCATGTCGATTTTTGCACGCAGTGACATAGATCCTTCTTCGAACTCGCCGTTTTTCATTTTTTCGAAAAGTTCAAGACTTTCCTCTATAGGTCGGTTTCTGAAAGGAGAATCGATTCCGTCTTCAAATGGATTTTTTCTTTGGGCTGTAATTTCTTCTGACGACTGCTCATCAACATAGGCTTTCCCGTCTTTAATCATTTGAACAGCCCATTCATAAAGCGTTTCAAAATAATCTGAAGCATAAAGTTCTTTGTCATATTTAAAACCGAGCCAGTCGATATCTGCTTTAATGGAATCAACGAACTCCTGCTCTTCTTTTTCCGGATTGGTATCATCAAAACGAAGATTTACAGGTGCACCGTATTTTTCGCCCAAACCGAAATTAATGCAGATGGCTTTTGTGTGGCCGATATGCAGGTAGCCGTTGGGTTCCGGCGGGAAACGGAAGCGAAGTTTGTCCTTCGGGAACCCGTTCGCTAAATCGTCTTCTATAATTTGCTCAATAAAATTGAGTGATTTTTTTTCTTCTTCCATTTTCTATTCTTTGTAGAACGCAAATTTACGGATAATTGCTAAAAAAAGGAACTACTTTTATTAACCCCGTCTTTTGGCCTTCGAATACAGGTCTTAATTCTATATGCTATGCTGAATTTTGTACCCTATGCGGAATTTCCTGCTTCTCTCATCGTTTGTAGTAAAAACAATAAATTGGAAAATGTTTTTCCGAAAGTTGCTTTAGATGAATCAATTACAACAAAGGTTAAAAAAAATATCGGTGAAATCTAAAAAAAAAATTTTTTCGAAGGTGTTTTTTGGTACAATAATGGCTGTACGAAAAACATCATTCATTAACACTTAATTTTTTACTTCTATGAAAACGATTAAAAAGAAATTTGCACTTATGGTGCATAATCTGAAAAAAAACATTTTTATAGAAAACGTAATTTAATCTGTGGGGGATTAAATTTCAAAAGTCTGAAAGCAATTTCAGACTTTTTTTATGGAAAGGCGATCGCCGGAAAGCTCCAGTCTAGTTTCAAAATTGTTGGTGAACAGTCCTCCTGTTCCCAATCCCTGTGGGATTTTCGGGTTTTTGGTAAAGGTATATTGTGCGATGGCATTCAGGCCGATATTGCTTTCCAGTGCAGAAGTAATCCACCAGCCGATTCCAAGGCTTTCAGCAAGCGAAATCCAGTCGTTGCTTCCTGAAAAACCTCCGATTAAAGAAGGTTTCAGGATGATGTATTGTGGACGTATTTCTTCCAGAAGTTTCTTTTTTTCTGAATAATCTACAATGCCAATTAATTCTTCGTCGAGGGCTATGGGAGTTTTTGTGCCTGTACAAAGCTGGTACATTTCTTCGCGGTTTGCTGCTTTAATTGGCTGCTCAATCGAATTAATCTGCAGTTCGTAAAGTTCCTCCAGGACAGTCTTTGCTTCATTAAAGCTGAATCCGCCGTTCGCGTCAACTCTCAGTTCAAGTTGATTCGCCGGGAATTTTTTTCTCAGTTCCTGAAGGATTCTTTTCTCGGAATTCCAGTCGGTACCGATTTTCAGTTTCAGGCAATCAAACCCGGAGGCTAATTTTTCCTGAATCTGCTCTTCCATAAACGCCGAATCGCCCATCCAGATTAATCCGTTGATTTTTATGGATGATTTACCTGCTGTGAAATCGCTGGGAAAATAGAGGTCGTTCCCATGTTCGAGGTTTAAAACCGCCTGTTCAAATCCGAACCAGATTGACGGAAAATGTTTCAGTTCCTCTTTAAGAAAATCATGATCAGTATTGATGTTTTCACAGAGCCACTGCAGTTTTTCTTCATATTCGGGAACATCATCATAACTCAACCCACGGAAAAGCCCGCATTCGCCAGTTCCGGTTTTCCCGTTTTGAGTAATATTCAACAAAAAAGTTTCCTTTGTATTCAGAACGCCACGCGAAGTGCCGCTCGGACGTTTGAAGTGAAGCGTGTAGGGGATATAAGTTGCCGTCAAAGTTCTATTTTTAGAATAAATTTATTCTGCAGCCATTTTCATGAATTCTTCCGCTTTTTCCACCATTTTCAGACTTCCGCAGAAGAACGGAACCCGCTGGTGAAGTTCGGTAGGTTGAATTTCAAGAATTCTCTGGAATCCGTCGGTGCATTTTCCGCCTGCCTGTTCTGCCAGAAATGCCATAGGATTACATTCGTAAAGCAATCTCAGTTTTCCGTTCGGTGACTGTGAAGTGGAAGGGTAGATGTAGATTCCGCCTTTAATCATATTCCGGTGAAAATCTGAAACCAAACTTCCGATATAACGCGAGGTGTAAGGTCGGTCGCCTTCTTCGAGCTGGCAGTATTTGATATAATTTTTTACGCCTTGTGGGAATTTAATATAGTTTCCTTCGTTGATGGAGTAAATTTTTCCTGTTTCGGGGAATTTCATGCAAGGGTGGGAAAGGTAATATGTACCTAAACTAGGGTCGAGTGTAAAACCGTTGACACCATTTCCGGTTGTGTATACAATCATGGTTGAGGAACCGTAAACTACATAACCTGCAGCGGCCTGGTTTACGCCTTTCTGTAAGAAATCTTCTAATGTAACCGGTGTTCCAGGCTCTGTAACTCTTCTGTAAATCGAAAAAATAGTTCCTACAGAGACATTTACATCAATGTTTGAAGATCCGTCCAAAGGATCGATAAGCACTACATATTTACTTAAATGGGCGTTGGCACTGGCTTTTATTTCAATAAAATCGTCGCTTTCTTCCGAGGCGATTCCGCACACTACTTCCCGTTGGGAAAGTGCTTCAATGAAAATCTCGTTGGCCAGTACATCCAGTTTCTGCTGCTCTTCACCCTGAATGTTTTCGTTTCCTGCTTTTCCGATGATGTTGGCAATTCCTGCTTTGTTCACCTCGCGGTTTACCACTTTTGAAGCCAGACGAATTGCACTCAGAAGACGCGAAAACTCACCGGTTGAATACTGAAAATCTTCCTGTTTATCAATGATGAATTCACCCAGGGTTTGAAAGTTTTTTTCCGACATTTTATACTTTTTGGATTTTTACAAATTTCGGAAAAATCTTTGACTTCTGCCTGCTTTTTCGGGTGATAAATGACAGAATTTATGCACCCACAATTTAATTCTCCCATGTATTGACAAATGCATTTCTGCGTTTTTTTATGTCGCTGTAAATTAATAATTTTACCCGCTGTTATTTTGTGAAAAAAATCAGTGGTTTTTGTAATATAATTTATTAATATCTAAATAATTAAATGAAAATTTTCAAATTCGGTGGTGCATCGGTAAAAGATGCGGAAAGTGTGAAGAATGTTGCAGTTGTTCTGGAATCTCAGGGCTTCGAAAAATGCCTGCTGGTAGTTTCGGCGATGGGAAAGACGACCAATGCACTTGAAAAGGTGGTGGAATATTATTTTGCCAAGGAAGATTACCACGCAGAAATTGAAAAGGTAAAACAGAATCATTTAGATATTTCTAATGGTCTTTTTCAGGAAAATCACCCGGTTTTTGCTGAAATTTCTTTGTTTTTTGATGATATAGAGTCTTTTCTGCGAAGAAACAAGTCGCCTAACTATAATTTTGTTTATGATCAGGTAGTGAGCTGCGGTGAAATGATTTCATCCAAAATTTTAAGTGAATACCTGAATGATATTCAGTTTAAAAATACGTGGCTCGACGCGAGAGATTATATTAAGACCGACAGCAATTACCGTGAGGGTACCATAGACTGGGAAGAAACACAAAAAAATATTTCAGCTCTTAATCCGCAGAGATCTTACGTTACGCAAGGCTTCATCGGTTCCGAAAGCAACAATTTTACGGTGACCCTGGGCAGAGAAGGTTCCGATTATTCCGCGGCGGTTTTTGCGTACTGTCTGGATGCTGAAGCCATGACGATCTGGAAAGACGTTCCCGGCGTAATGACCGGCGACCCACGAAAATTCAAAAATGTTTCGCTCCTGTCTAATATTTCTTATGAAGAAGCGATTGAAATGGCCTATTACGGAGCTTCGGTTATTCACCCAAAAACCCTGCAGCCACTGCAGCAGAAAAATATTCCTTTTTATGTAAAATCTTTTCTGGATCCTTCAAAACCCGGAACCAAAGTTGGAAATACAGATAAAAACCGCTTCGAGGAATCTTATATTCTCAAAGATAATCAACATTTAATGCGTATTGCGACGCGCGATTTTTCCTTCATTGCGGAAGAGCATTTAAGCCAGATTTTTGCCTTGATGGCGAAATACAAAATCAAAATTTCGCTCATGCAGAATTCTGCGATTTCCCTCGCGCTTTGCCTGGAAGATAAATATGGTAATATTGATGAGCTGAATAGAGAACTTCAACCCAGCTTCGACACGGAGATGGTGAAAAATGTTTCGCTTTTTACCGTAAGAAATGCTAATTTAGAGGATATTAATAAATTTTACGAGAATAAAAATATTCTGCTGGAACAGATTTCCAAAAAAACAGTACAAGTTGTAACAAACTGATAACCAATGAGTCTTATTTCAAGGAGTGATTTAATTAAAGTGTCGGGTTTAAGCCGGATCGGATTTTTGAAAAATCCCGTCGCTTCTGCCATCATGAGCCTTACAAAGATTGATGAGGTCAATAAACTGTACGATGTTCTGAAGGACAAAAAGGGAAAGGATTTTTTCGATTCTTTTGTGCGTGAAAGACATCTGAAATACATTGTCTTCGAAGAAGATTTAGCTAAGATCCCGAAAACCGGTCCATTTATTTTAGTATCCAATCACCCGCTTGGCGCGATTGACGGAATTCTGATGACCAAAATCCTTACGGAAATCCGTCCGGATTTTAAGATCATGGGAAATTTCCTGCTGGAAAAGATTGAACCCATGGAACCTTTTGTAATTCCTGTAAACCCTTTCGGTACGAGAAAAGAAGTAAGAAACAGTTCCACCGGAATGCGCGAAACCTTAAAACATCTCGAAAATGGGGGCTGTGTAGGGATTTTCCCGGCGGGCGAAGTTTCAAATAAAAACAATGAGTTCGGCGAAATTCTCGATAAACCCTGGGAAAAACCAGCGCTGAAACTTATAAAGATGGCGAAGGTTCCGGTTGTTCCTATGTATTTTCATGCGAAAAACAGTCGTCTTTTTTACCAGCTCGCTAAAGTGCATCCCGATCTTCAGACATTGCTTCTGCCGGCCGAAATGATGCATAAAAGAGAAAAGCCCATCCGCATCAGAATCGGAAAACCTGTTTCTGTAAAGGTTTTGGAAGATCATGACTCCATTGAAGAAATGGGCGAGTTTCTGCAAAAGAAGATTTATATGCTGAAGTCGTATTACGAGAAAAGAAAATCCATCGCAGAACAACTCAAACTCCCCAATCTGAAGCTTAATTTTCCGCTCACCAAAGAAGAAAATGTAGTGCAGAATATCATCGACGAGACGCCGCAGGAACATATAGAGCAGGAAATTAACGGGCTTTACAAGAAAGATAAAATGTTGTTCCGAAATGGAAATTACGAAGTGTTTTTCTGTACCTACTCCGAGATTCCATCGATTATGCGCGAAATCGGCAGACAGCGGGAACTTACGTTCAGAAAAATTGGTGAAGGCAGCAATCTTCCTTTCGATTTGGATCATTACGATGAGCATTACCATCACCTTTTTCTTTGGGATAACGCTGCGAAGAAACTGGTGGGGGCTTACCGCATGGCCCTGGGCAGCGAAGTGATGAAAAAGCACGGTATTGAAGGCTTTTACACCAGTTCGTTATTTGAGTTCGATCCTGAATTAAGGCCGTTCTTCCGAAAAGTGATTGAAATGGGAAGGGCTTATATCTCGGCAGAGTACCAACAGAAGCCTTTGCCTCTTTTCCTTTTGTGGAGAGGGATTGTGCATGTATGTCTGAGAAATCCGGAGCATAAATTCCTGATGGGAGGCGTGAGTATTTCTGATAAGTTTTCAGAATTCTCAAAATCCCTGATGATTGAATTTATGCGTTCGCATTATTACGATTCTGCCGTAGCGCAGTATATTCATCCGAAAAAAGAGTTCAAAGTAAAGCTGAAAGACCGCGATAAGCACCTGTTTTTCGATGAAGTAGAATCTGATCTCAACAAACTCGATAAAATTATTGATGATCTGGAACCCGAAATGCGTTTGCCTGTTCTCATTAAAAAATACATCAAGCAGAATGCAAAAGTGATCTCGTTCAACGTGGATCCAAGTTTTAATGATGCCATTGACGGGTTGATGTACATCCGGATCAGCGAGCTTCCGGAGAGTACAATCAAACCGGTACTTGAAGAAATGAGTGAACAGATCCAGAGAGAAGAAAATAATTCGTCTGAGAATCAGTAAATTTGGGCTTTGATGCAATATTTTTCATAAAATCACTTGCATCGTAAGGGAAAAGGTTATACTTTTGCACCACTCAATAACGGAACGGTTTCTTAGCTCAGTTGGTAGAGCAATGGATTGAAAATCCATGTGTCCCTGGTTCGATTCCTGGAGAAACCACAAAAAATAATCACTTACAGAGATGTAAGTGATTTTTTTATGCGAAATGTTTGGGTTTTTATGGTGCTGAATTAGCGCATTATTTCACTGCTACGCCATCCAGCAGGATATTCTCTGTATTTTTTAATTTGAAAGGTTTGCCCTGAACATTAAGTTTTGTGTTCCTGAAGGTAATATCTTTTACATTCTCTGCCTCAAAACCGTTTTTGGCTGTAATGTTTACATTTTCAAAATAAAGTTCGTGAATCGGAACATCTTCCACACCCACCAGTTTCATGGCGGTTTCCGCACCGTCGCAGCTGATGTTTTTGAAATAAAATTTGGAGTATTCGGGGATTTTTCCTTCGCCGGGTGCATATTTTACGGGAGTTTTCCCCACCTGTCGGTTTTCGTAGAATGAACTCATATTGATGGCCTCGTCAATAATATTATCCATCCTGATGTTTTGGATGTAAATATTGGAAACCGAACCGCCAATTCCATCATTGCTTTTCACGCGGATGCCGATATCTGTCCCGCTGAAATGACAGTCGGTTACAAAAATATTATTCATTCCGCCATCCGTATTAGAGCCTATCGTAAACCCGCCGTGGGCATGGTGTACGGTCGATTTCGCAATGATGATATTTTCAAGTCTTGGACCTGGCTCGCCTTTGCTGCTGCTGCTTTTCATGCAGATCCCGTCATCGCCCACTTCTACGTGGCAATTGTACACGAGAACATTTTTGGATGCGCTGATGTCTATGCCGTCAGTATTCTGACCGTATTTCGGGTTCAGGACCGTTAAGTCGGTAAGCAGCACGCCATCGGACTGCGAGACGTAAACTGTAAGCTTCGGTGAGTTTTGAATCGTGATTCCCTGAATCTGCAGATTTTTAATTTTAATTAGGTTCATCATGTAAGGACGGAGGAAGTCGCGCGTCGGCAGGAAGTCGGCCGCTGTAAGATTGCTTTTCTTTTTAAGGTCCTGAAGTATTTTCTCTCCGTTCAAGGCGTCTTCTGTGGGCCACCACACCTTTTTATCTTCGCTCAGAACGCCGGTTTTAGTCAGTTCTGACCAAAATTCGGGTGTCACTTTGGCTTTTTTTACGGGGCGCCAACTGTCGCCGCCACCGTCAATTGTGCCTTTACCCGTAATCACTACATTTTCCACATCACGGGCATAGATCGGCGACATCACAAAATACTCTTTCCCCGATGAATTCTTAGGGAGGAGCGGATACTGCGTACGGTCCCGCGTAAATTGCATCAGTGCGCCTTCACTTAGATGCAGCGTGATATTGCTTTTAAGCTCTATTGCACCAA
>Ga0308157_10000353_pt1 | contig 162951 bp, 157 predicted proteins | sample PhyBR1_FD_201035 | JGI IMG/M metagenome (GOLD analysis project Ga0308157, IMG submission 201035) | Phyllosphere microbial communities from UC Gill Tract Community Farm, Albany, California, United States - DLSLB.R1 | ecosystem: Host-associated > Plants > Phyllosphere > Unclassified | place... | reverse complement strand
CAGCAGATCTTTTATTTTTACCAGTCGGGACTGCTTTCCCTACCGAATGCACAATTACTTTGTTCCGACCTGAAAAACATACTGCAGTCTGCCGAAGAGCGATGCTGTAATGGCAATTCACGTTTTCACCTCTATTACAACGAGCTCCTTATCCTGAACAATAATGTATTGCTGTCTTCTTCCGAAAAGCAATCGCTCTTTGTCCCGTATACCATGCTGGGATATTTTATCACCAATGACGCCGACACCTGCGGCAACGCACTCGATTTCTTTAAGCACCAGGTTAAAAACTCCAAGTCGCTCAACGAATCGGGAACACGCGACCGAAAACTGTTTTTTAACAAGATGCTCCACAAAATAGACTTCTACCTACAGCGCATAGAAAGTGAAGTAAACCTTGATTTTTAATTTTTTTCATAACTGCACGCAACCTTTTTCTATTTTCACTACTATTAAGATATAATCGGGAAAAACCTTTAGAAAAAAATACAGGATTAAGGCAAACATCCGCACAACAGAAAGACTATAGAAAACGGACAACAAAACACTTGAACCAGCAACAACTCATAAAGGGATGCATAAAGCATAAAGCCGGCGCAAAGATAGCGGATAGCCTTAATAAACTATATGGGAAGGAAAAGCCTGCAAACAAAAAGAAAAAACAATGATGTTCCTGTAAATATTTCTTATAGTCCTTGATGTTGCTTAAATATCCGGTTTTCCCTCCCCTCGGAAAACCGGTATTTGTTTGCTTATTCTTCATTATTAAACATCCTGAATAATTAGCAAATAATTAAAAAACCTATTAATTATTTAAAAATTAATTAACCGCATTATGCTCGATGACCTATATGATACGATGGTTAACTCTCCTGCATATCTTGATTGGAAAAGTAAACTTCAATGGTGATGTTTCGACTATAAATTCGGAAGCAAAACTTTTTGAATGGATAGATGAAAACATTACCCAAACCGAATTCACAAGTTTCTCAGCAGCACAGGCTGAATATGCCTTTGTAAAAGAAGCACATTATACTGTGGTCTCTGAAAATATTGCCTTCTACGAAGGTGTACAAAAAATCCTAAACCGATACAAGCTCTTATCAACTTGACCCAGCCTGTAATCGCTGCACCCACAGACGATTGTGGGTGTAAAGATATTTTTGTGGCTGCTTCAACCGCAGCAGCGGAAAAATATGCCACAGATATAAGTAATGCTGCGATTGCAACTAACTTTGCAGATTTTGAGTCCATAGAAAAATATATGAACAATGCCGCCGCTATAAGGGCACAATACACTCTGCAAACTGAGAAAAACATGGAAGATTATAGCTTATGCCTTTATAACTGTAACAAATAAATTACAATGACTAAAAGTCTCTTTGCGATACTATTATTATTTATTCCATGCTTTACTTCAAACGCCCAGGAAATCTCCCCTGCTGATGAGTGTACTCCAGGTACTGAAACCTATAACAAACGTTTCGACAAGATCATCGAAATGTATTCTGCAATGCTGGATTCACAAAAGTCTGCTGAATACCGCTTATTGAGGAAAGAATTTGAGGAGAAGTCGGATTATATCAATGCTATAGGTGATGAAAAACCTAAAAATATCGATAACTGGATTTTGGATAATATTTCTAAAACCAAATTCCCTGACAGAGCTACAGCAGAGGCACTTAAAAAAAGAAGAGATTCAACTCATACTGAAGTGATTGTTGAAAATGCCGAAATGTATAAACTGCTTCAGGAAGCGGTGAGATTGTGCGGAAAAGATTTTCTCCAGGCAGTTTACCTTGAATTGATACTCAAGTACAGGGACGATTTCCATTTATAATTTTAAAGAAGTTAAGGGGCTGTCTCACTTTTGAGACAGCCCCTTTTCAAATAGTAAATCAAGACAGTTAATGAAAAAGCTTCTATTACAATCAGTACTATTGCTCATCTTCTTTAACTCCTATTCCCAGGAATCGCAGACAGACGATTGGTGTACGCCAGGTACAAAAACGTACAAAGAAAAGTTTGACAAAATCGTAGGGATGTATTCTGCAATGCTGGATTCAGACAAATCGGCTAAATATCGTTCCCTGAAAAAGGAATTAGATGAAAAGTCCGATTATATCAATGCTATAGGTGATGAAACCCCGAAAGATATTAATCAATCGATATTAGATAATATATCAAAAACTAAGTTCTCCGATAAGGCTGCCGCAGAAGATTTAATGGCAAGAGTAAAAGCAGCTAAAATGCAGGTAATTGTAGAAAATGCGGAGATGTACAAAATGCTTCAGGATGCTGTCATAGTATGCGGTAATGATTTTCTCGAAGCAGTCTACCTTGAATTGATACTCAAGTACAGGGACGATTTCCATTTATAATTTTAAAGAAGTTAAGGGGCTGTCTCACTTTTGAGACAGCCCCTTTTCAAATAGTAAATCAAGACAGTTAATGAAAAGGCTTCTATTACAATCAGTACTATTACTCATCTTCTTTAACTCCTATTCCCAGGAATCGCAGACAGACGATTGGTGTACGCCAGGTACAAAAACGTACAATGAAAAGTTTGACAAAATCGTAGGGATGTATTCTGCAATGTTGGAATCTGAAAAATCTCAGGAATACACAAGGCTGCTGAATGAAGTGATCGAAAAATCAGATTTTGTAAATTCGGGTGGCAATATTGACCCTAAAGACCTTGACCAATGGATAATGGACAATATTTCTAAAACTAAGTTTACGGACAAGGCGGCTGCTGAGGCGCTCATGCTAAAGAGAAATACCACATATAAAGAAGTTATTATGGCGAATGTAGAGATGTATAAAGTGCTTCAGGAATCAGTCCGTCGATGCGGCAAAGATTTCCTGCAGGCAGTGTATTTCGAAATGTTGATGAAATATGGTGATGGGTTTCATCCGTAATACAGCGTAGTGTAAATTACCTAAAGGAGCTGTTTCAAAAGTGCTGATTAAAGCATTTTGTCATTCTGACGAAGGAAGAATCTCTTAATAGTCAACATTTGAGATTCTTTACTGCATCTCATTTCGTTCAGAATGACACTTTGAGACAGCCTCTTGCATCCGAAGTAGTATTTCGGAACTATTGCACTGTGATTATTTTGGTTTCAGACAAAAGCTTTCCGTCGGCACTGAAACCTTCTATTAGTATTTTCAGTGTTTTTTGTCCTGTCTTAGGAATACGGAAGTCATAACTGCCCTTATCGTCACTCATGATCTGTGGCTCCCAGCCAATGACCCCGAAATTTTCAAATCCTTTGTCATTAGTGTTGTTGTAAGTAATATTCTCAAAAGGCAGTACTCTTTCAAATGCATTTTTAACGATGATCTCCGGCGTACTGTTCTTGTTGTTTATCTTCGCTCCCTTTTTAAGATATACCCTTATGATTCCTATATAATTACGTACTGATGGCACGATGGCGTGAGGGCTCATATATATCTCATCTACTTCGCTAAGCTGTATCAGGTCGAGTATGGCGTAATCCATTTGTTGCATATTATCTATAAAAAGTATCGGGCCTGCAGTTGCCCCATTCATGGTAGTTGTAGTACGGGTAGTGATGCGAACCTGACCATCGCGATTGGACACATTAAAACCGCCATATGTTTTGATGTAGTTGAGAAGGTTTTGATACATGTAGGCCTGCGAATCGGATATTTTGTGCGCCCTCAGGTTGCCGTTGCCAAAGCTGTTGGCATACTTCAGCCGTGTTCCTTCCACTTTCACTTCTTCCAGCTGGATCATTTCTTTAAATATATTAGGTGTCGATGAACTGTCTTCTGTTATAGGAATATAGTATTTTGGCTGCGGCTGGTAGGGCTTGTTGAATTTCCGGATACCGTTAAGCACCTGCGGGGCGAGCGTAAGTTCTTTAGGCTTTTGTCCTTTTCGCAACAATGTGAAATTCACGTACGCCGAATCAGCAATCACAAGGTTCTTTATCTCAAACTCCCTGTTCTCATTAACCTCGGTACGCTCATCAATTGCCGATGTAAGGGAATAAAGGCGTACCTGCGAAAATTTGGTATCGCCTGCATTTTTTGGTATTGTCCCTTTTACCGTAAGGCCCATTTCGAAAGGGTAGGTGTTTTTTGGCGGATTCAAAAGAATGTTACGCCATTCATATTTGCTTTTCTGGCTTAACAGGAAAAGGTCGAGTTCATACATTTTTACTTTCGAGAGCGACCCAAAATAATACTGCCCTGCGATTTTCCTGTCCGTTTTAACGTATGGAAGGATCAGGAAGGAACCATAAATGTCGTTCGTTTCGTCGAGGCTCATGGTGTTTTCGGGAAGTATGCTCAGGCTCACGTTCATGTTCGGGTATCCTGCTTTTCCTGTAAACTTAAGGCTGTCTTTCGACGCGCCAGCCATACTTATCCCGGCTTTGAGCGTTTCTGCAGGATATTTGTATACAAGCCTTTCCGCAAGCTGATTCAGGTCACTGTCCAATACGCGCAGCGTGTTCATCCCATCAAAAAGGTCTTCATTTTTAATTGCCATTTTTTGAGAAGGATTAGCCTCAGTAAGCGGTACTTCATACAGTATTGCCTTTTCATCCTGATGCAGGAGGATGTAAACCGGTTTTCCCGAAAGCGAAGTGATCATTCCTTTGTTGGGCCTTAGGGTGATTAGCGTTTTGCCGGGTGTTGCATAACTGTTAACCTCCAATGCAAGGCCTTTTAGCTGGGGTTGCGGGAATGGCATTTCGTGTTTTTTATCATCAATAGTTACAACGGCTTTGTATCCTGTTGCGCCTGCCGGAAGGTCGTAGCGTCCGAATCCTTTTTTATTGAGTTGTACTTTTTGGATTACTTTTCCCGCACTGTCAGTAATATCCACCGTGGTAGTATTTACGGTTCCGCCATTGCAGTCAGCAATGCTTATTCCAATCGTATTGGCTACACCATCGGCTAAAATGCCTCCTTCCGGTGTGAGTTGTATGTTGAGCCTGGAGGGGTCGGCTTTCGCCAGGGCATTGCCTGCTCCCAGTGCCTGGTTGATAACGGTTATTTCATAAACGGAAGATTCGTTTTCTGAAAAATTATTCATCCAGTTGGTATAGAACTGCAAATAATATTTACCGGATTTAAAAGAACTGCCAAGTTTGAAGTTGCCCGAAAAACTTCCGATATTTCCATAAAGCAACTTGGTTTCCAGTACCTTTCCGGTATCGTCCAGCAATGATACAAATATGTTTGTTGTAGAAAAAAAAGGGATATTCTTTTTGCGGTGAAATACATAGCCTTTGAACCATACCTGCTCATCAGTCATGTAAATACTTTTGTTGAACTGTACATGGATGTTCTCACGTTCCAGAAAAAAATAATCGCTAAGGGCTTTTGTGATGCGGTCTTTTGGTGTTTGCTGCGCAAAAGCTGCGGAACTGAAGCAAAGAAGGAAAGCCAGGCAAAAGGCGTGTACTGTTTGTCTCATAAATATTGGTTATGCTAATTTTCTTTCCATAGTATGTTGCTAAATGTATAATTATTTATGAAAATTTGTTTGCGTAAAAACCATATTTAACATTAATAAAAAAGGAGCGTTTAGAAACGCTCCTTTTAAGTGTGATTGAATGGATTGATTACATCATTCCCGGCATTCCGCCGCCCATTGGCATTCCGCCGCCGGCATTCTCGTCTTTTATGTCGATAAGCGCACACTCGGTAGTAAGGATCATACCCGCAACCGAAGCAGCGTTTTCAAGCGCCACACGTGTTACTTTCTTCGGGTCGATGATACCTGCCGCAAGCATGTCTACATACTCGTCTGTTTTGGCATTGTAACCAAAATCTCCGCTGCCTTCGGCAACTTTTGCCACCACTACAGAACCTTCAAGGCCCGCGTTTTCTACGATAGTCCTTAAGGGAGATTCTACCGCGCGCGATACGATCTGGATACCTGTTGCCTCATCCGCATTTTCAGCGTTGATGCCAGCCAATACGCTCTTAGCCCTTAACAGTGCCACACCGCCACCTGCTACGATACCTTCTTCAACTGCAGCCCTTGTAGCGTGCAATGCATCGTCTACACGGTCTTTCTTCTCTTTCATTTCCACTTCAGACGCGGCGCCAACATACAGTACGGCAACACCACCTGCAAGTTTGGCAAGGCGCTCCTGGAGTTTCTCCCTGTCGTAGTCAGACGTTGTGGCTTCGATCTGTGCTTTTATCTGGTTCACACGGTTTTTAATCATTTCCGCCTCACCTGCACCGTTTACGATAGTGGTATTGTCTTTGTCGATCACTACTTTCTCACACGTTCCAAGCATATCAAGCGTAGCATTCTCAAGAGTGTAGCCACGCTCTTCAGCAATTACGGTACCACCCGTAAGGATCGCGATATCTTCAAGAAGCGCTTTTCTTCTGTCGCCAAAGCCAGGGGCTTTAACAGCAGCGATCTTCAGCGCGCCGCGCAGTTTGTTCACCACGAGTGTAGCAAGGGCTTCACCATCTACATCTTCAGCGATGATCAATAGTGGCTTGCCTGACTGTGCTACCGGCTCCAATACCGGAAGCAGGTCTTTCATGGAAGATACTTTTTTGTCGTAAAGAAGGATGTATGGCCTGTCAAGTTCGGCCTCCATCTTGTCAGAGTTGGTTACAAAGTAAGCCGAAAGGTAACCCCTGTCGAACTGCATGCCTTCTACTACGTCTACGTAAGTATCAGTACCTTTTGCTTCTTCAACAGTAATAACGCCTTCTTTGCCTACTTTTCCAAAAGCTGTAGCGATAAGCTCACCAATGCTTTCGTCGTTGTTGGCAGAGATAGAAGCTACCTGCTTTATTTTTTCTGAAGTGCTTCCCACTTCTTTTGATTGTTTTGAAAGGTCATTCACAATAGCGGTTACCGCTTTGTCGATACCGCGCTTCAGGTCCATAGGGTTGGCGCCTGCCGCTACGTTCTTAAGTCCTTCCTTCACGATAGCCTGTGCCAGTACCGTTGCTGTTGTAGTACCGTCGCCGGCAAGGTCGTTGGTTTTAGAGGCAACTTCTTTTACCATCTGCGCGCCCATGTTCTCAAGCGTGTCAGCAAGCTCGATTTCTTTAGCTACCGATACACCATCTTTGGTTACTGTCGGGCCCCCGAAAGATTTACTGATGATAACATTACGGCCTTTAGGGCCAAGGGTTACTTTTACCGCGTTTGCCAATGCGTCCACACCACGCTTTAAACCGTCGCGTGCTTCAATATCGAATTTTATTTCTTTTGCCATTTTTGTGTACTTTATATGTTATTCAAATAGTAACTCTTAGATCACTGCGAAGATCTCTTCTTCTTTCATGATTAGATAGTCCTTGCCTTCAAATTTCAGTTCGGTTCCCGCATACTTTCCGTATAGTACAGTGTCGCCTACTTTTACGGTCATGTCATGGTCTTTTGTGCCATTGCCTACGGCTACCACGATGCCTTTTTGCGGTTTCTCCTTGGCAGTGTCCGGGATAAAGATCCCTGAAGCAGTTTGTGTTTCAGCTGCAACCGGTTCTACCAAAACACGGTCTGAAAGAGGTTTGATGTTTAAAGCCATATCTTTTGAGTTTTTTATTATTATAAATTAGATGATTCTCCTTTTTTCAGAAATTGTGCCAGTAACGCTTTGTCTGACAAATTTTCATATACAAAAAATGCCAGCGTTGTGTAGCTGGCATTTCGTATTGCTTATATATAGTATATTAGTTTGCTGGCTGGCCTTGTGCAGGAGCTGGTGTCGCTGCAGGCTGGTTTGCAGGAGCCGCGTTTCCGTTGGCTGCGGGAGCCTGCGTTTGCTGTGGTACTGCGCTCTCATCGATTATCTGTTCGCTGCCGCCCCTTGAGAAACTCATGGCAGAAAGCAGGATAAGGATGATAAGGACTGTTCCGAGCATCCATGTACTTTTGTCAAGGAAGTCTGTTGTTTTCTGTACGCCGCCCATCATCTGTGTGCCACCGCCTATAGATGAAGAAAGGCCACCGCCTTTAGGGTTTTGTACCATTATCACTACCACTAGAAGGAAGCTTACAATCGTTATAAGTACCAGGAAAATCGAAAAGTTAACCATTGCTATTTTTAATTATTGTTTTGTTGTAAAGTCTTTATGTCCGAAATACGGTCTGCAAAGAAAACACTTTTTTCCGGATATTTCAAAATTAAAATTTCATAGGCCTGAATCGCCTTATTGTATTTTTTTTGTTCGAGGTAAACACGCGCCAGGGTTTCGGTCATCAGGCTCGCGCTGTCCTGCGAATTCCTCTCGATATTTACAGCAGGCGGCACTGTAGCCTTTACCGGAGCTATCTTAGGATTGCTCTCTATAAACTTGTCGATAAGCTCCATTTTTTTGTTTAGTTCAGAGGCGGTTTTCGGTTCGACAGGCGTTTCTTCGCGCTGGATAGGGGAGAGCTTCGAAAGTTGAAGCCATTCTGAAAAAGAGTGCTTTTCCTGAATATCAAACTCTAATGGCTTTCCTATATTCAGGTGTTCTTCCGCTTCGGTTGCCGGTTCAGCCTGCACCGGTTCATCCGTTATTGTAATTTCTTCACGGATTTCTTCCGCAGCCGGTTCAGGGAGATTTTCTGCTTCCAGCTTCACTTCCACTTGAGGCTCCGGAAGGGCGGGTGATGCTTCTATAATAGAGCGTTTTATCGATTCTTCGAGCTTATCGGCAGCGGGTTCAACTAATTCGCTGTCGGCCACGCTGATCAGGCTGACTGCTTTTTCCCTGTCCTCAAAATATTTTTTCTGTACGCTCTGGAACTGTTCCGAAGTAATAAAGTCAAAAAGTACCGAACGGTCGGTAGTGTAGGCCGCGGTTTTTTTGAGCTCGGTATTGTAGCGGAAACTGTCCTGGTTGTAGAGCCCCTTCAGATAAATGGCACGCGCGCTTTGCAGGTACGGAAATTCCGAAAGCACACGCTCGAGCCCACCCGTCTGCTTCTCATTGAGGGAATAGGGCTTATTGAGTAAAGATATGTAGTCTTTTGTATTCAAATCAGGTTGTCGGTTTACAGTTTACAGTTTACAGTTGTCAGTCAGGCTGCAGAAAGCTGTCAACTGTTAGCTGCTAACTTAAAGCTCTTTACCACTTCGCTAATGATTCATTAAATATGTCCTGCGTTATCCTTTCAAAGATATCGTCCAGTGCCGTCCTGAGCGTTGCTCCTGTTGGGAGCGCATCTCCGGTATAATCGTAAAAGAAGCTGAATCGCTTCTCGAAATTGTCATCTTCTTTCTTTTTGTTGGTAAAGCGTACCATGACCGACACGGTAAGCCTGTTTTGCGAGGCTCTTTGGTTGGCCGTTGCGGTCATCGGCGTTACGCGGTATTCCACGATCTCGCCCTCATATACAAGGTCACCACCGGAATTGGTAAGGCTTAGTTCTGTGTTATCCTTTATTCGATCCTGGAGTTTATTCGTAAAAATTCTTTCAATACCAGGTTCTACAATATCGGCATTATTTTGAAAAGAGTTTACCTGAAAGGTTTTTACATCTTTTCCAATATTACTTCCGGATAAGGTGTATTTCGACTTGCAACTGAATATCGAAAGAGATAAAATAAAGGATAGGATGATTTTAAAGATACGCATTTACCACTTCGCTAATGATTCATTAAATATGTCCTGCGTTATCCTTTCAAAGATATCGTCCAATGCCGTCCTGAGCGTTGCTCCTGTTGGGAGCGCATCTCCGGTATAATCGTAAAAGAAGCTGAAACGCTTCTCGAAATTGTCATCTTCTTTCTTTTTGTTGGTAAAGCGTACCATTACCGATACGGTAAGCCTGTTTTGCGAGGCTCTTTGGTTGGCCGTCGCGGTCATCGGCGTTACGCGGTATTCCACGATCTCGCCCTCATACACCAGGTCACCACCGGAATTGGTAAGGCTCAGGTTGGTCTGGTTCTGGATCAGGTTCTGCAGTTTTAGGGTAAAGTCGCGCTCAATACCCGGCTCCACCAACTCGGCATTATTCTGGAAATAATTTACCTGAAAGGTATTGGCATCAATCTTTCCTGTTCCGGTAAAGTTGTAAATGCTGCATCCGAAGAGTGTAAACAGCACCGCAAACATGCTTATTATTTTTATGTTTCTCATAATTATTGCCCTATGGCTATAAATCGAATTGTTTTATTTTCCGGTACAGCGTCCTTTCCGAAATACCCAGCTCGTCGGCGGCGGCTTTGCGCTTGCCTTTGTTACGCTCCAGCGCTTTCTTTATCAGCTCAATCTCCTTTTCATCAAGGCGGAGTGTTTCCTCCTCCTCCACGGTTTCGGCAAAGAGGTAGTTGCTGTCATCATCTTCGTCATCATGGTGTTCCACAGGTTCCGGCCTTTGCGGTTTCGGCTGCGGATACAGGTCGGTACGCGGCAGCTCCTCAAACTGGCTGTCGTCATCAGAAGAACCGTATATGCGCTGTATAAGTCCTTTATTCGACTCCTGTACTTTATTTGTATTGCCATTCTGCATCAGCTCCATTGTAAGCTTCTTCAGGTCGTTCAGGTCGCTCTTCATGTCGAACAGCACCTTATACAGTATCTCCCTTTCGGTACTAAAATCGCTTTCCGCCTTCTGGCTCTTTACAATGGCGGGCAAATTGGTGCCTGCTTCCGGAAGGTAAGCCCGTAACGTAGCCGCTGAAATGGAACGGTTTGTTTCTAAAACGGAGATCTGCTCGGCTGCATTGCGCAACTGGCGGATATTTCCGCTCCAGCGATAGTTTTGCAATATCGGAACGGCATTGTCTTCCAGCTTGATGGGCGGCATTTTGTATTTGTGTGCAAAGTCAGATGAGAATTTGCGGAAAAGCAGGTGAATGTCGTCCTTTCTGTCGCGTAAGGGCGGCAGCATGATCTCCACGGTACTCAGGCGGTAATACAGGTCCTCACGGAACTTGCCTTTTTCAATGGCATCGAACATATTTACGTTGGTTGCCGCGACAATGCGTACGTTGGTCTTCTGTACCTGAGACGAACCTACTTTAATAAACTCGCCGTTTTCCAGTACACGAAGGAGCCTTACCTGTGTAGTTAGCGGCAGTTCACCTACTTCATCAAGGAAGATGGTACCGCCGTCGGCCACTTCAAAGTATCCCTCACGGGTAGCGGTAGCGCCGGTAAATGCACCTTTTTCATGGCCGAAAAGCTCGCTGTCGATAGTGCCTTCGGGTATAGCGCCGCAGTTTACGGCTATGTACTTGCCATGTTTACGGTGTGACAGAGCGTGTATGATCTTAGGGATGCTTTCCTTACCTACACCGCTTTCACCGGTTACCAGTACCGAAATATCGGTAGGTGCCACCTGAATGGCTTTTTCCACGGCACGGTTTAGCCTGGGATCGTTACCGATTATCTCGAATCTTTGCTTTATCGCCTGTACGCTTTCCATAGCCCTAACCCCAAAGGGAGAATGTTATTGTTAATTATCATAATGTCGCTTTCAACACCTCTGTCCCCCTTTAGTGGTTAGAGAGCTTACGCTTACTGCATTACTGAATACCCTAATGCTTCACCTATAAGTGTTGAAGTGGTGCAGTCATTTGTCAGTACATTCACAAAGTCGCCCGGCTTGTAATCACCTTTCGGGAAAACCACCGTTGTGTTCTGCGACGTGCGTCCGCTCCAGTGCGCGTCAGACCGTTTCGATTCTTTTTCGATAAGCACTTCCACCACCTGGCCTACAAAACGTTGTGTCCGCTTCAGCGCCATAGCCTGCTGCAGGTTAATGATCTCGACAAGCCTGCGGTTTTTTACTTCATCCGGCACATCGTCTTCCATTTTACGTGCGGCCAGTGTGCCCGGACGCTCGGAGTAGGCGAACATAAACCCGAAATCATACTGGCAATACTCCATAAGGCTCAGGGTATTCTGGTGGTCTTCTTCCGTTTCGGTTGGGAATCCGGCTATCATATCCTGCGACAATGACATTTCCGGTATAATGCGGTATATGTTATCCACCAGTGCCATGTATTCCTCACGGGTATGCTGGCGGTTCATTTCTTTTAATATCCTTGTGCTGCCGCTTTGTACCGGCAGGTGGATGTACTTGCATATATTATGGTGTTTCGCCATCACCCCGATCACTTCAAGGTGCATATCCTGTGGATTGGATGTAGAAAAACGGAAACGCATCTTAGGGAACGCTGTCGCAACCCTATCCAGTAATTGGGCAAAATCGACTGCCGTGGCCTTCTGCATTTCCGAAGCTTTGTCGTAGTCTTTTTTCAGGCCGCCGCCATACCACAGATAGCTGTCTACGTTCTGGCCCAATAAGGTAATTTCTTTAAAGCCCCTGTTCCATAAATCCTGTATCTCTTCCATAATACTTTGCGGCTCACGGCTGCGTTCGCGGCCACGGGTAAAGGGAACTACACAGAAAGTACACATATTGTCGCACCCACGGGTGATAGACACAAAAGCTGTTACGCCATTGCTGTTGAGTCGAACCGGAGCAATATCACCATAGGTTTCTTCTTTAGAAAGGATCACATTGATTGCATCGCGGCCGTCTTCCACTTCCTTCAAGAGGTTCGGCAGGTCTTTATAGGCATCAGGGCCTACAACCATATCCACGATCTTTTCTTCTTCCAGGAACTGGCTCTTGAGGCGTTCGGCCATACAGCCCAGTACGCCCACCTTCATTCCGGGGTTTATTTTTTTTACGGCGTTGTATTTCTCAAGCCTCTTGCGTACAGTCTGTTCCGCCTTGTCGCGTATCGAACAGGTGTTTACCAATACAAGGTCGGCCTCCTCAAGGTTTTGGGTGGTGTTAAATCCTTCATTCGCAAGGATGGAGGCTACGATCTCGCTGTCCGAAAAATTCATCTGGCAGCCATAGCTCTCTATGAAAAGTTTTTTAGTATTTCCTTCTTTCTGCTCCAGAACAAGGCTTTGTCCCTGCTTGTTCTCTTCAATTATCTTTTCCATATCACTCCTGTGGTGCTTTTTAGAACGGCAAAGATAGTACTTTATTCAATATTATGACAAGATGACAGGGCGGATTTCAGTTTAAGAATTTTCTATTCATGGGTGAAACTGAGATGAAAATTAAAGCGAGCCGGATTTTACGATTTACATAATTTGCGTCGAAATCTTCAATGCTGCTGTTATTGTGAATATCATAAAAAGTGACATTTAGAAAGCTTAAAAAACTAATATTTAAAAAAAACCAATACTTTTGCGACCAAAGAAACATGGAATGGCAAAGAATTTAGTGATCGTTGAGTCGCCCGCAAAGGCAAAAACCATAGAAAAATTTTTAGGAAAAGACTTTCAGGTAGAGTCCAGTTACGGGCACATTGCCGACCTTCCGAGTAAGGAAATAGGGGTAGATGTAGCCAATGGGTTTAAGCCGCGCTACGAGGTTTCTTCCGATAAAAAAGCATTGGTGAAGAAACTCAAAGATCTTTCTAAATCGGCAGAGACCGTTTGGCTGGCTTCCGATGAGGACCGCGAGGGTGAGGCGATTGCCTGGCACCTGGCGGAAGAACTGAAACTCGACAAGGCAAAGACCAAGCGCATCGTTTTTCATGAAATTACAAAGACTGCTATCCAGAAGGCGATCGAAAATCCCAGAGGTATCAATTACGATCTTGTAAATGCCCAGCAGGCACGCCGCGTGCTCGACAGGCTCGTAGGGTATGAGCTTTCGCCTGTGCTTTGGAAGAAAGTAAAAAGCGGACTTTCCGCCGGAAGGGTGCAATCCGTATCGGTACGCCTTATCGTAGAACGTGAGCGTGAAATACAGAATTTCAATTCAGAAGGTACCTATAGTGTTACTGCAGAATTTGTAAATGAAGCAGGAAAAGCATTCAAGGCGAAGCTTCCGAAGAACTTTTCGACCAAAGAAGAAGCACAGGACTTTTTAAATAAAAATATAGGTACTATATATAAGGTGTCGGACCTTGAAACGAAGCCGGCCAAAAAATCACCGGCAGCGCCATTTACAACATCGACACTTCAGCAGGAGGCTTCCAGGAAACTGTACTTTCCGGTAGGTGTTACGATGATGCTGGCGCAGCGCCTGTATGAGGTCGGACTTATCACTTATATGAGGACTGATAGCGTAAACCTTTCTCAGGAAGCCATGACGGCAGCCCAGGATGAGATCACGAGGTCGTATGGCAAGGAGTTTAGCAGGCCGCGCACTTATGCCACTAAAAGCAAAGGTGCTCAGGAGGCTCACGAAGCCATCCGCCCAACCGATATGACACGCCACACCGTAAATATAGACCGTGACCAGGCCAGGCTGTACGACCTGATCTGGAAGCGTACCGTAGCTTCGCAAATGAGTGATGCCGAACTGGAGCGTACCAATGTAAAGATCGAGGCCAACAACCATAAAGAAATATTCTCTGCTTCCGGCGAAGTACTTTTGTTTGAGGGTTTCCTGAAAGTATATCTTGAAGGTAATGACGATGAAGACGCGGAACAGGAAGGAATGCTGCCTGCACTAAAGGTAAATGAAAAACTAACGAACAACTATATTACAGCCACCGAGCGTTTTTCCCGTCCGCCGGCCCGTTATACGGAAGCAGCACTGGTGAAGAAGCTCGAGGAACTGGGTATCGGTCGTCCGTCCACCTATGCGCCGACCATCTCTACCATTATCAACAGAAATTATGTTGAGAAAGGAAGCTTTGAAGGGCAGGAGCGTAAGTATACACAAATGGTGCTGAAAGGCTCCCAGGTTTCCAGTCAGGAACTCACGGAGAACTTCGGTTCTGATAAAGGCAAACTGGTACCTACGGATATCGGGATCATAGTGAACGATTTTCTCGTGAACCATTTTGAAACGATACTTGACTATAATTTTACTGCTAAAGTAGAGCAGGATTTCGATGAGATCGCTTCGGGTAACGAAGACTGGACCAAGATGATGAACGATTTCTACGGGCATTTCCATCCGACAGTACAGGATGTGGAAAAAAATGCCGAGAGGGAATCGGGTGAAAGGATTCTGGGGACTGACCCTAAAACAGGTAAGCCGGTAAGCGTGCGCCTCGGAAGGTTTGGCGCTATGGCACAAATTGGCGATGCTGAAGATGAGAACAAGCAGTTTGCCAGCCTGATGCCGGATCAAAACATAACAACTATTACACTCGACCAGGCATTAGGGCTGTTTATGCTGCCAAAAAGCCTTGGTACTTATAAAGGCGAAGAAGTGGAAGTGAACAACGGACGTTTCGGGCCTTATGTGCGCTTTGGTAAGACATTTATCTCTCTTCCAAAAGGCGAAGATCCGCTGGATGTAACTTTTGAAAGGGCGCAGGAACTTATTGCTGAAAAGGAGCAGGCCGATGCGCCGATAGGAACGTATGAAGGCCAGCCGGTACAAAAAGGCGTGGGCCGTTTCGGGCCGTTCATTAAATGGAACGGAATGTTTATCAATGTGAACAAGAAATACGATTTCGACCGCCTTTCGCAGGATGATATTGTAAACCTGATCGGGGATAAGCTTCAAAAAGACCAGGATAAAGTGGTTCATAACTGGGAAGCAGACGGCATCCGTGTAGAAAAAGCGCGTTGGGGCCGCTCAGTTATCCTGAAAGGTAAAACTAAGATCGAACTGAATAAGGATGTAGATGCCGCAAAGCTTACGCTTGAGCAGGTGAAAGCAATGATAGAGGAGAAGGCTCCTGCCAAGAAAACGGCAGCGAAAAAAGCTCCTGCTAAAAAGACAACCGCAAAAAAGAAATAAGGAATTATGGCTTTTGAATTTTTAGAACCCCTGAATGCCGAACTGCTGGCTTATGTGGACGAGCTTCCGCAACAGTCCTTGGGAAAGAAGATAGTACTGCATACTGACGATGTTTTTCCCGAGATGGAAAACGTTGCGATAGCAATTATTGGCGTAACGGACAACAGGGGGCAGAATGATAAAAAAGACCATGTACACCTTAATTATATAAGGAGGGAATTATACAGCCTTTTCCCGGGCAACTGGGACAAAAATATAATAGATCTTGGTAATATACCGGTAGGTAATACGCAGCAGGATACATATTATGCCTTAAAGAGCATTGCAGGCGAGCTTATGAAGGGCAGGATCATTCCAATAGTGATCGGAGGGTCGCAGGACCTGGCTTACGGGCTGTACCGCGCCTACGATTATCTGGAGCAGATGGTGAACCTTGCTTCTATAGATAACCGGTTTGATTTTGGTACAGAGGATGAACCAATATCCGCAAGGTCTTACCTCACAAGAATTATTGTGGAAGAGCCAAATAATCTCTTTAATTACAGTAATTTGGGCTATCAGACCTATTTCAATTCGCAGGAAGAAATCGACCTGATCGAAAAGCTTTATTTTGACGCTCATCGTTTGGGTGAGGTTTGTGGCGAACTGTCTGTTGCGGAGCCTGTTTTCAGGGATGCTGACATGGTTATGGTGGATATGACCTCAGTAAAATCAAGCGATTCAGGAAATATTGTTAAATTTATGCCAAATGGTTTTGATGGAAAAGAAATTTGTACTTTAGCACGCTATGCAGGTATAAGTGACAAGGTGAGTTCCTTCGGGATATTTAACCACGAGGATACCCGTCAGGAAGCCGCTTTGGTTGCGCAGGTAATATGGTATTTTGTTGAGGGGGTTCATTACCGTTCCAATGAATATCCATTTGGCAGCAAAGAGCATTATATCAAGTATATTGTGCCTACGGAGGATGAAGAGCTCATCTTCTATAAAAGCGACAGGACCGACCGTTGGTGGATTGAGGTTCCTTTTGCAACAAGCGTTAATAATAAATTAAAGAGGAATACGTTATTACCATGTACACACAAGGACTACGTTAATGCGTGTAATAATGAGTATCCTGAAAGATTATGGAAAGCTCAAAGAAAAAACATAATTTAATATTATTGTTACAAAAAATGCATGTTTATAGCCAACAATTCAATTGTTTGCTTTTTGTTGAGGTTTTTTTATTAAAAAAATTGTTTTTTTAAAAATAAATAGATAGGTTTACGCCCTTAAAAATAGAATTACATTAATAACCCAATTTTATGAAGAAGTTCATAGTTTTAACAGCAACTTTATCATTATTAATCAGCTGTGGTTCCAGTGACCGGGGGGAACTCGTAGGTGTTAGAGGAAAGAAGTGGAGGCCTGAGAAACCTTATGGCATGACTTTGGTTCCGGGAGGTGCCTACATTATGGGTAAGTCTGATGATGACCTTGCTAATGTACAGGATGCTCCTACAAAGACTGTAACTGTGCGTTCCTTCTACATGGACGAGACAGAGATCACAAACAGCGAGTACCGCCAGTTTGTGGAATGGGTTAAGGATTCAACCTTCAGGACGAGGCTTGCTATTCAGGCTGAGGAGAAGGGCGCTACACCCGGAAGTGGCGGTATAGGTGAGTATGCTTTCAAAGGGTCTGCAGAAGGGGAAGAATTGACTCCTTACGAGACGTACATGAAAGAAAACTATTGGGATCTTGGTGATCCTAACAATCCGGATGATATCTATGCCGGTAAAAAACTGAACAAAAAGCCAAAGCTTATTGCAGATCCGTACAAATATCCGGATGTTGACTATGTTGAGGTGATGGATTCTATGTATCTTCCTGAGTCTGAATCGTATAATGGTCTTAGGACTGTTGATGTTTCAAAGCTGGTCTTCCGTTATACAAAAATGGATATAGAAGGTGCTGCAAAAGATAAATCTAAAAATACAAGGTCTAAGAGGAGTAAGTATATCAAGGCTACACCAATAGCGGTATATCCTGATACTACTGCATGGATTAAAGACTTTGCTTATTCTTATAACGAGCCAATGCATAATGATTATTTCTGGCACCAGGCTTACGGTGAATATCCTGTAGTGGGTGTTACATGGGAGCAGGCAAAGGCATTCTGTGCATGGAGGACGCTTTACAAAAATTCATTCCAAAAGAGCAAAGGCAGGCAGCAAATAAACTCTTTCCGTCTTCCTACTGAGGCAGAATGGGAATATGCTGCAAGGGGTGGTCTTGAGTCGGCTACGTTCCCTTGGGGTGGTCCATATGCTAAAAATGATACAGGGTGTTTCCTTGCGAACTTTAAGCCAAACAGGGGTGACTACGCTGCAGACGGCGCGCTGTATACTGTAGAGGCAAACTCTTTTGAGCCGAACGACTTTAATCTTTATAACATGGCTGGTAACGTTTCTGAGTGGACGGATTCTTCTTATGATGCGTCTTCTTACGAATATGTTTCTACAATGAACCCGAATGCTCCGGATCCTACAAACAAGCGTAAGGTTATCCGTGGCGGATCATGGAAGGATGTTGCTTACTTCCTTCAGGTAAGTACAAGGGACTGGGAATATGCTGACTCTGCAAGGAGCTACATAGGATTCAGGACAGTGCAGGATTACATGGGTGTAGAGAGTACAGCCAATCAATAATTAACCAACATTTTTTGAATATTTATTTTAACTTAACTAAAAACTAAAAATTATTTTTATTATGGCACTACCTAAAAAAGTTATGAATTTTGCCTACGGTATGGGAGCAGCGGTTGTAATTATCGGCGCACTGTTTAAGCTTATGCACTGGCCTGGAGCTAGTTTGATGCTTATCGTTGGGCTTTCTGTTGAAGCTCTTATCTTTGGTCTTTCTGCTTTTGACCCGGTTGAAAAAGAACTGGATTGGTCATTGGTGTATCCTGAACTTGCAGGTGGAGAAGCCAAGAAAAGGGATGTAAAGAAAGAAGATCCTAAAGAAGCTCAGGGATTACTTTCTCAAAAACTTGATAACCTTCTTAAGGAAGCTAAAATTGATGGTGCGCTTATGGAAAGCCTTGGGCACAGCATCAAGAATTTTGAGTCTGCTGCAAAAGGTATCGCTCCTACAGTTGATTCAATAGCTTCTCAGAAAAAATACAGTGAGGAAATGTCTCAGGCTGCTGCTCAGATGGAGTCGCTTAACAGTCTTTACAAAGTGCAGCTTGAAAGTGCTTCACGTAACGCAGAGGCTAACAAAGAGATCGCTGATAACGCTGCTAAGCTAAAACAAGAGATGGCTGCTATGACTCAGAACATTGCTTCACTAAACAATGTTTATGGTGGTATGCTTTCTGCTATGGGCAACAGAGCCTAATTAATTAGTGATAGATAATTTTAACTAAGAAAAACAGACTAATTAGAAATGGCAGGAGGAAAATTAACCCCTAGGCAGAAGATGATTAACCTCATGTACCTGGTTTTCATCGCGATGTTGGCATTGAATATGTCAAAAGAGGTACTATCGGCTTTTGGTTTGATGAACGAACAATTTGAGTCATCAAACGTAGAAGCTTCTAAAAATAATCAATCGCTTTATGATGCTCTTTCTGCAAAAGCTGCAGAAAACCAATCGTTCGCGCCGGCTAAAGCACTTTCTGATAAAGTGAAGACGATTTCAGAAAGCTTCAGCGTATATCTTGAAAAGCTCAAAGGCGACATCGTTAAAGATATCGAAAAGGACGAGAACGGAAAGCTTCCTTACGAGGCGATGGACAAAGGGGATAAAATTGACGAAGGCTGGTTTGAAGGTGATGGATATTCTCCTAAAGGCAAAGAAATCGTTGCTGCTATCGAGAAATACAAAAGCGACATGAAAGCTGCTATTGGTAATGATGTTAAATACAATGCTATTATCAGGGAGCTTGACAATAAATTTAGTACTGCTGACGTTAAAGATGGCGAAGGTGTTACTAAAAAATATCTAGAGTACCATTACAAAGGTTTCCCTTCAATCGCATCTTTAACGAAACTTTCTGCTATGCAGAACAACGTTAAAGTTATGGAGGCAAACGTTTACAACCTTGCTCTTGGTAAAGCGGCCCTCGAAGCTACTTCGATGAAGAAATACCAGGCTATGGTATTCCTTGATAAAAATGCTTACTTCCAGGGTGAAAAAGTAACCGGTAAAGTTGTTTTGGGAAGGTATGATGAGAATACCAAGCCAACGTCTTTTGAAGGACCTGGTAAAATTGATCCTGCTACAGGACAAGCTAAGATCGAAATGACTGCAGGTGGTGTAGGTGAGCAAAATATTAAAGGTAAATTTAACTTTCTTGAGGATGGTAAAAACGTTCCTTTGGAGTTCTCCGGTACCTATGTAGTAGTTCCTAAACCTAACCAGGCAACTATTTCAGCAGATAAGATGAATGTAGTTTATCGTGGTGTTGATAACCCTATCTCTGTATCGTTTGCCGGTATTGGTTCTGATAAAGTTAAAGCTAATGCGCCTGGAATGAGAGCTGCCGGTAAGGCCGGACAATACGTATTGAGCCCTGGTGCCGGAAATGAAGTTGTTGTGAGTGTGTCTGGTACGCTTCCTGATGGTTCTACTGTTACTGACAAAAAAGCATTCCGTATCAAAGGTCTTCCTGCTCCTACAGGTAAGATAAGGGGTGAAGTATCTGCTAAAGGTTCAAAATCTAATCTTGAAGTATGTACTATTTCAGCAGATATGGAAGATTTTGATTTCCCGGTAACAGTTAATGTTACACAGTTTAATATCAAAGTTCCTGGCCAGCCTACAATCGTTGTTCAGGGCAACAAGATGGATTCAAGGGCTAAATCAGCAATTGCTAGAGCAGGCCGTGGTGACGTTGTTGTGATTTCTGAGATCAAAGCGAAGTTCAATGGTATCGACCAGGGAGTTAAGCGTGTATCTACATGTACATTTGAGGTACAATAATTAATTAATTTTACAAAAAGTAAGACAATGAGCAGGAGGATTTTTTCATTAATGGTTTTCTTTAGCCTGGTATCAGCAACCGGTTTTGCGCAATCAAACCTTTTGAATGCCAAGACTCCGTCTGAGATCGGTAAGAAAACTGCTGCGCAGGATTCTTTGGACAATGACAACCCGCTTCCATACGGTTATGTAGGTGACAGGGATGTATTATTTTCCAAAAGAGTATGGGAAGTGATCGATCTTGATGAAAGGATCAATTTCCCTATGTACTTTCCGGTTGAGGAAAACCTGGGTCCTGACAGGAGGCCGCTTTATGATGTTCTGACGTCAGCTATACGTGATGGAAAGATTACTGAAGTGTATGATGACAGCTATTTCACTACAAAGAAAACGCTGAAGGATATTGATGCTTCTCTCTCCAGAATTGATACTACTGATGCAGGTGTTGATGAGATGAACTCTGATATCAATGCTTACAGGAAAGGGACTAAAAAAATATCTCCTGAATATATCAACAGGACAGATATTAAAGCGATCGATGTGTCTGGCTACGAAGTTGTAGGCTTATGGTACTTTGACAAGCGTCAGGGTGAACTTAAGTACAGAATGCTGGGAATTGCTCCTGTTGTTCCGGATGTGTATACAATGGACAAAGAGGAAAAAGAATATATCCGTATTTTCTGGGTGTATTTCCCTGCCGCTCGTGATGTACTGCACAAAGCGAAAGCATTTAATGAAGAAAATTCATCTATGCCAATTACGTTCGATCATCTTCTCAATTCACGTCGTTTCAGCGGTGTGATCAGGAAAGAGGAAAACGTTTATGGAGACAGGCTTGTTGAGGATTATCTTAAGGATAATGCACAAATGCAGTTGCTTGAATCGGAACGCATCAAAGATAAGATACGTAACTTCGAGCAGGATATGTGGAATTACTAAGAATCCATTCTTTAAAATACAAAAAACTCTTACCCTTGTGGTAAGAGTTTTTTATTTTTACCCCATGAAAGATTTTATTATTGTTGGCGGTGGCCTTGCCGGTATCAGCTTTGCCGAAACAGCATTTTTGGAAGGGAAATCCTTTACTATGATTACGGATACTTCGCAAAATTCATCACTCGTTGCCGGCGGACTTTACAACCCCGTTATCCTCAAACGCCTTAATATGCCGCAGGATGCAGTGGCCCACATGGATTTCATCAAGCCATTTTACAAAGCGATGGAAAAACGCCTTGGTGTTAAGTTCTGTATCGAAATGCCAATTTACCGCAAATTCGCTTCTGTAGAAGAACAGAACAACTGGTTTGCCGCAGCGGACAAGCCCGGGCTTGACCAATTCCTCTCCTTAAATATTATCCATAAAGACTATTCGTGTATCCCTTCGCCCTTTGGTTTTGGAGAGGTACTTCAAACGGGTTATCTGGATACTTCGGTGCTGGTTTCAGGCTACCATTCTTTTCTTCGCGATATAGATAGTTTGCTTGAAGAGCAATTTAACCATGATGCACTTTTAATTCATAATGATTATGTTGAATACCGCGGAATAAAAGCATCTCACATTGTATTTGCAGAAGGCTATGGTATTAAGCAAAATCCGTATTTTAAGGAGTTGCCGCTTAATGGCACAAAAGGCGAGCTTCTTGTAATAAAAGCACCCGCGCTTAACCTTGACGTGATTATAAAATCTGACGTTTTTGTACTTCCTGTCGGGGATGGTATATATAAAGTTGGCGCTACCTACGAATGGGAGGATAAAACAAGTTTACCTACAGAAGCAGCAAGGAAAGAACTTTCAGGAAAGCTGGAAGAACTGATTACCTGCGATTATGAAATCATAGGCCAGCTGGCAGGTATTCGCCCAACGACAAAAGACCGCAAACCGCTTGTCGGTACGCATACAGTATATAACAACATCCACTTGCTGAATGGCCTTGGCACACGGGGTGTTATGCTCGGCCCGCCAATGGCTAGAGAGCTCTACAATGCTATCGTTTCGGGAGAAGTTGTAAGGAAAGAAGTTAACCTTAACAGGTTCATGTAATAACCGATTGTAAATAGTACATTTGCAAAAAATTAAACGGCTGCTTGCCGTAACCTATTATAATGCTCAACATACATAATTTATCGGTTTCGTTTGGCGGAACCTATCTTTTTGAAGAAGTAACTTTCCGTCTTGGAGCCGGTGACAGGGTAGGTCTTGTCGGAAAGAATGGTGCGGGAAAATCAACAATGCTGAAAATACTTTCAGGAGATATTGCTCCCGACTCAGGTGTCATTGCTACGGAGAAGGAAGTGAAAATCGGTTTCCTGAGGCAGGATATCGACTTCGTAAAGGGGCGTACTGTCCTGGATGAAGCCTACCAGGCCTTTGAAGAAATAAAAGCCGCTGAAGCGAAAATCGAAAAGATAAACCACGGACTCACTACCCGTACCGATTACGAAAGTGAATCCTATTCCAAACTTATTGAGGATCTCGGGGATGTAACACACCATTACGAGATACTTGGAGGCTACAACTATGTTGGTGATACCGAAAAGATACTTTTGGGCCTCGGCTTTAAGCGTGAAGATTTTGACAAGCTGACCGATACCTTCTCGGGTGGGTGGCGTATGCGTATTGAACTTGCCAAGCTGCTCCTTCAAAGCAATGACGTACTTCTGCTGGATGAGCCTACCAACCACCTCGATATAGAGAGTATCATCTGGCTGGAATCCTTCCTGCGGACCTATCCCGGTGTGGTGATCATTGTATCGCACGATAAAATGTTCCTGGATAATGTAACGAACCGTACCATTGAGATATCGCTGGGTAAGATATACGATTTTAATAAGCCTTATACGCAATACCTCGACCTCCGCCATGAGATAAGGGAAAAGCAGCTGGCTACACAGAAAAACCAGGAGAAAAAGATTGAGCAGACTGAAAAACTCATCGAGAAATTCAGGGCTAAGGCTTCAAAGGCTTCTATGGCGCAGTCGCTTATCAAAAAGCTTGATAAAGTGGAGCGTATTGAAGTGGATGAAGATGATAATTCGGTTATGTCTATATCATTTCCTGTTTCAATCACCCCGGGCAGGGTAGTGGTGGAAGCGGAACACGTAACCAAGAACTACGGTGATAAGACCATCCTTAAAGATATCAGCCTTTTGGTTGAGCGTGGGAGCAAAATTGCTTTTGTGGGCCAGAACGGGCAGGGGAAATCGACCCTCATAAAAGCGATCACGAAAGATATAGATTACGATGGAAATATAAAACTGGGTCACAACGTACAGTTGGGTTATTTTGCACAAAACCAGGCAGAATACCTGAATGGCGAGATTACCTTATTGGAAACCATGGAAAACGCGGCGACGGATACCAATCGCTCCAAAGTACGCGATATGTTAGGCGCATTCCTTTTCAGGGGTGACGATGTAGAGAAGAAGGTGAAGGTGCTTTCGGGGGGTGAAAGGAACCGCCTGGCGCTTTGTAAATTGCTTTTGCAGCCCATCAATGTACTGGTAATGGATGAACCTACGAACCACCTTGATATCAAATCCAAGAATGTATTAAAGGCTGCGTTGCAAAAGTTTGAGGGCACGCTGTTGCTCGTGTCTCATGACAGGGATTTCCTGCAGGGGATGGCAAATACGGTTTACGAATTCAAAGATCAAAAGATAAGGGAATACCTGGGTGATATTAATTTCTATCTGGAGCAACGTAATATGCAGAATATGCGTGAGGTGGAGAAACGCGATGTTGTTAAGGAAGCTCCTAAAGCAGCCCCGAAACAGCAGGTGTCTTACGAAGATCAGAAAAAGAACAAAACACTGCAAAATCGCCTGAGCAAAATTGAGAGCCAGATACAGGAGATTGAAAAAGGGATACAGAAAGATGATCGTGCCCTGGCAGAGCATCCTGACAAGCTGATGAGTGATTCGTCGTTTTTTTCAGCCTATGAAAATAAAAAGAAAGAACTGAATGCCCTGATGGAAGAATGGGAAAAGGTTCAGGAGGAATTGGAAGGATAGCAAAATCCCCCGCATTGCGGGGGATTTTCGTTTACTTGTCGGTCTTAATCTCTACTTCTTTCTTTTTGTTGGTAATCGTTACATTGTTTTTCTTCTCACCATCCTTACTCTTTACACTTACACCATCTTCACCGATACTAATCGAAGTGCCATCTTTTTCTTCTTCAGTAGTGGTAGTGGTTGTCGTTGTTGTTGTGTTCGGGGTTGTTTGGGGTTGCGGTGCGGGTTCCGGGGCCGGGTTTTCAACCGGAGGAGGTGTTACCGGCGGAACCGGTTCTTCTTTTTTCTTGCAGGAAGCCATCATCAATAGGGCCAATCCTGCCATTACGATCGTTTTTTTCATAAGTACATAGGTTATTAAAGCATACTAAAATTAACAAATAGTAAATTTATTTTATTTAAAACTTTCTTAAAGTTAACTGATTAAACCTATGCGCCTGGAATGTTCAATCGCTTCACTGCTGTTTTTGAAATAACAGGCCTCTACGCCCATCGATTCAATATTCTTTATAGCGGCTACCGCTTTTGCTTTTTTATGGCTGCCCGTTTGCCGGATGTATACTGCCTTTACTGTAAGGGGAAATATCTTGCAGACATCTTCATACAAAAAAGGATCCTGCTGGGAGTCGTCGCCCAAAAGGGTGTATTGCAGATGCGGATAAAATTCGAGAATGTGCTTTATCTTGTCAAACTTATGGTTGTGGTCGCCGCGACCGGTCACGAAGAAATCCATGAGGCTGGTCTTAATGTCTTTCAGCAATAGCACGGCGCGCGGAAGTTCATGTTTTTCAATAAACTTTACAATAAAGCTGTACAGGTTCCATTCGCTGCTCGATACATAAAAAAAAGCGTTGGTTTCTTCCTTGGTATTGCGCCCGGACGTGCTGAGCGCCTGGTAATGCGGCACCACATCATCGAATATCTTACGCTTGTTGATGTTCTTCCATAAAAGAATATAAAGCTTCTTAAAGGCATTCCGCGTATGCGAAACAAGGAAAGTGTCGTCTATATCCGAAATAAAGCCGAGAGTGCCCTCATAAGGCCGTATATAGGTGCCCTTCTCCCGAATCTCTTCGCCTTCGTGGAAAATGCTTACATAATAATCTGTCCAACCGTAATCAATCCCTTCTTTTATAGGGATGCAAAATTTGAAATAACCATCATCCAGAGCCTTGGTGTGTATCTTCATTCCATTATGTTCTAGATATACATCGGCATTGGGAATGGTTTTAATACGGAACATCTGTATGATCGACCTCGCATTCTTAAAACGCTTTTTTTCAAATTCATAATCGCCTGCCGTATTGGGCCGGAATACGTGGCCAAATACGATAAGCTCCTGTTCGTTGGCATAACCGCGGTAAAGTTTTAAAACGGGCTTCATGAAAATTTATAAATTTGATAAGATGTTAAGCATTTCATTTTTTCTAAATTTAATAAAAAAATCACGATGGACCCCCTAAAGAAATGTTTATTGATTGTTAATCCTATAGCCGGAGGCAACGATAAGACCGAATTGGTAACTGCTGCCCGCGACTATGCCTCTGAAGAAGGTATCGAACTCATAGAATACGAAACCACAGGTAAAGATGATGAAAAAGCGATCCGGGAATTGCAGAAAGAGCATAAACCGGAAAGGGTTTTGGTAGCGGGGGGCGATGGTACTGTAAAAATGGTCGGCGAAGCTATCGGGCATGAAGATGTAGTGATAGGCATACTTCCCGCGGGATCTGCCAACGGGCTTTCGGTCGACCTGAATCTTCCTAATGATATCAATGAGAATCTCAGAATAGCTTTTCACGGCAATGTTATGGAAATGGATATGGTATGCATTAATGACAGGAAAAGCCTCCACCTGAGCGATATTGGCGTAAATGCCGAACTCATTCGAAACTATGAGGGAAGCTCGATACGCGGCAAGCTTGGCTATGCATTGCAGGCAATTAATACACTTACAGGCCTCGAACCGCCTTTTCATGCGAAGATCGAAGCGAACGGCGAGACTATAGAGACAGAGGCCAGGATGATCGTTATGGCCAACACACAGCGCTACGGTACAGGTGTCACCATAAATCCGATTGGTAAGATGGACGATGGCAAATTCGAGATCGTAATATTAAAAAGCATGGATGTTCTCCTGATCGGTAAGATACTTACGGGCAATATGCCGGTTGACGACAGGGAAGATGTCGAGATCATATCTACCGAAAAAGCGCTGATCACGACAAGTGTGCCGGTACCGTTTCAGGTAGACGGTGAATATTGCGGTGAAGAGAGTAGGCTAAATGTAGCCATACTGCATAGGGAAATGAAAGTAGCTGTGCCGTAAAACGTTATTTAAAAGGGTTTCGCTCTTTCCATTCCACCTGAGGGTCAAAATAGGGAAACAGTTTTGCCATAAAGGCGTTTAATGCCGGTGTGGTATGCTTTATCATGCCATATACTTCTTCCGCTTTTGCGCCCACGGAACTTTTTATCTCCATGGCTGAACGTGCGAAAATAACATGCTTAAACTGCTTTTTGATGGCATAGCTTACCATGTCGTACAACATATTGAGGTAGAGCATTTTTTCTTTCTGGATGCTGTCATCATATCCCAGGAAATAGGTGTCCATATCCTTTCCGTTTTTAATCAGCGTATTAAACCCTACAAGCTTTCCTTCAAGAAAATAGCCATAGAACAGGAAGTCATCCCCGAGGTGTCTTTTAAACACTTCAAAATGGTCTTCCGGCAGGTGGAAAGTATTAAAGGAGGCATTGCCGGCCACCGTCATGTACAATTCATGGATGCGTTGTTGACTGGATTGTATTTCGTCGGCATCCAGTTTTCGTTTCTCTATGCCTTCCGCTTTTTTGCGGGCACGGTTGTATTGCGTCCTGTATTTTGTATTCAGGTCGGTGAGGTAATCCTCTATGCTGAACCAGTTTTCACGGATGGTAAAGATCATATTGGGCTGGGTGCAGAATTGGTAATACCCCTTAAATCCCGCAGCCTTGAAGTCAGGAAGTTCCTCACGGTTAAAATCCTTGATCGATAGCAGGTTAATAAAAATACATCTTTTACGGTATATCTTTCTAAGCTCCCTAAGAGCCTTATTCAGAAGGGTAATGCCTTCAGTCTCGGGAAGGGAACTGTCCAGTAAATAGGCATTCTGGCCCGTGAGCATGTTATTGCCGATCACGAGTACGTGCGATGAGAATTTTGTAAAAACATAATCCTTAACGCAAAAGCTATCCTTTTCTTCTGCAAACGTATTAACCCGGCTCAGGTCAATATACTGTGCCAATGCTATGCCGCAAAGAACTCCATTGTTATAGAGCCCGATAAAGTGGCATTCCATATTTTTCGGGGCTGACTGTTCCAGCACCGAAAGGTAATTGCGTGACAGGAAAATATTTTTTTCAGCGATCGGATCCCATTCATCCGGAAGCGTACCGGCTGAATCGTAAAGGGCAAAAGAGTAGTTTGTATTCAAAGTATTTATTTCATGACCAGCCCAATATAACTTCGGGGCTTGTAATCGTTAAGATTATTCCCAGGCACAAATTATGCCGCCCATCAGGGTAAGGCATACTATAAAGTAACCTGCGTTTATTAATATGTATTTCCAGCTTTTGTTCTCAAACTGGGCGTTGATACCTATAGATGGCAGTATTATAAAAAGCCCGGCCATAAAGCCATGCAGGGCACCGTGCTTAAAGGTGCGGAAATCATGGGCATAATCATTTATAAAAGTGGTGTAGGATGGTTTTACCTTAGCCAGGTCTCCACCGGTAAGCTGCAAAGCCCCAATTTGGTGTATAACGAGGGTGGGCATAATAAATGCCAGCATAAACGAGAAGATAAGGGTAAGCCCGAATACTTTTAACATGTTCGCTTTGCGTGCGCTTTCTTCGGTAATTCCGGTTTCGCGCATCCACACGGTGCCGAAAACATTTTTATTGTACCAGATAAAGCCGATTGGTAACGTTACAAGGGCAGCCACAAGAATGGCAGTAAAATTAGTTTCCATTGGTGTTTGTTTTATGGTTTGTTACCACAAATGTATCATTTTCGCAGCACGCCATAATGTATGCAACCGATTAATTTTTAGCATGTAAGAACTTTCTGAAATTCCATAACGGCCTGTTTCTCAGATAACCCATGTCGGCCTCACAGGTATATGCTTCCCGCTCAAAACTAATATTGCGATAGGCTGTTTTTGCATCTTTATACCGTAGACGATTGATGCAGTATTCTGTTACATACCAAATATAAAAAGGAAAAAGGAGTAACTCGGCCTGCTGGCGGAGATGGATGCGCTCGTGGTTGATGAGAACTTTATTTTCCCGCATCTTTTGATCGTGCACAAAGATGAACGGGAAGATAGCCATTGCGGCATAGCCTTTAGGGACGAGATATTTGGAGGTGATTATCATTACAGTAACGAAAGAAATCCGTGTCAATCCGCAAAAATCCGCGTGATCCGTGTTCCTTTTTCTATTTATTTTGAATTTAGATCAACAATAAATGTAAAGTTCCTAAATTTGCGCGTATGACAGGGCAAAATTTAGGAAATAAATTAACCGAAGGCGAAGATTACTATCTTACACCCGAAGGTTATAAAGTATTTACAGAGGCATTCCACCTCAAACGCGGGTACTGCTGCAAAAGCGGCTGCCGCCATTGCCCGTATGGATTTGACAAACGAACAGGAACTAATAGAAAATAGTTTTCAGTCGCAGTCGCAGTTCCCGGTTTATCTAAGGCATGTCACTTCGAGCGCAGTCGAGAAGTTATGCACTTTGACTGCGCTCAGTGTGACACAAAATAACGACCAAACGACAAACTCAAAAAAATGACATTCCACCAACAGATACAGGAGGGTATCCCATCGATACTACCGCAACCCAAACCTTACGAGACCGACATCAACCATGCTCCCAAGCGCAAGGAGATACTGACTCCCGAAGAGAAAAAACTGGCACTGCGCAATGCGCTGCGTTACTTCGAGCCGCAGCACCATGCCGAACTGGTTAAGGAATTCAGCTATGAACTGGAAACCTATGGGCGTATTTACATGTACAGGCTTCGTCCTGATTACAGGATGTATGCGAGGCCGATAAATGAATATCCCGGAAAAAGCGGACAGGCCAAAGCCATCATGCTCATGATCCAGAACAACCTGGACTATGCCGTGGCGCAGCACCCGCATGAACTGATTACTTATGGTGGTAACGGTGCAGTGTTTTCCAATTGGGCGCAGTACCGCCTCACCATGAAATACCTGAGCGAAATGACCGATGAGCAGACGCTTGTGATGTATTCCGGGCACCCGATGGGACTGTTCCCTTCGCACAAGGAGGCACCAAGGGTGGTGGTAACCAACGGTATGATGATACCCAACTATTCCAAACCGGATGACTGGGAGAAATTCAATGCATTGGGTGTAACACAGTATGGGCAGATGACCGCGGGCAGCTATATGTACATCGGCCCGCAGGGTATTGTGCACGGAACGACCATTACCGTGCTGAATGGTGGCCGTAAAATATCCAAAAATGGCGAGGGACTGGAAGGCAAAGTATTCGTAACCTCCGGCCTGGGCGGTATGAGCGGCGCACAGCCTAAAGCGGGCAACATTGCGGGCTGTATTACCGTTTGTGCCGAGGTGAACCCTAAAGCCGTACACACACGCCATTCGCAGGGATGGGTAGACGAAGTGGTAACCGATATCAACGAGCTCGTAAAGCGCGTACAATCGGCGAAAGCCAATAAGGAAGTGGTATCCATCGCTTACCAGGGGAACGTGGTAGACGTTTGGGAAGAATTTGATAAACAAAACATTTATATCGACCTGGGGAGTGACCAGACGTCGCTGCACAATCCGTGGGCGGGTGGCTATTATCCGGTGGGTTTATCTCTGGAAGAAGCCAACGCCATGATGGCGGATAATCCGGGGCAGTTTAAAGAAAAAGTACACGCGTCGCTGCGCAGGCAGGCCGATGCCATTAATAAGCATACGGCAAAAGGCACGTATTTCTTCGATTACGGCAATGCCTTCCTTTTAGAAGCTTCCCGCGCGGGTGCCGATATCATGGCAGCCAACGGTATCGACTTCAAATATCCAAGCTACGTGCAGGACATCATGGGGCCGATGTGTTTTGATTATGGCTTTGGGCCGTTCCGTTGGGTATGCGCTTCTGGCAAGCCGGAAGACCTCGCAAAGACGGATGCAATTGCCGCAACTATTTTGGAAGAAATGGCCAAAACCGCACCCGATGAGATAAAGCAGCAGATGCAGGACAATATAAAATGGATTCGCGGGGCGCAGGAAAATAAGCTGGTGGTAGGTTCGCAGGCGCGCATATTGTATGCTGATGCAGAAGGACGTATCAACATTGCCCGGGCATTTAACCAAGCCATTGCCAAAGGAGAAATAGGCACAGTGATACTGGGGCGTGACCATCATGATGTATCCGGAACCGATTCGCCTTACCGTGAAACCTCCAACATTTATGATGGTTCGCGTTTTACGGCAGACATGGCGATACACAATGTTATCGGCGACAGTTTCCGTGGGGCTACGTGGGTGAGCATCCACAACGGCGGCGGCGTGGGCTGGGGTGAGGTAATCAACGGGGGCTTTGGTATGGTTCTTGATGGTTCGTCAGATGCATCAAGGCGCTTGGAATCAATGCTTTTCTGGGATGTAAATAATGGTATTGCAAGGCGCAGCTGGGCCAGGAACGATGAGGCGATCTTTGCCATAAAACGGGCCATGGAAGCACAGCCGCTGCTAAAAGTTACGCTCCCGAATAAAGTTGACGATACGTTACTATAGCATCTGAAAGAAGGGCTGATTCAGGGCATGGTGCAATTGCTATGAATTAATAACTCCTTCTATTATGAAAACAGTAAAATTGCTATCGTTACTATTTATTACCGCGCTCACGGTTTCGTGCAGTTCGGTACGGGTATCATCAGACTATGATGAATCGGTTGATTTCAACCAATATAAAACTTATGGGTACCTGAAAGATGGTATCGACAAAGCCGAAATATCCGACCTGGACAAGAAACGGATCATGCGTGCCATTGATGCCGAACTCCAGAAGAAAGGCTTTACAAAAAGTGAAAAACCGGCGATGCTGGTAAACATTTTTACCAAAGCCCGTAAAGAAGTAGACGTGAACCGATGGGGCGGCTACTACGGCATGGGTTGGGGTGGCTGGGGTCCCGGATGGGGCTGGGGTGGCCCGTGGGGCTGGGGCGGTAACTACGCTTCTGTATCCACATCCACAGAAGGCACGCTCTACATCGACTTTATTGATTCTTCGAAGAAAGAACTGGTTTGGCAGGGCATTGGCTCTGGAGTGCTGACCCAAAACCGCGACAAGAAGCAGGAACGTATCAATGAATTTGTAAAAGAAATCATAGCGCAGTTTCCTCCAAATAAAAAGTAAGATATACTTTGTTAATAAAAAGTCCGTTAGTAGTAACGGACTTTTCTGTTTTGTGACGCAACCATTCGGAAATTTCTGTATCTTTTTATAAAACCGACTATTATGAAAAAAAAACTACTATTGTTATTTCTGCTCGTAGCGTGAATAGCGCAGGCACAAATTGTGAACATTCCGGATGCAAATTTTAAGAACTATTTGCTAAGCCGAATCGACATTAATAGCAATGAAGACGATGAAATCCAGGTTTCAGAAGCATTGGCTGTACAAAACCTTGAAATTTCTGAATTCCCACAAAATTTGTTTTCGTCGCTCGAAGGCCTTGAGGCGTTTGCAAATGCAACCCAATTAAATATGTCGGTTTCATTGCCGGAAATTGACCTTTCGATTCTTCCGCAATTAATGGGAATATCTATAACGGACAGTGAACTGGTGAATCTTAACTTAGATGGCCTCGTAAATTTACGGAGTATAACTTTACAATTTGACAGACTGACTGCGTTAGATCTATCTGAATTGTCAAATTTGGAATCATTACATCTTAGCATGTCAAGGTACTTAAATAGCATCATAATTGGAAATAATATAAATCTTAATAATGTAAATATATTTACAATGCAATTGACTGAACTCGATCTGAGTGGCTGTCCAAATCTGGAAAATTTAAGGGCGTGGTTTAATGTGGGTGGGCAGGATGTATACGTTAACCTGAAGAATGGCAACACGGAATATCTTGAAGGCTCTTTAGTGCATTTAAACGGTTTGGAAAGCCGGATTTTTATTTGTATTGATGAAGGGGAACTTGAAAACTTATCTGTTGATATTAATGCCTTAGTGAGCACATACTGTACTTTCACTCCCGGTGGCGATTACAATGTCATTACAGGTTCGTTACTTTTTGATAACGATGGCAACTGCGATTCAAATGGTACCGTTATCAGCAACATAAAGCTTAATATCAATGATGGTGCCGAAAGTGGCTCTGCTATCAGCAGTACCGGGCTTTACAATTTCTATACGCAGGCAGGTAACTTTACCATCACTCCCGATTTTGAAAACGACCACTTTACGATCACCCCGCCATTTGCCGAAGTGAATTTTACTGCTGTGGATAGTATTGTGAGCACGCAAAACTTCTGCCTTACGCCCAACGGCAATCATCCTGACCTGGATATTGTGATCGTGCCTTTCGGTGCACGTCCGGGATTTGATTCCAACTATAAGATCATTTACAGGAATAAGGGCAACCAGACGCTTTCGGGCGATATCATGTTTACCTACCAGGAAGATGTGCTCGACTTTGTTTCGGCAAACCCTGCGAATGACTCCTCATCAACGGGAGAACTCGTTTGGAACTATACAGGCCTGGCACCATTCCAACAGCGGGAAATCTATGTGACGCTGAACCTGAATGGCCCTATGGAAATTCCGGCGGTTAACATTGATGATCAACTTGAATTTAATGTCACCATAAATCCTGTTTCGGGCGATGATACGCCATTGGACAATGCATTTGGTCTCAAGGAAACAGTCATTGGCTCCTTTGATCCCAATGATATCACCTGCCTTGATGGCGAGCGTGTGCATCCGGAAAAGATAGGGGAGTACCTGCACTACAACATTAACTTTGAGAATACCGGTACGGCTCAGGCTACTTTTATCGTGGTAAAAAACGAGATCAACACGGCGCAATTCGACATGGACAGTTTCCAAATGATCAATGCATCGCGTCCTGTGCAGGCAAAAATTACCGGCAATAAGATCGAGTTCCGTTTTGATGATATCAACCTCGGGCCGGAAGGCAAGGGCAATGTGGTATACAAAATACGTTCCCTGAATACACTTCAGGCAAATGATGATGTGAGCCAGCAGGCGGAAATCTTCTTCGACTACAACTGGCCGATCGAAACCAATGAGGCCACTACCATTTTCCAGATACTGGGCAGGGAAGATTTCGACAGGGATCACTCTGTAAAAGTATACCCAAACCCATCGGATGGGATTGTGACTATTAGTGCTTCATCAATGGTGAAATCTCTCGAACTCTACGATATACAGGGCAGGCTGCTACAGGCCGGAAGCAACACCCTGCTTGATATCTCTGGCCGTGCCGCGGGTATGTATTTTGTAAAAGTACAAACCGAAGCAGGAGTAAAGGTGGAGAAGGTTTTCAGAAAGTAAAACTGTATGTCTATTAAACTAGTGAAGCCGCAAAAACTTGCGGCTTCACTAGTTTAAAATGACTTTTGTTTTCCTGTTTTATTTATCAAACTGTTCCAAAAATTCCGGATACCATGTGTCAATTTTTTTACCGGGATGTTGTGAACGGGTTTTCAAAAGGTTCTCGATGAATATATTCATTTTTGGAAAACCCCGCTCAACCATGATGTCGGTAATATCTTTAATCACCTTATTCAATGTAGCCTGGTCATACTGGTCTTTGCAATAAAGCACGAATACACCATATGTCATATATTCATTAAAGACGTTTACAGGTTTAGGATACGCAAAAGTTCCTTCAGCGTTTTCATCTACCCATATTTTCCGGTCAGCAAAAATTCGATTCACAGTTTCCTTGTTCGCTTCTGTCGGAGCGCCCACATAATTATGGTCAATTTCCGTAAACATTACCCTTGTGTTCAATAACTCGTTCTCGAGTGGTGTAAGATTTGGATAACGATCTACAGGAGGAAGATTCATGTGGATTAAAGAAAAGTCATTGTTGTTAAATTCCCCCGTGTAGTTCAATCCGTTAATTAGAGGAGAGCATAGAATAATGTAGCTGTTCCTTTTTGTTTTAAAATTATTTTCGAGCCATTTCCATTGTCTTCCGAGGTTAGCATTTTTCTCGTAGTCTGAGATAATATCCGAATAAAATTCTTTGTGGTCGGAATAGAATTTTCTGAAGTTCGATTTTTTGGCGAACTTTTCTATCTCATCCTTATAGGTGGTAATGGGATTTTTATCGATCTTCATATTTGCTACTGCGGTGGCAGGAAGGATGAAAACCTCACTTTTTACAAGTTTATTACCTTTGAAATTATAGGAAATAGCGTTACCCGTAAGAAAAATATAATTGTATGGAGAGGAAACCATTAACGAATCGAATGTTTTAATGATTTTTTCATTCTCGTAAGGTTTAAAATGATTCCGTACATCCTCATAATACCGGCCCTGCTGCTGCACCATATCATCATTCTCTTTGCCTGTGTTTGTAATGGCAATCATAATTTGAATCAATTCCTTAACCTCGTTGATTTCGATTTTATATTTTCCCTGATTCTCTTTTTTATATTGCTCAGAAAAATGTACTCTTTCCTGTGAAAAGCAACAGAGTGAAATTAAAATGAGTAAGGCTGATGATACTTTTTTCTTCATGGATACTATTAATTCCTGTGTGATTTTTATGGGCATAAGAATGCCTTCCGCAATTAGCTAGTTCAAAATTCGGTGGCTAAAGTACAAAAGTCTTTTGAAAAATAATTGTCAACCTGTATACTAAAAAGGCCAACAGTTCAGTTCTCTATATACTGTTTTATTACTGTTATTTCAATTATTACTTTGTTTCTGTTGAAAGCCGCGGCCTAATAGCCGCGGCTTTTGCATTTGAGTAAAAAACCTTGCTTTTTGTGTAATGTAAGCAGGAATAGTAATGAAATTAAAATATAAATTTTACGTTTTAATATTATTAAGTGAGAAATTCGTAATTTTACGAAGTAACCAATGTTTGAAATATGGACGCGAATATCCAAAGCAACCCTTTAATCGACAGGCTTCCGCAGCACCTTAGGCAGTTTATAAAACCGCAGGATTACAGTGAGTACACCCCGATCAACCAGGCGGTGTGGCGCTATGTAATGCGTAAAAATGTAGACTACCTGAGCAGGGTGGCGCACAGTTCGTATCTTGACGGGCTTAAGAAGACCGGTATCGAGATCGACAACATCCCGAGCATGTATGGCATGAACAGGATACTGAAAGAGATCGGTTGGGCTGCCGTGGCGGTAGACGGTTTTATCCCGCCAAACGCGTTCATGGAATTCCAGGCCTACAATGTGCTGGTTATTGCTTCAGACATTCGACAGCTGGAGCACATTGAATACACGCCCGCGCCGGACATTATCCACGAAGGGGCCGGACACGCGCCCATAATAGCCAATCCCGAATATGCCGAATACCTGAGGCGTTTTGGTGAAATAGGCTGCAAAGCCATATCATCGGCACGCGATTATGAGATATACGAGGCCATCAGGCTTTTATCGATACTAAAGGAGGCCGAAGGCACACCACAGCAAGACATTGATGCTGCCGAAAAACGCGTTGACGAATTGCAGAACGATGTGGCCGACCCGTCTGAAATGGCACTGATCCGCAACCTGCACTGGTGGACCGTGGAATACGGGCTTATCGGTTCGGTTGAAAATCCAAAAATATATGGCGCCGGATTGCTATCCTCTATTGGGGAAAGCGCCTGGTGCATGACGGATAAAGTTAAGAAAGTACCTTACGACATCGAAGCGGCATATCAGAGTTTTGATATCACCAAGCCGCAGCCACAGCTGTTCGTCACCCCGGATTTTGCGCACCTTAGCCTGGTGCTCGAAGAGTTTGCCAACAAAATGGCGCTGCGTACGGGCGGGCTTTCGGGAATAGAAAAGCTTATTACATCAAAAGCATTGGGAACAGTAGAGTTCAGCACCGGATTGCAGGTGTCGGGCGTGTTTACCAATGTTATAGAAAACGAAGGCAAGCCGGTTTATATTCAAACTACCGGTAAAACCGCATTATCGTACCGTGAGAAAGAACTTGTGGGCCATGGAACAGAATATCACGCGGAAGGCTTTGGAAGCCCTGTAGGCAAGCTGAAAGGCATTAATCTGGCGATTGAAGATATGAGCCCGCGCGACCTGAAAGCCTACGATATCTACGAAGGCGAAAGGGTAACACTGGAGTTTGAAGGTAATATTACTGTAAGCGGCGAGATCATCACCGGTACGCGCAACCTGCAGGGTAAGATCATCATTATCAGTTTTAAAGACTGTACCGTAACGCATGGCGAAACGGTGCTGTTCCAGCCGGAATGGGGAATTTATGATATGGCGGTAGGCAAGAAAGTGACTTCGGCCTTCTCGGGGCCTGCCGATGTGGACAGTTTCGACCTGATCACGCATGTGCCGTCCAGCAAGACCATTAAGGCTGAAAAATCGCCTGAAAGGGAAGGGCTCGAAAGCCTGTACAAAAATATAAGGGATATCCGTGACGGAAAAGATGGATATGTTTCGATAACCGAAACCTTTGCAAAAGTAAAGGAAAAGCATCCGAACGACTGGCTGCTTTCGATAGAGATAGCCGAATTGCTTCATCGAAGCAAAGACAGCCTGCTGCCGGAAGTTATGCTGTACCTCGATGCCCTTAAAAAGAAACGTCCTGCAGTCGCACACCTTATTGATGGCGGCCTGGAACTTATATTTGAAAAAGAAAAAGTGGTTTAGTTGTATTACGGAATTGCCTCGGGGGTGTTATTTCAGGCGAAATGGAGTGTCGCCGGGAAATGGCAGATGCTTTGAGGCAATTTTTGTATTAAAATATAGCTTTATCCATACCTTCATTGGTGGTCATCGGCTGGCCGTTGTAACGCAGTGTCCATCCCATTGTATTGGTGAGGATCAGTATCTTGCTTAGTTCGCTTACCAGGCGGTTCTGCGCATTGCTTTTTAAGGTCGACTTTTCAACCTTTTTGGCAATACTCTCCCGTACCTGCCTGTTGATCTTGTTGTAGTCTTCCCCATCAAATTTATTGAAGCCATTCTGCTCGATATCATAATATTTCAGGTCGGGATTTATCGTGATCTCTTCTTTCGGGATATTCAGTATCGTGATGGTTTTGGAAGCCTCGTCTACATCATATTGTACCTTGCTGAGGTCGTAAGCCACCGTCACTTCGGCATTCACGATCACAATGGCCTTTTTCTGGGCATCAAACAGGTTCAGGAATCCTTTCTTCGTGTCCTTGTAGGTCAGCACCTCGCTAAAGCTGCCTTCGGTTACCACAAGCTTGCCTACATTGCGTATCTGTTCCTGTATCAGGGCGCTTTCTTCGATCACTGTCGTATTGCCATCTTTAAATTCGCAATAGCGAAACAGCAGGATGATAAACCCGATCGCAATAATGCCCAACAGTGCCTTCCTAACCATGTTTTTGTTTTAAAGTTAGGAATAAGCTGTAAGAATATGTGTTATAATTAGCTTAAAGTTGTTTGTCCGGAATCTTCAACCATCATCAAATGATATTATTCTGCCTTGCCTTCTCCACTGCTTCCATTTTATTGTGCACCTGGAGTTTGGCGTAAATGTTCTCGATGTGTTTGCGTACCGTACCGGCCGAGATAAAAAGATTATCGGCAATAAGGCCATAACTCAGGCCTTTGCTTAGTTGCTCCAATACTTCCGTTTCGCGGGTGGTAAGTGCTACATCGGTACTTGTAGCTGTACTGCGCTGTTCCGGTGGGTTGCGTAATAGTTTGAGGGTTTTTAGCGCTATCGACGGCGTCATGGCAGCGCCGCCTTCGAGTGTTTCAAGTATACCCTGATGCAATTCGGCCGACTTTACTTCTTTCAATAGATAGCCATCGGCACCGGCTTTTATAGCATCGAATATCTTTTCATCATTGTCGAAAATGGTGAGCATAATGATCTTTATCTGCGGATAGCGTGCCTTAACAGCAAGGGTAGCCTCAATGCCGTTCATTTTTGGCATTTCAATATCCATCAATATCACGTCGATGTTATGGTTTGCCTCCAGCTTTTCAAGAAGGAGCTGCCCGTTGGCCGCGGTAATGCGGCAGGCTAAATCCCCATAAAGCGATATCTTTTCAATAATGGCTTTCTGCAAAAATACATTGTCCTCGGCAATGGCGATCTTTATCATATTTATGCGGTTTGGTTTTCCTGTTTACACGGAAGTGTGATACTGATAACAGTGCCCTTTCCGGGTGCCGATTCCAGGCTGTAAGTGCCGTTTATAGCCTCCATGCGTTTTTCCATATTGGTAAGTCCGTTTCCCTGGATTATTTCAAGCGGATCAAAGCCGTTACCATCATCTGCTATAGTAATGCGGATCATACCATTGTGTGGGACAATAGAAATAGCTACATTTCCCGCGCCGGAATGCCTTATGCAGTTGTTTACGGCTTCCTGTAGCGCGCGGTATACGTTCATGCCTTCAAGCGATGTAAGCATTATATCATTCAGCGATTCGTCTACAGTAAATGAAAAGTGAATATCTTCCCTCGCTTCCCTGGCTTTCTCAATAAAATTAAAGATGCGGCCCCTAAGGTTTTCAAAAGAAATATCCTTAGTATTCATGGCCCAGATGGTATCGCGAAGTTCCAGTATCGTGTCGCGGGTAAAGGTACTGATGCTGTTCAGCCTGTTGGCAATGGCCGGGTTCTCGATATGGTACGCATCGTTAATGTTGTCTACCGAGGAAATAATGAATGTCAGTTGCGATCCGATGTTGTCGTGCAGGTCTTTGGATATTTCCAGCCTCTGCTGCTGCAGCCTGTTTTGTGTCTCGATCTGGCTAAGAGCTTCTTTAAGGCTGAATTCCTGCCGCATCTGGCTGTTTTTCAGTTTCTGCTGGCGGTATACCAGCCACGCGACTATCAGCGAAAATACCACTACAATACTAAGAATGATAAGCTGTGTATTTCTTCGGCGCACTTCGGCCTGTTGGATAAGCAGCTCTTTTTCTTTTTTTTCAGTCTCGTATTTTTTCTCAAGTTCCATGGCCTCGCCAAAAATACGGTCTTTCATTTCTACACCCATGGTAGCTTTATACTGATCCAGGTGGTATTGGGCACTGTCGGGCATATTCAGGGCGCCGTATAGCGGTACAAGGTCGAGGTGGAGGCGTTCGGTCTCGCGGCGATCCATTTTCTTCATGGCTCCAAGCGCCTGCAGGTAATGCTCTTTTGCTTTCCCTTCCTGTTTTAGTTTGGCATAGGCAATACCCAGGCCGTTATTGATTTTAGCAAGGTCGAAGTCCGACCGCACTCCCTTGGCCAGTGCCAGGCTCTTTTCGAAAAAGGGAATAGCTTCCTTGGGGTTTTCCTGCGCGTTATACAAAAAGCCGAGATCCATGTATGCGGTAGAAGCTATGGTAGGATCGTTCTCTGCCAGGCCAATTTGCAGTGCGTTATTGTAATAGTTTTCCGCTTCAGGATAGCGATCCTGCATTTTGCAAAGGTTGCCAAGGTTTACATATACCATGGCCAGCTGTATTTTCTGGTTGGTAGCTTTTCGGTATTCGGCTACCTGTGTATAGAGCTTTTCAGCCTGCGCGTAGTTGCCCATCTTTTCGTAAAGAAGCCCCATGTTGTTGCGCAACAGGTCGATTTTCTTATTGTCTTTTTTTATTTCAAAGTAGGCGAGTGCCTGCGTATAGTTTGCCATAGCGCTGTCGCGCTGGCCTATGCGTTCGTATATAACGCCAAGGTTGCTCATAGTACCCGCGATCCCCGCTTCGTCTTTTAGTTTCCGGCGAATCTTCAGGCAGGTGAGGTAATTTTGGTACGATGCGTCGATATCTCCTTTATTGAGGTATACGGCTCCCAGATCGGAATGTACCTGTGCCACAAGTTTATCATTGCCCAGTGTTTTACCCAGCGTGAGGGCCTTTTTTCCGTAATGAAGGGCTGAGTCGATAGAAACATTGGCATAATACCATGTGAGGTCGCTGTAAATGGCAGCCTTTCGTTCGTTGGCAACACCGCGCGAAAGTTCGGTTTTTAGCGTATCAATTATCTTACGGGGATTCTGGGCATGGCAAAGCGAAGAGGCAAGCAACAGAAAGAGAAGTAATTTTTTTACCATGCGCCGTAATTTTTGGATTAAATATAAGTATTTTAGGTTAAATCAGTTAGTCCTGCCTTTTTTCTTTCCGGATGACGCGTCGAGGAACTCGCGGGTAAGCCCGGCTACATCATTTATAAGTATTGCCCCGGCTTTCTTCATCGTTATGTCCAGTTCGCCAGACAGCCTTTCGTGAAGTGCCCCTGTACGATTCTGTTCGTTTATGTAATCGATCATCCTGTACAGCGACGCAATGGTTTTCCGGTGCAGCACTATCGAGATCCTGACCTGATAGATGAGGATGCCGATAAGCACGAGCAGGATGATATTGATAAGCAGTAGAATGATTTCGATTTCCATACTCTTAGTTAATAAGAAGGGAAACACGGCTTTTACCGCATTTCCCCTGTCGCAACCAACAAATTAATTGAAAAAAATACACATATTTAGTTAGCAAATACCCCACGGAATTTACCATTTGTTACGCTTTTGCTTTGCGAGCAGTTGTCATCATTCTTTCCTGTAAAAGTAAAGGTGCCTTCAATCTTTGTATCACTGTAATGAGTTACTTTAAGCTCTCCGGTAGCGCCGCTGCAATCTGTGTTGCTGCTAAATGCGGTTTCAGTGGCAGTTTCAAAGAAAGCGACTACATTGTCCGATTGCGGGCCTACATCATACGTACCGGTAGCGGTAACATCGGTAAGGGTTATAACCATCGAATTGGTATTGGCGCTTGTCGCGGTTATCGTAATAAAAGTCTGGTCGCCAATAGTTTGTTTTGTGGCATTTGCTGCATTGAATCCCTGCTGTGAAAGTGTTTCGAAGTTACTGCCGCCTACATTCGCGCTGATGTAAGTGCCGCTGGGAGTGTTGCCACCGCCTGTGCTTCCGTCACTGTCATCGCTGCAAGAAGTTAATAATGCTGTTGCTGCCATTAAGGCCATTGCTGTTTTGTAAAATGTTTTCATGATAATTAGGTTTTAAATTTGTTTGACAAAGATTTAAAAAAACGATACGCTGTTCAATACGATGAGTTGCGTATATTTTATTAGTGTATATATACGCCCAGCACATTCTCATCATTATTTTCAAATGGTGCTGCTACAATATTTGTGGATAGGTTAAAGAGATACGATTTCGATTTGGCATAGCCTTCCCCGGTAACAGTAAGGATCCCCCTGTCAGAGTCGGCGGCCATGGCCAGATGATAAGAAAGCCATCCACCCGACAGGCCGGTAACCACTGTTATATCCGAGGAAGTGCGCGTAGCCATATTGATTATCCTTACCTTCAGATCGGTTCCCTCTTCATAAGGTATCACCGCAAGTTTACCATCAGCAGTAAATACGCCGCTACCTACACCATATTCATCAATCCCGGAAAACGGTTCGCTATGATAAAGGCTTCCTGCGCCATTATCGCCACTACGGTCTATTATCTGAACCGCAAGACTGCTACTTCCGGCCGTGGGCTGTAGCAGAAAGTAATTCATGTCGGTTGTCACATCGGCCACATTATACTGGCCTTGCAGTGTCTGTAAATCTGAGCCATCGGCATTTACGGTATGCAGTTTCCGGCTCATGTCAGGCCAGTAGGTCTCCTCCACAAAAAAGATTTTGTTGTTGCTGCAAAACCTGATTGCTCCGAACGATACACTGGTATCTGCAGATTCATAAGCGATATGGTCACCCGTACCGTCAGCATTCATAACACGTATCTGCCGCGTACTTATAAGATCGGGTGAAAAGGAAGTTGTCTGGTAGTCGTCATAAACTATTTTGCCGGCATCGGGGCTAATGGAGAGGCTGCTGAAATAACTGCTGGTGTTGGTGAGCCGGTTAAGCATAACTACGGGGTTTGTGCCGGCTTCGGTCATCGTGATCACTTTGGCAGTATCAATAGCGACTAACAACAGTTCGCCCTGAGGCGTAACAGGTTCTTGATTGGACGAATCTTCGCTGCTGCAGGATGCCATAATCCCTGCTGTCATGCATACTAATGCGAAAAGAAATTGGGTTGGTCTCATATAAATTGGTTTGCAAATTTTACATTGCGAAGATGCAAAATGCGTGTGGCCAATTCAATACGGAGTTCTGCGTATATTAAAATATAATATGGGGATACTGTTGTTGCAAAGCCCTGATCTTTTTATCGATGCTGGCGAGAAATTCCCTGTGCTGTTGGGAGCCGGGGTTAAAAGAACGATGCTGAAGGCCTTTTTGTATGCTGTCTACAGTCTTCATGGTTTCCTGTGCCTGCGGAGCAATAGCGGCATCCGTAAAGCGCTGCCAGATGTAATCGATAGCCGTTTGGTTCGGGTGGATCATATCTTCGGCATAAAAGCGGTAATCACGCAGCTCGTCCATCATTATTTCGTAGGAGGGGAAATAAGTGGTTGCCGGTTGTTGGTTGCCGGTTGCCAGTATTTCGTGGAGGGCGGAAATAAGGTTTGCTTTACTGTGCTGGTTTTGTACAAACCCATCCTTTATGTGGCGCACGGGTGAAACGGTAAAAATAATTTGCGCATTCGGATTGGCCTTTTGTATTAGTGAGATGATGTTCTCCAGGCTTTGGCGAATGGCCACTACAGAAAGCAATTCTTTAGTGAATTCCTTTTGAGACACTTTGTGGCAGTTGGCTACAAGCTCACTGGTGCCAATGCCCCGGTATACCCAAGCTGTGCCAAGGGTTATGATGAGATGCGTGGCGCTTTTTATTTCGGCATTGGCCAATGAAACGGCTTCATTGAGGTGATTTAAAACCATCTCCTTATCGGGATGGCTGAGGTCGGAATGCACTTCGAAGCAATGCCAGCGCTCGTTGTGGAAAAAAATATCGGCTCCGGTAAACGTTTTGCCGTTTACAGCGAAGCCGATGCATTTTTCGAGGGCCGGCGGATGGAACAGTATGCCAAACGGGTTGGTCGTGTTCGTGAACTTAAAATAGTCCAGCTTTTGCCCTATATTTACCGCAAAGCACGAACCCAAAGACACTATCCTGCTGTTATAATCCAGCGGATTATCACTTTTCGGGATGGGTATTTGGGTCGTGAACTGCATTAGGTATTATTCGTAAAAGTACTGGATTTTTGTTTAAAATTAATTATTGATTTTAATAGAGATACCAGATCTGTACAGACTGGCTGTTTACCTGCTTTACGGCAGAAATGGGATAGTCTTTGGAATTGTAGGTGTAGGTTATACTGTACCCTTCTGTTCCGTTGGTATGGTTAGTGGAAGTAATGTTATTTACGCCGCCGTTCTGCCAGGCAATATATAACGGCGCAAGACCGGTTGTGTTGAGTTGGGTGTTATTACCGGCGTCAAAAGCATACGTGGAATTGCCGGCAGCCGATGTATAACCCGTAACGTTTCCGTTGGCAGTAGTTACCGTAGCCTCACCGGCAGGTTCTGTCTGCGATTCGTGGTTGCCCGAAAGCATAGCCAGCGAAACGGTACCATCCGCATTATAGGTATAAGCTGTTTTTGTAGCCACAGGTTCTTCGGCGTTATACGTGAATACTCTCATCGTATCAACCCTTCCTTCCGTATCGTATACAAAAGTTTCCCAACGTGCCACAGCTGTAGTGTCGGAGTACGCTACTTTTACAATTTGGTCACGGTTGTAGGTAAATTCAGCCCTGCGGCCATCGCTGTAGGTGATATTGGTTAGCTTTGTGCCGTCGTACTGGTAGTTCGTCATCAGCAGGCTCCCGTCTTCGCTTTGTTCTATGGTTTTTTGTAATAGTACCGTATTGCTTCCTGTAGCTGTTGAAGTACTGTCGTCAGAACACGATGTTAGTATAAGCAGGAAAAACGTTGCTGCGATGGCGAATATTTTTTTCATGAGTTGGGGTGTTATTGTAAGCAGTTGCAATATTAACAAAAACGCATTAAGAAGCAAGTTATTTTAGGAGGAAGTTTAAAGCTGTAAAGTCTCAGGTTTAAAAGTTTCTTTGCAGTGTTACTGCGAATTCACTGTGTGGAAATTAAACTCACCATATTAAAAAAGTGGCAGGAACAGCAACCTTGCTTCCCTGCCACTTTTATGACTTTAGACTTTACGACTTATCCGCCTACTTCACAAACTCCATAGCTGCACTTAAAGCCTCATTGATGCCGCCCGGGTTCTTACCACCTGCGGTTGCAAAGAATGGCTGCCCGCCGCCGCCGCCCTGGATGTATTTACCCAGTTCGCGTACCACCTGCCCGGCATTGAGGCCTTTTTCGGCCACAAGCTCTTTGGATATGTAGCAGTTAAGCATAGGTTTGTCATCTGTTACGGTTGCCAGCACAAGGAAAAGGTTCGTGCCGATATTGCCCAGTTCGTAAGCAAGGTCTTTGGCACCATTAGCGTCAAGGTCTACCTGTTTGGCAAGGAACTGCACACCATTGATGTCCTGCAATTCATTGGCAAGGTCGCCCTTCAGGTTTTTGGCCTTATCGCGAAGCAATGCCTCCAGTTGCTTTTTCAGTTTTGTATTTTCATCCTGCAACGATACGACTGCTTTCAGGGTATCCTGCGGATTTTTCAGTGCATTGTTTATTTCTTCCAGTGCTTTTTCCTGTTTGGCGAAATGGCCTTTCACAGCTTCGTTGGTGATGGCCTCGATTCGGCGTATGCCTGCCGCAACCGCGCCTTCACTCACGATTTTAAAATACCATATATCGGCAGTGTTCTTTACGTGGATGCCCCCGCAAAGTTCCATGCTTTCGCCGAATTTAATCGCACGTACATTGTCACCGTATTTCTCGCCGAATAGTGCCATCGCACCTTCTTCCACTGCCTGTTTGAACGGTATGCTCCTGCGCTCGATAAGCGGCAGGTGCTCCTGTATGCGGGCGTTTACGAAATCTTCTACCTGTTGCAGTTCGGCATCGGTCACTTTTGCAAAGTGCGAGAAATCGAAACGCAGGTAATTCGGGTTTACCAATGAGCCTTTCTGTTCCACATGCGTGCCGAGGATGGTCCTCAGCGCCTGGTGGAGCAGGTGGGTAGCCGAGTGGTTGCTTGCCGAATCGTCACGCAGCTTGTTATTTACCTTAGCGGTAAACGATGCATTCACGTTTTCAGGAAGCTTTTTGGCGATATGCAGTATCAGGTTGTTTTCTTTCTTAGTATCAAGGATGTCGATGGACTCATTGGCTGTAGCCAGAGTACCTTTGTCGCCTACCTGTCCGCCGCCTTCCGGGTAGAAAGGCGTGTTGTCCAGAACGATCTGGTACAGCACGCCGTCTTTTTTGGAGTCGACTTTACGGTAGCGGGTTATCTTAACTTCATTCTGTGTCTGGTCGTAGCCCACGAAAGTTTCCACGTTTCCGTCAACAAGCAGTACCCAGTCGTCCGTAGCCACTTCAGAAGCGGCACGGGAACGGTCTTTTTGCTTTTGAAGCTCAGCATCAAACGCCTCTTTGTTATATGTAAAACCTTTCTCTTTAAGAATTAAAGCGGTAAGATCTTCTGGGAAACCGAATGTGTCATAAAGTTTGAAAATAACCTCGCCATCAATTTCATCACCCTTAAATGCCATCATTATATCATCTAAGAGAACCAGTCCCTGTTCTAATGTCCTTAAGAAAGATATTTCTTCTTCCCTAATCACATTTGTTACCAAACCTTGCTGGTTCTTTATCTCCGGGAAGAACTCGCCCATTTGGCTGGCAAGTATAGCAACCAGTTCGTTGATGAATGGCTCTTTCTTGTCCAGGAAGGTAAATCCGTAACGTATCGCCCTCCTCAATATCCTGCGGATCACATAGCCCGCGCCACCATTGCTTGGCAGCTGGCCATCGGCAATGGCAAATGCTACGGCACGCACGTGGTCGGCGATAACGCGAATAGCGATGTTGGTTTTCTCTTCGGCATCATTAGCAGCCTTAGAATTGTATTTTGCACCCGTAAGGGCTTCAATTTTTTCGATAAGTGGCATGAACACGTCCGTGTCGTAGTTGCTCGTCACATTTTGCAATACCATACAAAGGCGCTCAAAGCCCATACCCGTATCTACATGCTGTGCAGGGAGTTTTTCCAAAGACCCATCGGCCTTACGGTTGAACTCCATGAATACGTTGTTCCATATCTCCACAACCTGAGGGTGATCGTTGTTCACAAGGTCTTTACCTGAAACTAAGGCCTTTTCTTCGGCCGAACGGATATCCACGTGGATCTCCGAGCACGGCCCGCACGGACCCTGGTCGCCCATTTCCCAGAAGTTGTCCTTTTTGTTGCCAAGCAGGATACGGTCTTCCGCGATAAGCGATTTCCAGATGTCATACGCTTCCTGGTCAAACGGTACGTTCTCTTCAGGGCTGCCTTCAAATACGCTTACATACAGGATATCCTTCGGTATTTTGTATACTTCCGTAAGCAGTTCCCACGCCCAGTGTATCGCTTCTTTTTTGAAATAATCGCCAAAGCTCCAGTTCCCCAGCATTTCGAACATGGTGTGGTGATAGGTGTCGAAACCTACATCCTCAAGGTCGTTGTGCTTGCCACTTACGCGAAGGCATTTTTGGGTATCGGCAATACGCTTGCTTTTTGGTACGGCATTGCCAAGGAAATATTCTTTAAACTGTGCCATCCCCGAGTTGTTGAACATCAGCGTTGGGTCGTCTTTGGTTACAATTGGTGCTGAAGGTACGATAAGGTGGCCTTTGCTTTCAAAAAAATCGAGGAATTGCTTCCTTATGTCGCGGGATTTCATATCCGATTACAGTTTGTTTTTCAGGTTATTAAATAACGGATTTGTATGCGGGTAGTAAAAGTTGTACCGTAAAACCGTAACATTTATTACATTTGTTCGTTTTCACTATACTTTACAGGCATTTTCCGTAAGGTGCAAAAATAGAATAAATTAAGACATGGCGAAGGTAAAATATTACTTTGATACCGAAAACCTGGCCTACCGTAAGATAAAGACTAAGCTGAGCAAAAAGATCGGTGTGGTACTGCTTTTCCTTACGGCGGCGGCGCTGTTCGGGTTCCTGTGTTTTGTAGCGCTTCTTAACACGCCCTTCTTCGAAACGCCGAAGGACAGGCTTCAGGCGCGCGAGATCGAGAACATGAAGATCCGCTACGAGATACTCAACCGTAAAATGGACCAGGTAGACGAGGTACTGGCCAATATTGAGGATCGCGACAACAATGTTTACCGTACCTATTTCAACAGTACGCCCATACCCGAAGAGCAGCGGAAGGCCGGCTTTGGAGGGGTAAACCGCTATAAAGAACTCGAAGGCTTTAATAACAGCGAACTGGTAATTAATACCAGCAAAAGGCTCGACGTGATCCTGAAGGAACTGGTAGTACAGAGCAAGTCGATCGATGAGATCGCAAAGCTGGCAAAAGACAAAGAAAAACTTCTGGCCTCGATACCTGCCATACAGCCGGTAAAGAACGAAGACCTCCGCATGATGGCATCGGGCTTTGGTTACCGCAGCGACCCTTTTACCAAAATACGTAAGTTCCATGCGGGAATGGACTTTTCTGCACGCACCGGTACCCCCGTTTATGCTACGGGCGATGGTGTTGTAGTGGCAGCCGACAATAAGATGTCGGGGTACGGCAACCGTATTGTGATACGCCATGGCTTTGGCTACGAAACGCTGTACGGCCACATGAGTAAGTTCAAGGCGAAGGCGGGGCAGAAGGTAAAACGCGGCGAGGTAATCGGCTATGTGGGCAGTACGGGCCGCAGCGAAGCGCCTCACCTGCATTATGAAGTGCATAAAAACGGCGAGGTGATCAACCCGATAAATTTCTATTACGGAAACATTTCTGCCAAAGAATACGTTTTAATTTCTAAATTAGCGAATCAGGAAAACCAATCGTTAGACTAAATGCACTTAGACCTCCCGGAAAAAAGATATTACAGCATAGGCGAGCTGGCAAAGGCCTTCGATGTAAACGCGTCACTCATCCGCTTTTGGGATAAGGAATTCGATGTCCTGAAGCCCAAGAAAAATGCAAAGGGCAACCGCATGTTTACGCCCGATGATGTGAAAAACCTGCAGCTGATCTACCATTTGGTAAAGGAGCGTGGCTTTACGCTTGAGGGTGCAAAGGTGCACCTTAAAGAAGGGCAGCAAAAAACTATGGATAAATTTGAGATTATTCGTAAATTAGAAGCAATTAAGACCAATTTGATAAATTTAAAAAACGAACTTTAAAACAAACAAAAAATGAAAAAGTGGATTATCCCCGTAATTATTCTTGTTGTAGTAATTGCAATCGGTTTCTTTTGGGCTATGGGTATTAAGAATGGCGCGCTTGAAAAGAACCAGGGCGTAAAAGAATCCTGGGGTAACGTTCAGACTTCTTACGAAAGGCGTAATGCCCTTATAGGCAATCTTGTAAAAACAGTTGAAGGTGCCGCTAATTTTGAGAAAGGAACGCTTACAGCGGTTACCGAGGCAAGGGCAAAGGCTACTTCTGTGAGGGTTGACCCTACTAATATCACTCCGGAGCAACTGGCGCAATTCAACCAGGCGCAATCGGGTGTTTCTTCCGCATTATCAAGGCTATTGGTTTCTGTAGAGGCTTATCCGCAATTGCAGAGCAACCAGAACTTCCTGAAATTGCAGGACGAGCTTGCTTCGACCGAAAATGAGATCCGTACTGCAAGGACGCGTTTTAATGAGACCGTAAAGGGATACAACAACTATATCCTGAGATTCCCCAACTCTATGTTCCTCAGCGGATATCAGGAGAAGCCATACTTTGAAGCTTCGGAAGGGGCGGATAAGCCTGTTGATGTAAATTTTAACATCAAATAAACCATGTCTGAAGCAACCGAATTCCTAAAGCCCGAAGAGGAAAATGCTATTATTGCCGCAATAGGGCAGGCAGAAAAAAATACTTCGGGTGAGATACGGGTACATATAGAAAATCATGCTGAAAAACCTCCGCTCGACAGGGCACAGGAGGTTTTTCATTTATTGGGAATGAACGCAACCACTGCCCGCAACGGCGTATTGTTTTATATAGGCGTGAGTGACCATACCTTCGCTATTATAGGTGACGAGGGTATCGATAAGGTAGTGGAAAATGATTTTTGGGATTGCACCAGGGATATTGTAATTAGCCATTTTAAGGAAGGACGTTTCGGTCAGGGGCTTGTAGAAGGCATACTCAGGGCTGGAGAAAGGCTCCAGACCTACTTTCCTTTTACCGACGGTGATAAGAATGAACTTCCTGATACTATTTCAAAAGGATGAAAAAAATACATACTACAGGGTTAATGGTGCTTTTGGGGATTTTGCTATTCCCAGTGGCAGCTATTGCCCAATATAAGATACCGAAAGCACCCGATTTCCAGACGAGCCTATACGATTATGCCAATATACTTCAACCGGGCGAGAAGCGTACCCTGGAAGAAAAACTTGTTCGTTATTCCGATTCTACATCTACCCAGATCGTGGTCATTACCATAAAATCGCTAAATGGCGAAAGTATCGGTGAACTCACACCACGATGGGCGCAGGAGTGGGGTATCGGACAGGCTGACAAAGATAACGGTGTCGTAATGCTATTGGCGGAAGCTGAGCGTAAAATATGGATATCGCCGGGCTATGGGGTAGACGACAGGCTTACGGCAGGAGAGCTTGGGCAGATGACACGCGATGTCATTATACCGGAGTTTAAGGCCGGTAGCTACTACAATGGGCTTGATAAAGGTACCGATGCCATTTTTCAGATGCTTAAAGGAAAATACAAAGGCGAACGCAAAGGGGGCAGCGGTAAGCAATCCGAAGGCTTTGGAGGCGGTATCATCTTCTTTATAATAGTGTTCATCGTTATTATCATTGTCCTTTCCAAAAGGGGAGGCGGTGGCGGAGGTGGTAACCGTGGCAGGCGCAATTTTGGCGGCGACCTTGCCGATATCCTTATCCTTAGCAGCCTGGGCCGTGGTTTTGGTGGTTCTTCCGGGGGCAGCAGCTGGGGTGGCTCCGGTGGTGGCGGCGGTGGCTTTGGCGGCGGTTTCGGCGGCGGCGGCTTTAGTGGCGGCGGCGCGGGCGGAAGCTGGTAACGTTAATAGTTGATCTGTTTATAAGTTGATTTGTTGATGTGGTTATACGATAAGACATTGACGGATCAGTTTAATGACTTGATTTATATAGTATTTAAGGGTTATCCGAAAAGTGATGGCTTGATGGTTGCAAACAGGCAGACTATCAATCCCTCAAAAAACCGGATAGCCCTTTTTCTATTGTCCCAATCGTACAATTTTGCAGGATTTTTCCGTTTTAGTTTTGCAAACCAAATCACCTGTTATGTCATTTAAATATTTACCGCTGCTCCTGTTTTTTATCATTACAGGATCGTACGGTCAGCATCATGTAAGCGGAAAAGTCACCGATGCTGCGACCCGCGAGCCAATGGCTTTTGCCAACATCATTTTCAATAACGACAGCCGGTTGGGAATTACAACCGACATCGACGGGAAATTCTCTTATTCAGGAAGTGAAGCCATTACCTCACTAACCTGTAGTTATGTCGGGTACACACCAAAAACCGTTGTTGTAGGAGACAAGCGCCAGGGCCTTCACATCGAACTCACTTTCGCGGAAAATGTGATGAAAGAGCTCGTAATCACACCTGGCGAAAACCCTGCCAATGTGATTATTCGTAAAGTGATTGCCAACAAGGAAATAAACGACCCCGAAAACATCGCGTCCTTTAAATACAAGACCTACAACAAGGTAGTGTATGACCTGAGGAACGGGACTGCCAAAGACAGCCTGAAGATCCGGAAGGTATTTAAGGACGGACATATCATGATGATGGAATCGGTAACGGAGCGCAAGTACATCCGCCCCGAGCAGAGTGAAGAAGTGGTACTCGCTACAAAAGTATCGGGCTTTAAAGATCCGAGCTTTGCCTCACTGGCAACCGACCTTCAGCCGTTTTCCTTCTACAAAGAAAATATCCCTTTTTTAAATAACAACTACCTGAACCCAATCAGCAAGGGAAGCCTCAATAAGTACAGGTTCACCCTTCAGGATACGCTCTTCAGGGATAATGATACGGTTTACGTGATCTCTTACAAGCCGCTGCCCCGAAAGAATTTTGACGGGCTCACAGGGTTACTGTACATTAATACCAACAAATACGCTGTGCAGCACGTTACGGCTTCGCCTTCTGAAAAAGGTAAGATCGATATCAGCATCAAGCAGCAGTACACGCTGACAAAAGAAGGCTACTGGTTTCCTGAACAACTGGACTATGTGTTGGAATTTGTAGAGTATCCTGTAAAAGGTGCGGGCATGTACGCGGAAGGGAAGAGCTATATCGACAATGTAGAGATCAACCCACCGCTGAATAAGAAAGCCTTCCGCCTCGAATCGGTCTGGATCGATGACAACGCGGCAAAAAAAGACAGCCTGTTCTGGCAATCTGCACGAAGGGAAACACTTTCAACATCTGAAATCACCACTTACAGAGTTGTGGACAGTCTTGGGCAGGAGGCTAACTTAGACGGCATGATGCGGTTTATCGAACGTTTTGTATACGGGCGCATACCTATCGGGCCTATAGATATTGACCTTCCGAAAACATTTGTGTACAATAAATATGAAGGCTATCGCTGGGGGTTGGGGCTCTATACTAATGACAGGTTTTCCGACAGGCTGGTGCTGGGCGGGTTCTTTGGCTACGGCTCCAGGGACTACCAGTGGAAATACGGCGGGGAAGCTATTTATACCTTTTCCAAAAAGCACCAGTTTACCGCAGGCGTAAAATACCAGGACAACCTTGTAGAAGTCGGTAATCACACCACAGACCACTACGGTCCGCTGTTCTACAACATGCGCAGTATCATAGCCTACCAGATGGACCGGATAGAAGAGAGCAGCCTGAATATCGGGTTCCGTACTTTCCGCTATGCCAAATGGAACATCGGCCTGAAGCATGAAAGGGTTACGCCGCAATACGATTACCTGTTTGAGGAAGGCAACAACTCCTTTAGCAATTACAGTAACACAGAATTGTCAGTCAACCTGCGCTACGCCTTCCGCGAGAAGTTTGTCCACTCGCTGCGCCAGACTATCAGTCAGGGAACGAAATATCCTGTGCTGTTCCTTAACTACTCGAGAGGACTGAAAGATGCTTTTGGCGGTGAGCTGGCATATAATAAGATTGAAGGTGCGGTAGAGCAATCGTTCTTTACCAAAAACTTTGGAAAAACGGCCTATAGGCTTGAAGCGGGCTACATTGACAGGGCTTTGCCGTATGGGCAGCTGTTTACCGGCGAGGGCAGCTACGATAAGGAATATCCGGTAATCATGAAGAACACCTTCCAGACCGTGATGCCGTATGAGTTCCTGTCGGATCGGTATGTGAACCTGTTTACCTCGCACAGCTTTGGCGGGCTGCTGTTTAAAGCCGACTGGTTCCAGCCGCAGATCTCAATACACAACAACTTTGGTTGGGGCGACCTTACAAAAGGCGGCAGGCATAACTTTATGGCCTATCGCACAAAAGACAAGCTTTTTACCGAGACCGGCCTGCAGGTGGATAATATTGTAAAGATGAACTACCTTAATATCGGTTACCTCGGGTTCGGCGGGGGTGTATTCTACCGTTACGGAGGCTATCAGCTGCCGGAGGCCAGCGATAATTTTACGTTCAAGTTCTCGATGAGTTTTTCGATAAAGTAACATTCAAACATCCGTAGCAACAGCATCTGATATAGTAAACAAAAAACGGCTGCACATCGCAGCCATTTTTTGTTTTTTAGAACCACCAGAAAGGTGATCCCTTATCCTCTTTTTTCTTGGCGAATTTATCAAGCTTAAAGGTGAGCGAGAACATAGCATATCGTCTTAGCACGATATTCTCCTCATCGCGAATGCTGGTGGCGCTAATGCTCCTGCTTGTCCCGATGTTCTGGTTGAGCATGTCATATACTTTTACCTTAAATAATAGTCGGTCCTGAAGGAAGTTATAGCCTAAGCTCGTATTCCAAAGGAAGAAGTCTCTCTTAAAGCCCTCGGCAATCTGTGTAGTGTAAGTATAGCCGAAATCGTTGCCAAATACGACATGTTTAGGCCAATAGCTTGTAGTTTGAAGATTAAGCCTGTGTACTACGTTACTTGCCTGTTCTACAGGGTAATTGCTTGAGTATTTAGTTTCATTGTAGGTGAAATTGTAAGAAGGGTTAATCGTAAGCAATTCACCATATTCATAAGTAAAGTTGGCCCTTGGCGTTACCCTTATCGTTTTTGAGTCGTATAATTCGGTATTCAGGAATCCTTTGTTATTGTTGAAATTCGAGTTGATACCAACACTGAATCGGTAGGTATTTCCTTCATTTTTAATAGTTTTACTCCAGTTTCCGCCAAACCAGGTGTAGAATGTTCCGGAAATGTTACGATAAGTAGAGCGGCGTACACCTGTATCTTCTACTTCAGTATAAGTCCTTACTTCATCCTCATTTACACTTCCTCCCATCCAGAAGCTGTAGCCGGAGCGGGTTGCGTAGTCAAAATCCCTGAAGCTCATATTAAAGTAATGTGACTTCCCGGGATCGAGGTTCGGGTTACCTTTTATGATGTAAAGAGGGTTGCTCACGTCTTCAACAGGAAGGAGTTCGTCAGGCTGTGGGAAATTCACCTCATAGGTATAGTACGCCCGTAACGACTTCGATTTACTGAAACGGTAGCCCATATTAAGGTCGGCTGCCGGAAGAACATAGTCTTTTTTAACCCTGAAATCCTCGCCGACATATGTAGAGAAGTTGTCGAATTTGGAGATTCGCGGACCAACGTTCAGGTAGAAGTTGAACTTGCTTTGGTTGAGGCTAAGGCCAACGGATGGACGAACAGTATTTGTTTCTGATGTCATGTAGTTGGATAGGGCATCGTTATAGTCTGAATATCTGTTGGTTGATGGGTCGAAATCAAATCCATCGCGGTTACGAAGCGTTTTCTGAAGTTCATAAGCTACACCAACGTTTAATTGTAATGAATCGGTGATGGGCTCAAGGTATTCAATACCAAAGTTATAGGAGTCGTTGGCCTGTCGGTTGTAGAGCACCTGATCGCGGTTGTCGACCTCAGTCGTTTGGGTACCGCCGGAGTAGGTATACTTGTTGAGCTGCCATTGGTTACGCTCCGCTGCATCATCCAATCTGTTGTTATTCTGCATAGAAACGTTCATCGAGCGGCCTTTTTTGCCAAAGCTTTTATTGAATACAAAGTAACTTTCAAAGCCCTTGTTGTCTGTCTCATCAAAGCTGTTATTATAGCTGTCGTTAGCCAGCCTTTCGTCGGCTACACGGCGTGTTTCCTGATTGGAGCGGTTGCTGCTTTTAGAATTGGCCGTTACGAACTTGGGCGCGAAATAGATATTGGAAGTAGAGTCGATCTTTATATTGAATTCCGTACTGAAATTGTGCGCGTAGCGGCTGGTGTTCATTTCAGAGCGGGAATCCGTACGGAGGCTTGGGTCTGTAGTGTCAGCTGAGTTGGGATCTACCGGAAGGAAGTTCGTCTCGCTGGTACGGTTGCGGTTTTCGGTATCGGCACTGCTGTAGAAGTAACTGGCATTACCATCAAAGCCTTTGGCCCATTCATCGGCATAGTTGAGGCCAAGGATATTGGATTGCGTAATTCCTTTACCGCCACCGAACTGCATCCCATTGATGTTGAATCCACCATCATCATTCGTCCATACCGACATATTCCGGCCACCCCCCATGGTGTCGAATACTTCATTCATTGAAAACCCGGTGGAGTTGATGTTGTTGGAAGAGCCGAGGATGCTTATTTTGGTAGGCCCCTTAAAGTAGTTGCCCAAAATACTGCTTTCGTACCGGTCGTCGGTACCGTAGCCGCCCATAAGTTTCCCAAAGTAGCCTTTATTTTTGTCCTCGTCTATAGTCAGGTTAATACTGGCATTGTCACCGGTTGCCTTTTGCCCGGAAAGTTCCTGCTGTTTGGTCTTGGTGTCGGTAACCTGCACTTTGTTGATCAGCTCTGCCGGAAGGTTTTGCAGGGCCACTTTGCCATCCTTATCGAAGAAAGGCTTTCCGTTTACGAGGATCTGGTTCACTTCCTTTCCGTTTACGGTTATCTTACCTTCTTCGTCAATTTCCACGCCGGGCAGCTGCTTTAATAGCGCTTCGACATTGGCATCAGGACGTACCTTAAAAGATGCGGCGTTAAATTCAAGTGTGTCCGATTTGATGCGGATAGGAGGTATCTCACCTTCTATCACTACTTCGTTGAGGTCGGTTGACCTGTCCTGGAGCTTTAATGCCCCAAAATCACGGTCTTCGGTAAGCGATTCATACTGTTGCCTGTAATCGGCAAGGCCTACGTAAGAGATCTTGAGGAATACCGGTTTGTCAATCTTACGGGTTTTTAGTTCCCAGGAACCGTTTTTGTTGGTAATGGTGTAATCGATCATAGTTGAATCTTTTACCGAGGTAAGGTAGACCGTAGCGGCCTCCAGCGGAAAATCTTCAAGGTCGGTCACTTTTCCTTTTAATGTAACTGTCTGGCTGAAACCCAGTGTAGTACAGCCAATAAATAAAAAGAACGCAAGTAATTTGTGCATTTAGGTAATAGGTTAATTGGTTATAGTAAGGTTTCCCTTATAACTGTAAAAGTATAAGTTTTAGTATTAGCACTTTACGATTAGTAGTGTTTTCGGGAGATTTGTTACAGAATAAGTCAGAAATTCTGACAAATAAAAAAGGCATCATGTGATGCCTTGTATGTTGCTTTATTACTTCTGCCTGAAATAAATATCGATAGGTACGCCCTCGAAATTATATATTTCCCGCATCTTGTTCTCCAGGAATCGTTTGTAAGGGTCTTTTACATACTGTGGCAGGTTGCAGAAGAACACGAACTGAGGTGTTGGTGTAGGAAGCTGCATGCAGAATTTGATCTTTACATATTTACCTTTCAGCGCCGGTGGCGGATTATTCTCTATAATCGGCAGCATGGTTTCGTTTAGTTTCGAAGTCGCGATGCGCTGCTTCCTGTTCTCGAATACCTCTACAGAAGTTTCAAGAGCCTTTAGCAGGCGCTGCTTGGTAATCGCCGATACGAAAAGGATTGGCACATCGGTAAATGGCTGTAGTTCCTCACGTATTTTGCGTTCGTAATCACGTGTGGTCATGGTATCTTTTTCAACCAGATCCCATTTGTTTACGAGTATCACCACACCTTTGCGGTTCTTTTCCGCAAGCCAGAAGATGCTTTGGTCCTGGCCTTCAAAGCCGCGGGTAGCGTCGATAACCAATATACAGATGTCGCTGTGTTCTATGGCACGCACCGAGCGCATTACCGAATAAAATTCCAGGTCTTCCTTAACTTTGGCCTTACGGCGGATACCGGCGGTATCTACAAGGTTAAACTCAAATCCGAAACGGTTATAAGTAGTATCAATAGCGTCACGTGTAGTTCCGGCAATGTCGGTCACTACAAAACGGTCTTCGCCGATAAGTGCATTAATAAAGGATGATTTACCCGCATTTGGGCGGCCTACCACTGCAAAACGCGGAAGCGCCACAGCATTCTCATCCGGGGCTACTGCATCCGGAAGCAGTTCTACAAGGGCATCCAGCAATTCGCCGGTACCCGATCCGCTCATTCCGGCAATGGTAAAGTATTCGCCAAGGCCAAGATTGTAAAACTCTACCGCGTCTTTTTCGCGCATGGAGTTATCTACCTTATTTATGGCTAGAAGAACCGGTTTTGTTACTTTTCGGAGCAGCTTCGCCACTTCCTCATCCATTGGCGTAATGCCTTCTTCAACATCCACAACAAAAATTATCGCGTCTGCCTCATCAATAGCAAGTTCTACCTGGCGGCGTATCTCGGCTTCGAAAATATCTTCCGAGCCCTTTATGTAACCTCCGGTATCTATAACGGAAAACTCTTTGCCATTCCATTCGCTCTTGCCGTAATTCCTGTCGCGCGTAACGCCGCTAACGGAGTCTACAATAGCTTCCCTGCGCTGTATCAGCCTGTTAAAAAAAGTAGATTTCCCTACATTCGGCCTTCCTACTATGGCTACGATATTGTTCATGTGGTGCTTTTAAATTTTTTGCAAAAGTAAGGTTTTAAGTTTAAAGGCACGAGGCAAAAGGCATAAGTTTAATTGTAAACCTATTGCTTATGCCTTTTGCCTGTACACTTTTGCCTTAGAATTATTTTTGGTTATACCCAAACCTTCTTAGTTGGTAATTGTTGCTTCGCCAGTCTTTGTTAACTTTTACGAAGAATTCGATGTGTATCTGCTTGCCGAAGAATTTCTCCAGGTCGGCCCTGGATTCTACGCCAACGCGTTTGAGTGCTTCACCTTTATGTCCGATAATTATCCCCTTCTGGGTTTCACGCTCTACCATGATCACCGATCGAATGCGGATGATGTTGTCGGTCTCGAGGAACTCTTCGGTCTCGATCTCTACCGCATAGGGTATCTCTTTATCGTAGTGCAGAAGTATTTTTTCACGAATCGTTTCATTTACAAAGAAACGTTCCGGTTTGTCGGTAAGGGTATCTTTCGGATAATACGGAGGCGATTCCGGCAGAAGTTCTATAATACGGTTAAAGACTTCAGCAACATTGAAGTTTTCCAATGCGGAAATAGGGTGTATTTCGGCGTTGGGTACTCTTTCCTTCCAGTGGGCTACCTGTTCTTCCAGTTGTTCCTGCGATGATTTGTCTATTTTGTTTAATAATAGTAGTACCGGTATGTTGGCATGGACGATCTTTTTGAAAAAAGCTTCATCCTTTAATTCTTTCTCTCCCGTCTCTACCATATAAATAAGGATGTCGGCATCCTCGAAGGCAGACTTTACAAAGTCCATCATGCTGGACTGAAGCTCATACGCGGGCTTGATAATGCCTGGCGTATCGGACAATACCACCTGGAAATCCTCACCATTTACGATACCTAATATACGGTGCCGCGTGGTCTGTGCTTTGGAGGTGATAATCGAGAGGCGCTCGCCTACGAAGGCGTTCATTAGTGTCGATTTCCCTACGTTGGGGTTGCCTATTATATTTACAAAACCTGCTTTGTGTGCCATAAAAAAATAATTATGCTGCAAAGGTAGGCATATCAGCGGAATAGAAGAAATAAAAGATTTTTATGCAATTTAACTTGCTATTCTAAATAATGGTGGTATATTTGCACTCGAAACATCGCGGGATAGAGCAGTAGGCAGCTCGTCGGGCTCATAACCCGAAGGTCACAGGTTCGAGTCCTGTTCCCGCTACTATTTAAAAATGAAGGCTTTAGTGAGATCTAAAGCCTTTTTTTATGTCTTTATTTTTTGGGCAGATAAATCGAACCACACTTTTTATCTGAAAAGATTATCTTTACCATATAATAAATTTAATCCTATGAACCTGCAAGCCGAAAAAATGGAGCTTATAGAAATGCTTATTAACACAAGAAAGGCTGCTGTTCTTAAGAAAGTACGTGAATTACTTGAGGAAGAACGCGGTGGGCTTACTGAAGATGATTATAAAATAATAGACTCACGTAGGGAACGTCATTTGAATAGAGAGAGCAAGTCATATTCCTGGGAAGAAGCAAAGCAAAAAATCCGAAATAAGTAGTAATTGAAGTTTGCTGTTGAAATAAAGGAGGAGGCTCTTTCTGAAATGCAAGATGCTTACGATTATTATGAAGAGCAGAAAGCAGGCTTGGGAGAACGTTTTTTAGATAATCTTGATGATTATTTGGAGCGTATAAGGAAAAATCCATTACATTTTCAGGCAAGAAGGAAGCCTTATCGTGAGGCATTTATAAAAACTTTTCCATTCCTAATATATATGAAATAGAAGCAAACAATATCATTGTTTATAGCATATTTAATACTTCAAGAGATACTAAGAAGAAGCCTAAGAAAGAATAAAGTCTGCGTTAAGCACAGGTTCTAATCTTGTTCCCGCTACTAAGTAAAACCTCTCAGAAATGAGGTTTTAAATCACAAAAGTTTCCTGTGTTCTAAATGCTTTATTTAGCAAATTCTGGGGCAGTAGAAGAACGACATCCTTTTCCGCAAATTGTCCCACAAGATGTTGTTTCTTCTCCATTTAAGACCTTCGATTCATTTCTCCAACGAATTAAATCTTGTGAGTTTTTATAAATATCTTCAAGGGGAGTCATTTTTACATTTCCAACATTTTGATCATCATTATTCATTCCTCCACACGCTCTAACATCCCCATGAGAATTTACCCGTACAGTAGTTAATCCAGGTTGACATCCCAGACAACTGGACTTTTTGTAAAAATATTCAGGTGCTTCTTTTGAATTTACAACTACTTCCGGAATTAAAGGTAACATTATTTCAAGTTTGTCTTGATAAAGCGGCTTAATCTGCCACCCATCATAAATTACTTTTCCTAATGTATTTTCATCAATTAATAATTCTTCTTTATTATTTTCGCCTAATCCGGTTTCGATGAACGTTTGGATCTTCACACCATATGCTCCAAGTTTGATAGATAATTTAAATATGTCTTCTAATTCATGATAATTAGTTTTTAATAGTACAAAGGCAATTAGTATTTTAAAACCATTCTCTTTAGCTATTTTAATGCCATTTATAGTTTTTTCATAAGTGCCTTTACCTCTAATAAAATCGTTTACATATTCGGTGGCTCCATCTAAGCTAATTTGTAAAGAAGTTAATCCTGCATTTTTGAGTTTCTTAGCAAGTTGGTCAGTCAATAACATTGCATTGGATGACATTGCAACAAGCATTCCGTTAGATGTTGCTTCATGGATTACTTCCGCGAGATGTGGATATAACATAGGCTCTCCACCTGCTATTGATAAATGAAAAACTTTTTTATCGGCAATGTATTTTATAAATTTCAAAGCTTCTTCTTTAGAAAAAGAAGTTTTGTCAGATAGTTGTTTTGATGACAAATAGCAATGTTTGCAGCGTAAGTTGCAATTGTGTATAATGTCCCAGCCAACCTGAAATGGCATTTCCAACTTATTCATACTTTTCAATTTTAATTATATCGCTCTTCACCATCTTAATGTAAAAATCTATTATGTCTTTTAAGGCAGAATCAAAACATATTTCGAAATTTTTTGAAATACAGGCTGCGATTTTCTCTATCGGGCTATGGCAGGTTAATAATTTTAGTAAGAGATAACCTGTTTGATTTAATGTAATGACTTCTCCTGTTATCTTGTTAAAACAAACAAAGTCATCTCTCAAAACTACATACGTCTGAAGATGTAAAATACTATTTTTCTTAAGTTGAATGTTATTTAGTTGCATCTTTCGATTTGATTACCTCTTCGTCTAATGTCCTGAAATCTGACATTTTCATCGATGAACCACACACAGCAAGGAATCCCTGATAGCCTGCTGGTTTTTCATACGCTAATTTGTCTAAGGTTTCGATTAGTTTTTTTGCTTCCTCTTCAAGGGAAATTTCTGTTTTCTTATTTGTCATAATATTGATATATAATTTGCCTACTCTAAATAGTGTTTTTGGCTTCCCACTTGCTTCTTTTTTTGATTTACAGCATTCTCACAATCCGTTCATTTCAAAATTAGATAAGAGTACTGTTGTGAAAAATACCTATCAATGGGTATTTTATGATCAAGTGTTTGTTTTTCCTTAGTTGCTATATTACTTATTTTGGATACTTTGCTTGATACATTGTAAGTTCATTATATTTCCCTACTTTTGCACCCGCTTACTAAAACGCAATTACAGAGGAATTTATGAACATGAACAAGATTGTTGAGTACCGCAAGCTGCTCAATGTTACCAAAGCTGCAACGCTAAAAGAATTAAAGACGATTTACAGGAACAGCATGAAAGACTGCCATCCTGATACCTGCACCACCGATGAGGAAAGGCATGCAGCGGAAGAGCAGAGCAAGGCTATCATCGAAGCCTACCACTTTTTAGTGAGCATCGCCCCTGAAACTTCTGAAAAGAACCTTGCGGAGTATACAAAAACTACGTCGGTTTCACCTATAACGGAGTTTTACTTCGAAAAGCAGGCGCTGTATATCAATTTCCTTGATGGAAGCAGCTACGAATATTTTGGCGTGCCAAGGAATGTTTACGTAAAAATGGTAAATGCTGAGTCGCCGGCGCGTTTTGCCCGCAGGCATATTTACGGAACGTATCTGTACCGCAGCGCTTCTAAAATTGTCGCTACAGCAGAATAATCCATTGCTATATAATTATACAAGAGCTTTCCATCCGGAAAGCTTTTTTGTTTTTATCTTGTTATAGTTACCCTAAAATTCCATTCTTTACCGCGGGATTTAATTAAATTTGGGTAAAACAATACACCATGGGAACAAAGAAAACACTGGTTATGGGCGCCTCTACAGATCCCGGCCGGTATGCTTATAAAGCCATTAAGATGCTGCAACGCTACGGGCATCCGGTTGTGGCAATAGGGCGAAAGGAAGAAGAGCTTGAAGGGCTTAAAATAGAAAAGGAAATGGTAGCGCATGATGATGTGGATACAATTACACTCTATCTTAACCCGATGAATCAAAGGCAGTATTACGATTATATTGTAGAACTTGAGCCGAAGCGTGTGATCTTCAATCCCGGCACGGAGAACCCTGACCTATATGAGCTGCTCCGTAAGAATGGCATTGAAATAGAAGTGGCTTGTACGCTTGTTATGCTTTCGGTGAATCAATATTAGATATTCCTGATGTAATTCATTTCACCTTTGATATAATGGTGAAGCCTGAACAGCTTGCTATTTACCAGCAAGAATAACTTCTGTAACAACTGCCCTTTTTCTGATGCATAGCAACAGTAAGAAGGTTATAAGCCCATTTATAATGATGAGCTCGTTGTCAAATACATATCCCCCGAGCAAGTCTGCCGAATAGGTATGCAACAGGAAAGTGAATAATGGTGACGCGATACAAATGAAAGGCACGATTTTGTCTTTTACCGTGTAATTCTTCATGAATAATCCGAAGGAATAGAGTCCGAGTAACGGTCCGTAAGTATAGCCCGCGATCCGGAAGATCATACTCACTACAGACTTATCGTTAAGGGAATTGAAAATGATTATCACCAGGAACATCAGTAGCGAAAAAGTGATATGTACCTTGTGACGTGTTTTTACGTTTCCGGCTTTTCCCAGGTTTTCGGCTTTGTCCATGCCCAGAAAATCCACGCAAAAAGAGGTGGTTAGTGCCGTTAGTGCCGAGTCGGTTGTTGCGAAAGTTGCCGCTGTTAGTCCCAAAAGGAAGATTACCGATGGTATTAATGCCAGATGTTTAAAGGCAATCTCGGGGAAAAGCAGGTCGGTGCGCGGTTTGCCGGCTTCAAGCGGAACTTGGATGCCATTCTTCGCGGCATAGATATAAAGCAATGCGCCAACCCCAAGGAAAAAGATGTTAATGATTACGAATATTCCGGTGAAGGTAAACATGTTCTTTTGTGCTTCACCAATATTCTTGCAGCTCAGATTTTTTTGCATCAGGTCCTGGTCGAGTCCCACCATGGCAAGGGTAACAAAGATGCCTCCCAATATCTGCTTTACAAAATGGAATTTACTGCCAATAAAATCTTCAAAGAAAAATATTTTAGAGTAACTGCTTTGCTCCACGGCGGTAAAAGCTTCTCCGGGGCTCATATCGAGGCTCTCGCAAATAAAATAAATAGTAAGGAATACCGATGATACCAGGAAGAATGTCTGGAGTGTATCGGTAATGATAATGGTTTTGAGTCCGCCTTTGTAGGTGTAGGCAAAAATCAGCAATAGTGAGATGAGTACCGTAGCCCAAAAGGGTATGCCGAACTCGTTAAAAACATAACGCTGCAATACGATAACCACAAGGTACAGCCTGAAAGCCGACCCGATAGTGCGGCTGATAAGGAAGATCATGGCTGATGTTTTGTAGCTGTAATAGCCGAGCCTGCCTTCGATGTAGCTGTAGATAGAGGTGAGGTTGAGCCTGTAATACAATGGGAGTAGCACTTTCGCGATAAGTATGAATCCGATGGCATTGCCAAGGATGAACTGGAAGTACTTAAACTGTTCGCCGTTGGGGGAACCCACTTCTCCCGGTACCGAAATAAAGGTAACACCCGACAGCGCCGTGCCAATCATACCGAAAGCAACCAGGTACCATTTTGAATTTTTGTTGGCTTTAAAGAAAGTATCATTGCTTTGGTCTTTCCGGCTTACGATCCTCGAAATAAGGATAAGGAGTCCGAAATAAACAATGATAATGGAAAGTATGGTTATTGGCTGCATCGATTTTATGTTTGGTATACAAAACAACTAAAAATATTTCAATAAACGGCGGAATGCTAAAATTCTGCCTGCTGCTAAATAATTGCAATGGTTTATTACCTTTGCGGACTATGGAAATGTCTTCAAAATTACTGGAAAAGGCCGTGGCCGAGATTTCCCAGCTTCCCGGTATCGGGAAGCGTACGGCACTCCGGCTGGCACTCCACCTGCTCCGGCAGCCGGAAGAACAAACGCTGGAACTCGCGGGTGCACTGCGCAGGCTTCGTGAGGAAGTACAGTATTGCAGGCAGTGCCACAACATTTCGGATGCGGAAATTTGCGGGATCTGTTCCAGTGCTTCTCGCGACAGGTCGGTAATTTGCGTAGTGGAAGATATACGTGATGTAATGGCTGTTGAAAACACCAATCTCTTTAAGGGAATATACCATGTGCTGGGTGGCAGGATATCGCCTATAGATGGTATTGGCCCCAGCCAGCTGAATATCGCTTCGCTGGTGGAGAAAGCAAAATCCGGCGGGATAAAGGAATTTATCTTTGCCCTAAGCCCTACTATGGAAGGGGATACGACCAACTTTTATATCTACAAGCAAATTTCCGGACTCAATATTATCACGTCTGCTATCGCGAGGGGAATTGGTGTTGGGGATGAGTTGGAGTTTGCAGATGAAGTGACACTTGGCAGGAGTATTTTGCACCGGGTTCCGTTTGAAAATACCTTCAGAACGCATTAGATCTATAGGATTTTTCCCAATTAAAAATTAAATATATCTTAAAATTGTATTTTTGAGGCATTCTAGTCATCTGTTTTTAAGTAAAATAGATTTCTAGAAAATGTAGTAAAGCCGTAAAAAGCTGGTTTTGCGAAAGTTTTATTTTAAAATTTGTTAAAATTTGACTTAATTTGCTATCCTGAATATGTTTGGTTGAAGCCTTGGAAAAAGAACTTAACTAAACATATAAATAATACTATCTTAAAATATTAGTGTATATATTTGCATCCTGTTTGGGGGTGCGCCCTTGAAGTAAATAATTGATATTTAATGCAAACAAAACAGAAAGTTCTTATAACAGGCGGTGCCGGATTTATTGGTTCAAACCTTTGCGACCATTTTATTAAGAAGGGTTATCGGGTAGTATGCCTTGATAATTTTGCAACCGGTCACAGGAAAAATATTGAGCATCACTTGTCAAATCCCGACTTTACCCTTGTTGAAGGGGATATAAGGAATCTGGAAGACTGTCAGAAAGCTGTTAAAGGCGCTGACTTCGTGCTTCACCAGGCTGCTTTGGGTTCTGTGCCACGCTCTATAAAGGACCCCGCAACAAGTAATGATGTAAACGTAGGAGGCTTTCTGAATATGCTTATCGCAGCGCGCGATGAGGGTGTGAAGCGTTTTGTTTATGCAGCCAGTTCTTCGACTTATGGTGATTCTGAATCGCTTCCTAAAGTGGAAGATAAGATTGGCAGGCCACTTTCCCCATACGCAGTTACAAAATTCGTAAACGAACTTTACGCCGATGTTTTCGGGAAAACGTATGGCATCCAGACGATTGGTTTGCGCTATTTCAATGTATTTGGGCGCAGGCAGGATCCTAACGGCGCCTATGCGGCAGTGATCCCGAAATTTGTGCTGCAGTTTATGAATTATGAGAGCCCTGTAGTAAACGGCGACGGGAACTATTCGAGGGATTTTACTTATATAGACAATGTGATCCAAATGAATGAGATTGCGATGTTGTGTGAAACCCCTGAAGCGTTAAATACAGTATATAATACAGCTTTTGGTGACAGGAATACCCTGAACGACCTTATTGGCTACCTGAAGCAGTACCTGTCGGAATTTGATCCGGAGATTGCTAAAGTAAAAGTGGTATATGGCCCTAACAGGGTTGGAGATATACCGCACTCACTCGCAAGTATCGATAAAGCAAAGGCGCTCTTGAACTATGATCCCCAATATTCCCTTCAGCAGGGCCTTAAAGAGGCTGTTAAGTGGTATTGGGAAAACCTTAAATAAATACAACACCAACCAATTCGTATGAAGATAGCGGTTATAGGATTAGGATATGTAGGATTGCCACTCGCAAGGCTATTTGCTACTAAGTATCCCGTAGTAGGATTTGATATTAACCAGGCGCGTGTAAACGAGCTGAATTCAGGAAAAGATAGTACGCTTGAAGTAGAAGACAATCTACTTAAAGAAGTGCTTGTCTCTGCTCCTTTGTCACAGGGTTTGTATTGCTCTACTAATCTCAATGATATCAGGGAATGCAACTACTATGTGGTTACTGTGCCTACTCCTGTAGATAAAAATAACAGGCCGGACCTCACGCCGTTGTATAAATCCAGCGAAACTGTTGGTAAAGTACTTAAAAAAGGAGATATTGTTATTTACGAATCTACCGTATATCCGGGTGTGACTGAAGAGGAATGTGTGCCGGTACTCGAGCGCGTAAGTGGTCTTAAATTCAATGAAGATTTCTTTGCAGGCTATTCACCTGAAAGGATAAATCCAGGCGACAAAGAGCATACTGTGGAGAAGATACTTAAAGTTACTGCTGGCTCTACGCCAGAAGTAGGGGAGAAAGTAAATAATCTTTACAAATCTGTAATTACTGCGGGTACACACCTTGCTCCCACTATTAGAGTTGCCGAAGCGGCCAAAGTGATAGAGAACTCACAACGCGATATTAATATAGCTTTTGTAAACGAACTGGCGAAGATATTCAACTGTATGGGTATCGATACCCACGATGTTCTTGAAGCTGCAGGAACTAAATGGAATTTCCTTCCGTTTAAGCCCGGTCTTGTTGGAGGCCACTGCATAGGCGTAGACCCGTACTACCTTGCACAAAAAGCACAGGAAGTAGGATACCATCCGGAGATAATCCTCGCGGGCAGAAGGTTGAACGACAGTATGGGCGAATATGTAGCCTCGCAGGTAGTAAAGCTTATGATAAAAAGAGGAATTACTATAAATAATTCTAACTTGCTGATGCTGGGCATTACTTTTAAGGAAAACTGTCCTGATGTACGCAATACGAAAATTGTAGATGTTATCGCCGCTCTGAAAGATTATGGCATTAATGTAACGGTTTGTGATCCATGGGCCAATCCTGCCGAAGTTGAGCATGAATACGGACTGGAAACTGTTACGGAACTGCCTTCACAAAAGTTTGATGCTATAGTGCTTGGCGTGGCACACAAGGAATTTAAAGACCTTGATTTTGAAAGCGCACGAACTGGCAACAGCATTATATATGATGTGAAAGGCATATTAGGAGAAAAAGCAGACGGAAAGCTCTAAATACTAAAAAAACAATTCTTAAAAATGAAAATAAAAAATATTTGCTGCATTGGTGCCGGATATGTTGGAGGCCCTACTATGGCAGTTATAGCGCACAAATGCCCGGATATTAAAGTAACTATTGTTGACCTTAATGCAGAACGTATAGCGGCATGGAACGATGAAAACCTTGATAACCTCCCGGTATACGAGCCCGGTCTCGATGCTATCGTGGGTTCAGCACGCGGGAGGAACTTATTTTTTTCTACAGATGTAGAAAAAGCTATCGATGAGGCAGAAATGATTTTTATATCAGTAAATACGCCTACAAAAACATACGGACTTGGAAAAGGAAAGGCTGCAGACCTCAAATATATTGAGCTTTGCGCAAGGCAGATTGCTACTGTAGCCAAAACCGATAAAATTGTTGTCGAAAAGTCTACATTGCCCGTGCGTACAGCAGAGGCTGTGAGGAGTATTCTGGATAACACTGGTAATGGTGTGAAATTCCAGATACTTTCAAACCCTGAATTCCTTGCGGAAGGTACCGCTATTGACGACCTTTTGCAGCCGGACAGGGTACTTATAGGTGGTGATACCGATGCGGAGGGCCAAAAAGCAATTCAGGCACTTGTAGACGTGTATGCTACATGGATACCAAAAGAGCGCATTCTTACTACAAATGTTTGGTCTTCGGAACTATCTAAGCTTACGGCCAACGCATTTCTTGCGCAAAGGGTTTCCTCAATAAATGCCATGTCTGAACTGTGTGAAAAAACAGGAGCAGATGTAAATGAAGTGGCAAAGGCCATTGGTATGGACAGCCGTATCGGGCCAAAATTCCTTAAGGCATCTGTAGGTTTCGGAGGCTCTTGTTTTCAAAAAGACATTCTGAACCTCGTTTATATAGCCAATTCTTATGGATTGAATGAGGTGGCAGATTATTGGGAGCAGGTAATCATAATGAACGATCACCAAAAAAGGCGTTTTGCTGCCAATATCGTTAAAACCCTTTATAATACGGTTTCGGGCAAGAAGATCGCTTTCCTTGGCTGGGCATTCAAGAAAGATACCAATGATACAAGAGAATCTGCCGCAATTTATGTAGCAGACGACTTGTTGCACGAACAGGCCAGGATAATGGTTTACGATCCTAAAGTGGAGACCGAAACTATATACCGTGACCTTAATTATCTTGGAACTAGGGATGCTCAGGAGAATAAAGAAGGCATTGTTACATTCAACGATCCTTATGAAGCCTGTAAAGATGCCCATGCTATTGCGGTGTTGACCGAATGGGATGAGTTTAAAGGGTATGACTGGCAGAAAATATACGACAATATGAAAAAGCCAGCGTTTGTCTTTGACGGACGCAACATTCTTGACGGTGACAAGTTAAGGGAGATAGGATTTATCTTCAGCGAGATTGGAAAATCTTATTAGCATAAAGGCCTTTTAGGCAGTATCGGTTAAGTATGTGTTAGGCAATTGTTAATTGGGGCTGACGGGGCGGAGCCATTTAAGATGAAATTGATAGTAACCATTGAAAGAAATAACTATACATGCCGTGGTACGTAATCTACACCAATCCGAAAGCTGAAAAAAAAACAGCATCCCAATTGGAAGCGCTTGGTATCGAGGTATATTGCCCCCTTATAACGAAAATACAACAGTGGTCTGACAGGAGAAAAAAGGTTGAAATACCTTTGTTTACTTCTTATGTGTTTGTAAACCTGGAAGACAAAGACAGAAATGCTGTTTTTGCTGTGAAGGGAGTGGTTCGCTATCTCTATTGGCTGGGGAAACCGGCTACAGTGAGGCAGGATGAAATTGAGTCTATAAAACAATGGACAGGAAGTGGAGACGTGGCAGATATTAGCATGGAGGAAATAAAAAAAGGAGACCTTTTTGAAATAAAGGAGGGGCCTTTTAAGAACCATTCGGGATTTGTCCAGCAGGTAAATAAAAAAACGATCCGGATACGGATTGAGTCAATAGGAGCGATGCTTACTATTAAATATAATTAAAACAACTAAGCGTTAACTACTTTCATGAAAATATTAGTAACAGGGGCCGCGGGTTTTATAGGTTATCATCTTTGTGAGCGATTATTGAGTGAAGGCCATACCATAGTGGGATTAGATAATATCAATGATTACTATGATATTAATCTTAAGCTTGGAAGGCTGAAACAGCTTGGTATCGATAATCCGGAAGACAATATTGCTTTGGTGAGTACTATCCACAAGGACAAGTTCTGCTTTGTGAAGATGGCGTTGGAAGACCGTGAGAATCTTCCTAAGCTCTTTGCGGAGTATAAGTTCGATATTGTTTGTAACCTTGCCGCACAGGCAGGCGTTCGCTATAGCCTCGAAAATCCTTTTGCTTATGTTGAAAGTAACATTGTGGGCTTTGTCAACATATTAGAAGCCTGCAGGAATTATAATGTTAAGAACCTCGTATATGCAAGCAGTTCCAGTGTATACGGCATGAATGAGAAAATACCTTTTTCTACGGATGATAATGTAGACCTGCCAATAAGTTTGTATGCGGCTTCTAAAAAGAGCAACGAGTTGATGGCTCATACCTATAGCCATTTGTTTGGTATAAAGACTACCGGGCTGCGCTTTTTTACGGTATATGGCCCGTGGGGCAGGCCGGATATGGCTATGTTCCTGTTTACCGATGCGATCCTTAACAATAAGCCTATAAAAGTTTTTAATGAAGGCAGGTTGTCCAGGGACTTTACCTATATCGATGATATAGTAGAAGGAATTACTGCCACATTATTCAGCAAAGAGGAAACGCTTTATAAAGTATATAATATTGGCAATAGCAAGCCGGTAAAACTCCTGGATTTTATTTCGGAAATAGAAAAAAGCACCAGTAAAGCTGCCATAAAGGAATATCTGCCTATGCAGCCGGGCGATGTTGAGAAAACGTGGGCTGATGTGGATGCGTTAAGAAATGATTTGGGATACGAACCCACTACAGATATAAGTGTAGGGATCCAGCGTTTTGTAGACTGGTATAAGATGTATTATAACGTAAAGAACTAATATTTTATGTAACTGCGTTGAATGATAATCATAAATACTGATTATCGCTATCGAAGCTATAAAGGTTATAAAGCTGTTCACAGATTTTGAAAGTTATATAAAGGAAGATCCTTCCAGTAACAAGTGTTCAGTTAATCCCTGCTGATAAAAGAAATAAGATACAATTAAGAAAACCTTTTTAATTCCCACTAAGTATTCGCCGGGAAGCAGTTAGATCAACACAAATTATAAAGCAAAGAGGCGCAAAGCCGGAAAGATACTTTGAGTAAGGAAATAGAAAAACAGACGAAAAAAGGCCTTATATGGGATTTCACAGGATCCCTGTTGCGGCAATTTGCCGGTATGTTTATTACCATTATTCTTGCAAGGCTTTTGACGCCTGAAGAGTTTGGGGTAATAGGTATGGCGCTTGTTTTTGTAACCATTACTGATGTATTTATTGATGTAGGCTTTACAAGCGGCCTTATTCAGCAACAGGAAACTAAAGATATTACGTACTCATCAATATTTTATGTCAATCTAACAATTAGTATTTTGCTTTCGGGAGTTATCATGCTTGCAGCTCCCTATGTAAGTGTATTTTATAATGAACCGAAAATAGAAACTATCCTGATGTATCTTGCAATAATTCCTATTATTGCAGCATTAGGCAAGGTTCAGTCTACTATACTCAGCAAACAGATGAATTTCAGAAGCCTCACTATCCGTACTGTAGGCGCAACGGTTGTAGGTGGTATTGCAGGAGTTATAGGTGCATTTTGCGGTATGGGTGTATATAGTCTTGTACTCCAGCAGATATTTACTGTTCTCACTTCCACAATCCTCCTTTGGTTTTCTACAGGATGGAAACCAAAATTGGAATTTTCCTGGCCGGAAGTTAAAGGGTTGTTGGGATATTCCAGCTACATATTCCTAGACAGTATTATCAGGCAGGTATTTAACAGGATAGATACAATATTCGTGGGGAAGTATTTTTCGAGTGCAACTTTGGGTTTCTATTCCAGGGCAGAATCGCTCAGGGCCCAGATTGACGCTTACGCCTCAAACAGTCTCAGGAAGGTGATGTTCCCTGTCTTAAGCTCCCTGCAAGAGGATAATGATGCCTTCAAAAGGGTTTATCTTAAGGTGTTTAACATTTCTTCGGCTCTTACAGTCCTGCTGATTGGTCCAATATATTTTTTATCTGATAAGATAATTATAGGCCTTTTCGGAGCAAAATGGGAACCCAGTATTATCTTTTTTCAGATATTGTTATTTACAACCCTCACAACACCACAAACAGGTATGATGGTTCAGGCAGTATTAGCAAAGGGTTTTTCAAAATTGCGTTTTCAGATGGGACTTATTCACAGATTCCTTAAACTTGCCCCAATGGTCTTTGGGGTACTGTATGGAATTGTTGAATTTTCTATAGCTGTAGTGGCAGCCGCAACATTAATGTTTTTCATTTATGCCTATGTTATGCGTTCAAAATTTGAAATAGGCTTTATGAAACAAGTTAAGGAACTCCTTATACCCGGTATAGTATTCTTTTTATTCGTGGTGATTTTCCATGTTTTTAAAGAATATATCAATGTATGGGTATACGCAGCAGCTTTTTTTGCAGGCAATATTCTATTTTTGAAACTTATTAAGCATGAAAGTTTTTTCATCTTACAAAATAACTTTAAAAAAATAACCTCCCGTATTTCAAAATTTAAAAACAGATAGTTATGGCATTATCAATATCCAAGACAAAATTGAACGGACTTGTAAAGGTAAGTGGAGCAAAAAACAGCTCGCTTCGTCTTTTGGCCGCATCGTTACTAACAGAAGAAACATTGTTTTTAACTAACTTTCCCAACGGCCTTCTGGATGTTCAGGTACACTTGAAAATGCTTGAAGCCCTTGGTAAAAAAATTGTTAGTGAGAAAGATACCGTAACTATTGGAAAAGGCAGTGAAGCAATTAAAACGCAGCTGATATGGGATGAGCGTTCTATTAGGAATACACTGCTAATCCTTGGAGCCCTTACCGCCCGATATGGAGAAGGTAAAGTGCCTTTGCCTGGTGGCTGTAAGCTTGGGGAAAGGAAATACGACCTTCACGTAATGTTGCTCGAAAAGCTTGGTGCTGAAGTATGGGAAGAAGGAGATTACCTTTGTGCAAAAGCTAAAGAAGGACGCTTATACGGTGCTGAAATTCATTTACCGATGCGCTCTACAGGCGCAACCGAAAATACAATTATCGCGGCCTCGCTTGCAGCGGGAAAAACCACGCTTTATAATCCGCATATAAGACCCGAAATTATGGATCTTATAGATATGCTCAGTAAGATGGGAGCCAAAATTAAAGTTTTTGGGCAACGATCTATCGAAATTGAAGGAGTTGAAATGCTCACCAGCACAAAACACGCTGTAATTCCCGACAACATGGAGGCTCTTACATGGGCCATAGGTTCTGTAATTACAAAAGGTGAAGTGGAGATTGAAAACTTTCCGTATGAGCATCTTGAAGTGCCGCTTGTTTATCTGAGGGAAAGCGGAATGAAGTTTTACAAGGGGGATACCAGCCTGATCGTGAAAGGTGGTACGCCTTATCCCGTAGAAATAAGTACAGGCCCTTATCCGGGTATTAATTCGGACATGCAGCCACTTTTTGCAGTGTACGGAGCAATGTCTAAAGGCGAATCTAAAATTGTTGATCTCCGTTTTCCCGGTAGGTATGCCTATGCCGATGAACTTAATAAATTAGGCGTTGATTCATACGTTTCGGGTGATATGCTTGTTATTAATGGCGGAAATCCTATAAAGGGAGGCACTGTAAGGGCACTTGATCTCAGGGCAGGTATAGCATTGCTGCTTGCTGGTATGACATCCGAAGAGGTAATTACCATAGAAGAAGACTGGCAAATATACAGGGGGTACGAAAATCTTGCCGAAAAACTGGAAGCGCTTGGCGGGAAGCTGATATCTACCGAATATTAAAAAAAACTAAATGGCAATTTAATTATCCTGAAAAGTGAAAACAGAAGAGAATTTTGACCTGACTAATTTTAATAGCTATCGTATAAAAGCAATTTGTAAAAATGCTTTTTTTCCGGAAAGGGAAGAAGATTTTATAAAGATATATTCTGGCAACACTTCAAATAATATCATTATTGGAGGTGGATATAACATAATTTTCGCAAAAGAACATTACGACGATAATTTTATCATTGTCGGTGAGAGCTTCGCATCCATCACACTGGAAGAAGATGGCGTGGTTGCAATGGAAGCAGGAGTAAATACAAAAGATTTTAGTGAATTCGCCTTACAACATTCGCTTTCAGGAGCCGAGATTTTTTATGATATTCCAAGTTCAATAGGCGGCGCGGTTGTTATGAACGCTGGCGCAAGCGGCGAGGAGATTAAGGACATTTTGGTTAAGGTTCGCTATCTCGACCTGGCAGATATGCAGATCAAAGAAATTGACAAGGAAGACATCGGCTATCAGTACAGGAACAGTCTTTTCCAAAGAGAGAAAAACCAGATCGTGCTCAAAGCCTGGGTTAAGCTTCAGCCTGCTGATGCCACAGAGATTAAAAATAAAATGGAAACCGTTAAGGAAGCCAGGTGGTCTAAACAGCCAAAGGAATATCCTAACGCAGGGAGTGTATTTAAAAGGCCGCCGGGACATTACGTTGGCCCAATGATAGATGAACTCCAATTGAAAGGCTATCGTATAGGCGGAGCTGAAGTTTCAAAAAAGCATGGTGGTTTTATTGTTAATGTTGAAAATGCTACCGGGCACGACATTATAAGTGTTATTAAATACGTTCAGGACAGGGTAAAGGAGAAATTTAATGTTGACCTTGAAATCGAACAGCGAATTATATAAAATGAATATACTTTTTTTAGTTTCCAATGATGGGGGCAACGGAGTTGGCGGACACTATAACTCTGTTAACCAGGTAAGCCTTGAAATGGCAAAGGAACACAATGTAAAGGTTGTTACCCTTGGCTCCAGGACAAGCCCGGTGGTGCAGGATAATCCTTATTTTGACTGTCATGTAATGGTCGGAAAAGGCCCTGGCACGCTTATAAAACTGAATAGGGAACTAAAAAAGATAACAAAAGAATTTAAACCGGATGTAGTAAATTGCTTTGATTCTGATTCAATGAACAGGATTTTGCTGCTGCCTGTAATGTTTGGCGCGCCTATCGTATTTACAAAATGCGGAGGCAAAAACCCTTCCGGTAAAAAATACCAGCATGCCGATGCCATAGTGGTTTTTAGTAACGAAAACCGGGATTGGTTTATAAACAACGAGGAATATAAAAGCAATGACATTTTTTTGATACCCAACAGGGTTCAAAAGCTTCAGTTTCTTGAAGAGAGTAAACGTGTAGAACTTAAAGACCCGGGTAAAATTACCTTTGTAAGGATTAGCCGTTTAGGCGGAGCTTATGAAAAAACCCTTCTTGATACGTTTAACCTTATTGAGGAATTGAACAGAAATTATCCTGTAGAACTTGTTGTAATAGGTAGGATACAGGATGAAACGAGATTTGGAGCTCTTGTAAAAAACGCTTCGGATAGAAACCTGCCCGTAAGGTATATTACAGATGAACGGGCTGCAAAAGGTTCGGGATTCTTATACCTTGCAGATTTTGTAGTAGGTACCGGAAGGAGCTTTATGGAAGCAACTTCACTTGGAATACCGGCTTTAACCCCTGCTTCCAATTCGGATTTTCCGGTTCTTGTAAACAATGCTAATTTCAATAGTTTCTTCGATACAAATTTCTCCGAACGTAATGTAGCAAGCGATGAGGCAATAAAAAATAACTTGTCCACTATTCAGCAATTAATTGAAAATAAGGATAAGTATGAAGGTTCTCGCAAAGAGATGCTTACATTGTTTAGGGAATATTTCGGTGTTGAAGGCATTTTGTTGAAATATAATGCGGTTTATAACTATGTAGTAAGCAAGCGCGCTGGAAGATTGGGCCTTATAAGAAGGAACTTTTTATACCTGGTAAAATTTTTTATGGGTAAATAATTAAATCGGATCATTGATGAGGCAGAACCAGGCAAAAGGCATGTCGCTTATTTTAGTTTTTACATTTCCTATACTGGGCTTATTCAGTGCCATTAGGCATTTGCGTTGGGCAGAGAAAAAGGTGATCATCGTATTATTTACAACAATCTATGCTTCCCTGCTACGATATGACGATGCTGCCGATGCTGCAAGGTATATGGAGATGCTGTTCCGGTATGATGGAATGTCATTACCGACTTTCCTGGATACTACTGTGCATATAATGACATTCGATCCGATATATGGTTATGCGAATGACTTATATGTACACAGCCTTTCCTTTTTAAACGCTAGTGTTTTGGGGCTTCATGGTCTTTTTTATCCCATGGTAGGCTTTATATACGGTTATTTTTATGCTTCCGGGATGTCTAAGATACTGGTCTGGGATAAAGGCAAAAAACTAACATTCTCCGTGCTTTTTATTATAATGCTTTTTATAATCCACAGAAGTGTTACAAACCTGCAAACTGTAAGAACATGGACTGGTTTGTGGATACTTTTTAACGGGGTTGTAGGTTATCATCAAACCAAAAACAGGAAATACATTTTTCTTATGATGGTAGCTCCATTAATACACTTCGCCTATTTCGTAATGGCGCTTCCGGCATTTGCGGCATTATTTTATAAACGGATACCTAAAAAACTTATAATAGGGCTGTATGCGATTTCTTTCTTTACGACAATTAATCCGGGAGGTGTGATTAATTCGGCCGAAGACAATGCCCTTGCAAAGGAGAAGGTAAGGTCGTATTATAGGGAAAATCAATATGGTGAAGGCGTCGACCCGATTATGGAGCGAAGGAAAATAACAACCTCTGTGTGGTATGCCAAATACGGACAGACGGATGCGGTTTATTATGGAGGACATGCTTTTGCGCTTTTCCTGATACTGGGCGGTTTTTTTGCTAAACGGATGACCGATCTGGAGGTCGCCCTGTTTACAACGGGGATTATGACAGCAACATTGGCAAATTTTGGTGGTTTTGCATACGCGTTTTACAGCCGGACTATGGCAAATGCAGTGATATATATTCTCGCCACTGTAGCGCTAATGGCTATCCGTGGCGCTTTTAGCAAAGATGCTATGCCTATGCCGCGTTTTATGAATATGATAAAATGGATATGCATGCTGATATTCATTCCTAAGATCGTATATTTTTTGGCGGATTTTATTGGTCGTACCAGTATATTTATAACGGGCATGCCATTTTTGGGCTGGATCAACCAAGACCTTAATGTGTCAATTCGGGAGTTTATAGGTGATATATTTAATTTATAAAATAACCCGCTTAAGAAAAAATTATATTCCTGATTAGCATTACAAGCAAATATAACGTTTTGGAAAGAAACCCGGATATATTATTAAAAGCCAACCAGGCATTGGAGAATGACCTGAATGTTATCGCGGATATGTCTGCGGCAAATGCGCATGGACACCTGATATGGTGTGCTACGTACTATGCGTTGCGTTCGGACGATCTTGAAGGCCTGATCTTGGAATATTACAATAAGGAATCAGATAGCGATTACAGTGTCAGGTACCCCATAGTAACCAGGCATTATTTTTTCGCACCCCTAAAAATTTTTAAAGCTATAGGGAAGAAATTGTTTTCAAAAAAGATAGCATCTAAAAGTCCTTCTTGTTGGTTTAGCGTTTCGAACCCCGAATTCAGGCATCGTTACAGGAATGTATTTGAATACCTCGCTCCATCTATAAATAAGGCTTTTTTTACGAACGATCATATTCGCGATATCAATTGCGGAAACGCTGGTACATCTCTTAATTTTGCAGATTATTTTAAGGTCGCCGATATTTTCAGGGCCTACGGTACAGCAAGGTCGGTAAAAAAAAGTATAGTGAAGCTTAAGGCGGATAGCATTGCGGCTAACTGGATAAAGAAAATGCCCGTTACACATGTGTATAACATGGCGCTTCGTGAGCTTTGGATTGAAAGGGCGCTGAAGACCCAGCAACCCAAAGCGGTATTCTTTGCGACAGCAAATACATATTCCCCCGCACGGCTCATGTCAAGGATATGTAAAAGAAATAACATCCCTTTTGTAGTGGTTGCATGCCGTTCAATGTTTAGTCCATTGCGTAGTGAAGAAAGAGTCTCTGCGGCCGATCTGAAGGAAATAAATGATTCGCGTATCGCCGATATGTGGCTTATGTGGGATAAATTCAGCATCAATACATTACAGGGAGTTAAGGTTCCGTCGGACAAAATATTTTTGTCACAGCCCGATCCGGTAAAGGTATTCCATGCAAGGATATGCAATACACCATATCTTTTGCTTTTGACGCATGAACGAGACCTTAATACGGTTATGATCGATGAATGGCTGAAAATATGTGGAGACGTAAAAATATTGGCGATTAGAACTCACCCGTTATGTAAGCTCACCGAGAGCCAGATGGAAAAACTGTCGGGTTTTGAGATTGACGATATATCATCTGTTCCGATGAACACTATAAATTTTGATAATACTGTAGCCGTGAGTATAAACTCTACAGCGGCAGTAGAAGCGTGCAGCTACGGGTGTGGTATCTTTTGGATGCCTTATCTTAATGAGAGGTCGGTCATATTTGCACCCATTATGAATATCCTGGGATATGTAGCAGGCAATAGTGCCGAAGGGAATACTTTCCTGCAAAACCACCTAGATGATGCAAGGCGCGTCGAATTTGTAAATGCCTGTACCGAATCATATAATGAGAATTTTAAAGGTACTGATAATGCAGCCTTATTATTTAAAAAACTTAACTTAGCCAATTAATACTTAAAAAAAAATCAGATGGATTTTCAAATATTGGACTGTACCCTGCGTGACGGGGGATATTATACAAACTGGGACTTTAACCGCTCTTTAGTTGATACCTATATAGATTCATTTAACCACCTGCCAGTTGATTACCTCGAGGTAGGCTACAGGTCTTACGAACAGAACGGATACCTGGGAGAATACTTCTACCTGCCCGCACACGTAATGAAATACCTAAAAGAAAAGAGCAATAAGAAACTGGTTATTATCTTAAACGAAAAAGATGTAAAAGCATCGGATGCGGAAGAGCTTCTTGCTCCTTGTAAAGGATATATTGATATGGTAAGGCTTGCTATAGATCCTAAGAGTTTTGAAAGGGCAGTAGCGCTCGCAGCCGTTATAAAAGACATGGGCTTTGAGGTTGGTTTCAATGTTATGTACATGTCTAACTGGAAAAAAATTGCAGGTTTCTACGACCTTTTACCTCAAATAGAAACTATTGCCACCTGCTTCTATATGGTAGACTCTTTTGGAGGGGTTTATCCTGAAGATGTAAGGGAAATATATAATTCTGTACGCGAAAAAATATCTGTGCCTATCGGTTTCCATGGGCATAATAATATGGAACTGGCCCTGATCAACACACTAACGGCTCTGGAATGCGGTGCGACCATGATTGATGCCACCGTTACTGGTATGGGACGCGGCGCCGGAAACCTGAAAACAGAATTGCTGCTTACCGCGCTGCAGGCAAAGGGAGCTTTTACTTTTGATTTTAATGCATTGTCTAAAGTTGTTGATGCTTTTACAGAGCTCCAGGAAGCCTACGGATGGGGAACAAACCTTCCGTACATGGTGTCGGGTGCATACTCACTGCCACAGAAAGAAGTTATGGACTGGGTAGGAAAACGCTACTATTCCTTCAACAGTATCATCAGGGCACTTCAAAACCAGTCTCAGGGCAAAGAGGATAACGAGCAACTGCCTATTCTTGAAGTGGCACATCCGTTAAAAGATGTATTGCTTGTAGGCGGAGGGCCGTCAGTAAGGGAGCATGATACCGCTATCAGGGAGTTTCTTATGACTAGGCCTGATTGTGCCATTATACACGCCAGCTCTAAAAACGCAATGATCTTTAACGACCTTCCTAATAAGCAATATTTCTGCCTTGTTGGAAACGAAGGGCACAGAATGGAAGAAGTTTTTGAATCGGGAATACCTGCTTCGGCAATTTGCATACTTCCTCCGTATCCGCGCAGAATGGGAACCTATATCCCGGCAGCGCTTAAGTCGGCTTCGTACCAGCTTGGTAAAAATACATTTACAGATAAATTTGTTGACTCGCATACAGCGATCGCTTTGCAGGCACTACTCGATTTCTCGGTAGACCGTGTTTTTGTTGTAGGCTACGACGGTTATTTTGGTGAGATAGGAGAAAAGGAAAAAGACCTTATCCATGAGAATGAATTCCTGTTCGACCGTTTTCAAAATGTGTCAGGAAATGCGCCGCTGTGCCTGACACCGACACGATACAAAAAGTTTAAGACTGCTTCTATATATTCGTATATATAATTATGGGGGTAACAGTTTTTTTACCGACACGTAAAGGCAGTGAGCGTGTTATCAATAAAAATACAAGGCCATTCGCGGATAGGGAAGGCGGATTGCTAGCACTGAAGCTTGACCAGCTGCTGGGCTGCAAAAATGTTGATGAAATCATTCTTTCATCTAATGATGAAGCATCGCTCGAACTGGGCCGCGTGTATGCCGAAAAAGACAGCCGGCTAAAGGTGGTTGTAAGGCCCGACCATCTTGCGCTGAGCACAACCTCGCTGGTAGATCTTGTAAAGTATGTGCCACAAGTGGTAGGTGGCGAGCATATATTGTGGACTCATGTAACCTCCCCATTTGTTACAAGTGAGGATTATGATGCCATTATAGATGACTATTTTAAAGCGTTGCATGGAAATGATTCTCTTATGACAGTTAAGAAAATCCAGAATTTCCTTTGGGATGCGGATAAGCATGACCTTGTGAACAGGCAGAATAATGAGAAATGGCCAAGGACACAAGACCTTAAGCCTTTCTATGAAATTGACAGCGCTGTATTCTTATCTTCTAAAGCAAATTATAAATCGTTTCAGGACAGGATAGGTCTTAGGCCTAAACTGTTCGTACAGGAAGGCATAAAATCTTTTGACGTGGATTGGGAAGAGGATTTCTTCCTCGCAGAACAATTATACTTACAATTATATAAAAAATGACATCACATTCTGTAATCTTTTGGGATTTTGACGGTGTTTTGATGAATTCAAACGAGGTACGTGACACAGGCTTCGAGCACGTGCTGGCAAATTATCCTGCAGAGCAAGTTGAAATGCTTATGGATTTCCATAGGCGCAACGGCGGACTGTCGAGATATGTAAAATTCCGGTATTTTTTTGAAGAGGTGCTTGGAAAAAAGGTTACGGATAATGAGATTCAGGTATTGGCCGAAGAATTTTCGGTAATCATGAAAAAGCTGCTTACCAATAAGACATTATTAATTGCCGAAACCATTGACTTTGTAAAAGCCAACCACGAAAAATATAAAATGCATATCGTTTCCGGATCAGATGGTAATGAACTGCGATATTTATGCGGAACACTTGGTATTGACCATTATTTTCTATCTATACACGGATCGCCGACTCCTAAAAAGAAATTGGTTGCCGACCTTTTGGCAGGGCATGGTTATGATAAATCATCGTGTATACTGATTGGGGATTCTATAAACGATTGGGAAGCTGCAGATGTAAACGGCATCGACTTTTATCCTTACAATAATAATGAGCTCCTTTCAAAATCGACTATAACAACTTTTAAGTTATGATAAAGAAATTACTTAAAGAAGTTAGTAATATACCCGGTACAGGAGTAAAGCAAAAATATGTTGTTATTGAATCCGATGACTGGGGGAGCAGCCGTGTAGACTCACCGCAGATGTCCGCAGCGCTGAAAAAGGCAGGGTACGCTATCGATAAATGCTGGATGAGTTCGTATGACGCCATTGAGCGCAACAACGACCTTGAAGCTTTGTTCGGGGTGTTGGAGTCTAACCGCGATAAAAATGGCAACGCTGCGGTATTTACAATGCTGTTCAACCCTGCCAACCCCGACTTCGAAAAGATCAGGGAAGCGGGATTTTCGGACTATTTTTATAAGCCATTTACAGAAACTTTAAAAAATTATAACGGCACAGATAAGGTGCCTGCTTTATATCAGGAAGCTATAAACGGAAAGCTTACCGCTATCGAGTTTCACGGAAGGGAGCACCTATACACAGGCCGGTGGCTGCGTGATCTCAGGAATGGTAAAAAAGTTGCCCTTGAAGGATTCGGATTGGGTTTCTGGGGCTTTTCCAAAAGCTATGTGCCGGATCTTGTACGGAATTACCGTCCGGCATTTGACCTCGATACTCCGGAAGATATACCTTCACAGGAGCAGGCTATCCGCGAGGGAGCAGGGCTGATTGGAGAGTTGTTCAATATATCACCCCGTTTCTTTGTTGCTCCCGACGGTCCTTATTCGCTGAAGCTTAATAAAGCGCTGGCCGATTCGGGCATTAAATATATCGGGCTTTCAAAATCGCATCTTGAGCCACAGGGTGACCATACTACCAAAAAACTGTATTTCCATATTGGCAAAACCATAAATCACGGACTTACGGTGCTTACCCGGAACGCAATCTTTGAACCCGGAAAGCGCAATGGTACAGACTGGGTAGCCTCATGCCTGAAAGATATGGAAAGTGCATTCCGATGGAACAAACCTGCTGTTATAAGTACCCACAGGGCAAATTATATAGGGGTTCACTCCGCAGATTTCAGGGATAAGAACTTAAAAGACCTTGATGTCCTGCTGAAAAGCATCCTGAAAAAATGGCCCGACGCGCAGTTTATTACTTCTGCGGAATTGGGGGCAATGATTGAAAATAAAAAATAACGAGCTGTACATTCAGGTGAGCCTGCATGAATAAGGGATTATTTGCAAAATGTAACTTTAATAATGCTGAACAATTTTAAAAAGGCATTGAGCCGGGACCTAACCAATATCCGGGGAGCTAAAACAGACCGGAAAATTATTGTTATCGATAGTGACGACTGGGGCAGCATCAGGATTCCGGACAGGGCTGCAAGGGATACTTTTCAGGGGAAAGGCTACAATATCATGAACAATCCCTATTGCAAGTATGATACCCTTGCCAATACCGAAGACCTGGACGCCCTTTTCAGCATCCTGCGAAAGCATAAAGACAGCAAAGGAAACCATCCTGTCTTTACCGCCAATACGGTAGTGGCCAATCCTGATTTTGACGCGATTCGCAATTCAGGCTTTACGCAGTATTCCTATAAGCCGTTTACTGAAACCCTCAAAGAATATTATCCCGCCGAAGACGTTTTTACAAAATGGCAGGAAGGCATAAAAGAAAATATATTCAGGCCGCAATATCACGGTCGTGAGCATGTGAATGTACCGCTGTGGCTCGATACGCTGCAACGTGATGTAAAAGTATTCAGGGAAGCTTTCGATCTGGGTTTTTGGGGAGTGCCAGAGAGCCTTCACGAAAAGTCGATTAAAAATATCCAGGCTTCTTACAATTCAGACAGTCCTGACGATATAGCCTTTTATGAAAATACGATTGAAGACGGGCTGAACCTCTTCGAGAAAATATTTGGCTACAGGTCGCTTACTTTTATAGCCAATAACTATGTGTGGTCTCCGAAGCTTCATCCGGTGCTTAAGAAAGCCGGGGTTTTGGGCCTGCAAAGTATGCGGTACCAAAAAGCGCCCGACAGTTCCAAGCCGGGAGGAATACGCATTATGCCCGTACATACCGGGAAAAGAACCGCACAGGGGCAGATCTACCTTGTAAGGAATTGCCTTTTGGAACCCGCGCACATGCCGGAAAGCTTTGACGATGTTGCAGAGTGCATGAAGGAGGTTGCAAGCGCGTTCCGTTTCAAAAAACCGGCGATCATCTCGAGCCACAGGATCAATTATATAGGGGCGATATCTAAAGATAACAGGGAACGAAACCTGAAGTTGCTGGACACACTCCTCCAAAAAATCCTTATAAAATGGCCGGACGTGGAATTTATGTCTTCTGATGAGCTTACGCGTTTGTTGCTGGAAAATAAAAAATAATATCAACTACTGTTGGGCAGGCTGCGGATTACACCCGTCATTGCTTAAACAGATCATGAATAACACAGTATTGCTGTAATGAGTACAAAAAAGGTTTGCTTTATAATTCCGTCTCTCGACCCGGGAGGCATCGAGACCTACCTGTTGCGATTTCTCAGGTTCAAAGACTATTCTTTCGAGCCGGTTATCATTGTACGAACCAACCGCAGGGGCGAGCTTTTTGAAAGCTACAGCAAGCTGGGCGTTACCATTCATTTTATGCCGTTGGGTTACGCAAACCCAAAACAGGCCTACCGTTATTTCTCGCTGCTCAAAAAAATAAGCCCGGATGTGGTTTGCGATTTCAATGCCAATTTTGCTGGATTGTCTTTATTGCTATCCTCTTATGCCGGCATTAAGAAACGGATCGCTTTCTACAGGCAGGGCAAGAACCACTTTACGCCATCGTTTTTCAGGAATAACTACAACGAGTGGAGCCGGAAGATGGTAAACAAATATGCGACACGGATTCTTGCGAACTCCGAAGCCGCGTTCAATTTCTTTTTCCCGCACCGTGGCGATGATGCCAGGTTTAAGGTAATTTACAATGGAGTGGATGCAGAGCAATACCTTGCCGATGCCGACAGGAAAGCATTGCGCGAAGGTTTCAATATTCCGCAGGATGCCTTTGTAGTAGGGCATTCGGGAAGGCTCGATCCGGCAAAAAACCATCCTGCGATACTAAAGGCCGCGCAAAAGCTTATAAGCAATGATCCGAATATATACTTTGTGTTTTGCGGGCTAAACACGGAAAAACTTGCCGATGAGGTACGATCGATGGGTATAGAAAACAATGTAAGGCTGCTGGGCTTCCGTAAAGATGTGCCGGACATCCTTAAAACCTACGATATGTATTATTTCCCTTCGATAACAGAGGGGCAGCCGAACGCGCTTATAGAGGCTATTTTATCGGGGTTGCCGTTTGTGGCATCCGACATAAAGCCGATTCAGGAGATCGTGCCAAAGCACCTGCACAATAATCTTGTAGCCCCTACAGATGTTGAAGAAGCCGTAAAGGCAATAAACACCATAAAAACCAACTATGACAGTTATGATACCCTTGCAGACCGCGAGTGGGCTAAAGATTTCTTTTCGCCTGCCGTTCGCTTCGGGGATTTCGAAACCTGTTTAACGACCAACTGATATGAAAGTTCTCTATGTACATGACGGCCCTCTTGGGAAAGACGTTAAGACGGGAAATTATTACGGTACCCACTATAAAGATGAGATAAGGAAACGCTACCTCTATCTTGGGGACCATCTCACTTTTTTAATAAGGGTAAAGAACCTGGCCGAAAACGAGCTGAAGAATTACAACTTCATTACCAATGAAAATTTTAGTGTTGTAGAGGCACCGAACCATAAGTCGCCGATGCTGTACCTTAAAAATATAGCTAAGGTAAAGCAAATGGTAAAAGAGCAAGTACAGGCGCATGACATGGCAGTTATAAGGCTTCCGAGTGCTTTGGGTAACTTTGCGCTGGACTATGCCGAAAAATATAAGAAACCTTATCTTGTAGAAGTTGTGGCATGTCCGTGGGATGCACTGTGGAATCACAGCTTCACGGGAAAACTGCTTGCGCCTTTCAAGTACAGGAGGCTGCAGAGCAATATGCAGAAAGCCAAACATTCCATATATGTTACCACAAAATTCCTTCAGGACAGGTATCCGACAAAAGGCCATGCGATAGGGCTTTCTGACGTAGAGATAACCGATGCCCATTACGACCTGCAGCACAGGCTGGACAAGATTCGTGACATGAAGGAGGGCGATCCTGTAATACTTTCTACTGTTGCGGCGCTCAATGTAAGGTATAAGGGACAGGGATATGTGATAAAGGCAATTGCCGACCTTAAGAAAGAAGGATTTAATTATGAATACCACCTTGTTGGCGGGGGAGACCCGTCTTATCTGGTAAACCTCGCTAAAGAGTACGGGGTAGAAGACAGGGTGAAAGTTATAGGTTCTTTAAGGCATGAACAGGTGTTTGAGTGGTTCGAAAAGATCGACCTTTATATTCAGCCCAGCAACCAGGAAGGATTGCCGCGCGCCCTTGTGGAGGCCATGAGCCGGGCCTGCCCGAGCATAGGTTCTACCACCGGCGGTATCCCGGAGCTTTTGGACGATAAGTTTGTATTCCCGAAACGAAATGTTGAGGCACTGAAAAACATACTTCGCAATGTCACAAAACAGGATATGGAAGAGCAGGCGGTAAAGAACTATGAGAAAGCAAAATCATTCTATAAGCCGGAGCTTGAAGCAAGGAGGAAGAAGTTCTATGATGAATTTCTTGAGGACGTAAGAAAAAATACCAAATCATAATACCCGGTAACTATTGTACCAACCGATAATGAAAAAACTGATTATAGGGATTACGGCAGATGTAAGCGTTGAGCTTTTGCATGGGCAGCTGAAATATTTTGCCGGAAAAGGCTATGATGTATACCTGATGGCGCCCGGTACAGAACGTACCCGCTCTTTTGTGGAGAAGGAAGGGGCAACGCTTTTGCCGATTAGTATCGAAAGGACTATAAGCCCTTTAAAAGACCTGAAAACACTTGTACAGATTAACGGTGTATTAAGAAAAGTAAAGCCCGATATTGTTAATTTTGGTACGCCAAAAGTTAGCCTTCTGGGAATGATGGCAGCCAGGATTACAGGTGTTCCTTTCCGTATTTATACGTGCCGTGGTTTCCGCTTTGAGCATGAGGCGGGTAAAAAGAGAAAGTTCCTTATCCAGTTGGAGAAAGTAACCGCAAAATGCGCCCACAAGGTAATATGCATCAGTAATTCGGTTAAGGACCTCGGTGTATCGGAGGGTATCTTTAAAGCCGAAAAGGCGGTGACGATAGGACGTGGCAGCAGCAATGGTATCAACCTTGACCGTTTTTATCCGCGCCACGAGGAGAAGGAGAAGCTGGCGGCACTGAAAGAGCAGTATAAGCTCGGAGAGAGTTTTGTATTTGGCTATGTGGGCCGTATTGTAGACAGGAAAGGCATTAAGGAGCTATACGAAGCATTTGACGTTTTTTACAAAGAAGACAATTCTGTAAAACTGCTTGTTGTCGGCAGTCCTTATTGGGACCAGATTGCAGACAGGGGCCTGATAGACAGGTTCAATACGCACCCGGCAATCATAATGGCCGGCACACAGCCCAACGAGGATGTTCCGTATTTTCTATCACTAATGGATACCTTTGTACTGCCGGCATGGTGGGAAGGTTTCGGAAATGTGCTCATACAGGCGGCAGCGGTGGGCGTTCCGATTATAAGTACTGATGCCACGGGATGCAAGGACGCGGTTTCGAACGGCTATAACGGGAAGCTCGTGCCTCCGTATAATGTAAACGAACTGGTTGATGCGATGCGCTACTTCCGTAACCACCCTGAGGAAATAAAAACAATGGGGGAGAATGGTATTGAGTGGGCAGGGAATTTCAGGTCTGAGGCAGTTTGGGAAGGGATGCACCGCATATACGAAGCAGGCAGGTAACCAAATATGATAATGCAGGGCACTGTCCCTAAAAATATTCAGGATGTATAAACATTTCTTCAAAAGGCTTTTCGATTTTTTAATATCATTGACGGCGTTGATCGTGATATCCCCAGTGTTACTGATCATTATGATTTTCCTGTATTTCAGCAATGACAGATCGGTATTTTTCACTCAACAGCGTCCGGGCTTGCAGGGCAGGATATTCAGGGTGATTAAATTCAAGACGATGAATGACCGTAAAGACGAGCAGGGTAATCTTTTGCCCGATGCTGACAGACTTACAGCTACGGGCCGTTTCCTGAGATCTACTTCCTTAGATGAACTTCCACAGCTTATTAATGTGGTAAAGGGAGATATGAGCCTTGTAGGACCTCGTCCTTTATTAGTGAAATACTTACCTTTGTATAATGAGAGACAGGCCCGCAGGCATGAGGTGCGGCCGGGTATTACAGGATGGGCACAGGTAAACGGCAGGAACGCCATATCCTGGGAACAAAAATTTGAGCTGGATGTATATTATGTAGAACATATTTCACTGGCTTTAGATATTAAAACTTTATATTTAACAGTCCTCAAAGTGATTAAGAGGAGCGACATCAATACAGACGGTGTTGCCACAACTATCCCTTTTACGGGAACAAAAGAAGATAATAATTAAAACAACATAGTTATGGAAGATAAATTTACAGACGCTCTGAAAGAAGCATTGGAAATGGAAGATCAGGAAATCAGTTTTGATGATAATTTCAGGGATTACGATACTTGGGATTCCCTGTCCAGGCTTTCGCTTATTGCTGTTCTTGACAGTGAATTTGACGTTCAGATCGAAGAGGCGGAATTTTCCAAACTGGTTACGGTAAGGGATTTGTATAACGCCGTTGTTTCAAAAAGCTAATTATGGCATTATTACAATTCAATAATGTTGGGATAAGGGGTATGGCTGCGGCTGTTCCCCAAAACACCATTAAAAATTATGAATATACCCAGTATTTTCCTGCCGAAGATGTAAAGGACATCGTAGACAAGGTAGGCATCGTTGAAAGAAGGTTTGCCGAAGAAGGCACCTGCGCTTCCGATCTTTGCTTCCATGCGGCGGAGAAACTTATTGCCGACCTGAATATCGACAAGTCGGAAATAGATGTGCTGGTATTCGTTTCGCAAACGGCTGATTACCGTATGCCCGCAACATCGATTACCCTTCAGCACAGGCTGGGCCTTAACAAGTCTACGCTTGCGTTTGACGTAAGCCTGGGCTGCTCCGGTTTTGTGTACGGCCTGTCGATCGTATATGGCTTTATGCAGCAGCAGGGCCTCAGGAAAGCATTGCTTCTTGATGGTGAGACGCGTTCGAGGGTATACAGCCCGAAAGACAGGAAGACCGCTTTCCTTTTTGGTGATGGCGGTATCGCTGCCATTATCGACAGGGATGAGGCTTATGGCCCGAGCTGGTTTTCACTGAATTCTGACGGATCGAAATCATCACTTATTAAAATGGATGCCGGAGGCTACCGTAACCCAAGCACGCCTGAAACCCTTAAGGAAAAGGTAGTTGATGAATATGGCAACATCCGTTCGGATGAGCATGGGTATATGAACGGTGCCGATGTGTTCAATTTTGTGCTGGCGGAAGTTCCGAAAGACATAAAGACGACACTGAATTTTTCCGGGAAAGAAGCAGGGGTGTTAGACTTCTTTGTTTTCCACCAGGCAAATAATTACATGAACGAATACCTGCAGAAAAAGCTGAAGCTCGATACGCACAAAGTGCCGTCGTCTGTGGCGAAGTTCGGTAATACCTCTTCGGTTTCCATACCGCTTACCATGGTTTCGGAGCTTAGGGGTAAACTCGACGGGGAGAAAGAACTCTTCCTTTGCGGGTTTGGCGTCGGGATGTCGTGGGCTTCTGCAATAATAAAAACAAATAACTGCCACATAAGCGAATTGGTTGAAGTATGACAGGAACAGGCTTAAACGCATTTTCACTCGAAGGTAAAAATATACTTGTAACAGGCGCTACCAGCGGCATTGGCAGGCAAATCGCCATTACGTGCAGCAGGCTGGGGGCTACCGTTGTGATAACCGGAAGGAATAAGGAGCGCCTGGATGAAACCCTGGCGGCTATGGCACAACCGGAAAGGCATCTTGCCTGCGCCATCGACATTAATGATTTCGATAGTATAGGGGAGGTGGTGAAGGATGCCGTGGTACAAAAAGGTAAATTCCACGGATTGGTAAACTGCGCGGGCATTTCGCCTACAGTTCCTTTCCGTACGTTTTCGGTAGCCAAATTGCAGGAAACGTTCAGTACTAATGTCGTGGCAGCCATGAACCTTACAAAGATCGTATGCAAACCGGTAAACATGGATGCCGAAGGCGGCAGTGTTGTGTTTATTGCTTCCGTTATGGGTTCTGTAGGTGAAGTGGGCAAATCGCTTTACGGCATGAGTAAGGGCGCCATCGTAGCCGGAGTAAAATCGCTGGCGGTGGAGTATGGCCCGAAAAATATCCGTTTCAATTCGATATCGCCGGGAGTGGTAGTTACGCCAATGTCGATGTCGTCTGAATACAGTAAAGACGAAGACAGGCTTAAATATGTTACCGGCCTTCACCCGCTTGGGCTCGGGCAACCCGAAGACATTGCCAACGGAACGGCTTTCCTTTTGTCTGACGCATCGCGATGGGTAACCGGGGCCGACCTGAAGATAGACGGCGGCTACACGGCACAATAAAAAAAGTTACAGAAGAGAACTATACATAAAATGATTCAGATAATAATAATTGGGGCAGGCGGGCATGCTGCGGAAATTGACGAATACCTTTTACATACTAACAAGCTTAAAGCTGCTGACGAGTATAAGGTTGTTGGCTTTATAGACGATAATGCCGCCGGATATAATGCCTACCAATTTTCAGCGCCCTATCTGGGCACTATAAAAGAACACGTTGTAAACCCGGATGCATTCTACATGATGGGTATTGCAAACCTTGCTTACCGCAGGATAATAATTGAAGATTTCCTGGCAAAAGGCGCTTCATTCCATACCTTCATTCACCCGTTGGCCTATGTGTCGCCTTCCGCAAAAATTGGTAAAGGTGTAGTAGTAGCCCCATATGTTAATATAGGGCCTAATGTGACCATTGGAAATTATACGCTTATTAATTCAAGGGCGAGTATGGGGCATGATACCAAAGTGGGCGATTACAATTTTATAACCCCGAACGTATGTTTCTCCGGCTTCACAACAATAGGCGACGAGAACCTGTTTGGTATTAACTCAGCTTCAATCCCGGGTATCTCGATAGGCAGCAGGAATAAGATCGCGGCCGGTATGATTGTCGAACGGGATATCGAAGATGATACCACCTATTTCCACAGATTTAAAGAAAAAGTACTTGCAATTCCTAAAGTTTAACGGTTTGTAAGAAATTTCAAATAATTTGATTTTTATTTTACTGGTAACCAGTTTTTTGAAGTATCAAAGCCTTAGAAATACTGTGAAATATGGCATTTTGGTAAAAAAGGCGTAAAAATTTGCATTACATTTGTTTACAATTAAAACGACACATATACATGGAAGGTAAAATATGGCTCTCATCACCACACATGGGCGGTAAAGAGCAACGTTATGTACAGGAAGCTTTTGATACCAACTGGGTAGCCCCGCTTGGACCGAATGTAAACGGCTTTGAAGCAGACCTGGCCAATTACCTTAAACAGGACGTTCACGTAGCTGCGCTTAGCTCAGGAACTGCGGCACTTCACCTTAGCCTTATCCTTTTGGGCGTAGGCCCGGGCGACGAAGTAATATGCCAAAGCATGACATTCTCTGCATCTGCTAACCCTATTGTATATACAGGTGCCACACCGGTATTTATTGACAGCGAAACGGATACCTGGAATATGTGCCCTAATGCGCTTGAAGAAGCTGTAAAAGACAGGATAGCCAAAGGTAAAAAGCCGAAAGCGATAATAGCAGTACACTTATACGGTATGCCATTTAAGGCTGATGAAATATTGGAAATTGCTAATAAATATGATATTCCACTGGTTGAAGACAGCGCCGAAGCACTGGGCAGTACCTACAAAGGGCAGCAGTGCGGTACATTTGGTACCATGGGTATTTTGTCTTTTAACGGCAATAAGATAATTACTACTTCAGGGGGCGGCGCGCTTGTATCAAAAGACAAGGCTTACAAAGACAAAGCTGTTTTCCTTTCCACACAGGCAAGGGATAATGCCCCACACTACCAGCACAGCGAAATTGGCTATAACTACAGGATGAGCAACATTTGCGCCGGTATAGGCCGTGGCCAGATGGAAGTGCTCGACACCCACGTTGCGGCCCGCAGGGGCATGCATGACTTTTATGCATCGCTTTTTGCAGGAACAGAAGGTGTAACAGTCTTTTCAGAACCGGATACCGATTATTTCTGTAATTACTGGCTTAGTGCCGCTGTGATAGACCCGAAAAAAACAAATGGTGTAACAAGGGAAGACCTCAGGCTTAAGCTTGAGGCTGAAAATATTGAATCCAGGCCGTTGTGGAAGCCAATGCATCTGCAGCCGGTATTCGAGAAATACCCATATTACGGCGGAACGGTGTCTGAAGAGCTTTTCCGTGACGGGATCTGCCTCCCTTCGGGATCTAATCTTACGGATGCTGACAGGTCGAGGATTGAAAAGTCAATAAAAGATATATTGTAAGGAAACGGCGGATATCATCACTGTTGAATCCCGTTGATCCGGATTAAATACTAATCGTTTTTTAAATTACCTCAGGGCGTGGGCAAGAAAAAAGATAAAAATATATCAGGCGCGATAAATAAAGTCGTAGGGGGTGCCAAATTTTGGAATACGTTCCACAATCTTGGATATCTGCCAAGGTGGATTATACTTCTTCTGGATGTGTTTGTGGTTAGTACAACAGGGCTGTTATGCTACCTGCTTATTTACAGAACGGGCGTATTGTACATTCATCCAAAACAGATTATTATCAGCGTACCGGTATACCTGCTTATCACCGTTATCACGTTTAGGGTTTTTCGTACGTATTCGGGTATTATCAGGCACTCTTCCTACATAGATGCCGTAAAAATATTCTTTTCACAGGCCACATCAGTTTTCCTGTTGCTGGCGATCAACAGTATATACAAGACGGTTACCGGCGACCTGCTTTACCTCAATGTGGCAATACTCATTAATGCGGTATTTTCGTTTACCTGCCTGTTCTTATACAGGGTACTGGTGAAGCAGTTTTTTGAGATTTACCTTAGCCAGAGTAAAAAACAGCAGCTTTCTAATGCTATAATATATGGTACGGATGCCAATGCAATTGCGGTAGCCAACGCCTTAAAATCTGAAGTGCCCGGAAGATTTAAGCTGGTCGGATTTATTGACAAATACAGTCATGGCCGCTCTAAGATGATATTAGGTGTGCCAATCCTGCAGCACAAAAAGAAAATATCGGTACTGATGCGTGTATTTAACGCGGAGGCTCTTGTTATAGCAGATAAAACGCTTACAAAAGAGGAAAAGCTGAAGATCGTAGACGAATGCCTTGAGTTTAACTACAAGGTGTATACAGTGCCGTTAATTTCGGACTGGGAAGACCAGAAAGAGATTTCCAAAAAAATTAAAAACTTCCAGATACAGGACCTTCTGGAAAGAAAGCCTATAGTATTAGACAACAAATCCATTTCAAAACAGCTTAACGGTAAATCGGTGCTTATTACCGGTGCGGCCGGGTCTATTGGCAGTGAGATCGTAAGACAGGTGATACAGTTTGCCCCGAAGAACGTGATATTGCTCGATCAGGCTGAAACACCGCTGCACAACCTGATGCTCGAAATAAGTAAGGCTGAGACCAAAGCCAATATTTATCCGGTGATTTCTGATGTGAGAAACCGCGCCGAAATGAATGAGGTGTTCAGGAGATTTACACCTGATGTGGTGTATCACGCTGCGGCTTATAAGCATGTGCCTTTGATGGAAGAAAACCCCTCGCAGGCTATTTCTGTGAATGTATCGGGGACAAAAAACCTGGCAGACCTTTCGCTGGCCTATAAGGTAGACAGTTTTGTAATGGTGTCTACAGACAAGGCAGTGAATCCTAGTAATGTTATGGGAGCCAGTAAACGTATTGCGGAAAAATATGTACAGGCACTGCATAACAGTCAAATGCAGGAAAATACCGGTAAAGCAACTAAGTTTATAACGACCCGTTTTGGTAACGTACTGGGATCTAACGGATCTGTAGTGCCACTTTTTACCAAGCAAATCGAGAGTGGCGGCCCAATAACGCTTACACATCCCGACATCATCAGGTATTTTATGACAATACCGGAGGCATGCCAGCTTGTGTTGGAAGCCGGCGCAATGGGTAATGGCGGTGAGATCTATATCTTCGATATGGGTAAGCCTGTAAAGATCATAGACCTTGCAAAGAAAATGATCATGCTTGCGGGCTTTGTTCCGGACAAGGATATCGAGATCAAAATCGTTGGTCTCAGGCCTGGTGAAAAACTATATGAAGAGCTTCTTAATGACACTTCTAAAACCCTGCCTACGCATCATGAAAAAATTATGATCGCCCAAGAGATCTTTGATGATTTCTCTGAGCTTGGGTACCAGATGCAGTCGTTATTTGCCAGCGCGCAAAATTACTCTAACGAGGAGATGGTGATTATAATGAAAAAAATAGTCCCTGAATTCCGCAGCATGAATTCAAGTTTCGAATCGTTGGACAAGGCATCAATTGACAAATAATTTATTTTCGGTTAATATTACCTATACAGAAAGAACTATATTTGCGCAGATTTTAAGACCATACTCATTTCTGAAAAAAAATCACAACTAAACTTGTATTAAATGATAAAAAAACTTGTAGTTTTTGCATTTGCAATGTTCCTTTTTTCATGCAATTCCAATAAGAGGATTGTATATCTCAGTAACGGGGATACTTCGTCCAATGCCAGTGGAAACATTGAGTATGCTTCGGTTTTACAGTCCGATGATAACCTTCTTATAACAGTTACCGCTGATGAACCGGCTCTTGCCGCCCCTTTTAATATGATGTACCTGATCATGCAGAGTAATGAAATGACAGGCTCAGGCGGCGCAAACAATATGCCTCTTATCAGTTACCTTATAGACCAAAAAGGAGAAATTGATTTTCCTCAATTAGGTAAGGTTAAATTAGCAGGCCTTACCCGTATTGAAGCGGAGAACAAGTTGAAAGCGCTTCTCAAAAAGCAAATACAGAATCCTGGTGTTAACCTAAGGGTGCTTAATTATAAAGTTTCGGTGTTGGGTGAGGTGATGAGGCCCGGTCCCGTTCCTGTAGTAGGCGAAAGGATTACTATTTTTGAGGCATTAAGCCAGGCTGGTGACATGACTATTTACGGTAAAAGGAAAGAAATAATGGTAATACGGGAAGTTGCAGGAGTCAAGAGTGTCGCTTATGTTGACATTACCGATGCAAATATTATAAACAGCCCGTACTACTATCTGTCGCGCAACGATGTTGTGTATGTAAAACCGAACAAAACCCGTGTAAACTCTTCTGTTATAGGGCCAAATCTTACTGTAGGTATATCTGCCCTGTCTCTTTTAGTTACTATAATTGCACTAAGCACACGATAATTTATGCAGCAAATTAAACAGGAACAATCTCCTACTCAGAACCTAGAATCCAATTTTACTTTAAAGGACAGTTTTTTTCGTTACTTATCAAAATGGCCATGGTTTTTGCTAAGTATAGTCGTATTTCTGTCTATAGCCTTTTTATACCTGCGTTATACCGTAAACCAATATAGTGCTTCAGCAGTTATTTTGGTAAAGGATGATAAAAAGGGAGGCATGGTTTCTGAAGTTGCCGCTTTAAGCGAGATGGATCTTATGGGCAACATCAAGAGTACCGTAGACAATGAGATTGAGATAATAAAATCACGCAGTATTACAGAATATGCCGTGAGGGATCTTGAGCTCTTTATTCGATACTATAGGGCTGGAACTGTAAAGACTGTTGAACTTTACAAGAACTCGCCGATACGCCTTGTACTTGCAGATAAAAAAAAGGGTTTCGAACAACGTAAGAATTTTAAGGTTGAATATAAAGGGGGCGATAAGTTTAACCTTTATGATGGTGAAGATGTTAAAATAGGGACATACGGCTTTGGCCAGGTCATCAAAAGCAAGGAAGGTGATTTTACCATCATCAATCAGGCTTCAAACTCAAAAAGCTTTAATGTAATAGTACATGTTGAGCCTATTTCCCGCACTGTTGCATTATTTAAAAGTAAGCTTAGTGTCAGCCTAATAAACGAAAAAACAAGTGTTGTGCAATTGTCTATCGTAGACCCTGTAAAAGATCGTGCGGAAGATTTTCTAAATAAGATCATCGAAAATTATAATAATGACGCCAAGGAAGACAAAAGCCTTGTGTTTAAAAATACTGCCAGGTTTCTTGATGAACGTATTAACCTGATCATGCGTGAACTTGGTGATGTTGAGCTTACGGGCGAGCGCTATAAGAAAAGCAATAATGTTACCGATATTGTTTCTGAAGCAGGTATCTTTTTACAGAATGCGACAGATTTTGAACGCGCTTTAATTGAAACAGAAACACAATTAGATGTTGTGGCTTCGTTAAAACAGGATGCTATAAGGGCAGGAAAAACGGATCTTTTGCCGGCCAACGTCCTTATGCCTTCTGCGGCTGACGCCAGTGCAGCGCCAACGCTTATTGCCGAATATAACACTATAATGCTGAAGCGTAACCGCCTTGCTGCAAGTGCGGGGCCTGAAAACAGCAATCTTGTGAAGATGGATACGCAGCTTCAATCGTTAAAAGAAAATATTATTTCCGTTTTGGACAGGCTGTCGCAAAACCTTTCCATAAAACGAAGGGACCTTCGTCAGCAACAAGGTAAAATAAGAGGCAAGATATCTGAAATTCCAACACAGTCCAGAGAATATAAAGGAATTGCAAGGCAGGAAAACCTAAAGGAAGCAATATATGTATACTTGCTTACAAAACGTGAAGAAACTGCAATTTCTCTTGCTTCGGTAGCGCCAAACGCAAAGATTATCGATGCCGCTCTTTCTTCTGAGGTGCCTGTATCGCCAAAAAGGAATATTATTTATATCGGGGCATTGCTCTTCTCGATCCTTCTTCCATTCGGGATTATATATATACGTGAACTTCTGGATACGAAAGTTAATAGTGTTAAAGACCTTACGGTAAGCGTACCATTCCTTGGTGATGTTCCGCGTTTTGACTCCGACAGCAGCAATCAGTTGGTGAGCTCAAACAGCAGGTCGAGTACAGCTGAATCATTAAGGATTGTACGTACCAATCTTGAATTCATCCTTGGCAATGTAGAAAATGGTACAAGGGCAAAAACCATATTTGTAGGTTCTACCATCCCGAGGGAGGGTAAAACATTTGTGTCGGTAAATCTCGCTGCCACAATAGCTTCTTCCGGTAAGAAGGTATTGCTGATCGGACTCGATATCAGAAATCCTAAACTGGATGAATACTTGCCGGTATCTTCCAAAGGAGTTACCAATTATCTTTCCAAAGCAAATGAAGACCTCGATGGTTATATCAGTAAAGTTGAAGGATTTGACAGTTTTGATGTATTACCTCCTGGTATTATACCACCAAATCCGGCGGAACTACTGATGAGTGCTAAAGTGGAGAAAATGTTTGCTATATTGAAAGAACAATACGATTACATTGTGGTAGATACCGCTCCGGTAAGCTTAGTTACAGATACCCTTATTGTTGCCAAACAGGCCGACAGTTTTGTATATGTTGTGCGTTCAGGGCATCTTGATAAGCGAATGCTTGAACTTCCGGAAATGCTTTACAAAGAAAACAAGCTTCCTAATATGGGTATCATCCTTAATGATACCCACCAGAAGAAAGGCTATGGTTACGGCTATGGTTACGGGTACGGCTATGGTTATGGCTACGGCTATGGCTACGGACCGGAGAAGAAAAAGGACCGTACTGTTATAGACAAAATACTAGGCAGGAATAAGTAACGTACTTATCTGTTATAAAACAATTCCCTTTTTAAATACTAAAAAGGGAATTGTTGTTTATGGCTGTTACCAAATTAGAGCTGTCCTTTAGTTGTACCAGGTTTTTAAAAGCTTCTGTGTGGCGTTCATGGTGAACATCCGACCCTGCGAAATTTATCATGCCGGCATCAAGCAGCTTACGGCTAAGGTCGAGCACGGGCTTGCCGTAATATCCTGTTACTGAAAGCAGGTTGACCTGGAACAGGCATCCTGCCTTCTTAAGCTTTTCATATTCGCCAAATTTATTCATGTAAAAGATATAGCGTTCCGGATGCGCCAATACAGGTTTGTATCCTTCCATCTGCAGGTCGAAAATTACATCATAAAGCTGCATGGGAGGATTTAGGTACGACATTTCTACCAAAACATAGTTTTCCTTTAAGGTAAGCAATGGCTCCTTTTTTATAAGGCCCTGGAAAGTATCATCAATAAGATATTCTGCGGCAGCTTTAATAGGTGTATCTATATTTTCACGCTGCAGGAATTGCCTGGTATAGTTTTCCTTTTGCCGGATGCCATCCTTCGTATTATTCCACACGCCTGTTAGCACATGGGGCGTAGTGATGAACTGGGAAAACCCATATTCCTTTAATGTATTTATAAGAAAGAGGGAATCTTGTTCGTCTTTAGCACCATCATCTATAGCCGGCAGGAGGTGGGAATGAATATCTACATATCCATCCGGAATCAGATCGGCAAGCCGCGTTTTAGGTTTTGAAAAGAATAGCACTGTGATGTTTTTTGGTTGTATCACAAAAATAGATCAAAAACTTTTCAGCAGTGGCGCTAAAAGCCATTATTTAGACTTTTTAAGTATCGGTTTTTTTAACGCAGCTATTGCACGAAATAATATTGTACCGGTTAGCGCTGTCAGCGGCAGGAACATAACAAAATGTGGCTTGCCGATAAGCAACACCATGTGCAACAATACGCCCGCTAAACAGACATAACCCGTAATAAGTGCGGCCTTGTTTTTACCGGCGAAGGTAAATCCTAAAAGCACAAGGGAAAGCGGGTTGAAAAGCAATGTATTGTAATTGAGCTGCAATTCGGAATGAAGTGAATAGAAGGCCATACTCAGGAAAACAATGCCCAACAGACCGGTTATTGCCAGATACGTGCGGGCCACAAGCTTCTTGCGTGACAAAACTATCAACAGGATGCAGGCTATAGTAAAGGTGTAAATATTGTTCCATGCCGAAAGGCGTTCTTCAGAGGTGCTTTTATACAACGTAATAGCCGGTTTGGCCAGCGGCCCGGTAGTTGTTTTGGTGTTTGCCAGGCCTTCCATAAGCTGGCGCGGAAGGAACAGCCTGTCCATTTCCTTATCGGTTTTATAGCCGAACATCAGGTTGATGCCAAGGCTTTCATAAAACTTGTTGTGCAGGTATTCGTAAATGATCCTGCGATTGGTTTTGCCTTTGTCGGCATTTTCCATTGATATTTTTACCCCTGCGTACTGGCTTATTATATCGCCCGCCATAGTGGTGCAGTTCCTGTCGATAAACTTGTAGGTGTAAAAGCGCCTGTCGGAAGAGATCACCGCTTCCAGTTCATTCAGTACCTGCTGGTTTTGTGCTGTGGTAAGGTTGAGCTCCTGTTCGAAAACATCACGGTTATAATGCTGGTAGGTGTACAGGAAATCATCAAATGTGCTGTTGGAGAGCAGGTATTGCAAGTCGCCTTTTACGAACTTCAGATAGAAATTGGGCGTATTAAAATCAAACGTGCCATAATTATATACCACATCGATATGGTTCAGCGGGTCCTGTACTCTTATGGCAGTATGCCCGAAAACCGAGTACAGTTCCTCTCCCGGGCCGCAGGTAAGCAATGTTACCCTGCTCTCGTCGGATAGGCGGGGCTGTGCAAAAGCGCTGAAGGAAAGGGTGAGCAGGATAAGTTGGGCAATAACGCTGAAGCTACGCATAGGGTTGTTTTTTACCGCCTAAAGATACCTAAATCTACCTTAAGTGAAAAGATGTTGGAATACAAAGCAGCGCTTTGGTCGCCAATATCGGTAAGTGCGTAATCTACCTCTATACCCCTGTATTTGAAACCCAGTCCGATGTTGGGCTGGAAGCTCAGCGACTGTGAGTTGTCAATCTCTTTTATGGTCTGGAAGTTACCCACACCGCCCCGAAGGTATACCAGGTCGATATAGCCGAACTCAAAGCCGATGGCGGGGTCGATGCTAACGAACTCTGTCGATACAATATCGTTGGTCTGGGCAAACTGCATATTCAGGTTGGCCGCAGCCAGTAGGGTATAGTCGTTATGTATGGTAAACTTCTTCGCGATACCCAGCTGTGCCTTTGGCAGGGTGATCTCTGTAGTTTCGGGCAGTTCCTGGTTTTCACCGGGTATTGCGCCGCTAATGTCATTAAATGCCTCCTCGTCTATAGCCCAGGTATTGTAAGTAGTGGTGATGTCGCGCACCATGAGGCCAACCATCCAGTCGTTCTTGGTTTCGTACTGGATGCCAAGGTCAAACCCAAAGCCCCAGGAATTGGCAAACTTGCCTATGGTACGGCGGATCACTTTGGCGTTAACACCATATGTAAAGCCATCGAGGGGAAGTGTACGGGCATAGGATACGGTGAACCCGTAATCGGCGGCAGAAAAAAGGCTGATACGGTTATAGTCGATATTGCCTTCGCTGTCGATAAGTTGTGTAGTATTTAAGATGTCGTCTACACCGAAGCGTATTACCGATATCCCGAAAGCACTGCGGTCATCTATTGGCATGGCGAAAGCGGCGTAGTCGTATTGCGCGATGTTGGCGAAATAGCTCGCATGCATGAGGGCAAGCTGTTTGTCTTTTACTTTTATGAGGCCGGCGGGGTTCCAGTAGCCGGAATTCACATCGCCCGTATGTCCCGTAACAGCGTTGCTCATGCCCAGCGCAGCCGCGTCAACCCCAATGCTCATGAACTCATTGGAATACTTTCTAACGGATTGGCTGTAGGCATAAACGGTTAAAAAAAAGAAAAAAACGAACGATATCTTCTTCAAAGCTGTTATTTTGTGCAAATATGACATAAAAATCTCAATTACTAAACTCCATTTCTATTAACTTATTGTGTTAACTTTGCTCTTATAAAAAAATATGGCTATGGCATTTACCAAACATGTTCCCAACATCATTACGCTTTGCAACCTTACGTGCGGCCTCATCGCTTTGATGTATGCGTTTAATACCCATTACCAAATGGCATTTGTGTGGGTAAGCATCGGGATATTCTTTGATTTCTGGGACGGTTTCTTCGCAAGGATCCTCAAAGCCCAGAGCGCTATTGGCTTGCAGCTGGATTCACTTGCCGATATGGTGACCAGTGGTGTGGTACCCGGACTGGTAATGTACCAAATGCTTTCGGGTATTGCCGACAACCAGGAGGAGTACAATCTCAGCTCAGATAACTACTATCTTGGCGCGCTGCCATTTGTAGGTTTTATCATCACGTTAGCCTCATGTTACAGGCTGGCTAAGTTTAATGTTGACGAACGCCAGACGGAATCTTTTATCGGCCTGCCAACGCCTGCCAACGCGCTTTTTATACTGAGCCTGCCGGTAATACAGATCCATTCTGATGGCGACGGTGTGATCTTCGACCTGTTGAGCAACCCGTTTATCCTGGTGGGGATCAGCCTCCTCAGCGCTTTTATGCTGAATGCAGAAATCCCTTTGTTTTCCCTGAAACTGAAATATTTCAATTGGGAAACACACAAAACACAGGTAATCTTCCTTGTGGTATCGGTATTGCTGTTGTTCTTCCTGCAATACACCGCTATACCGGTTATCATATTATTCTACGTGATACTCTCGGCGATAACCAACAGGACGAACCGCAAAGTCGTATCCTAACCGTATGAAACGTGTTCCGCCTAAGGCTCCGGCCAGAAGGGCGAAGCCTAAAAAATCCGGGAAGCTTACACCCGGAAAGATTTTGCGCTATGCGCTGCTGTCATTATTGGCGGCCGGCATTATTACGGCAGCGTACAATTACCGACACGGTGTGTTGTACTGGCTTGGCTTTAAAACCAATAAACGTATCGAATCCCTTACCAAAGAGGAGCGTAAGATCGAAAATCTCCGCATTTATGAAATCCTTGGCCGACACAAGGGTAAAGCTATTGGCATGGATGTGTCGCACTATCAGGGGCGCATTGTATGGGACAGCCTGAAGCATCAGGATGAACAGTACCCAATGCAATTTGTGTTTATCCGCTCCACAGCGGGGAAGGATAAAGTGGACAGCGAATTTGAGCGCAACTGGAAGGGCGCGAAAAGTGCAGGCCTCCTTCGCGGCGCCTATCATTACTACAGGCCCGATGAAAACTCACTCAAGCAGGCCGAGAACTTTATAAAGACCGTAAAACTTACCAAAGGCGACCTGCCGCCGGTACTGGATATCGAGAAAATACCCGACGGGCAAAGCCTCGACAGCCTGAAAAGCGGCCTCAAGAAGTGGCTCGTTAAAGTTGAGAAACACTACGGTATGAAACCCATTATCTATAGTGGGGAAAGCTTTTATACGGACCACCTGAAAAAAGAATTCGAAGGCTATACGCTGTGGATTGCCAACTATAGCTTTTTTGAGCAGGAAATGCGTCCCGAATGGCTCTTCTGGCAATTTACCGACAAGGCTGCCATCAGCGGCATTGAAGGTTCTGTAGATGTGGATATTTACAATGGGAGTCTGGAAGAGTTGAAGTTCTTAATGAAAAAATAGAGACATGAAGAAGTTTCTTGTTCAAATTGGATTATTTATATTAATTGGATTGCCACTGGGAGAAGTGATGGTGAGAACTTGCCATCTTATAGATGTCCCGAGATATTATAAAGGAGAAGAAGGTCTGCTGCACTTTTATCCGAACCAGAAAGGAACCTTTCAGAACAGAGAACGTACAACCTGGGAAATTAATCAATATGGATATTGCGGAGAGGCACCGGAATCTCTGGATAATCTTATAATTCTGTATGGGGATTCATTTATCGAAAATCTTTGAATCCGGTCTCTTGCCATCAAAGTACATACCTGAAACAGTTGCTGCCTCAATATAACTATCTTGAGGTCGCCCGGTCGGGAGCAACATTGTTGGAAATGTTTGAAAACTCAAAACAGCTTGATACATTATCATCACAACTTGAGGTGTTTTATGTTAAGTATACTGATTTTACCGAATCTATAAATAGTTTGTACAACCATCCTGAAGCCGTTCGCCTGGATTTGAGGCATAATCATATTATATACAGTAGTTTCAGGAAATCGATATTAAAAGATATTTTACATAACTGGAAGTTTGCATACTATCTTTATCGAAACCTTTGGCTTAAAAATTATGGTAATTCATACGCTTACCCTGCTGAATCAAAAAAGATGGACGTGTACAAAATAAGGTAATTAATGAATTATGTAAAAAGTAATTATAGTACAGAGGATAAGATAATGGTGTTTTCGCCGAATTCTGATTCTGAAATAATACAGATATGCCGCGATCTTGGTTTCCCCGTATTCGAATTGCGTGTTGAAGACATAAAAACCTGGCAATTGGATTATGATCCCCACTGGAGTTGCCACGGACATCAGGAAGTTGCCCGTCAGGTAAAGCATTTTATCGAAAGAACGCTAAAGGGATGAAAAGGGTATATTGCTATCTATATGTTTAGATAAATAATAGGGCGTAATAGTATGCCAGAACGTTTGAGTAGGATCTATGCGGGTTACGTTAAAAAGATCCTTTACCTGAATATGTATGATAAAGAAAAAGTATATGCTCCAAAAGGATTTATATTTGGTAAATGACCCGAAAATACAGGTATACAGCGTTATTAAATAGTAAATGTTAAAGTACTGCAAAAACATAACTGTTTTTTTATTTACATTTGCTTGCCAATAACCAAGTACAGCTAAGCCTATGTTATTCAACTCTATTGAATTTGCTTTATTTTTCCCTATAGTTTTCATCCTTTACTGGTTTGTTTTTAAAAACCACCTTAAGGCACAAAACATTATGCTTTTTGTTGCCAGCTATTATTTCTATTGCTGTTGGGACTGGAGATTTGGCTTCCTGCTCGCTTTTTCGACCGCGTTGGACTTTTATTCGGGCCTGGCGATAGACAGGGCCGGGACAAAAGTCAGGAAAAAGATGTGGCTCATTATTAGTGTAGGGATCAATCTCGGTTTTCTGGGTTTCTTTAAATACTACAATTTCTTTGTAGAGTCATTTGCCCAAATGCTGGAAGGCTTAGGTATGCAGGCCAATATGGGCACTCTAAATATAATACTTCCGGTAGGTATCTCTTTCTATACCTTCCATGGGCTTTCTTATGTATTCGATATCTATAATGATCGTATAAAGCCAACAACCAATATCATTAACTATACCCTCTTTGTGAGCTTCTTCCCACTGTTGGTTGCCGGGCCTATAGAAAGGGCAACCCATCTTCTTCCTCAGGTAGAAAAGCCGCGAAAGTTCAATTATGCCCAGGCCGTAGATGGTATGAGGCAGATATTATGGGGGCTTTTCAAGAAAATCGTTATCGCTGACAGCTGTGCGGAATTTGCCAATACAATATTTAATAACAGTGATACATTTGGTGGAAGCACGTTGCTGCTTGGAGCCTTGTTCTTTACCTTCCAGATTTATGGAGATTTTTCAGGTTATACCGATATAGCGCTGGGGATAGCACGCCTCCTTGGTTTTGAATTGCTTAAGAATTTCAATTTCCCTTATTTTTCGAGGGATATTGCAGAATTCTGGCGCCGCTGGCATATATCATTGTCTTCCTGGTTCAAGGATTACCTTTACATCCCATTGGGTGGAAGTAAAGGCGGTACATGGATGAAAGTTCGCAATACCTTTATCATATTTTTGGTCAGCGGTTTCTGGCATGGTGCCAACTGGACCTTCATTGTATGGGGAGCATTGAATGCCGTGTACTTTTTACCACTGCTTTTGACCAATAAAAACAGGAATAATATTGGTACTGTTGCCGAGGGTAAAACGCTGCCAACTCTTCGGGAGCTTACCGGGATGGTTACCACATTCACACTTACTGTTTTTGCCTGGATATTTTTCAGGGCAGAGAGCGTTGGCCATGCTGTAGATTATATCAATGGGATCTTTACGAAATCGATACTGTCAAAGCCTGAAATACTCGATGCAAGAATGCTTACTACGATAGGCCTTGTCGTGGCATTTATTATAGTGGAATGGTTTGGCAGGGAAGGGAAATACGGTTTGGAAAAATTTGGGGTAACCTGGAAAAAACCTTTTCGCTATGCTATGTATCTTGTGCTGTTCACACTTATATATTTCTATTTCGGCTCTGAGCAGGAATTTATTTACTTTCAATTTTAATAGTAATGAAAAAGTTTATATTTAAAACCCTGGTTTTTTTAGCGGTATGGCTGGTAGTTATTTGGGGAGCGCTTTATTTCCTGCCACTCAATTATAGTGGCTATACCTATGTTGTTTCAGAAAACGTGATGAGCTACATGAAATCGGGTAAACCGGCTAAATATGTTACTGTTGGCGACAGCAGGATCATGGCGGGTGTTCAGCCGAATGTGATGAAGAAAGAGGATTTTTACAATCTCTCTCTGGGTGGCGCAACTCCTGTTGAAGGTTACTTTACAGTAAAGAAACTCATAGAAAATAAGATGCAGCCGGAAGTATTGGTGCTTTCTTACGCGCCGTTCCACCTCACGATCCATGATACTTATCCAAGGCCGGTAGGTGACGGATTGCTTACCGCCGATGAGATATCGGAGCTATATGATGTTGTAGAAAAGAATGGTAATGAGGTATTCTGGGAAACAGACAAGCTGAGTGTTAGCGACTATTCGTGGGTTAACCGCTTTAAGGCTTATTCTGTGAAGTTTAAAAACCCAATGTTTTATAATGCGGAGCTGCGCAATTCTCTGCTAATGCGTTACCGAAAAAACGCGCAATTACAGAAAAAGGTAAAAAAAGACAAAGGTTTTCATTCGTATTCCAATCATAAGTTTTCCGACCAGTTGAACAGGGAAACACGCTCCGAACATTTTGAGCCTAAAAAAGTTTTGGTTTCATACCTGAGGGCTACTTTTGAACTGGCAAGGAAAAATAACCTTCAGGTTATCTATCTTGCGGCACCATTTAACGAAGCTTCTTTCAACAGCGTAAATAAGCAATATGTGGCGGAGTACAACGCGCTTTTTGAACGACTGAAAAGGGAGTATCCCGAAGTTGTTTTCTACTCTGACATTAATGCATACCCGAATGACCTCTTTACTGATGCTTCTCACCTGAACCATGATGGTACAGTACGTTTTTCTCACAAGATTGAAGATCTCGTGACGGAGTATAGGAAAAAGTAACCCTGAAGCGTACCGCGCAGCAATCAGTAGTTGAGTTTTCGTCAGGAATATGCGCGGGAGATTTTTACCAGTTAATTTTGATCTTTAATTTAAGGAAGGTGAAATTATTAAAAGCAGGACATTATGGTTTTAATGTTTTACTTACATTTGCCGGCCAACAATCAATATTTGTAGCTTATGTTATTCAATTCTTTTGAATTTGCCGTGTTCTTTCCAATAGTTTTTATTTTATATTGGTTTGTCTTTAAGAACAATTTCAAAGTACAGAATGTAATGCTTGCTGTTGCAAGTTATTACTTTTATTGCTGTTGGGACTGGAGATTCGGTTTTTTGCTGGCGTTCTCCACAGCCCTTGACTTTTATTCGGGCCTTGCCATCGCGGGTGCCGGCACAAAAGCAAGAAAGAAAATGTGGCTTATTATAAGTGTCGGGATCAATCTTGGCTTCCTGGGCTTTTTTAAGTATTATAACTTCTTCATTGAATCTTTCGCGCAATTGCTGGAATCGTTTGGCGTAAATGCGAATTATTCCACACTCAATATTATATTGCCGGTTGGTATCTCTTTTTATACTTTTCATGGTCTTTCATATGTTTTCGACATCTACAACGACCGCATTAAGCCAACGACCAATCTGATAAACTATACGTTATTTGTGAGTTTCTTCCCGTTGCTGGTTGCGGGCCCCATTGAGCGCGCTACGCACCTGCTTCCACAGGTTGAAAAACCGCGGAAATTTAACTATGCACAAGCAATAGACGGTATGAGGCAGGTCCTTTGGGGACTCTTCAAAAAGATTGTTATAGCGGATAACTGCGCTTACTATGCCAACCAGATCTTCAACGACCATGGCGACTACTCCGGTACAACGCTGATAGTAGGGATGCTGATGTTTACCTTCCAGATCTACGGTGATTTTTCGGGTTATACCGATATAGCGCTGGGTACCGCACGTATGTTGGGCTTTGAGTTGCTTAAAAACTTCAATTACCCTTATTTTTCAAGGGATATTGCTGAATTCTGGAGGCGCTGGCATATCTCATTATCATCCTGGTTTAAAGATTACCTGTACATTCCGCTTGGCGGTAGTAAGGGAGGAAAATGGATGAGGGTAAGAAATACCTTTATTATCTTCCTTGTAAGCGGGTTCTGGCACGGGTCTAACTGGACATTTTTGGCTTGGGGCTTCTTGCACGCACTTTATTTTTTACCGTTGCTGCTATTGGACCAGAACCGCAAGAACATCGATATTGCGGGAGGTAATGGCTTGTTTCCAAGCTTCAGGGAGTTTGTGGGTATGGTGGTTACATTTTCACTTGCGGCGTTTGCATGGATATTCTTCAGGGCTCCAAACATCACTGAGGCATTTATTTATATCGGCGGCATGTTTAGCAAATTCTCCCTGGAGATGCCAACAGTATGGCCTGTAACGCTGATTCTTATTGTTGTGGCATTTATGATAGTAGAATGGCTCGGAAGGCATGGTAAGTATGGTATAGCCAGGATTGATAATGCTTTAACTTTTAAGCCCCTCAGGTGGGCATTCTATATGTTGGTGATCTTTGCCATATTCGCATATGCGGGCAGTGAGCAGGAGTTTATTTATTTCCAGTTTTAATTATGAAAAAATTTATTTTACAGCTTATTCTCTTTTGTGTAGCGTCAATTTTGGCAGGAGAGATTATTGTTAGGGCGTTTGACCTCACAGTTGACGTTCCGAAGAGCTACAGGGCAGAAAGCGGCATGATCAAGTATTATCCAGGACAAGAGGGCAAATATGCAGTAGGGTCGCACAGATGGAAGATAAATGAGTTTGGATATGCAGGTACTGTACCATCGGGGACAGATAATCTTATTACCCTGTTGGGAGACTCCTATATTGAGAATTTCATGAATCCGACAGAGTGCCACCAGGATGCATATCTAAAATCCGAACTGCCTCAATATAATTTTATCGAAGCAGGGCGCGCGACGGCTTCTTTTTTGGAAATGCTTGAAATGAGCAAAGCTTATGATAGCCTGAATCCGTTTCTTCATGTTTTCTATGTAAAGAATTCGGATTTTTTACAGAGTATAGATAATGGTAAAGGGAAGAAGAACGATAAGGTGAGCTACAACCTGAAAACAGGTAAAATACAATATGCTAAGTATGAAGGCTCGACATCAAAAGATATTCTGTACAATTTCAAGTTCTTTTATTACTGTTACAGGAATATTTGGCATACCGAAGGAAACAATGGCGAGATACCAGATGAAAAAGCAATAGATAAACTAAACAGGGAAGAGATAGTTCCATTCATGGACTATGTTAAGAAAAATTATGATGCCGGTAAGATGGCATTGGTTTTTTACCCGGAGTCAAGCAAAGAACTAATGGACCTGTGTAAGAGTTACGGGTTTAAAGTTATGGTAATCGAAACTGATAATCATAAAAGCTGGCAATTTGAACATGACGCCCACTGGACTTGCTATGGACACAAACAGGTTGCGCTGCAAGTGAAGAAATTCATTGAAGAACTCGCAGTAAAGTAAACTGATTAAATGATGTATTGTTTGTAAAAATTCTGGACAAACAAAATGTCCAGGTTTATATAAAAACAGCCCTTCAGATGAGGGCTATTTCAATATCCAAAAATGCGTTTTGAGCATTTTAGATTGTATTTTAATGAGTTTTACTCCGGAGTATGTGTCTTCGGATCTTTATTTTCTACTTCCCCTTCTCTCGGATGTTTATGAAAGTCTAGCTTTTTCCTGCGCAGTTCGAAGTTCTGCCCAAGGTATACTTTACGTACCATTTCATCCTGAACCAATTCTTCCGGCACGCCTGCTTTCAGGATTCCGCCTTCAAACATCAGGTACGTTTTATCCGTAATGGCAAGGGTTTCCTGTACGTTGTGATCGGTTATAAGGATGCCTATGTTTTTGTCTTTCAGCTGGGCTACAATGCGTTGGATGTCTTCCACGGCAACGGGGTCAACCCCTGCAAAAGGCTCATCCAGAAGGATAAATTTCGGATCTGTAGCCAGGGCACGGGCTATTTCGGTACGCCTGCGCTCTCCTCCCGACAACAGGTCGCCACGGTTGGTGCGGATGTGGTTGAGGGCAAATTCGTCGATAAGCGACTCCATTTTAGCCTCCTGCTCCTGCCTGGAAAGGGTGGTTAGCTGTAAAACGCTCATGATGTTATCTTCAATGCTCAGCTTCCGGAATACAGATGCTTCCTGTGCGAGGTAGCCAATACCATACTGCGCGCGCTTGTACATCGGGAAATCGGTAATCTCCTGCTTGTCAAGGAATATCTTGCCTGCATTGGGTTTTACCAACCCTACGATCATGTAGAAAGAAGTGGTTTTCCCGGCACCGTTGGGTCCCAGAAGGCCAACGATCTCGCCCTGGTTCACCTCAACTGAGATGCCCTTTACAACGCTCCGGCCCTTATAGGTCTTTATGAGGTTTTCTGCTCTTAGTTTCATAATTCCATCCGTTTTTACGGTTAAACAGTGGGTTCTGTGTTGTTTTGTTCCAGCGCTTCCCAGAATTCGTAAGCACGTCGAAGGTGGGGTATTACTATGGTTCCGCCTACAAGTGTGGCGATGCCCAGGGCTTCCATAACCTCTTCTTTGGTAAGGCCTTCCTTATAGCTGGTCTCAAGATGATACTTCACGCAGTCGTCGCATCGCAGTACTGCCGATGCCACAAGCCCAAGGAGTTCCTTGGTCTTTACATCAAGCGCGCCTTCCATGTAGGCATTGGTATCCAGGTTAAAGATACGCTTGATTACCTTATTGTTGTCCGCCAGCAACTTTTCGTTCATTTTTTGGCGGTAGTCGTTAAATTCCTGTACCAGATCAGCCATTGTTCACTTCTTTTTCTCGTTGTTTTGTAATGCGTGCCGCTATAAATATGCTTAGCTCGAACAGTATGGCCAGCGGAATCGTTACGATCATCTGGCTCACTACGTCAGGCGGTGTTACTATCGCAGCCAGTATCAGTATGATAACGTAGGCATAGCGCCGATATTTTCTTAGGAAATCTGCTGTTACCAACCCGATCTTCGCAAGAAAATAGATGACAATCGGCAGTTCAAAAACCAGGCCACATGATATTACTGTAGTTTTTATCAGGCTAAGATAGGAATCGAGGTCAATGTCGTTCTTTACAACATCACTGATCTTATAATTTCCTAAGAAATTGATAGACAGTGGCATAATAAGGTAGTAGCCAAACAATACACCAATGAAGAACAGAAGGGATGTTGACAGTATGAAAGATACGGCATACTTCCTTTCTTTTTCGTAAAGCGCGGGGCTGATAAACTTCCAGAAAAGATAAAGGATATAAGGGAATGACAGGATAAGCCCAGCTGTTATGGAAGTCCAGATATCGGTAGAAAACTGGCCGTCCATAGTACGGCTTTGTATCTCGAAAGGTATTTCGGTCACACAGAAGCTCCTGTCGAGATCGTATTTATTCGCTAAGTCACAAAAAAATCGATACGTGATGAAGTTGGAATCCTTTGGTGCGAAGATAATATGGTCGAATATAAATCCGCTAAACGCAAAGGCAACACAGGCTCCAATAAGTATTGCTACAGTACTGCGTACCAGCAGCCAGCGTAATTCTTCAAGGTGGTCCAGAAAAGACATTTCCCCACCGGCACTCTTTTTCTTCGCCATTATATAATCCCTTCTTTTAAAATGTCATGCAGGTGCAGTATCCCTTTATACTCGCCTTCATCGGCTACGACAAGCTGCGTAATGGCGTAGTTTTCCATCGTATTAAGGGCGTCTACAGCCATATCCGTAGATCGTATGGTCTTAGGATTATGGGTCATGATGTCTTGAGCGGTTACGCCTGCAATATTATCCCTGTCGTTCAGCATCCTCCTGATGTCTCCGTCAGTAATAATACCTGTAATTTTGTTATTGTCAATTACTGCGGTAACACCCAGCCTTTTCTCGGATATTTCCATAATAGCGGTCTTAATGCTGCTGTCAGGGGTTACCATAGGCTTATGGGTACCATCGAGCATATCGCCTACGCGCAACAGCAGTTTTTTGCCTAATGCCCCGCCCGGATGATACTTTGCAAAGTCCTCACTCTTAAATTCGCGCATTTCTATAAGGCATACCGCCAAAGCATCGCCAAGCACCAGCTGTGCAGTGGTACTGTTGGTAGGTGCAAGATTGTTAGGGTCGGCCTCGGCTTCCACATAGGCGTTCAGTACGAGGTCGGATTCTTTGCCAAGAAACGAATTTTTATTGGCTGTCATGCCAATAAGAACGTTGCCGTAGCGTTTTAACAGGGGTGCAAGCACCTTGATCTCAGGGCTGTTGCCGGATTTTGAGATACAGATCACAACATCGCCCGGCTGTACCATACCCAGGTCGCCATGTATAGCTTCTGCGGCATGCAGGAAAAGGGCAGGGGTTCCGGTAGAGTTGAGTGATGCAACGATCTTTGACGCAATAATGGCGCTTTTGCCAATGCCTGTAACAACTACACGGCCTTTGCTGTTGTAAATAGATTCAACGGATTTGGCAAAATCATCATCAAGATAATTTATAAGGTTGGCAATGCTCTCACTTTCAGAAAGTATGGTTTTTTTTGCGGAGGCCAGTATTGCTTCTTTATTTATCAAACTTGTGAAATGTTTAAAAAGTTGTGCGTATCAAAGAAATTTGTATCTTTAGGTTGTGCAAATTTATGTAAATTACTATTAATAAATAATGAAATTGACCGAAATTGACTTACATAAAGAGTTAAAAAAATACTTTGGTTTTAACACCTTCAAAGGGCTTCAGGAAGATGTTGTAAAAAGTATTATATCGGGACACAATACATTTGTTATCATGCCTACCGGCGGGGGCAAATCCCTTTGTTACCAACTGCCTGCCCTCTCACTTGAGGGTGTCGCTATAGTTGTTTCCCCCCTTATAGCACTGATGAAAAATCAGGTAGATGCTATACGGAGCCTCTCTTCAGAAGCCGGTATTGCCCATGTGCTGAATTCATCGCTTACCAAGACCGAAATAAACCAGGTTAAGAAAGATATATCCTCCGGCCTCACCAAGCTGTTGTATGTGGCCCCTGAATCGCTTACCAAAGAAGAGTATGTGACGTTCCTTAAGGGCGTGCCGATTTCTTTTGTAGCGATAGACGAGGCGCACTGTATCTCGGAATGGGGACATGATTTCCGCCCGGAATACCGTAACCTCCGCAGCATTATACGCCAGTTGGGCGATGTGGCCGTGATAGGGCTTACGGCAACTGCCACGCCAAAAGTACAGGAGGATATCCTGAAAAACCTTGATATGACCGATGCCAATACGTTTAAGGCATCATTCAACAGGCCTAACCTATTCTATGAAGTGCGGCCAAAGACCAAGAATGTGGAGTCGGATATTATTCGTTTTATCCGCCAGTATAAAGGCAAGTCGGGCGTAATTTACTGCCTCAGCCGTAAGAAAGTAGAAGAGATTGCGCAGGTATTGCAGGTAAACGGCATTAGCGCTGTACCTTACCATGCCGGCCTGGATGCCAAAACACGTGCCAGGCACCAGGATATGTTCCTTATGGAAGATGTGGATGTGGTGGTGGCAACCATCGCTTTTGGTATGGGTATCGATAAGCCGGATGTACGATTTGTGATACACCACGACATACCGAAATCGCTCGAAAGTTACTACCAGGAAACGGGCCGTGCAGGCCGCGACGGGGGCGAAGGGTACTGCCTTGCTTACTATTCCTATAAAGATATTGAAAAGCTCGAAAAATTCATGTCGGGCAAGCCTGTGGCAGAGCAGGAGATAGGTTATGCATTGCTTCAGGAAGTTGTGGCCTACGCCGAAACTTCCATGTCAAGAAGGAAATTCCTGCTGCACTATTTTGGGGAGGAATTTGATGATGAAAATGGCGAAGGCGCCGATATGGATGACAACGTACGCAATCCGAAAAAGAAAACGGAAGCGAAAGAACAGGTGGTTACATTGCTCGAAGTAGTGCGTGATACCAACCAGCTGTACAAACCGAAAGAAGTTATTTTTACCCTCACAGGGAAAATAAACGCGGTTATAAAGGCCCATAGGACCGACATGCAGAAATTCTTCGGTTCAGGTAAGGATTTCGATGAAAAGTACTGGATGGCCCTTATACGGCAGGTATTGGTGGAAGGCTACTTGTCAAAAGACATAGAGACCTACGGAGTATTGAAAATGACCGATAAAGGCGCCGATTTTATAAAGAATCCGGAATCGTTCCTGATGACCGAAGACCATGACTTCAGCGAAAGCGAAGATGAGGCAACGGTAACGGCATCTAAATCTTCAGGTACGGCCGATGAGACACTGATGGGTATGCTGCGCGACCTTCGCAAGAAAGTAGCCAAAAAACTGGGGGTGCCTCCCTTTGTGGTGTTCCAGGATCCGTCATTGGAAGATATGGCCCTTAAATATCCTATTTCGCTCGAAGAACTGGGTAATGTACATGGGGTAGGTGAGGGGAAGGCTAAAAAATACGGCAAGGACTTCGTGGAGCTTATAGCCCGCTATGTGGAGGATAATGATATTGTACGGCCGGACGACCTTGTAGTAAAATCTACAGGGGCTAATTCCGCTCTCAAGTTATACATCATACAGAATATCGACCGCAAGCTCTCACTCAACGACATAGCGAAAGCAAAAGGCCTCGATATGGACGCCCTGATGAAAGAGATGGAGCAGATCGTATATTCCGGTACAAAGCTGAATATTAAGTACTGGATCGATGAAATACTGGATGAAGACCAGCAGGAAGAGATTCAGGATTACTACATGGAAAGTGAAACGGACAGTATCAAAGACGCCCTGAAAGAATTCGATGGCGATTACGATACCGAAGAACTCAGGCTGATGCGTATTAAGTTTATCAGCGAAGTAGCAAATTAGATTTCCAGACCCCCTAACCCCCAAAGGGGGAATTCTTACTCATGCTCATTTTTAGGGACGGAGTGAAATTCCCCCTTTGGGGTTAGCGGCTGTTCATGGGGCGAGCTCCCCCCTGTGCGGCCTCAGCGCGTCCCTTACAGGAATCATAATATCATCGGTTACTACCATCCAGGCAGTGGCATACATCTCACTGATAACAGTGAATCCGGTGATGTTTAATGGCAGGTTTTGTATAGCAATATACTCTTTCAGGTGTTCCTCATGGTGTTCGGCAGTCTTCACGGCCCCCGGCCCCCGGAAATCCCATATCAGTTTTATTTTTCTCATTGGTTGCAAAGTTTCAGAGTGGCGAAGTTACAAAGTAAATAGATAAGCTACAATGTCGGCTGAGTGTTACGTCACGTCTCCCTCTCCTTTGGAGATCCCGATAGCTATCGGGAGGGGAGAGGACTAACAAGTAAGAGTGAAGCGTGTTCCACTTCGACCGCAGGGAGAAATCTCAATTAATGCTACAGTCTTTCGGGATTTCTCTCTTCGCAGGTTCCAATCGAAATGGAAATGATGATCACTCGTTTATTAAAAATCATTCCTTATTTTTGGGCAAAGCACAACCCAATGAAACATCTTTTTCTCGTTCTCCTACTCATAACTTCTTTGGCCTTCTCCCAACAGCTTACACAAAAACAGGCTAATGACCTTGCGGCGCTTCCGCTCAAATGCCTGCAACAGGAATATCCCAACAAGCTCAGCCAACTGCTTGCGGATTCCACTGAGATCGCAGGGCCTAAAAAGCTGCACCCTGCGTTTTATGGCTGCTTCGACTGGCATTCCTCCGTACACGGGCACTGGAGCCTTGTCTATCTGCTGAAGAAATTCCCCAACCTCAATAACCGCCAGGAGATCATCAATAAACTTAAGGTTAACCTGTCCAAAGACAATGTATTGGCAGAAGTCGCCTACCTCAACAAGAAGCATGAAAAGTCGTATGAGCGCACCTATGGCTGGGCGTGGCTGCTAAAACTGCAACAGGAGTTGGATACCTATAACGAGCCCTTTGCCAAAGAACTCGCCGCCAATCTTCAGCCTTTAACAAAACTTTTGGCTGACCGATACATCGAATTCCTGCCCAAACTCAATTACGCCCTGCGCAACGGCACGCATACTAATACAGCTTTTGGGCTTAACCTCGCGTGGGATTATGCCGTGCACGCAAAGAACATCCCGTTGCAGAACAGCATCCGCGAGAATGCGTTGCGATTGTTTAAGAATGACGTCGGCTGCCCGTTCAATTGGGAACCCAGTGGCACCGATTTCCTGTCGCCCTGCATGGAGGAGGTCGGAATCATGCAGCGCGTCATGACCGAAAAAGATTTCCTGAAATGGCTGAAGGATTTCGCCCCACAACTTTTCGAAAAGAATTTTGCATGGGAGCCGGGCAAAGTATCGGACCGCACCGACGGCCACCTGGTACACCTCGACGGGTTAAACTTTAGCCGGGCGTGGAATTTTTATTACCTGGTAAAGCAGTACCCCAAGCAATTCACCCACCTGAAGGCATTGGCCGATAAGCACCTTGTGTATTCCCTGCCGTCCATTACCGATGGCAATTATGAGGGAGAACACTGGCTGGCATCGTTTGCATTGTATGCTTTTGATAAGAAATTATAATGTTATGAAAAACAAAGTTTTATTTTGTATTATATTTTTAGTTGTTATTAGCTGCACAACTAATTCACAACAGTCATTTCCTCTCGAAAGTCTGGGTTTAGATATAGCAATCAAAGAAAAAGTTTTCGAATGGAAAGATTTTCATAGCCCTAGAGGAGAAGGATATACGTTTGAGGTATATACTTTTGAAAAGAATGAAAATTTTGAGGAAAAGCTATTAAAAAGTCAGAACTATCCCTTGAGCAACGATCTGCGGAAAAATTGGAAAATTAGGCATTGGAAAGCGAATGAGGTAGACAATAAAGATGTTCTTGAATTGCTATTTAATTACCAAATTAATGATGATGAAGCTCAAAAGGAAATCGATAATTTGGAACGAATTGTCGATAATGGAGACTATGTTGTAGCATACTATTACAAAGGATTTGATGATGATTATATAGACTCCATAGATTTATATTTACTCGATATCAAAAACAGTAAATTATACAGGTGCATTGTTATAACCTAAAGAGTGCATAAATTAAAATTGGTGTTGTGATCAAGCTGTTTAACCTGTAAATCACCAATAAAAAATAATCCCTACTTTTGCGGCATGCCAAGAGAACTCCAGATACAGGTCGCACCCGAAGTAGCCGCACAGCCGGAATTGCTTACCGCGCACGTCGCCATGCTCATGCAAATCAATGCCGCTGAGATACGCCATGTCGCCATAATTAAACGCTCAATTGACGCACGGCAAAAGTCTGTAAAGGTCAACCTGAAGGTAGCGGTATATCACAATGAAGAGTACACCGAAACCAAATTGCAGCTCCCTGATTATAAGGATGTGTCCAATGCTGAAGAGGTTATCATCATTGGTGCGGGGCCTGCGGGATTGTTCGCGGCATTACAGCTGATCGAACTGGGCCTGAAACCCATCGTGCTCGAAAGGGGTAAAGACGTGCAGGAACGCCGCCGTGACCTTAAAGCCATCAACCGCGACCATATTGTGGATGAAGATTCCAATTACTGTTATGGCGAGGGCGGCGCAGGGACTTATTCTGACGGCAAGCTGTACACCCGTTCCAAAAAGCGCGGCGATGTCGACAGGATATTACAGCTGTTCGTGGCATTTGGCGCTTCGGATGAGATACTGGTTGAAGCACACCCGCACATCGGTACCAACAAGCTGCCGAAGATCATTAAGGCCATGCGCGAAAAGATTATCGAGTTTGGCGGGCAGGTACTGTTTGACACACGGGTAACTGACATACTCATAAAAAGCAGTGCTGTACAGGGCGTGGTGACCCAAAAAAGCGACACCATCAGTGCTAAAAAAGTCATTCTTGCAACGGGCCATTCCGCGCGCGACATTTTTGAACTGCTCGACCGCAAAAAAATATTCATTGAGGCCAAGCCTTTTGCGCTGGGCGTTCGCGCCGAGCATCCGCAAAGCCTTATCGACAGCATACAATACAGCTGTGACTTCAATTCCGGCAGGGGAGAGTTCCTTCCACCCGCGCCATATGCCATCGTAAAGCAGGTAGGCGGCAGGGGTATGTACTCGTTCTGCATGTGTCCCGGCGGAGTAATAGCGCCTTGTGCCACCAGTCCGGGCGAGGTAGTGACCAACGGATGGTCGCCATCAAAGCGTGACCAGGAAACAGCCAATTCAGGCATTGTAGTCGAATTGAAACTCGAGGATTTCAAGCCATTTGCCAAATTTGGCGCATTGGCAGGAATGGAATTCCAAAAGGCCATCGAGCAGCAGGCATGGCGCGTGGCAGGGGAAACCCAGCGCGTTCCTGCCCAGCGCATGGTCGACTTTACGCAATCGAAAGTATCGGCAGACATCCCCAAAACCTCCTACGTGCCGGGAACAACATCGGTTGAATTAGGCCAGGTATTCCCTGGTTTCCTTACACAGACGTTGCGCGAGGGCTTTACCGAATTCGGTAAGTCGATGCGCGGCTACCTTACCAATGAGGCCATACTGCACGCACCGGAATCCCGTACCTCATCACCGGTACGCATACCACGTGACCCTGAAACACTGGAACATCTCCAGATAAAAGGCCTATACCCGTGTGGTGAGGGGGCAGGCTATGCGGGCGGTATCATTTCTGCTGCCATCGACGGAGAGAAATGCGCGCTGAAATGTGCGGAGTAACTACGTCTCAACTTTAGCTTTAATTTTTTTCTCTGTATGGATATTGCGAAGCAATGCTTAGCGACTTAGAACGAACGGTTTCCGGTAAGATTCTTGGCGGCTTAGCAGCTTTGCGTGAAATAAAATAAAATGTAGGTTTTTACTTTCAATAGATATATTAAGTAAATTATTAGTTTATCAAATTACGTATCTTTACACCCTAAAATTTAGAATCATGACCATAGAACAACAGTTGCAGGAACGCAGCGGCAATGTGTGTGAACTGAGTGGCGCAACCGGCAATCTTTCAGCGTATGAAGTACCGCCTGCCCGTAATCTCGGAGCCGATGGTTTCATTTACATCGATGCCAAATGCCTTGCCCAGATAGAAAAGAAAGAAGAGCCGGACAGCGCTTTCTGGCAAAATATATTACCCACGAGCATGTGGAGCGAGGTACCCGTTGTTCAGGTAGTGTCGTGGCGTATGCTGAACCGTTTCCGTGATGAAGGCTGGGCCGCCGATGCGCTGGATATGATATATCTTGATGATGAGCTGCTTGAGTATGCCAAAGCGACCGGCGACCATACGCAGGATGCGGGCGTGCAGTTCCACAAGGACAGCAATGGCAACATACTGCAGCAGGGCGACACCGTAACCCTTATAAAAGACCTTGATGTAAAAGGCTCAACGCTTAACGCGAAAGTAGGCACGGCAGTACGCAACATCCGCCTTGTACACGACAACCACGAGCAGGTAGAAGGCAAGATCGACGGACAGCTTATCGTGATCCTTACCAAGTACGTGAAGAAGCAGTAGCACTGCGCTATCATAAAAATTCAAAAGCCCGATGCAATTACTGCATCGGGCTTTGTTATTTTTTGCATCTCGACTCCGCTCGATGTGACAACGGCGACCGACAATATATTCGTAAATAAAATCATCTACTATTGTCAGTTCGAGCGCAGTCGAGAACTTTTTAAGTCACAAAGCAAGAATCCGTGTAAATCTGCCTGATCCGCGTCATCCGCGTTCCTCTTAATGAAAATGATAACCTACTTCAACTCAAACTCCGCTTCCTGCACATTATCCGAGCTTGTCCCAACAAAAACCTTGAACGTTCCCGGCTCTACCAGGTAGTCGCCATTGTTATTGAAGAAGCCCAGTTCGTTCTCCGTTAGTGTAAAGCTTACTGTCTTCGTTTCGCCTTTCTTGATGGAAACCATCTCAAAACCTTTCAGCTCTTTTACCGGGCGCGACAGGCTGGCGGCAATGTCCCTGATGTACAGCTGCACTACTTCTTTGCCGTCGTAATTGCCCGTGTTGGTCACCTCAACCGAAACTTTTACAGCCTCGCCTTTAGCGTAGGTTTTCTTGTCGAGCTTCACGGCTCCATATTTAAATGTGGTGTAGCTCAATCCGTGCCCAAAGGCGAATAATGGGGTTTTCTCCACATCGGAATAGTGCGACCAGAATACGTTATTGTCGGCATCTGTTGGCCTGCCTGTGCTGTGCTGGTTGTAGTATATTGGCACCTGCCCTACATTGCGCGGAAAACTCATTGGCAGCTTGCCACTTGGGTTATAGTCACCATACAGCACCTGCGCCACGGCATTACCCGTTTGTGTACCCAGCTGCCATGCCTCAACAATGGTCGGGATATGTTGTGCGGCCCACGGCAATGCCAGCGGACGGCCATTGTTCAGTACCAGTACAATGTTTGGGTTTACTTTGTAAACTTCCTCCAGCAATTGCTGCTGTAATCCCGGCAGGTCAATGTTAGTACGGCTACGGCCTTCGCCACTCTGGAAACCGTGCTCACCCAAAACCATAACCACCACATCGGCATTCTTTGCGGCAGCTTTTGCGGCTTCAAATCCGCTCCTGTCGGTTGTGTTCCATTCCACTTCCGTAAGGAATGTCGGCTTGCCTTTATAGGCCTCGCCACCTTTCTCATATGTCAGCGTGTTGCCTTTGTACTGTTGCATTCCCTCCAGTACCGATACCGCTGTTTCGTCCTGTGCGGCAATCCTCCAGCTGCCCAACGGACTGGTTTTATCATTCGCCAGCTGGCCTATCAGGGCTATTTTTTGCCCGGTCTTTTTTAATGGAAGCAGGTTCTTTTCATTCTTCAACAGTACGATCGACTTCTTTGCCATGTCCAATACCGCGTCATTATTTGCTTTACTGCCAATCACAGCCTTCTCGCGCTTTTCATCGCAATAGCGGTACGGGTCGTCAAACAGGCCAAGCTCATACTTTACGCGAAGGATCCTGCGCACGGCATCGTCTACCAGCTTGATGTCAACTTTACCTTCGTTCACCAAACCAACAAGTTCCTTCACGTACAGGTGCGATTCCATGTCCATGTCGGCGCCTGCCATAACTGCCTTCAGCGATGCCTCGGCGCCGTCTTTAGCGTAACCGTGCGCGATCATTTCGCGTATGGACGCCCAGTCGGTAATCACGAAGCCGTCAAAGCCCCATTTGCCTTTCAGGATGTCGCGCTGCAAAAAGCTGTTGCCCGTTGCCGGAACGCCATTTAAAATATTGAACGCGTTCATGAACGTGCGTACGCCTGCATCCTTTGCTGCCTTAAATGGTGGAAGCACCGTATTGTATAGTGTGGCATTACCAATGTCTACTGTGTTGTAATCCCTTCCCGATTCGGAAAAGCCATAGCCCGCGAAGTGCTTGGCACAGGCAGCAATGGTGTTCGGCAGCGAAAGGTCATCGCCCTGGAAGCCTTTTACCCTTGCAGTAGCGACTTTACTGCCCAGGAACGGGTCTTCACCCGCGCCTTCCATAACCCGGCCCCAGCGTGCGTCACGGCTGATGTCGACCATGGGCCCGAACGTCCAGTTGATGCCCGATGCCGATGCTTCGCCTGCCGCTGTTTCTGCCGATTTGCGTATGGCATCCATGTCCCAGCTCGCGGCTTCCGCCAATGGAATGGGGCTAAGTGTCTTGTACCCGTGTATCACGTCGAACCCTATGATGAGCGGGATGCCCAGGCGGGTTTCCTCAACGGCGATCTTTTGTACGGCGCGTACTTCTTTTACGCCACGCACGGTAAGCATCGAACCTACCCAGCCTTTGCGAAGGTGCTCGTACTTTAGTGCCGCGCTGCCTTCTTTTGGCGAAGGCCCGGTAACGTCCCAAAATCCGTTGTACTGGTTCATCTGGCCTACCTTTTCCTCAACGGTCATTTTGGCCATTAGCGCGTCGATCTTCTTCTCGATGTCCTGTTTTTTGTCCATTTTCTTCTTGTCCTGTGCCTGCGTTGTGCCCATGGCAAATAGCGCCAGCAACAGTAATGTTTGTGTTCGTTTCATGGTTTTTTATTCGGTTGTAAAGGTCGATGCGGGCAGCCCGGCGCTGTTAAACAGGTCGGCCTGCGCGGTATTGCTCCACGCATAGCGCGCCTTTACGGGTTTTTTTACATTTTTGGAAGTGAGCACTACAGCGCCCTTATCAATTTTGGCTTCGGCCTTGTGCCAGGTGCCGTCTTCGCCGGCCATCTCAAACAATGTTGAGGTTTTGCCTTTAAAACGAAGCCCTTCGGCATTGGTAAAGCTAACGGTCAGTTTGTTCTTATCCGATGTGAAGCTTTTGTATAACGGCCCGTTCACCACGCCTTTTTTAATCCCATACGCATTGTTCAATGCCAGGTTGGCCAGCCTTATGCCCACGTCTTTCTTATTACGCGGGTGGATGTCATCTGTAGGGCTGATGTCGCTTACCACGACCATACCGGTCTTGTCCACGGCATTAACCACCCTGCGCTGCGCATCGCGTATCACAGCCCCGAGGTCGGTGCTACCCTCGTAGTTATAAGGCGCGATCTGCACAAAGTAAAACGGGAAATCGGCCTTCCATTCTTTTCGCCATCCTTTTATCAGGCCAGCCAGGGTTTTGTCGTATACATGCGAACCTACATTGCTTTCGCCCTGGTACCACAGCGCCCCTGCCAGTTTGTAGCCTACAAACGGGTGTATCATGGCGTTGTAGGTATGTCCGGGGTCGCTTGGGCTCCATTCGGCTTTATACAGGTCGGCAGCAGCTTTGGCAAGCACGGGATCTTCACTGATGTATTTGGCGGGAATCCACGGCTCGGCGGGCGACCCTCCCCAACTGGAGTTGATCATCCCGATGGGTACATCCTTTAGGTCTTCCTGCAAATGGCGGGCGAAGTAGTAACCCACGGCGCTAAAATGCCTCATGGTTTCGGGCGTACACACCTCCCAACTTCCGGGAAGGTTCATTTGCGGCTGCGTTGAAGCCAGCTTAGGCGCGGTAAAAAAGCGGATGTTGGGGTAATTGGCTTTGGCGATCTCGGCTTCGGCATTATCGATCTTCATGTTGGCCGACCATTCCATGTTCGACTGGCCGGAGCACAGCCACACTTCGCCCAGCATCACGTTTTTCAGCGTGATCTCGTTATAGCCTTTAAAGTTGATGGTATAGGGGCCGCCTGCACCGGGAGTTTTTACGGTGAGTTCCCAGTAGGCTTCGCGGTTGGGCTTCAGCTTGTATTCCTTATTGTCCCAGCCGGTTGTTATGACCATGTCTTCAAACGGGCTGCCCCATCCCCACAGCTTTACATCACTGTTGCGCTGCAGGACCATGTTGTCCGAAAATATGGAAGGAAGTGTCACATTGGCTTTCGCGGCAAGCGACAAAAATGCTAACGCAAGGAACAGGAAGAGGTTATTTCTTTTCATTCAGTACTGTTTTTAGGTAAGGCGCCAGCTGGCCCGCCATTTTTTTGTGGTCGTCAATGTCCGGATGGTAACCGCAGCCGTGGGGAGTTACCGCTGTAAAGGTAAAAACCTGTATCGGCTTATGTGCCTTATCTGCCGCAAAACTTTCCTTTACACGGTTGAGACATTTGATGAAGGTATCGTTCTTTGCCCCGTTAACCATCGGACTGTTGAGCAGGACAATTTGGGTATTTGGCGAGTGCTTATATACCGTTTTCACAAAGGCAATATAATTGGCAACATACTTCTCCTCGTTAAACGGAAGCCTTTCTTTTTTGCCGTCACCTTCCGAAAAATCATTGGTACCCAGTGCAATGCAGGTCACGTCAGGATTGAAACCGAAACCGTACTTTTTAGAATTGTCCTTGTTGAGGTACAGGTTCTCGTATACATCGGGCATGATGGCCTCCTGGTCGTGCTCGTCGTTCCAGTTGCGGTACATCCCGATGCCGGACACGGAACTCAGCAGGAAATCTGCATCAAGGTTACGTGACGCTATCGGCCCGTAGGCATAGTAGGCGTTGTGCTGGTCGTACCATTCGGCGGTATCGCAGGGTATGGCGGCATAGTCATTGCCCATCCCGCAGGTAATGGAATCGCCTATAAATTCAATTTTCTTTTTTGCCTGAACTTTTGGCTTTTTCATGACCACATCCGCACCAAGGAAAAGCACCTTGCCATTGGCGGCTTCAGTCGCTTTGTATACGGTTACGGTGTGTTCTTTATTGCCTTCAAGCTTAAATGACAATGGCGTATCTGATGTTTTTATGGTATACCTTCCCTCATACTTTCCGTCTATTTCCACTACGGCATAGTTGTGGTGCTCGAAGGTGTCTTCAGCTTTCAGGTTGATGGTGCATTTATCACCTGTAAAAGCAAAGGAAACCGAAGAGGCCGGGCTGATAAGAATCACGGCATCGCCTTTCTTTTCGACCCTTCCCGCAGTAAGGTATTCGCCTTTTACAATTGTATTTTGTACCGGATTGCACGAGAACAGCGATAGTATAAAAAGGGTGAGTATTTTTTGTGTAAACATTCCTGTTTTGGTTTAAAGGTAAAGATAGCCAAATTAAGGGAAAACGTTTTCTTTGTCGAATACGATACTGTCAAAACCCGATAAGATTTTAAACCCTGTAAGTATACTTAACACAAATTTGTAGTGTGTGCCAAATTACGCTTAAAAGGAGGTTAATTGTTTTGTAATCAGTGGGCTTTGAATGTATACGGATGTAACTTTATATCTCAATTTAAAAAAGTACACCCATGAAAAAGCTACTTCTATCGCTGGCAGCAATGCTTGCCTTCGGCCTTGCTTCCGCACAAACCGATACTACGCGTACAACTACGACTACTACCAACCGTACCACCGTAACGCCACAGCAGCGTACGGAAACCACAACCAGCACAACCCGTACCGACAGGGCGCGTAAGCAGGATTCGCGCACCGTTTCGCCTACTACAACAGCGCCACGTGCCAGGACCAACGTTCCGCGTACCACAACCAATACTACCACTACAAGCCCGAATACTACAAGTGCGCCTAATGGAGTAAACCCTCAGGGAAGCACATCGCCGACTACATCGTCACCAACGACCAATCCGGGTACGCAGACGCCAAGCCCGTCGACACCTCCGGGAACAAATAATCCAAGACAATAAGTTACAAACCCTGCTACGGCAGGGTCTTTTTTTTGTGCGCTAACAGATTGTTAAAATGGGAGGATGCCTGTTTTGTGTTTATTATTTTTATGTACTAACACTACGAACATGGAAAAATTGGACAATCTTCTGGTAACACCATCAAAAAAGACTATTGGCACTATAGAATCTGCTGTTTCTTTACTTGGAGGAGTATTTTTATTGTATGATGCCTTTAAGAAAGAAAAGAAAAGCATCCTTGAGATGGCTGCGGCGGGCTTTATGATCTACCGTGGGGTGAAAGGTTTGCAGCAAACAGGCCTGCTGAAAAACACTACACTACTTGGTGAGCCAGCTGCCGCTCCTTCCAACTCCAATATCAATATACACGCCCGTATGATCGTACAGCGGCCTATAAACGAAGTTTATAATTTCTGGAGGCATTTCGGCAACCTCCCATTATTCATGGAGCACCTGGAAGCGGTAACTGTATTGGGCGATACTTCGTCGGAGTGGAAGGCCAAATTGCCTGGCGGGCTCGGGTTTGCAAGCTGGAAGGCTGAGATCGTGGCAGAAGAAGAGAATCGTTTTATAGGATGGCGCTCTTTACCGGGATCGGATATAGCAAATGTCGGGAAAGTGCAGTTTAAAGACGCCGGAGAGCTTGGAACGCTGGTTCATATCGTATTCTCTTACGAAGCTCCTTTCGGATCGGCAGGGGCAGAGGTGGCGAGGCTGGTAAATCCTATTTTTGAGAAAATGGTACGTAAAGATGTTTTAGGCTTTAAACGCTATATGGAAACCGGTACACCGCAAAAACTCCAACAGGAAAATACGGTAATTTATACGTAATCCCGATGGCAGTTTCTAGTCGAAGTAAATAATTATCCGAATGAAAACTACTCCCTGGAGTGCAGCTGTAAATAATTCCCGTTGGGGTCGGTAAATATTGCGTAAAAGCCATGCCCTCCAGGTATTTCAGTTCGTTTTTCTATTACTTCACCACCGTGTTTCTTAATCAGAGAAAGCGTATTCCCGATGTTATCAGTATCGATGGTCAGTTGTGCTCCGGTCTTATATGCGGCAGGCAGCAGGGAAGAGTCGATAGCCCCGCCCGAACCTGAATTCCCGATGCGAAAATAGGCGTAGTGGTCTACCGTTACCAATTCTATTTCCCAGCCAAAAACAGCGGAGTAAAATTCTATTGCTTCTGTAAACCTCGGAGCCGGTATCTCAATGTGTGTTATGGTGTGTGTATGTTGCATAATTTTTATTTTTTCCATGAGATCTTCCTGATGTAGGATTCTTCGTTAAGCATATCGATTGTTTTCCTGAAATGTGCAGAAGCGGAATTCATAAGTTTTACCTCAATAACCAGTTCTTTTTTATAACGGTTTACAGCAAAATCGGCAAAATCAAGCTCGCTGTCTTCAAGCAGTTTATTAATTATTTTTTTCGGATTGGTATCGCCCTTTGCGGTTATCATAAGCGATTTGTGCTGAAACTTTGCTGAAAAGCGTTTTTGAAGGGGTTGCAGTCCCCAAAGTATCAGCAGGGAAAGAACCGTTGCAGTGCTTGCCGCGAAATACATACCGCCGCCTGTAGCCATGCCTATTCCGGCTACAGTCCAGATACCCGATGCGGTTGTAAGTCCCATTACAGTACCCGGCTTTCGGAAAAGAATGGCACCGGCACCAATAAAACCAATACCGCTTACAATCTGTGCCGCTACCCTTGACGGGTCCAGCTCGGCATAGCTGGCGCCTACAATATCCTGGAACCCGAAAGAAGAAACAAGCATGATCAGCGCCGATCCCATACTCACCATCATGTGCGTACGGATACCCGCGGCCCAGTCCTTGCGTTCGCGTTCCAGCCCTATGGCTGCCCCGAAAATGGCTGCCAGTACCAGGCGCAGTAATATTTCGAGCCAGCCGATTGTCATTAGGTAAGTTTTAGGGAATTTTGCGCGTACTCCGGTAATTTATACCCGTATACGGCCAATAATGAAAATATGATGTGGGCTACAAACAGCTGCCTGTAGTAACCACGCCTGTCGTTACCCGGCGGATTATCGCTGGCGGCAAACATAAGCTTCCATGCTACAATGGCCACAGCGCCGCTTGCTGAACCGATTAGCAGTGACTTCACAATCCCGGGAGATTGTAACGACCTGCGCCAGATGATCCAGTAAGCAATTACAAAGAGTATACCTACCCCGTAATGCGCCAGCCATCCTGCCGGGTGCACATCATCATTTTGTATATCGGGCAGCCCTTCCTCTTTATCAATAAGTTTATTGAGGAGGACAGGCTCGGTAAACTCCTGTTTTTCTTTTTTAGAAATGATGTAGCTGTAAAGTGTCATGAACGTCGTGCCAACAATTCCTGCCACTATTATTTTTCCTGCTGTTTTCATGGTATATTCTTTTAATCGGGCTGGTTCTGTAGTTCTTCCATCATTTTAGAAAGGAGCTCACCGGTCCGGTCAATGGTCTGCTTTATTATTTCCTCAGGCGTGCCGTCAAAAACCTCACGATGCGCCAGGTATTTGCTTTCCGGTAGTTTTATATGGATAAACATTGTGCCTACCGGTTTATCAAAGGTTTCGCTTCCTCCGGGAGTTGTAAGCCCTGTTACTGCTACCGCGATATCACATTTAAAGAATTTACTAAGCCTTTCGGCCAGAAGGCGTGTCACTTCGGCCGACTCGGGAGTGAATTTTTCAATGATCTCATTCGGGATATCAAAAAGTTCCTCTTTTGTGCAGGCATCATAGCATACAATTCCGCCGAGCAAAATTTTCCCCGAATCCTTTGTCAATGCAAATTCCGATGCCATCCGTCCGGCCGTAGCACTTTCGGCAAGTGCAATTTTAAAATTTTGATCCGCTATGCGCGAACTGCACAGCATAATACTTGCTGAAGCCATATATCCTGTTTGGTGTTTGTTATGCCTTGTCAGTCTGTAGAGAATTCTTCGGCATTATAGTCATCCGGTTCTCCCGGGCTGAACTTATCGTTTTCTTTCTCCTTTTGCAGCCGGTTTTTTTCTTCCTCTTTTTCTCTCTCCGGATTTTTCTTCGGGTCGTCGTTACGGTATTCCATACTATTTCTAATTTTGGTCTTCCGGCCTTGTTACTTTAGAGTTATTCCCCGTACTGCCCGTACCGGTCCCCATTCCTGATCCCGATGTGCCTCCGCTATTTACAGGGCGGCCATTTTTATCACGGGGTGTAGTACTGCTGTTCTCGATCTGGTCGGTAACAGCCTGTTCGTCGGCTGCCGAAGTATTTTTTCCGGTTGTTCCGGAACTACCTGTTCCGGAACCTGATGAGCCTCGTGACGCGCTGGAGTTGTCCGTGTTGCCTGACTGATCATTTGTAGCCGGCGTGCTACCCGATCCTTCGTTGTCTGCGGGAGTTTCGGTGCCGCGCGTATTACCGTTGGCCCTGCTGCCGTCTTCAGTACCCTGTGAATTGCCGTCCGGCCTGCTGCAGCTATCGCAGGATGACATAAAGTTCATGCCTGCTACAAGTAAGCCCGACAAGAACAGCGTTCGTAATAATGCTGGTTTTTTCATAACTTAAGTTTTAGATTAGTATTAAAGTTATTTAATAATACGATTTGGTTTTCCTAACAAATGTTTAATTAGGAAGAATATAACACCTTATGTCCCTGATTCACTTTCTTCCTTTTCGCCTGCAACATATTTGTAATACAACTTGATCCCGAGTATTATCCCGCATAATGCAGCCGCTATTATATTGCCAAGAATTACAGGCAGGTCATTGCGGATAACACCATAAACAACCCATAACAATAATCCTGTAAAAAGCATGGCGTATGTAGGCGCGGAAAGGCTTTTGGTAGAGCGGGTGCGTATTACCTTTATCGCCTGCGGTATATTGGCTACTGTGGTGAAGAATGCGGCTGTGAGCCCAAGTAATTCTGTATAATCCATTTTAAAGCTTTTTGTCGAACTTTTCCTTTACGTAACGGCTGATGTAAGTACTGAGGCCTTTTCCGGCAGCAGCGAGCTTTTTCATGCGCTCTATGACTCTTTTCCCGGCGCTGGCATAGGTATAATTATAAATGGTATCATGGCTAAATTCCACCCGGATCCCGATATCATAAATCTCGTAGCCTGTCACTCCCGAATTACCATTAAGGTTCCTGTACTTTTCCATCTCCATCATATTGTTATATAAAGTTAGATAAGCTTAAAATTCAACGGGTTAAGATTAACTCATGATTAACGCGTGGTTAACAGGGTTCGCTCTCTATAGTACCTACCTTAGTTGTTCATTATAAATGCATTACGAATCATTTAAATAAAGCTGATCATGAAAAAGATATTTTTATCGCTCGCAGCTATGCTGGTATTTGGCATAGCTTCGGCACAAACAGAGCCCAAACAGCAGCCGGCACAGCCTCAACCCATTAAAGTTACCGAAGACAAGGATAAGGCTAAGAAGGACGCAGAAATTCAAAATGACGTAAACCATCCAAACTAGGGGAATGAGATTGTGCCGAGAAAAGATGAGATAAAGACGCGTGACCATGTAAAAAGTTCTCCGGATACCGATAAGGTGAAGGATACTGTAGCTTCTCAACGTGAAAATAAGAAAGCTAAGAAGAGGCAATAGCTGTTAAAAAGTCCTGCCGCGAAAAAAGCTTTTTTATGAAAACTTTATACGTTAACGTTAACCAAAACTTGGGAAAATCCGTTTTCGGAGCGTGTAATTTTACAGTATAGAAATCAAAAAAACTGAAGCCATGAAAAAGAGCATCCTATCCCTGATCGCACTGTTTGCGGTAGCCACAGTATCAGCACAGTCCTACCCAAAGCAGCCGGACCCATCTGTTTATGAAGTTGTCCCTTACCAAAAACCTGTAGCTGCAGAAACTGAAGTAAAAGAGCAGCCTGCGGAAAACACTACCGAGACAGCGCCAAATAACGACAGGAAAACAGAAGAAGTGAAAAGTACTTCATCTGTAGCAGTAAACGAAGATAAAAACACCAATGGCAAAAAACGCCAGCAAAAGTAGGCCTCTATATATATCCAATAAAAAAGCTGCATTCGTGCAGCTTTTTTTGTTTCCTTTAATTTTCTAGGCTTTTTTGTTTACATAAAACCATGCTTGTCCGGATGGTTATCGGTACGTGTTATGTTCCTTCCGTCCCTCACGGGTGTCCTCTTACTTACAGAGTGGCTCTCGTGATCCTGGTGGTAATGGTGATGGTAAGCATCAGTATTTACCATTTTCGGAAAGGTGGCAAGCTCATCAGGATTGATGATTGCAGGGTCTTCATACGGCAGCATGGAGTAGGAGTAATCCCGTTCATGCCCGTGGCCTTGTTGTCCGCCCTGATCATCCGGATCCCGACGGTCGTTTGCATGAGTTACCATATATATGTTTGAATTGTAGCACAATAAAGGTACGCAATTTTATAATGGTAATGCTGTAATACATAAAAAAAAGGGCCTAAGCCCTTTTCTTACATAAATCCGTCAGTATCGGGATTATTATCTGTCCTTGTAATGTTTCTTCCTTCCCTTACAGGAGAGCGCCTGTTCACCAGCCTGCTTTCACTTTCGTTCTCAACATCTTCCGCGTTCGCGATTTTAGCTTTTTTGGGAAATGTAGCCAGCTCTTCAGGGTTCACTATCGCAGGATCCGGATAGGGCAGGGTTGTATCGGGTGTTAAATCCATATTTTCCTGGTGCCTTCGGTTGTCGTTGATCCTGTTCATTTCGTTCTCTGATGGCCTTCTTGTTTCGTCATTGCCGTTTGCATTCTTTTCCATGGTATTGTATTTTGAATTAATAATTTCGCTGGTCTATTATCCTCCCACAACTTCCCCGCCATTGATATGGATGATCTGGCCGGTAATATAGGAGGCATCTTCGCTTGCAAGGAAGACATAGGCAGGGCCTACCTCGCTGGGTTGTCCGGCGCGTTTCATTGGCGTGTCCTGGCCAAACTTCGCCACTTCCTCAGCATCGAATGTGGCAGGGATCAGCGGTGTCCAGATCGGTCCTGGCGCAATGCCGTTTACGCGGATGCCTTTTTCTGCCAGCATGGCTGAAAGGGATCGTGTAAACGATACGATCGCGCCTTTGGTGCTGCTGTAGTCGATAAGGTGATGGCTGCCGCGATACGCTGTTACCGAAGTGGTATTGATCACCGAATCTCCTTCCTTCATGTGTTTGAGCACCTCGCGGGTGATGTAGAAGAACGAAATAATGTTGGTGTCAAATGTTTCGCGAACCTGCTCTCCGGTAATGTCTTTAAAATCTGTTTGTGGGAATTGCACCGCGGCATTGTTTACCAGTATGTTGACTGTACCCAGTTCTTTGACGGTTTTTTCTACTGCTTCGCGGCAAAACGCTTCGTTTTTTATATCGCCGCTTATCAGCATGCATTTTTGTCCCTGCTCTTCTATCAGCTTTTTTGTTTCTTCAGCATCTTTATGTTCGTCGTAGTATAGTATTGATACATCTGCGCCCTCATGGGCAAAATGGATGGCCGCGCTACGCCCTATACCACTGTCGCCACCGGTAACGAGTGCCGTTTTGCCTTTCAGCCTGCCATTGCCTTTATATCCTTTCCGGATAAATTCCGGTTCCGGGTTCATTTTATGCTCATCGCCCGGTTGCGATTGCGTTTGCTGTGGGAATGATGTTGGTTTTTCCATTGTATCATTTTGTTACAATCATACTTCTTTATCGGCTGCTTCAATATTGATATGCGATTCCGCAATAGAAGTCAGCATCAGGTCGGCGCCTTTTTCCTCATTCAGGGTTTCTTCGAGCAGGAATACAACGTCTTCTTCGCGCAAGGCTATGGCAAAGGCCTTCATCGTTCCGTAACAGGCAATTTCGTAATGCTTAATTTTCTGCAAAATGCCTATCAGGCCGGCATCCCTTACAACACCGCGCTTCGTTTCGGCAATAAATTCTTCCGCTTCCTTCAGCAGGCATTCAACAGCCTGGTAGGGTTCCTGGCAGGGGCTGATACCAATACGCCTGAATATATCGCCAATGCGTCCTGTATGCTTCACGGTTATGGCCCTGTGCTGTTCCAGCAGCTTTACAAGGTCGCCGGAGAAACACTCGTTGATAATGTTATCAAGCCTTTCAGCCATAACACCTTCTGCCCAGCAAAGCTGGCGGAGCTGTTTCTCGAACAATCCCCTGAGTTCTCCCGCATCATCAGCGTTATATTTTGGTACGTTTGCTATCATTTTATTTTATAAGGATAATCTTTACTAAAGTTAGTAATCCTCTGTTTCAAAGCCTTTTCAATTAACTCTTGATTAACAGGCGACATGCAGATTGTCGTCTAAATGTGGCGTTTTAACGTTTTTTTGTGAAATAATTTATTTATGTTTTAACTCCGTTCTAAGTTTGTACTGTCAAAACATCTATAAAAGACACTACCACATGAAAAAATTACCCCTATTGCTATTACCTCTTATTGCATTATTTATATCGTGTTCATCAGATTCTGATTTCCTGGCAGACGAAGCTACAGTTAAAAATAGTATGCGTACTATTATGGAGGCTACACCTGAGTGCCTTATAGGCCTTGAAGGTTCACTATATTTTGATCTGTCAAAAGGTTTAAACAATCCTGTTGCTGTATTTTCAGCGAATGTTACGGGCGGGGCTCCAAGGACCAACTACAATTCTTATGTTGAAATTGAATTGCTTTCCGATTGTGAGGATCTTAACAGCGGAAATGGAGTTGTTACAACATTTGAAGCTTTGGGAAGTGTTCAAAATCCTTCGGTAAATACACCAAAGATAAATGTGAGCGGCGCACTTTTACCTCCAAACCCATGTTACCGATGGAGGGTAGTGGTAGAAGCTCTGGGCGCGCAAAAGGGCAAGGTGAGCTGTGTTACAGTAAGCGAATGGTATGATGCACCACTTTACTAAGAATCCATAGAATTTTATATTCAGGAACCACCGGAAACTACCGGTGGTTTTTTTATACACAAAAAAGCTAAAATAAACGGTAGTTAGCGAAATGCTTAGTATTTTTACTAAAATGCATTTTATGAAATTCCTTACTATTCTATCTGTTGTTCCTGTTTTTATGTCATGCAGCGACCTGCCCCAGCAAATAACTGAAAAAGCGAAACTTAGCCTTAAGGAAGTATCAGGCCTTGAGTATATTCCGTCTTCAGGACTATGGGCGGTTGAAGACAGCGGTAACGAGAATACGCTTTATAACATAGATGAAAAAGGAAAGATACGTAATGCTTATACCGTAAAAAATGTAAAGAATACCGATTGGGAAGATCTTGCATCTGATGCGGAGGGGAATATTTATATAGGCGATTTTGGCAATAACGATAATGAACGCAAAGACCTTGCTATTTACAAAGTAAGTGCCGGGCGATATGACAGCGTGGTAGCTAAGACTGAGTTTTACTATCCCGAACAAAAGGCGTTCCCACCTAAAAAATCGGAATGGATCTATGATGCTGAATCTTTTTTTGAAAGCAACGGCATCTTTTACATTTTTACCAAGAACCGCAGCAAAGGCTTCGATGGCAGTTTTAATGTATATACAATTCCCAACAAGCCGGGAAGGCATGCTGCCCAACTGGTTACTACCTTAGAATCTTGTGGCAACTATCGCAAGTGCGCCATTACCGGAGCTGATATAAGCCCCGACGGTACCAAGGCTGTACTGCTTTCGGGAGATAAAATATGGCTGCTTACCGGCTTTGGAACCGGCGATTTTACAAAAGTAGCAATGCAACAGTTCCCGCTGGGCCATTTTTCGCAGAAGGAAGGTATCACCTTTAAAGATAACGACACCCTGCTTATTGCCGATGAAAAAGATAAGGGAGAAGGAGGTAAACTTTACGAAGTGAAATTGTCGGACTTAAAGTCCAAAATTTAGTCCGAAGGCTACGCGCCCACCATCAGATCCGTGAAAATAGAAGATCCGTGCTGTAAGGGCATCCAGGCCATTGAGCCATAAGCCGCCGCCCACACTCTGGTGCCATTTTTCCGAAGCCTCTTCATCCACCCACACGCGGCCGTAGTCATATCCACCGAAGATTCCATATTTCATGGGTATAAAACTTGTTTTAATACTTGCAATAGTCAGCCTCAGGTCGGTGCTGTGGTATACCGAATGCCTGCCGGTAAAGCGTTCCCTGCGGTAACCTCTCAGGTCGGAATCCCCACCCAGTGTTGATGCCTGGTAGAATTCAAAATTGTTGTTGAAAATCGATTTCCCTTTTGCGTAAGACGAAAGCACAAGGCTCTCATCGGCTGTAATTTTATGGACTATCCCAATAGAGGATTCAGCATACGGAAAACTCCTGTTCGTATCGTCAAGGCTAGTTTTCCAACCGCCGGAAAGGTAGAAGAACATTCCCAATGCCGGGAGGGAAGCGTTGTCGTAGTTACGGAAACCGTATTTGGCATTGACCCCCGCGTACTGGAGATGCTCGAACAGGCGTGGTTCCAATACTCCCGGCTCATTCACAAACCTGTTCGTACTGCCATCCACTTCTATGGTCTCGAAAACCGCCCCAAACTGTGTCAGGCTCCCATTACGGTTTTCCTTAAAGAGCGATGGAGCTACACTGAAGGTTTGGAGGCGCACACGATTATAGTTCATGCCTTTTTGGTCATCCGGATTTTTCGTTTCATTCCCCATCCCAAAATAGTTGATACTGAAGTTAGGGCTGGTATACAGCACATCCAGTCCGATATTCCACCGCGCGGCTGCATTCATAAATTTACCGGCATATTTCAGTTCAAAGCCATCCGTCGCAAAATAATAGTTCCCCCTCATATTATGCTTTTGCGAAAAAGGCCTGCGGTTGAAATTGTTGACGGTGTAATCTACAATAACGCCTGCTTTCACACCATCATCGGGGTTGTAGCCAATGCTGGGATAACCGGCCCACACATTGTATTTGGGCTTTTCAGGATCATAGCTGTTGGTTTCATAATCGTCTGAAAGGATTTTGCTGGTACGGCGGTCTGTTTCGTATGTATTGTTCTTGCTTTTAAAATCGTAGATATTCACCCTTCTTCCATTCTTTACTTTATACGTATCATGGTTTTGTCCGCCTAGTATCCTGAGCAATATAGGCTTTTCAGGATTTCCGTCCACTTCAAAGGTATCATCGTCATCAAGCCCATAGATCCATATCTCTTTTGTCTGCGACCGGTTGTAGGTTACATCGTGTTGCAGGGTTTCTTTATCATCCTTTATGCTCAGCATCTGCACCCTCGTTTCCCCCTGAGGCAGTCGCGTGATTACAAAGCGTTCCTTTTTGTCAGTGCCGGCGATAAGTACGGTTTTTAGCAATACCGCCCTGTATTCGAGGGCATATTTATGAAGATGTGCTTTTCTGAATTCCAGTTTTAGTTTAATATCTTCAATCGTTTCGTCCTGTACTTCTTTGGGGAGTTGGGCAAAAGCATCGTTGATTGCTTGGGAGTCGAGGTTTTCCTGAATATAGGCGGCCTCTTCCATCCAGTCTTTTTCGGTGGCTGAGGTTATAAGCGCCAGGTCAAGTGGATATGGCTCACGGTTGAACCATTTTACGTTCCCCATTTTTTCTTTAAAGCTCTGCATGTGTCGCAGGGCAGGTATGTTCATCAATATGGAGATCAATGCCCCGTCATATTTACTGAAAGCCTGGTCGCGGTCTTTCGGGATGGGTTTGTAGATTATCCTGTCGCCGTTTTTATATTCGCCCCATTTCCATTGATCGGTATGCCGGTCCCAGTCGCCTATCAGCATATCGAAAAGCCTTGCCCGGATGTAGGCACGCTGGTCAACGCCATATTTCGGGTTTTTAGCAAGGTTTTGCAGCATCTCGGCTGTCCCGATAATATCATCGGGTTTCCCGAAGCTTTCAAGGCCTTTTTGTTCTTTGGCGGCATGCTCTTCGATCATATAGAGTTCGTCGCCGTAAGTAGTGTTGTACTTGCCCAAAGCATTCTGTTTCGGTACAAAGTAAAGTTCCGGGTTAGAATGGGCAATACCCAGCTTACCGGCGAGTCCGCCCACGGCAAAAGGGGTGTAAGGATGGGAAGTGGTGTAAAAATCCAGCAGGAAAGTTTCGGCAAAGGTATTCTCGAATGCATCGCCCATGTAACGTTCTTTAAACGCCACGGCCTGAAGAAAGCGTGTCGCACTCTTTTTTACACCGCGCATGGCATATTCTTTTCCATCAATGCCCTCAAGACGAAGGGAATGTGTTTGATGGCCGCCGCCCGCTTTTTTAGGCTTCAGGCCGCCATATAGTGTGTCGAGGCGAACTGTCGGCACTTCAATAGGCATGCTGTAATATTTCCGATAATGTTTCCCGAAGAAAAACCGGTATACGCCGCTCTTATCCGTCATTTCAGGAGTATATACCGATGTTGCAACTTTTGCAGGGAATGTATCAGGATACTCCCTGATTTCAGGCTCCGGCCTTTCTAATAGTTTCCGCTCAAATATCTGGTCTTCCTTACTGTCTTTTACCTTGTAAAAATGCACTTTTGCGGTGCCGTTTTCATTAATATCCAGAATGGAATAGCCTGTGCCACCGTACGAAAAATCCTCTGGATGTAAAACCCGTGCGGCTTCAACTTTTGAACCCGATCCGCTAATGATTTGGTGAATACTATCCTGGCGGATGTATTGCAGGTTATGGTCGTGTCCGGAAATTACAACCACATTGTCTCTTTCCTGGATAAGGGTTTTTATCCTGTTGGAAAGCGAGGTGTACACCCTGCTCTGAATATCCTGTGTGCTGTATCCTGAAGCTTTTCGTGCCAGGTTGATGACCGAACCGATAACCGGGAGCGGTATGTTGAAAGAGAGTGGGAAAAGCTGCTTTTTCAACGAGAACTGCCCCCCATGGGAACCATTGCTCATTAGCGGGTGGTGTATGGCCAGCACAATGGTTTTGTCCTGGTTTTTGTTGAGCAGGTCTTCCAGTTCCGTAAAGAGCTGCTCACGTGTCTTGATGTCGCAGTCATCGTTAATGTCCGGATAATCGTCCCAATTTTCAATATACCATTGGCTGTCAATCGTAATGACCGTTACTTTGTCGTTGATCTTTATGTCTTTTATAGCACACCCCTTACCCGGAAGGAATGATTTTTTACCGGTATATTTATTGATGAATTTTTCCTGTTCACGGAGTCCCTTGTAGCCATGATACCAGTCGTGGTTTCCGGGAATGAACAGCGTCTGTCCCGGGAATAGTTTTGATAGTTTAAGTTGCGAAGTAAGGCTGGCCTCCGATTCTTTACGTTCATCAGAGCCGTCATCATCCGGCATACCTTCCGGATAAATGTTATCACCAAGGTAAAACAGCGTTGTGTTTTTGCCTTCGCTTTCCAGTTTTTCGCTGATAACGGAAAGCATTGCCTGTGTGTGCGGCTCGTTGGCATAGCCCGCATCGCCAATAAGGTAAAACCGGTGTGACAGTTTACCTCCGTCGGAAGAATCAGTAATGGTAGAGGGGCCTGTGTTTTTGCCGTATTCCGGCTGATAGGTGGCGCATGAACCCAGTAATGCAAAAACGGCCAAAACGGCTAAAATCTTAATATTTGTCCTACGTGCAATAGTATCCAAAAAGATTTTCATAAATTGGTTGTGTTAATTCCCACTGTATGGATATTGTTCAAAAAGCCGAGAGCCACGTTTTCCATTTATTCAAAGATAAGTTATCTCCCGATTATATTTACCATAATTTCAACCATACTTTGAGGGTGGTAAACAACGCTGCCATTATCGCAAAAGAGGAAGGCCTGAGTGATGCCGATACCGAAACCATACTCATAGCGGCGTGGTTTCACGATACCGGCTATACCGATGGCCCGGACAATCATGAAGAGCGCGGCAGCAGGCTGGCGGCAGAATTTCTTTCTGCCGAGGGCTATCCACAGGATAAGACAGAACTGGTCTCCGGTCTTATCAGGGCAACCCAATTAGAAAGAGAGCCTGCGACATTATCGGAAATGATCATGAAGGATGCTGATTGCTCGCATTTTGCCGACCCTAATTATCCCGAATTGTCGGAACTGCTTCGGGAAGAGTGGAAAAGAGCACAGCATTATTCTTTTACTGATGAAGAATGGGCGCTTGGTAACCGCAAAATGCTGATTCAGAAGCACCGTTTCTATACTACCTATGGCAAACAAAAGCTCCAGCCGATGAAAGAAGCCAACATTGCGGCATTGCAGAAGCGGATAACCACCGCGGAAAAGGAAAAACTGAAAGTGCCTAAAAACAAATCTGACAAAAAGAAACCGGATAAGTTTGAGCGTCCCGACCGGGGTATCGATACGATGTTGCGGGTAACGCTGACCAACCACACCCGCCTGAGCGAAATTGCCGACAGTAAGGCCAATATCCTTCTTTCGGTAAATGCCATTATCATTTCGATAGTACTTACCACGATCATACCGAAGCTTGATGCTCCTTCGAATGCCCATCTGGTGATGCCGACATTTATCCTGATGGCTTTTACGGTGGCCAGTATTATTTTTGCGATACTGTCTACACGGCCAAAGGTCACTAGCGGTACTTTTACCAGGGAAGATATCGACCAGAGGAAGGTGAATCTGCTTTTCTTTGGCAATTTCTATAAAATGCCACTGGAAGAGTACGAATGGGCTATGAACGAAATGATGAAAAGCCGTGACTATCTGTACAGTTCGATGATAAAAGACCTGTACTTCCTGGGATTGGTGCTTAACAGGAAGTATAAGCTGCTCCGTATTACTTATACCATTTTTATGATAGGCATTATCACATCGGTAGCTGCCTTTATCTATGCCTTCCGGACGCTTTAATGCGACAGTTCTTTCAGGAGATCTTCGTAACTGTAGCTGCCATCGGGTTTCTTCGCGTTATCATATTCTACTGACACGCGCAGGGCTTTTAGTCCCGTCACCCCCTGAAGGTCTTCCACTTCAAAGCTTTCAATAACATTTCCGAGCATTTTTTTGTATTGCAGGAACTGTATGTAGCGGCGGTATTCGGCCTCTTCCTGCTTTTGGGAGTAAACTATCGTTATCTTGCCTTTTTCGGTAATACGGTCTTTCGTGCCTTTGATATTGGATTTGTCAATCCGCTTTTTCACCACTTCATAGCGGGCATTATAGGTGCCGTCTACATCAAAGCGTTTTTCATCCATACGGAAGCGTATTGAGATCGGCGAACTGAATACTAATATCAGCGAGGTAACATCCAGTTCATACGGCAGGCCTGGCTTTAGCTTATAGTATTCATTCTCCATTTCGCACATTGCCTGTAGTTGCCATAATCTCAGGTTGTTGAGGTAGAGTGGGTTGTAGGTGTGCTTTGGCGCTATGGATGGCCCTATATACAGGTTGTGCTCCACACCGTCGGTTTTAAAGCGTTCATAGTAGTGCGGGAAAAATGACTGTGCCTCGACCTGTTTTTGGTCGAGTACAGCTGCCATCTGCTTGTTGATGATCGACAGCGCTTCGTCAAAATCTTTTCGGCTGTCGTACACCATTTTTATTTTTGGATCCAGGGTTTCAAAGTAGTCGGCAATGCGTTCGTGGATTTCCGTATTCGCAGGGTCGAAATGTTTCAGCACCGGATGGATTTCAGAAATGAGGTAGTTTTGAATAATCACTTCAGTATCGGCTTTGAGGCCTTCCTTCAATTGCGTTTCAAATCGCTCGAGCTCGAAGATGTGCTGCTCGGTAAGCGGAAGCTTTTCTTTCTCAAAAATGTAGCGGAAGAGTTCCAACAGCTTGCCGATCTGAACGATGAGGTCTTTTTCGAGCGACTCATTCCGGGCCGATGAAGAGCCTTTGATGTCGATCTGCCCGTACAACGGATACACTTCCCTGAAAACAATATCCTTATAGGCCAGCTCTTTTTTGTCCCTCAGTCCAATGTGCAGCAGGGCTTCATCCCTGAATTTCCAGTATACGCTGTCATGTATTGCGGTGTATTCCTTCTGGATAATGGCATCAATTTCGTTTTGCAGCTCGGAGTAATAACGGTCTATGGTATCGGTAATAAACGGCAGTATATATACAAGCTTGTTGGCATTGATACTGTTGAGTTCTTTGGCTCGTGACGATACCAGTTCGATAAAGCCCAGCAGCTTGCCATTTTTTACGATAGGCGCGAAAATGCAGCTTCTTATGTTTTGTGCGAGCAGGTGATTGGCAAACCCGCTGTCGGCATTGTTTTCCGACTTGTATGCTTCAACATCCGATACAATAAAGTACTGCTTTTCGTTGAGCATGCTTTCCAGCGTTTCATCGCACATCCGGCTGCTGCAGCTTATTTCTTTAGACTCGTTCAGGATGTGGCTTTTAATGTCCTGGAAGGGCGCGAGGCGAAACAGGTTATCATCGGTATTTATTTCCGTAAACCCGATGCGCAGGTCGGGTATTTTGTAAATGGAACGGAAGATGTGCTCGAAATTAGTCTTGGTCACTTCCTTCAGTTCCTCGCTTACGAGCAGGTTGCTTTTCAGGTTCGAGATAGCACTTTCGGTCGTGGCATCAAACAGCGATACAATACCAAAACCCTTGGATATCCAGCTTCCGGGAGGAAACTTTTCTTTCCATAATTCCAGGTTGTCAAAATTATCCATGAGCAGGGTTACATCCTCTTCGGTAATGTGCACGGCCTTATCAGTAGGCAACAGTTCGAGGAAGTCGGCATTATACAAGATCCTGTAGTGGTGCATAATCCCTTCACTGTCAGGAATATCATAGAACAATGGCTTGCTGAAGTCGAAATGGTAGCCGTAATACATGTTGAGAACCAGGCAGCAGCAAAAAACATAGAACTGGTGGTCGTCAAAATTACGGATCTCCATACCAAAGTTGTTCCCTGCATTCTCCAGTATTTTTTTAAACCGCTCGGTATGGTTAAAGGTAATGTTGAAGAAAGGAATAGCCGCGGCTTTTATTTCATTGTTTGTTAAAGCAGTCGGGAAAAGGTCGGCCAGCAGGTTTTTTATCAGCTTTTCATGCTTCTCAAGTAGTGAAAGATCGGTTATGCCATCACGCAGTTCAGGGTAGGGCGCGGTGTGGCGCAGCAATGCCTTGGCGTAATCAGAACGGTAATCCACATCCGATTCGGCGATGCTTTCCAGCGATTCCAGAACCTTATGGAACGATATTTTCGCAATCAGCGGACTTTCATTGTAATCTTCAGCTTCCATTTTCCTCACATTCAAAATAACGTATCAAAGGTACAAAATTTACAGAAAAAGTGTTCTCCCCGTCCTGAAGTTGGCAAACCCGCCTGAATATGGTACTTTTGCATATGATGGGCATTTCCGTAAATCAATCCGTGCCGATAGTATTTCCCGATGGTATCCGCCTTACCGTAAAGCGGGAGGATTTGCTGCACCCCCATATCTCCGGCAATAAGTTCCGGAAAATGAAGTACAATATTCTCCGGGCAAAAGAGGAAGGAAAACAGGCATTGCTCACATTCGGCGGAGCCTTTTCCAATCACATTGCCGCGACCGCCGCTGCGGGTAAAGAGTATGGTTTTGAGACTGTTGGCGTGATACGGGGTGATGAGCTGGTTGATAAAATTGGTGATAACCCAACGCTGGCTTTCGCCGAAAACTGCGGTATGCGGTTTAAATTTGTAACACGCGAAGCCTACCGCCATAAGGCTGAAAATGCTTTTATTGAAGGCCTTCACGCAGCGTTCGGAGATTTTTACCATGTTCCTGAAGGCGGGACTAATGACCTTGCCATTAAAGGCTGCGAAGAGATATTACAGCCTGAAGATGCCCGTTTTACGCATATTTGCTGTGCGGTAGGGACGGGAGGCACCATTTCGGGGCTTATCAATACCGCGCTGCCACACCAGCAGGTATTAGGCTTTCCTGCACTTAAGGGTGCGGGGCTTGACAAAGATATTGCCATGTATGCAAAACAGGACAACTGGCAGTTGGTTGAGGACTACCATTGCGGTGGATATGGCAAGATTAGCGAAGAACTGATTGCCTTTATGAATGATTTTTTTGAAAAAACCGGTATCCTTTTGGACCCGGTATATACGGGAAAGCTGTTTTTCGGCGTTATAGACTGGATCCGAAACGGCAAATTTCCTGAGAATTCCGATATTTTGCTTATCCACACCGGTGGTTTGCAGGGGATCGGGGGGATGAACAGGGAACTAATGAGAAAGAAACAACCCATAATTAAAACCTGAGATAATGTTTAGAAAAATTTTAGCTTTAGCCCTATTGAGTTTACTGGTTAGCTGCGGAACATCAAAATCCCGCGTCCAGACAACAAAAAAAGGTGTGGCCAAAACACGGACATCTTCAAAGAAAAAGCCCGCCACAAAACCATCAACATCTACGGCGTCCAATTCCGGAAGAACTACCGAAACGCTGGAGTCAACGTCAAAAACGGTGGTGTATTCAGACATAGTAAAAGCCTATGTGCTGGAATATAAGGAAATTGCAAAAGACAATATGAGGCGCCACGGCGTTCCGGCCAGTATTACGCTGGCTCAGGGCATTTTGGAGTCGGGTGCCGGCAAGGGTACGCTTTGCGTTACGGCAAACAACCACTTTGGCATTAAGTGCCATACTGGGTGGGATGGCGATAAAGTATACCATGATGACGATGCCGCGCAGGAGTGCTTCCGCAAATATGACAGGCCTGCAGAATCGTATAACGATCACTCGCTGTTCCTCACCACAAGGGGAAGGTACGCGTCGCTGTTCAAGCTGGAGAAACACGATTACGAAGGCTGGTCCCGCGGACTCAGGGCGGCAGGCTATGCTACCGACCCGAAATATCCGGAAAAGCTTATCGGCCTTATCGAGCGCTACGAGCTTGCAAGCTATGATGCCGAAGTATTGGGCAGGGCTTACACAAAACCTGAAGTAAAAGAAGCGCCGAGATCAATTCCGTCTCCACAGCCTTCCGAAGAAGTCATTGCGGCAGGTTCCTACCGTGTTATGCAGGGCGATACGCTATACTCTATTTCAAAGAAACACAACCTTACGGTAGATGAACTGATGAAGCTCAACGGGCTTTCCAGTAACTCCATTTCTATCGGGCAGGTACTTAAAGTAAAATAATCACAATGTTATACCAACGCAGCAGCCTCCTTTTCGCCGAAGCAGAAAAGGTAATACCGGGCGGTGTAAATTCTCCCGTTCGTGCCTTCAGGGCCGTGGGCGGTACGCCTATTTTTGTAAAAGAAGCCAAAGGGGCCTATCTCTATGATGAAGATGGCAACAGGCTTATAGATTATATCAATTCATGGGGCCCTATGATACTCGGCCATGCCTACGAGCCTGTAGTAAATGCAGTAATCGAAAGGGCAAAGAAAGGTACATCCTTCGGGATGCCTACCGCGCTCGAGACCGAGATTGCCGAACTGGCAGTTTCCATGGTGCCGAATATCGATAAGATACGTTTTGTAAACTCGGGTACCGAAGCCTGTATGAGCGCGATACGCCTTGCCCGTGGCTTTACCGGGCGCGACAAGATTATAAAATTTGCAGGATGCTACCACGGCCACTCCGATTCTTTCCTGATACAGGCAGGCAGCGGTGCGGTAACATTTGGTACGCCTAACAGTCCGGGTGTAACCCAGGGCACTGCAAAAGATACATTGCTTGCAGCGTATAACGATCTGGGTAATGTGGCAGAACTTTTTGAAGCCAATGCCGGTGAGGTGGCAGCCATTATCATCGAGCCTGTGGCGGGCAACATGGGCTGTGTACCGCCAAAAGAAGGGTTCCTGCAAGGCCTCAGGCAATTATGTGATGCGCATGGCGCTTTACTGATCTTTGATGAAGTAATGACCGGTTTCCGCCTTGCAAAGGGCGGGGCACAGGAGCTTTTTGGCATTAAGGCCGATATCGTGGCTTTTGGTAAAGTAATTGGCGGGGGGCTTCCGGTAGGGGCTTTTGCCGCACGAAATGAGATCATGAATTTTCTCGCGCCTTTGGGGCCGGTATACCAGGCCGGCACACTTTCGGGTAACCCGCTCGCTATGGCAGCAGGGCTCGAAATGCTGAAAGCGCTTAATGCCGATACAGCTATTTTTACAAGGCTTGAAGAAAAAACGGCTTATCTTGAGAGAGGTATTCGCCAAAAACTGGATGAACTATCGCTGGAGTATACCATAAACCGCACAGGATCGATGATCTCGGTACATTTTGACGCTACTCCTGTTACCGATTTTAAAACTGCTGCAAACGGAGATAATGAGGCTTTCAGGAAGTTCTTTCATGGGCTTTTGGCTGAAGGCATCTACATAGCTCCGTCGGCCTACGAAACATGGTTTATAACCGATGCGCTTACCTACGAAGATCTCGACGCTACAGTTGAGGCAATTGGCAAAGTAGCCAAACAGCTATAATGAAAAAAGCTCCCGCACAGGCGGGAGCTTTTTTTTTATTCTTATCTGAACAACTCTTAGTGAGTCAGTTTCTTAAGCAATTCCGGGTTAGAATCAATCTTGGCAACCTGATCAGGTGTCATTACCGATTTAAGTTTCCTTTCAACGTTTTCTGCCAGCCTGTCTTTACGCTCCTGCGGAAGGCTCGCGTCTGAAAGGGAGTGATGCTTTGTTTCAAAAAGCCTTTTGTAGATACCTTTCTGTTCTTCAGTAAGCTCAACAGTTTCGGACAGTAAAGTAAGGTCTCTCGCGGCTGCCTGAATCGTTGCGTCGCTTTTCTGAACAGTTTTTTGCGTAGTTGCGGCTGCAGCTTTCTTCTGCTGCGCATTGGCGTTTAGCCCAAAAGCAAGCATAACAACGAAAAGAGCAATTATTTTTTTCATGATAATCAGGTTTTTGTTTAGTGTTTATATGCCAAATCTAATTAATTTGTAAAACATCACAAAACTTTAACACTTAAAATTTATCTTCTGCCGGTCTTTTTAAATTTTTTATCCTCTTTTGTGATTTTTTCACGTTTCTCTGATTTCATCTCATCAAGCTTGGCTAATTGTTTAGCATCCAATGTCTTTTTAAAGAAAGCTTTAGTTGCAATTTTGTCATCAAGCATTTTGCTCTTCATAACAAAACGCTCATCAGATGTCGGCTTTTTACCTGCTTCACGATTAGCTTTGCGTTCAGCCATAATTTTCTCCCTTTCATTATTCCTGTCTGTCAAAAAGGCTTTAATGTCTTTTTGCTGTTTATCGGTAAGGTCGAGGGCGAGCGTCATTTTCTTAACCTGTAGTTCGGCGCGTTGTTCCGGAGTAAAGCGTTCCACATGTTCGCGGCTGTGTTTTCTTCCTTCATGCCTTCTCTCTCCGGGTTGTGCATTCACCGCGATACCCACCATCATAACCAATGCTAAAATCCATGTTTTCATAATCTTAATTTTTACGTTTCTGTACATTAGACCTGTTCTGTGAAAAAAGGTTTAAAAAAGAGGCTCAAAAATTTTTCTTACAGTATTTTGGAAACTACATTTGCCTCGTGAAAAAAGCTGTAGTATTCATAGCGTTGTTTATCCTTTCCAGGCCCCTACTGCCGGTAATGGATTACATCATCAATTATGATTATATCGCTAAAGAGCTTTGTGAAAACAAGGAAAAACCCGAGTTGCACTGTAACGGTAAGTGTCATCTTGCCAAAGAGCTTGCCAAAGCCTCCGAGGATGAAAAGCCGGTTTCTGAAAAGAAAGCAGCACATGCCCAAATGGAAATTCTTTTTTTTCAGACAGTACTGCAATTCGCTTTTTTACCTAACGTTTCCGTAAACACTTCTGTCGCTATGCCGGAATACTGCAACAGCTATTCCCATCTTGACGCTTCGTCTTTTTTCCACCCACCTGTACTATTTGTTAAATAGAATTTTTACCACAAGGTTCACAAAGATTTTACCACAAAGTTCACAATTTAATCTTATCCTGTTAAGGAACACAAGGTTGCGCTTCGCTTGTGAGCTTCGACGTAAAGCTTAGCGAACTCTGTGTAATCCTTCGTGCCCTTTGTGTTAAAAAAAATAACCACTTGTGGTAGCGGCCTCGCCGTATGAGGTGATATACTTAACGAATAAATACAATCAAAATGAAATTTCAATTAAAAAATACAGCAGCCGTATTGGCCGCAACAGCCCTTTTTATGTCATGCAGCAGCGATGACAGCACGTCCGTTAACCCTGAATCCCATGGTGATGTGGAAGTGTATTTCGATAATGGTGTGGGAGGCGATGCTTTAACGCTCGGAACATCCTATACCAATTCGAACGGAGAGTCGCTTACTATCAACAGGCTCAATTATATCGTAAGCAATTTTGTGCTTATTAAAGCCGATGGCAGCGAGTATGTTTATCCCAAAGATGACAGCTATTTCGTGATAAGTGCAGAGGCCGGTATGCTTACTGCGCATCTCGAAAACATTCCGGCAGGCGATTATAAAAAAGTGCGTTTCGGTATCGGAGTCGACCAGCAGCGCTACCTTCAGGGTGAAACGGCGCAGCAAAGCTTCTGGGATCTTGCCGCCGCCCATGATATGACCTGGACCTGGAGTACAGGCTACCGCTTTATCAATTTTGAAGGAACGTTTACCGCGCCGGGATTAAATAACGGGCTTATTTTTCAGGTGCATCAGGGAAGCAATACCGCTACCGATAATTACCGTGAAGTAACACTGGACCTGCCGACAACAGCACGTGTCCGTGAAGGAGAAGTGCCGTCTGTCCATGTGAAAACCAATGCCAATGTGATACTTGACGGACAACAGAAAATAAAACTTTCCGATAACCTGAACCAGGCCGGAACAGGGGCAGCGGTAATGGGGGGTGAAAACCTGATAAAGATAGCAGGCAACACACTCAATATGTTCTCTGTTGACCATGTGCATAACGGCGGAAGCGGCCACCACGAGTAGGTATGCCGCGGTTATTATACACGGCAATAGCAATAGTTTTGCTGTTGCCGTTAACCTCTTGTAGTGAGGATAGTGAGTATGTGCCTGTCAATGAGGCTATGGAATTGGACATCCCATCAAATTTCCCTCCATTGGCACAAGAAGTTGCTGTTACCAAAAAGGGATTTGAACTGGGCAGGAAGCTGTTTTATGACGGGCGCCTTTCGGCAGACGGCACGGTATCATGTTCGTTTTGCCATGAGCAGGGCTACGCCTTTACGCATCACGGCCACCAGTTCAGCCACGGGATCAACAACCAGGAAGGCACGCGCAATGCACCGCCCGTGCAGAATATGGCTTTCCAAAGCGAATATTTTTACGATGGCGCTTCCAACAGCCTCGAAATGCTTTCGATAGTGCCCATCCACAATCCTGCGGAAATGGCCGAAACGCTTGAAGGCATTGCGGATAAGCTAAAAGCTGACAGCGAATATACAAGGCTATTCAGCCAGGCATTTGAAGACGGGCAGGTATCATCCGGCAATATACTGAAGGCGCTCGGGCAGTTCATGGCGATGATGGTTTCGGCCAATTCGAAGTATGATAAGCATGTGCGAAATGAGCCGGGCGGAAGCCTTACCCAGCAGGAGTTACAGGGGCTTCAGCTGTTTCAGGGCAAATGCGCTTCCTGCCATGCCACCGACCTGTTTACCGACAGCAGTTTCCGTAACAATGGTCTCCCGCCTAATCCGTTTCTTAACGATAAAGGCAGGGAAATTGTAACCGGTTTTGCCTCCGACAGGTATAAGTTTAAGGTGCCAAGCCTCCGTAATATTGAAAAGACCGCGCCGTATATGCACGACGGCCGTTTCGGTTCGCTGGAATCGGTGCTTAATTTTTATAGCTCAGGAGTACTGTCCTCGGAAACGCTCGATCCGCTGCTGGACCACAACGGCGTATTAGGTATCCCTCTGGATACGAACGAAAAAGCTGCCATAATCGCCTTCCTGAAAACCCTTACAGACGAGGAATTCCTCAATAATCCATTATTTTATTTCCGTACCTGATGAAAAAAATATTCTTTCTTTTTTTAATGATACAGTTGGCAAACGCCAACACCCCACCGCCGGATTTTAAAAGATATCTTGAAGATTTCGACTGCGATGCCTGTGGCTGTTCAGCCAGCGGCGGGGGCATGGGCTTCAGCTCAATGATCGACCGTAATTTTGCAGGTCTGCGCTACTTCCACCAGAGCTATTCCAGTCGGGACGGTATTTTCAACAATTCCCCGTGGGTGGATGAGAATTTCAATACGGTGCAAGCCTGGGCACGGATTCCTGTTGCCAAAAACCTGCAGGTATCGGCCCTGGTGCCCTACCACTTTCATAACCGTGACCGTGCTACAGGGGAGCAATCCATCAGCGGGCTGGGAGATATAACCGTTTTAGGGCTTTATACAATTTACCAGACGCAAAGCGATACAACGGCTTTCAGGCACGTTGTGCAACTGGGTGGGGGTGTCAAAGCGCCTACGGGCAAGTATGACAGCGCCAACAACGGCAGTGTGAACCCCAGCTTTCAGGTGGGTACCGGCAGCTGGGACTACCTTCTGGCAGCAGAATATGTTATAACCCGTAACAATTTAGGGCTGAATACTATGGTGAATTATACGTTTAAGACGGAGAACAGCGAGAAATACCATTTTGGCAACCAGTTCAATTATGCGACTACAGTATTCTATATGATGGAAGGAGGCAAATTTACCATTGTGCCGCAGGCCGGCCTTGCGGGAGAACTCTATGCGGCTAATAAGCAATATGGCGAGGAACTGCCGGATACAAAGGGCGAAATCCTGTTCGGCAAGCTGGGTGTTGAGGCAGGCGTGGGGAAATTTTCGGTGGGATTAAACGGCATGCTGCCCATAAGCCAGAATCTTACCGGCGGAAAAGTGGAAGCCAATTACCGATGGGCTGTGAATTTGAATTATAGTTTGTGATTTATTAGTCAGCCTGGCGATACTTACATGCCGCTCATCCGGAGCTCCAGCGACGAATGATAAAAATTTCCTATAAATATTCCGTCCCTACGGGACTCATCTGTGAGCCCCAGCGGGGCGGAATGTTTATAGATATATTGAAATGAATAGCCTAGAGCTCCGGAGGAGCGGCATGTGATTATTTAAAACTCTTCCAACACCAGTGTTTTAAAACCTTGCATGTCCCAAAACAAAAGCCTCTGAATAACAATTCAGAGGCTTTCTTGTATAATAGGTGTAAAATCTCTATCCTTTAAACTCTACGGTTTTGCTATCGCCATCCACGGTCACTTTTACAAGGCCATGTTTCGACAGCCCTTTCATGGCGGCATCCCATTTCTTGCCGCTCAGCCCAGCTTGTTGTTTTAGTGCGTCAAGGGCAAGCTGTCCGCTTACTTTTAGTAGTTCGGCTACAGCTTTCTCGTCTTCACTAAGCTCCACTGCTTTTTTCTCGGGCCTCATTTGCGGGAAGAAAAGCACTTCCTGGATAGAAGGGTTGTTGGTCAGGTACATGATGAGCCTGTCCATACCAATGCCCAACCCGGATGTTGGTGGCATTCCGTACTCCAAAGCGCGAAGGAAGTCGTTATCAATGAATTGCGCTGCCTCCACGTCGCCGCGTTCGGCCAGTTTCAGCTGTGCCTCAAAACGCTCGCGCTGGTCTATAGGGTCGTTCAGCTCGCTGTAAGCGTTGGCGATTTCCTTGCCGCATACCATCAGCTCAAAGCGCTCGGTAAGCTCCGGATTATCACGGTGTTCTTTACAAAGCGGACTCATGTCTTTAGGATAATCGGTAATGAAAGTTGGCTGAATGAAGTTGCCTTCGCACTTCTCCCCGAATATCTCATCGATAAGCTTGCCTTTGCCCATGGTCTCATCTACAGCGATGCCCATGCCTTTAGCCGCTTCATATAGTTGTTCTTCTGTTTTTCCGGTGATGTCGAAGCCGGTAAACTGCTTAATGGCATCGGTCATGGTTACCCGTGCATACGGTGCCTTAAAGCTTACCTTATGTTCGCCAAAGGTAACATCGGCAGTACCGTTAACAGCCATGGCACAATGTTCCAGCAGGTTTTCGGTAAACTCCATCATCCAGTTGTAGTCTTTGTAGGCTACATATATTTCCATTGCTGTAAACTCAGGGTTGTGCGTCCTGTCCATACCTTCGTTACGGAAGTTTTTGGAGAATTCGTATACGCCGTCAAACCCGCCTACGATAAGCCTTTTCAGGTAAAGTTCGTTAGCAATCCTCATGTACAGCGGAATATCAAGGCTGTTGTGGTGCGTAACGAACGGCCTTGCGGCTGCGCCACCCGGTATCGGCTGTAAGATTGGGGTTTCTACTTCAAAATAGCCTTTATCGTTAAAGAACGAGCGCATGGCATTGAAGAGTTTTGTCCTCTTTACAAAAACCTCTTTTACCTGTGGGTTTACGATAAGGTCTACATACCTTTGGCGGTAACGTAATTCAGGATCTGTAAAGCTGTCAAATACTTTGCCGTCGGCATCTGTTTTTGGCATTGGCAACGGACGCAGGGTTTTGCTCAACAGGCTGAAATCGGTCACCTTTACGGTCATTTCCCCTACCTGTGTTGTGAAAAGTTCCCCTTCAACACCAATAAAGTCGCCAAGGTCGATCAATTTTTTGAAGAGCTCGTTGTATTTTACTTTGTCTTCGCCGGGGCAAATCTCATCACGGTTAAAGTACAGCTGTATGCGGCCTTCGCTGTCCTGCAATTCGGCAAACGAAGCTTTTCCCTGTATACGTACCGACATAAGCCTTCCGGCGATAACCACCTTCTTGCCTTCAGAGAAGTTTTCCTTCACCTGTTTCGAGGTATGGTCTACCGGAAAAAGGTTGGCGGGATAAGGATTGATGCCGAGGTTCCTCAGCGCATCCAGTTTTTCTCTGCGGATAATTTCTTGTTCTGAAAGCTGCATGATAGTTATGATTTTAAGGCAGCAAAGATAGTGATTATAGGATAAAATGCAATTTGGAAATATAGTGGGTTCAATAGTTCCCGGAGAGCACTAGCGGTCGGTATTTATAAAGTCATTGTACTCCTCCCGTATGTTTGTGATGTCGACAAGCACCGGGCTGACATTTTTAGGATCGAACAAAAAGAGGTTGAACAGAGTGAGGGTGTCTGTTTTTACAATTTGAGCCATTTTATAATTGTTTTCAAACGCCAGATACTTTGTGTTTTTAATGTAGCGGACAGGTGTTTTTACACTGTCCAGAAATGCTGAAGCTTCAGCGCTGTAAAAATTGGCATCATCGGCTACAGTATAAAAATCGTCCCCCATCTGCTGCTTCATTCTTTCGAGCTGGAGGGTGTCGTGTACAAATTGTACCGCACACTTTTCGGTCAGCCAGAGAGTATCGTTTTTTGTGGCAGCATTGGTGTTTTCAGGTATGCCTGCTACGGGTTTTGGCGCTGCCACCGGCGCATTTTCTCTGCAGGCTAAAAACATAAGTGTAAGCAGGCACAGGGCAGGAATGAGGTAGCGCATCTTTTTGTAAATTAATGGTACCTCCAAACATACAAAAAATCTACTTCGGTAATTGTAGTTATAGACTTTATCTATCATGCCTTAGCTCCAGTAGGATTAATATAATGCGAAATTTAAAGATACTATGATTTTCGTAAGATTTGTACAATGCGTATTTCATTCCAAACCACTATATTTGAAACATAAACCTATAACCAATGAAAACAAGATTACTTTCGGCCCTCGGGCTTATTATGGTGTTTTTCATGACATCATGCAGCTTTAGCGAAAACATAACGATCAATGAAAACGGCAGCGGAAGAGTGTCATTTGATATTGATGGTTCCGGTATCATGGCTATGGCTGGCGAGGAAATTGCGAAAGAAGGGAAACAGGAGCGTATTGACTCCACTTTTACATTCAAAGAGTTGCTTGCCGAAAAAAGGGACAGTATTGCCAAATTGCCGAAAGAAGAGCAGGAAAGGCTAAAAAGCCTTGAAAAGTTTACCGTAAAAATGCTTATGGATTCTGAAAAAGGCGAGATGCTGATGAATATGTTCGCGGATTTTAATAAAGCAAGCGAGCTTCAGGATGTAATGAAAACCTTTGGTAACCTTAGCAGTATGAAAAAGCAGCAGGGACAGCCCGACCTTGGTATGCTGCAGAACGATTCTGAAGTGACGTACGCTTATGATGGTAAAAAATTCAGCAGGAAAGTAAAATTGCTGGATAATGCTAAAAAGAAAGAAAGCGGTGAAGACGAGGATATGTACCAGGCGCTTTTCGGGGCATCAACGTATGAACTGAAGTATACCTTCCCTAAGAAAATTAAAAAGGTTTCTAATAAAAGTGCTGTAATCAGTGCGGACGGCAAAACCGTTACGATTAGTTATTCGCTGGCCGACTTTTTCGACAATCCAAAAGCGATGGCGCTCGATGTAGAGTTTTAATGCTTTACAGGCACAATTCAACAAATCCGCGCAATCGTCCTGCGCGGATTTTTGCATTAATGCAATTCGCTTTTCTTTTTGTAAATTTGTAATGCATTTTAGCATTAATCGATATGAATAAAATAATTCAGGTATCTGATATTGGCAGGAAAGATTATAAAGAAGCCTGGGATTTCCAGGAAGCGCTTTTTAAAGGTATCCTCGATACGAAGATTGCCAACAGGAGGGACAGTACCAACACAGAAACACCGAATTATTTCCTGTATACAGAACATCCGCATGTTTATACTTTAGGTAAGAGCGGTGATATGGCCAATCTGTTGCTGTCAGAAAAGCAGCTTGAAGCTAAGGGCGCGACATTTTATAAAATAAACAGGGGAGGGGATATTACCTATCATGGCCCCGGCCAGATTGTAGGCTACCCGATACTCGATCTTGAGAATTTTTTTACCGATATCCATAAGTACCTTCGTTTTCTGGAAGAAGCTATAATACTCACCCTTGCTGAATATGGCCTTAGCGGAACCAGAAGTGAAGGTGAAACAGGTGTTTGGCTGGACGTAGGTACGCCCTTTGCTAGAAAAATATGCGCTATGGGAGTGCGTGCTTCCCGATGGGTAACGATGCATGGCTTTGCGCTGAATGTAAACGCTGACCTTGGTTATTTCGATAATATCATACCCTGCGGCATTCGGGGTAAAGCCGTAACTTCACTTAATGTAGAACTACGTGTAGATAAGGTAGATGAAGAAGAAGTGAAAGAAAAAATACTGAAACATTTTGCCCGTTTATTCGAAGCAGAATTACGGGTTGTAGATAGTAATGTGCACATTCTCTAAAATATCAAAATCCATTTCGAGCTGTTCAGGCAGCATACGAAATGATTTACGGTGATATTTTGTAATGCCGTACTTCCTTATAGCCTCCCTGTGCTCCAGTGTAGGGTAGCCTTTATTTTTCTTCCAGTTATACATTGGGAACTCCTCATGCAGGCGATTCATGTATTCGTCCCGGTACGTCTTTGCCAGGACAGATGCCGCGGCTATGCTCAGGTATTGGCTGTCGCCCTTTACAATACAGCTATAAGGGATATTATTTACCGGTTTAAAACGGTTTCCGTCCACTATAATATAGTTTGGGGTGGGACTGAGTTTCACTATACATTCCTGCATAGCCCTTATTGAGGCGTTCAGGATATTGATCTCATCAATAATTTCCGGTTGGATATGGGCTACATGATGGCAAAGTGCCTCCTGCTCTATAACAGGCCGCAGGTATTCGCGCAGCTTTTCTGTAAGTTGTTTCGAGTCGTTAAGGAGTTCATGCTGAAAATCGTCCGGGAGTATTACAGCCGCTGCAGTTACCGGTCCGGCAAGGCATCCCCTCCCGGCTTCATCGGTGCCGGTTTCATACTGGTGTGCTGAAAATTTTAGTGATAGCATGTTCCTGCAAAGATAGTGTAATACGTTAAATTTAGATTTAATCCAGTTAAATTTGTGATAATTGCTATTTTTGCTAATCCTTTTTTAAAAGCGGTTCATTATTTGATGATATTTGCGGTAAAAGGCGCTATTAATTTACTAAATACTTTTTATATCAACATGAAAAGAAATACTTTAAAAGGAATGTTTGTTGTTGCCCTTGCAACAGGGAGCATTTCTGTTTTTGCTCAGAGTGCTGAGCAAAGAAAACTAATCAGGAAGGAAAACAATCTCGAAGAGTTGGCAAGATATTCCCGTGATGAGAGAGCATTCCGTATCGAGAATTACGCAGAAGCTTTGAGATTGGCAGAGATACACGGATGGCCTTTAAAGAAGCAAAACCACAGAGGTGAAAACCAAAGGTTGTCCGGTGTGACAGAAGAAGGGTCGCCAATCTACTTTACTGCCTATAATGTTGGTGCTGCGAATACGACCAGAGCTAACAAACTTCACCCGAACGGTGGTATGGGTTTGAGCTATACCGGGCAGGGAATGACTGTAGGTGTATGGGATGAAGAGCAGGTGCGTGTTACGCATGAAAATTTCGATGGCGACAGGGTAGAGATCGGCGACGGCTTTTTAGGTTATGGAGATCATGCTACACACGTAGCGGGAACTATAGCAGGTGGTGGCTTGGCAAGAGCCGCAGCAAGAGGAATTGCTTATCAGGCGAATATTAAATCTTTTGAAGCATTTCAGGTAGATACACCGGAGATGGCTGATGAGGCTGCTCAGGGAATGTTGGTTTCAAACCATTCTTACGGATTTTCTCCTATAGTGGCCGGGGGCACTCCAACATGGTTTTGGGGCGCTTATGCAAATTATGCCCGTGCCATAGATGACATTACTTTTAATGCTCCGTTCTACCAGCCTGTGATTGCTGCGGGTAACGACAGGAATGATAACCCTCCTAATAATCCCGGGAAAGATGGTTACGATCTTATTAATTGTTATGCGACCGCTAAAAATGCTGTAGTAGTTGCGGCTGTACTTAATGTGCCAAGCTATACAAGTCCGAGTTCGGTAACGATGTCCAGCTTCAGCAGCTGGGGTCCTACGGATGACAACAGGATAAAACCGGATATTTCCGCAAAAGGTGTTGCTGTGTATTCAAGCTACGCGACCAACAATAGTGCTTATGCTTCTATTCAGGGAACATCTATGGCGGCGCCGGCAATTGCAGGTTGTATAACGCTTTTGCAGCAACACTATAATGCATTGAATAACGCATATATGTGGTCATCAACTGTAAGAGGCCTGATTGCCCATACAGCGGACGAATGTGGAGAATGGGATGGTCCGGATCCGGCTTTCGGGTGGGGTTTGATGAATACGCAGCGCGCAGCGCAGGCTATAACGGATAATGGGCAGGAGTCGATCATTGACCAAAGGACTCTTGCGAATACCCAGACCTATACAAAGACAGTAACATCAAACGGTACTGATAAACTTGTTGCGACAATTTCATGGACCGACAGACCAGGTACTCCTAATAACAATACAGTAGATTCAACTACTCCTGTTTTGAGGAATAATCTTGATATCAGGGTTACAAAAGTTGGTGGCTCAGAATATTTGCCATGGAAGTTTGGTGATAATTTTTTTGATACTGCCATAAGAGGAGACAACAATGTTGATAATATCGAAAAGGTAGAAATCGATGGCGCTTCAGGTCAGTATATTATTACTGTTAACCATAAAGGAAGTCTTGTCGGAGGTTCGCAAAATTATTCCCTTATTGTAACCGGTATCATCGAAACCAATTCTGTAGATGATGTTTCTTCACAACTGTTTACAATGTGGCCTAATCCGGCTCATGGTGAGCTTAATGTACAGTTGGCAACAGGTGTTGAGGATAACGCATCTATAGTGATCTATGATATTCAGGGGAGGCTTATGCAGCAGTCGGCTTTAACAAATATTGATAACGTGGTTAATATCGAAGGGCTTTCTTCGGGTATATATATGGTAAACGTGTCAAATGGTGAAAAGTCGGCAATGAAAAAGATCATTGTGAAATAATATTCCTAATAAATTATATTTTTTTTATTATATAACGCAACCTTTTAAGCGTATCTGCATCTTAATTATATAAACGTCAACTTTATGTTGGCGTTTGTTTTAATTGAAAAAAATGATGCATTATGTTGTCAATAATTAATAATCTGTTGTGGTTTTACCATTTATATTAAAAATTGTTAAAACTTTGGAGAGTATTGCAATGTTAAAAGTTTGTTATTATAAAATAAATTAATAGATTTGCAACTTAACTAACTCAAATTAATTAAATATGAAATCAAAGTTTACTTGGATTTTTACGCTGTTACTGGCGTTTTTTATTCAGTTTTCCTTTGCGCAGGAGAGGACCGTTACAGGTGTCGTTAACGACAGCCAGGGAATGCCAATTCCGGGTGTTAATGTAAAGGTTGTAGGTTCGGCTACTCCGGCAGTGCAAACTGATTTTGATGGTAGGTTTTCCATCCAGGCTTCTCCGGGAAGCAAACTCGAGTTCTCTTACATTGGAATGACAACTCAGGTGGCTACAGTAAGTGCTTCAGGTACCGTTCCTGCAATCAGCATGAAAGATGGTGTTGATCTTACTGAAGTAGTTGTAGAGGGGTATAGGAATACTACCCGTCCGCTTTCAAATATTGCTGTAACAACAGTTACTGCTAAAACAATTGAAGGCAGGCCGAATGCTTCCTTTATACAGACGCTTCAGGGCCAGATCCCGGGTCTTAACATCTCTACAGGTTCAGGTCAGCCGGGTGCAAACAGTACTGTGATCCTAAGGGGTTATGGTTCTATCAACGGTAAAGTTGAGCCATTATTCGTAATTGATGGCGTGCCATTGGATGCGGATAACTTCCGAAGCCTTAACCCTAATGATATCGAGTCGGTATCGGTTCTTAAGGATGCCGGTGCAACTTCTATCTACGGTAACAGGGGTGCGAATGGTGTAATTATCGTAAAAACCAAAAAAGGTTCATTCGATTCACCGCTTCAAATCAAGTATACAGGCATTACCAGCTTTACTCAAATGCAAAGTAATAAGTATAATACGATGAACTCCAGGCAGATCCTTGGTCTTGAAAAGACTGCAGGAAGAGGCTTTGGTGCTACTCTTACAGACGAGGAAATCAATGCTTATAATATCAACACGAACTGGAAAGATGTTCTTTTCAGGACAGGTACTTCTCAGAACCATACGTTGAGCCTTACAGGTGGTGGTAAGAATATATCTTCTTTCACATCTTTTGGTTTCTTTGAGCAGGAAGGTATTCTTATCGATACAAAATTGAAGAGGTTTAACTTCAGGAATAACCTTGCGGGTAAAAGTAATAACGATAAGTTTAGTTACCAGACGTCGATTACTGTTAACTACTCAAGGAGGGATGAAGCTTCAGGTCTTGGTACAGGAAGTGTAAATATTAACCCTGTTGCCGGTTCTAACAATGGTTTGCCTTATATCAGCCCTAGTTGGTATGTGAATGGCCGTCAGCTAGTTGATATGTATGAAGGTGATATGGATGCTAACCCGCTTGGTATTGGTATCGGAACATTAGCGCTTTCTCCGCTAATGCAGCTTGATATCATGAAGACCGGTACGCTTCAGACAGATGAGTTAAAAATGATCGGTAATGTTCAGGCGAACTACAAATTGACTGATGACCTTACAGTAGGAACTACATTTGGTGCAGATTATACGCAGGCGGTAGGCCTTCAGGTACAGGATCCAAATTCATTCAACTCTTTGTTTTTCGCTCAGACAGGTGAAGATTTTCTTGGCTGGCAGTTTGAAAGCTTTGCAAGGAATGTTCTTTTCAATACAAACGTAAGCCTTAACTATACTAAAACTTTTGGTGACCATACTATCGATGCGTCTGTGTTTACAGAATACTTTAAAGGCCACACTAAGAGCTTTAATTATGCTCAAAATGGTTTGAACCCTAAATTGTTCGTACCGGGTAATGGAGATGGATTTGTTCCGTTCAATACTGATACGCCAACATTCTATCTTCCTGAAGTTGCTTCAGGTAAAGGATCTGCCGGTCTATTCTCTTACTTTGGTAGTGTGGATTATGACTATAAGCAGAAATATGGCCTAAGTGCTACTATCCGTAGGGATGCATCTTACCGTTTTGCTGAGACAAATCGTTGGGGTACTTATTGGTCAGTTTCCGGTAGGTGGAATATCGACCGTGAATCTTTCATGGAAGGTTCAGCTTTCAAGATGTTGAAGCTTAGGGCGTCATTTGGTACAACAGGTAACCAGAACATTTTTGGTGAAAGTATATTCAATGCGCCGAATAATTCAAGGACATTGTTTGGACAGGGTACAGGTTATGGTCTTAACCCGGCTTATGTTCGCGGTCAGATTGGTAACCCTAACCTAATGTGGGAAACAGTTGAGCAGGCAAACGCGGGTGTAGACTTTGAAGTATTAGACAGCAGGTTGAGAGGTACTTTCGATGTGTACAGAAGGACTACAAAAGACCTTTATCAGGAAGCTCAGATTTCCGGTGTTAATGGTACGTATTCAATCCTGTCAAATGGTGGATCTATGAGCAACCAGGGTATTGAGGCATTGCTTTCTTACGATGTAATAAAAACTAATGATTTCTTGCTTACCCTCAACTTTAATGGTTCTTATAACAAGAATAAAATGCTTGACATTACTAACTCTGATAACTTCCGCGATCTTGGCCTTCAGGCTGATGCTGAAGGAGGTACATTCAGCCAGTTCTATATGATCAGGTATGCAGGTGTGAACCCGGCAAGTGGTAACCTTTTGTTCTATGATAAGCAAGGTAATCTTACTGAGAATCCAACACTTAATGACAGGGTACTTACAGGTAAAGCACCGATTCCAAGCTACCAGGGTGGTTTTGGCTTTGATGCAACCTACAAAGGTTTCTTCCTGACTACACAGTTCTCTTACGTAGCTGATATTTATAGGATGGATTATGACCTTGAAGGCCTTCAGGATCCAAGCGATATCGGGCAGTGGAATAAATCTACAGACCTTCTTAATGCATGGACACCTGATAACAGGAATACAGATATCCCATCTCTCTTTTTAACTAATAAAGGTATTGATGGAGATTCTGACAGATACCTTAGGGATGCTTCTTATGTAAGGCTTAGGTATATGAGCCTTGGTTATAACTTTAGCCCGAAAGTATTGGACAAAACTCCGTTTACTGGTATTCGTGCCTATTTCCAGGCAGAAAACCTTGTAACATGGTCCAAGTGGAGAGGCTGGGATGCTGAAAGTAACCGTGGTGCAGATCAGTATCAGTACCCAACTCCAAGAATTTTATCTTTAGGTCTTGAAGTACAATTTTAAAAAAAAGAAAAATGAATATGAGAAATAATATTAAAACGATTTTGTTTTTTATCACTGCTTCCCTTTTTGTGGCATGTGATGATGCAATTGATATAACGCAGCCAAGTGAGCTTCCTCCGGACAGGGTTTATGAGTCTGTAAATGATATGCAATTGGGACTTAACGGTATTTATGCTTCAATTCCCGGGGAAAACCATATCTACTTTACGTCTTTATTCACCGATGAGGTAGCTATAGGACGCGCTAATGGCGGCCAGGGTACGGATGGACAGCTTGCTTTCCTTCTTAATGCCAATTCGGGAGATGCTGCGGGTATATGGGGTTCTAATTATACGTTGATTAACAGGACTAACTGGCTTATCAATGGTGTGGAGAATGTTGTTATTCAGCCGGATGATGAAGCTACAGAAGAGGATGAGGATGAAACGGAATGGTACAACCATATCCTTGCACAAGCCCGTGCTTTGAGAGCTTTAGGTCACTTCCAGCTAATGACATATTTTGCTGAAGATATGAAGAATGATGCTTCTCTTGGAGTTATAGTTATGGATTTTGCTCCTGATGGTGATGATATTTATCTTGAGCTTCCTAGGAATACAACAGGTGAGGTTTTCAGCTTTATTGATGCTGACCTTCAGTTTGCAGAGGCTAACCTTGCTGCAACTAATCCCGTTCCGGGTCTTGAGAGGGGTGAGCCTTTTGTTAACCCTAATTTTTATGTATCTAAAGGCTTTATCCTCGCATTCAAAGCCCGTATGGCAGCTTATAGGGGTCAGTATGCGGCAGCTAATGGCTTTGTGGATCAGCTTTCCTATACCCTTACAAATAAGACGAATTACCCACGTATCTGGACTGATGAATTGACCGGCGGTGCTACAGATGAGGTTATCTTCAAAGTAAACAGGTCGAATCCTGGCGGTAATACAACGGGTAACTTCGCACAGTTCTGGTCTTCTGTAAATAGTAGTGTTACAGGTTCTCCGTTCTTTGAAGTGAACAGGGCTTTGTTTAATCTTGTTAATATTAATAATACGAATATAGATGTTAGGAAGTTTGTCATTGTAGATCCTTCTGCTCTTATATCTCCTAACTATCAATCTCTTAATGACTATGATTACGCTCAGCAGGATGTTCTTCCGGTTGGAAAATACTCGCGTACAGAAGGGCTAAACCTTTTAGCGGATATTAAGGTTTTCAGGTATTCTGAAATGGTATTGATCAAGGCTGAATATTTTGCCAGTATAGGTGATGTTCCTAGTGCTATTGCTCAGGTAAACAGAATCAGACTGGCACGTATTAATGCTGCTAATCAAATTCAAAACCCTTCAAGTTATACCGTACAACAGGCATGGGCATTTATCCTAAGGGAGAGAAGGATTGAGCTTGCTTTTGAAGGACACAGGTATGTTGACTTGCGTCGTTTGGGGCCTCTTGCCGGACAAGCTGTAGATCGTGATCCTAGGGATTGTGCATGGAATACTTTCTGTACTCTTGATCCTACCGACTACAGGTTTGTTATGCCAATACCAAGGCTTGAAACTGCTGCGAATTCCAACCTTCAGCAAAATCCTGGTTACTAATTTAAAATATAAATTATGAAAAAGTTTCTTTATAATATCTCAGTAATTGTCTTTGCCGCTGCGGTCCTGACAAGCTGTGAAGAGGACAAGGTTGTCCTTAGCAACAATGCTCAGGCATTGGCTGGTTTTAACAGGACCTCCGGTAACCTTACCGCTGCAGATCCTGCAGAATTTGATTATCCTAATATGATTGAGATTGAAGTAGGCCTTACTACTAAGTCCAATACTGACAGGGTAATTCAAATTGAAGTTAACGAGGCACTTAGTAATGCTTTACCATCACAGTATACTATTGACGAAAGTACCTTTGTAGTTCCGGCTGGTCAATATACCGGAAAAGTAAAAGTTCGTGCTAATTACGATGCGTTGCCTGTTACAGGTAAAATGACTTTGATCCTGGATCTTTTGGAGATACAGGGGCAGGACAGGCTTGATGAGCAGAGGGATCGATTTATAGTGAGCATATACAGGGTTTGCCCACGCGATCTTCCAAGTAATTATGTAGCATTCGTTACTGGTAGTGTTGGTGCTGCTACACCACAGTTTAATGCCGTTTTGGTGCCTACAGGAGGAATTGCAGAATATTCGGTATCTAACCTTTGGGGTAATTTTGTTGCTGGTGCTACTGGCGATAATTCTTACAATGGACAATTTAAGTATCCGGGCATATTAACTATCAACTGTGATAATACAATTGATATCGTTGGCTCTGGAGATGATACTCGCTTTACTGGAGGTACTGGTATTTTTGATCCTAATACAAATGAGTTTGAGATTTATCTCAACCAGACATTGTTTTCTAATCCATTCCAGGCACAACTTTATTATATGCCTGCACCATAAGTTAATGTTGTAATTATATAAGAGAGGCTTTCTTTTGAAAGCCTCTTTTTTTTGGCTTTTTTTGAATTTAGCTATATGCAAAAAATAGCTACATTTGCTTCAAATCAATTCCCAGATGCGTAGCCTTTTTTTTCTGTTATTTTTAGTACTGCCCGTATTGGCATTTTCTCAGGTTAAGCCTAAAAAGGATAAATTGAAGCCTGCAGCGTCTGAACGAAAAGTTGTGGGGGATAAGACTGAAGAAGCGGATCGTCCTGATGATGATAAAAGCAAGGCTGCCGCGGATACTATTGCCACTATTGATATGTACAAGATAGTTACGCTTGAACGGGATACTATAGTTGCGGATACAGCCCTTACCATAAAGAAAGAATATGAAGTAAATTATCTGAGAAGGGATAATTTTGGCCTGCTTCCTTTTCCTAATGACGGCCACGTTTATAATGTACTTGATTACGGACTGAATAAATTTGACCCTTTTCCTAATATGGGCTTCCGGGCAAAGCATTTTGCCTATATGGAAGTGAGCGATGTAGATTATTACAATGTTGCTACGCCGTTTGCAGATATCATGTACCGTTCTACACAACAGCAGGGCCAGATTCTTGATGCTTTTATTACCGTGAATACCTCAGAGAACCTTAACCTGTTTGTTGGATATAAGGGACTCCGCTCTATAGGTAAGTATATTAACTCCATTTCCAGTAACGGTAATTTCAGGATAGGCGGGAGTTACAATACAACGGATAAGAGATACTTTCTGAAAGTGCATTTTACAGGCCAGGATTTTTCAAATCAGGAAAATGGCGGTATACTGCGCACGGATTATTTTGAAACGGGTGAGGAGCCTTATACGCAGCGGGAACGACTGGATGTTTATTTTAAAGATGCTACATCGATACTGAAAGGAAACCGGTACTTTTTTGACCATACCTTCAGGTTGAGTAAATCTAATCCGAACAGTATTGTTTTTCATCACAGGTTTAACTATGAAACCAAGTTCTTTGAGTTTACACAGCCTACCCGAAGCAACCGGTATGGAGCTTCTTATACAACCTCGATCAATAACAAGACGCGTTACAATATGATGTACAATATGGTTGGTGCTGCATATGCGAACAATGACGTGGGTACAATTGAATTTTATGTTGAGGACTATAACTATAATTATTTTTACAAAACGATTATACTGAACCCCGACGGGACAGAAGGGATACCGAATTCATTAAATGACAGAATAAATACGTATGGAGCGCGTTATACGTATCAGAAAGATAAACTGAAAGGTGTTGCGCTTATTTCCAATTCCATAACAGACCAGTCGCTGGCAAATATTGATCTTTCGGCCCGATATGAGTTTGATGAACGCAATAGTGTATCGGCAAGATATCAGAATATGAACAAGCTGCCGGACCTGAATTACAGATTATACCAAAGTGATTATAAGGCCTATAATTGGTTTAGGAACGATATTAAAAATGAGAAGATCAACAGTTTTGAGTTCGAAGCGAAAACGAAATGGGTAGATGCTTCTATCCAATATACTATATTGAAAGACCATTTGTACTTTAAAAATGAGTATGTAAATGAGCTTTCTACTCCGGAAAATATTGATACACTCTATGTAAGGCCGCAACAATATGGCAATACTATCAATTATTTTTCTGCCAAAGTTGGTAAAGAATTTAGGGTCTGGAAATTCGCGTTGGATAATACTATCCTTTACCAAAAAGTAGATCAAAAAGACAATATTTTAAATGTTCCGGAATTCGTTACCAGAAATACCCTTTACTATTCTGACTATCTTTTTAAGAAAGCTTTATTCTTCCAGACAGGTGTAACATTCCAATATTTTACAAAATACTATGGTAATGATTATAATCCGCTGATTGGTGAATTCTCTGTTCAGGATGAGCGCAAATTCGGGAATTTCCCTTTGATGGATTTCTTTATAAATGCTAAAATTAAAGAGTTTAGATTGTTTTTGAAGGCAGAGCACTTTAATTCTTCTTTTACCGGCTATAATTACTATTCGGCGCCTAATGTCCCTTATCGTGATTTTACAGTTAGATTTGGCGTGATTTGGGATTTCTTCTCGTAAGTTAATTAACAAACGATACTTATGCTTTTAAAGCTGTCTTTGGCTGATCCTTTCTTCATGCCCTTTTCTGAAATTGTGAAATGTTATTGTATTAATATATTAAAGAATATCTTTGCATGGTTTTATCAGCATAGGATATATAAATAGTGAAAATGAAATACGCAGAGAATATATTAGGTACGATTGGCAATACGCCAATGGTCAAACTAAATAAAATTACCGAAGGTGTAAGCGCGCTTGTACTGGCTAAAGTGGAAACCTTTAATCCGGGTAACTCGGTTAAAGACAGGATGGCTGTAAAAATGATAGAAGATGCCGAAGCAGACGGACGCCTGAAGCCGGGAGGGACTATCATTGAAGGTACATCGGGCAATACGGGTATGGGGCTTGCGCTTTGTGCCATTGTAAAAGGCTACAAGCTTATATGTGTAATCAGTGACAAGCAGTCGAAGGAAAAGATGGATATCCTTAGGGCTGTAGGCGCTAAAGTGGTGGTTTGCCCAACTGATGTAGAGCCGACCGACCCGCGTTCGTATTATTCGGTTTCAAAACGCCTTGCAGAAGAAACACCCAATTCATGG